>Ga0187893_10002030_pt1 | contig 45871 bp, 37 predicted proteins | sample MA1701074metaG_FD_139574 | JGI IMG/M metagenome (GOLD analysis project Ga0187893, IMG submission 139574) | White microbial mat communities from a basaltic lava cave in the Kipuka Kanohina Cave System on the Island of Hawaii, USA - MA170107-4 metaG ... | reverse complement strand
GCGCGCGCTGGGAGCCCGTCAGCTCTTCCAGGGCCCGCGCGGCCAGGGGCCGGTCGGATCCGAGGAGCAGGAGCAGGGTGCGCGCGGCGGCCGCGTCGCGGCGATGCTCCTCCGCGACCGGGCCCTGGACGGAGGCCCTCGCGACCTCCGCGAGCTCCCGGGCCAGGTCTGACGGCCATCCGGGCCCGGAGCCCTCCCAGTCCGGAACGGGGGCCTCCGGGGCGGGGAGGGGAGGGTGCTCCAGCCCCCTCGAGATCTCCCGGAGCGCGCCGAGGAACGCGATCCGGTAGTCCCGTTTCCGTTCCGGCGCGAGGTCCCGCAGCTCGGCCTCGAGCTCCGTCTCGCGGCCGGCGACGTGGAGCGCGCGGGCCCGGAGCACGCGAGCGGCGAGGTCGTCCGGCCCGCCCTCCAGGATCCGGTCCAGGTGCGCGAAGACCTCGCGGGCGACCCGTTCCTTCCGCTCCCCGGCGGGGAGGTTCGGGCTCGACTCGATCGCGCGGAGCGCGTCCGAGGCGGCTCGGTAGAGGCGCGCGGGGTCTTCCGGCGTCGGGGTCGGGGGGGAAGGGGCGGTCCAGGCGGGCCATCCCCAGCGGAGCGCCAGGCCGATCGCCACTCCGGCGGCGGCCCGGGGCCACCACTTGCGGAAGAGGTGCCGGGCCAGGCCGTAGCGCCCCAGGAATCGGTCCTCCCGCAGGAGCCGGTCGAGTTCGTCGGCCAGCGCCGCGGCCGTCGGGAAGCGGCGTCCGGGGTCCTTGGACATCGCCTTCTCGATCACGGCCTCGAGCTCCGGGGAGATCGCGGTGTTGTACAGTCGCAGGGGAGGAGGCCTCCTCTCGACGACCGACACGAGGAGGTCCACGATGTTCTTCTCCCGGAACGGGGGCCGCCCGGCCAGGAGGGCGTAGAGGGTGACTCCGAGGCCGTAGACGTCGGTGCGGGGATCGATCTCCGCCGTCCCCCGCGCCTGCTCGGGGGACATGTACTCCGGGGTGCCGACGGTCCCGCCGGTGAGCGAGGCGCGGAGCACGTCCCCCCCGACCACCTGCTTGGCCAGCCCGAAGTCCGTGATGTAGATCCTGGGTTCCCGCGTCACGAGCAGGTTGCCGGGCTTGATGTCCCGGTGGACGACGCCTTCGCGGTGCGCGTGATGGAGGCCGCGGGCCGCGTCGCGGACGAGCTCGAGGGTCTGGCGGACCGTCCGCGGAACCTTCCCGATCGCCTCCCCCTCGATGAACTGCATCTCGAGGAACGGCCGTCCCTCGTGGCGGCCCACGCCGTAGACGGTGGCGATCGACGGGTGGTGGAGCCTCCCGGCGAGGTGGGCCTCGCGGACGAAGCGGTCCACCGAGTCCTTCGAGACGTCGTGGATGACCTTGATGGCCACGAATCGTCCGACGGAGTCGTCCCAGGCGCGGTAGACGGTCCCCATGCCGCCCTTGCCCACCTCCCGGATGAGGATGAACCTTCCCAGGGCGTTGCGGGGGTCCCGCGAGGCCTCCTCCGCCTCGGCGGGGCGCCCGATCAGACGGGGGGGAAGCGCCTCGGTGCCGGGCCCGCGGGCGGGCCGGTCCGGCCGGACGGGGCTCAGGTCGAGCATGGACGAGGCCGAGTCCGGGGAGAGGAGGACCGCGACCGTCTCATCGGGGAGGACCGTGGTCCGCGGGGCCTCCGGCTCCGGGCCCGGGCCGAGGCGCGCCTCGAGGTCCGCCGTGAGGACCCCGAGCGACCTCAGGATGGCCGCCAGCCGGCGGGGTCGGAGCCCCTCGGCCCGCTCGCGCGCCTGGATCTCGACGGCCCGTTCGATCTCGTCCCGGGGCACGAGCCCGAGCCGGTCGTTCTGGTCGAGGAAGGTCTCGTCGGGCTCGTCATACGGCATGGACACCTCCGGCCTATCCGGAACTCCGCCGCGATTCGTCGAAGCGACGGGCCGCCTCGAGGAGCAGGTGGGCGGTGGGCATCCCCAGCTCGTCCTCGTGCTCGATCGGGAGCGGCACGTACTCGAAGCTCCCCTCGGGCCACTGGAGCAGGTGGTAGACGGCTTCCCGGTTCCTGAGCTCCGGTCCGCGTTCGACCTCGACGCTGACGACCCGGCCCTCGCGGAGGTAGAGCCGCGCGTTCTCCTCGCCGCCCCGGCGCTCGACCCGCACGAGGCCGCTCTTCCGGTCGAGCTCGAGAAGGGAGAGGAGGGACGCGAGCCCCACGCCCTCGAGCGTTCCCCGGATGCCCGCGGCGCCGGCGCCCGGCGCCGCCGGGGTCCCGGGCCCGGGGGCGGGCCGGGCTACGTGGGCCAGGGCGCGCGCGACGCGGATCCTGAGCTCCTCGGGGTGGAAGGGCTTGTCCATGAAGTCGTCCGCGCCGAGGCGGAAGGCCTGGATCCGTTCCTCGGGCGAATGCGCCGAGGAGAGGAAGATCACGCGCACGTCCCGGAGCCGCTCGTGCGACCGGATCTTCTCGATCAGGGTCCATCCGTCCATGACGGGAAGGAGCCCGTCCACGAGGATCACGTCGGGAAGGAGCCGGAGCGCCAGCTCGAGGCCCTCCTCCGCGCTGGCGGCCGAGGCGACCTGGCGGCCCTCCGCCTCGAGGAGCGACTCCGCGGTCTGGCGGACCCAGGGATCGTCGTCGACCACCAGGACCCGGGCGGGGAGCGACGGGCGGGCCGGCGACCTGGCCGGCGCGCGCCGGGCCCTCCGCGTGGAGCCCTTCCGGCTCACGAGGCCACCCCCGTCGGGGCCGCGGCCACGACCCGGTTGCGTCCCTGCGACTTGGCCTCGTACAGCGCCCGATCGGCGGCCTCGTGCAGCTCGGCCGCGGAAGCGAAGCGGGGGTAGTCGGCGACCCCGGCGCTGATGGTCACGGAGAAGGTCCCCTGGCGGCCCGAGTGGGCGACGAGGGAGAACGCGGCCCGAAGGTCCTCCATCGCGCGGATGGCCTGCGGGAGGTCGGCGTCGGCCAGGGCCAGGACGAACTCCTCGCCGCCGTAGCGCCCCACGAGGTCGCCCAGGCGGAACCGCTGGCGCAGGAGGCGGGCGAGGCTCTTGAGGACGCGGTCTCCGGCCCGATGGCCGTGCGTGTCGTTCACCTGCTTGAAGTGGTCGAGGTCGATCATGACGTAGGAGAGCCGGCCCGCCCGCCGCTGGACGCGGCTGAGCTCGGTCTCGAGCTCCGCCATGAAATGCGTGTGGTTGAGGAGTCTCGTCAGGCCGTCGCGCTCCATCATCGAGCGCATCGCCCGGGCCCGCGAGATGCGCGCGGCGACGGAGGAGACCAGGTGCTCGCGGCGGACGGGCTTGACGAGGAAATCGTCCCCTCCCGCCAGCATCGCCTGGAGCCGTCGGTCCAGCCGCGCCTCGGCCGAGAGGAAGACGATCGGGATCCCCACGAAGTCCTCGTGCTGGCGGATCACCGCGGCCAGGTCGGTCCCGTTGCAGCCGGGCATGTAGACGTCCATGAGGATCAGGTCCGGACGGCAGTCCGCCAGCGGCTCGAGGATCTTGAACGGGTCGGTCACGATCGTGGCGTGCATCCCCGCCTGCTCGAGCACGGTGGCGTTGTGGGCGGCCAGGAGCGGGTCGTCCTCCACGATGAGGATGCGGTAGGGCTCGCGGGGCGAGCGGCCCGTCAGCTCGTCGAGCTTGTCCACGAGGCACCCGAGGTCGACGGGGTAGGTCACGTAGGCGTCCCCGCCGGCATGGACCGCCTGGAGGCGGCCGGCCAGGTCGTCGCGGGGGGAGAGGAACACGATCGGGATCTGGGCGATGCGCCGCTCCTGGAGCGGGGCGAGCCACGCGGCGGCCTCCGGAGCGCCCGGCCCGGAGGCGTCCAGGAGGATTGCCGCGAAGGCCTGCTCGGCGGCCGCGTCGGGCAGGCGGGAGGCGTCCGGGACCGCCACCGCGCGGTAGCCGAACTGTTCGAGGGGCCCGGCGAGCGCGCCGTCCCCCCCGACCAGGCAGACCACGGGGCGGTCGATCCCGGGGGCGGGCGGGGGCTGGAGGATCGCGGACGCCTCCGGCGGGGAGGAGGCCGCGGCCCGGTCGGCGAGGTCCCGGAGCTCCTCGAGGGCGCCCGTGATGGCGCGGCGCTGTTCGGAGGAGGCGGGTTCGACCCGGTCCAGCAGGGGCCGGATCAGGCCCTCGAGCGCGCGGGCCCTTTCGCCCACGGCCGGCTGGCCCAGCGTGGGGCCGGAGCCCGTGAGGCTGTGGGCCAGGCGGTGGAGGGTCTCCACCACGTCGGGGTCCCAGCGGCCCTCCTGGACCGAACCCCACAGCTTCTCCATCCGGCCCACCCGGCTGGGGAGCTGGGTGGCGTAGGCCTCCCGCAGCGTCAGGAGGCGGGTCCGCAGGACTTCCGAGGCGGTGTCACGCACGGGCGGCCTCCCAGATCTTCCGGACGTCGTCGGCGAGGGTCAGGGGATCGAAGGGCTTCCGGATGACGTCGAGGGCGCCCAGCTCCAGGTAGCGGGAGACGTCGAGGCTCTGGGCGCTGGCGGTGAGGAAGATGACGGGGATCGCCGAGGTCTCGGAGGACCCCCTCAGGGTCTCCACGACCGAGGGGCCGTCGAGCTCGGGCATGAACGCGTCGAGGAGGAGGAGGTCGGGCCGGACCTCGGCGCAGAGCCGGACCGCCTCCCGGCCCGTGCCGCACGCGTGGACCGTGTAGCCGCCCACGGTCTCGAGGGAGAGGCACGCGACGGTCCGGTTGTCCGGGTCGTCCTCGGCGATGAGGATGGTGCGGAGGGGGCGAGGGGTCATGGATTCACCTCCGTGGGCCCGGAACGGGCCGCTCCGGGAAGGGGGCCGGCCGGCGGGCACTCCGGCAGCTCGAAGGAGAAGGTCGTGCCCTTCCCCGACTGGGTCTCGAACGCGAGCCGGCCGCCCATCCGCTCGATGAGGCCCTTCGAGATGCTGAGCCCCAGGCCGCTGCCCTTGTGCCCGTCCGCGTGGGGCTCGGCCTGCGAGAACTTCTGGAACACGCGGGGCCGGAACTCCTCCGGGATTCCCGGGCCGAAGTCCCGGACGGAGACGCGGACCATCCCGTCCTTCCGGGCCACGGAGAGGACCACGCGCTCCCCGGCCGGGGAGAAGCGGGCCGCGTTGGAGAGGAGGTTCGTGAGCACCTGGATGAGCCGGTCGCCGTCGGCGCAGACGCAGGCCGACGGCGCCACGTCCCCGAGCACGAGCGAGACGCCGTAGCCCTTGGCGACCTCGCGGTTCGCCGCGATCGCCTGCTCGAGGAGGGGCAGGACGGCCACCGGGACGTTGCGGAGGGTGAGGGTCCCCGACTCGACCTTCTGGATGTCGAGGATGTCGTTGACGAGGCGCGCGAGCCGCTCGCAGTTCCGGTGGGCGATGTCGACGAGCGAGCGGGTGGTCTCGGGGACGCCCTGGACGGCCCCGGCGGCGATGAGGCCGAGGGAGCCGCGGATCGAGGTGAGCGGGGTGCGCAGCTCGTGGCTGACCATGGAGATGAACTCGTTCTTGAGCTGCTCCATCCTCCGGCGCTCGGTGATGTCGCGGATGATGCAGAGGAGGCAGGGCGTGCCGTCGATCTCGATGATGGAGGAGGCGAGCTCGACCAGGACGGGCTCCCCGCGCCGGTTCCGGAAGCGGAGCTCCTCGGAGCGGGCGCTCCCTTCCTCGAGGACGCGCTCGGCGTAGCCCCGCAGGCGGCCCGTCTCGTCCGGGAACAGCTCGGGGAGCGTCAGGGACACGAGCTCCTGGCGGGGGAGGCCGAAGAGGCTCGAGGCCTCGTCGTTCCCGTCCAGGATCCTGCCGTTCTGGAGGGCGGCCAGCACGATCGCGTCCGCCGAGTGGCGGAAGATCTTGCGGAAGCGGGCCTCGCTCTCGCGCCCGATGCGCTCGGCCAGCTTGTGGTCGGTGGTGTCGAGCAGGATCCCCTGGACGTACAGCGGGCGCCCGGCGTCGTCCCGGACGCGGGTCGCCTCGTGGCGGACCCAGACCTCGCGGCCCCCGCGGGTGAGGAGCCGGTACTCCAGGCGGAAGCTCCCCTCGGGGGCGGTCCGGAACCGCGACAGCTCCGACAGGACGCGGTCCCGGTCCGCGGCGTGGAGCTGGCCCGCCCAGCGCTCCCGTTCGGCCAGCCACTCCTGCTGGGTGAAGCCGAGCAGCGCTTCGATCTGGGGGCTGATGTACACGGTGTCGCCGGTCTTGAGCGATTCGATGTAGGTGATCGCGGGCATCTGCTCCACGTGGGCCCGGTACTTCGCCTCGGCGTTGCGGAGCTCGCGCGTCCGTTCCGCCACGAGGGCCTCGTACTTCTCGTTGAGCTCCCGGACCCGCGCGTAGGCGTCCTGGAAGCCCCGGTGGGCCATCTCGAAGGGGGACAGGCACTCGGCCAGGAACTCCATGGCGCGCGTGAAGGCCCCGGCTCGCGACGGGCTCCGGACGCCCGCCAGGACGGAGCCGGCCGCCTGCTCGTGGAGAAGCACCATGGACAGGAGGCCCATCCCCTCGTTCACGGCCCTGCGGCCGAGCTCGTAGGCGCGCTTGAGGACCGATTCGCCCCCGCCGGCCAGGAACGCCCGCAGGGCCTGGCCGTACGCCTCCCGGAGCTCCGACGAGGTGCCGATCATGGGTCGGCCCCGTCGTACTCGGCCAGGAGGATCAGCCCGTCGTCCGTCCCCTTGAAGTACCGCCCGAAGACGTCTCCGGCCATCGCGGCGAGGGGCCGGCGCTCGTCCAGGGAGTCCAGGAATCCCTGCCGCAGCCCGTCCGTGGCGAAGACCAGCCGGTCCCCGCGTCCCAGCCGGACGGTCGTGAGGCTGGACAGGCGCGGGAGCTTGTATCCCACGACGCCGCCGTACTGGATCATCGACTCGCGGGGCTCGGAGCCCTCGGGGCGCAGGACGGCCCCCTCGATGTTCCCGACGGAGGCCCACGACAGCGTGGACGTGTGGAGGCAGAGGGAGGCCAGGCCCGCGACCACCCCCCGGGTCCTCGTGAGCATCTCGTGGCAGCGGCGGAACAGGGCGGGGAGCGGGTCGCCCGAGTACCGTTCCAGGGTCGCCACCGCCACTTTGGCCGCGAAGGCGGCCTCCGGCCCGTGCCCCAGGGCGTCGACCGCCGCCAGGAGGACCCCTCCCGGGAACGGGCAGACCGCGAAGAGGTCTCCGGAGACGGCCTCTCCCGGGAGGGGCTGGGACGCCGCGGCCCAGGCCAGGGGGGGGAGGCGGCCGGTCGCGAGGGACGCCGCGGTCATTTTCTCCACTTCCGAATGGTGACGGTGGTGCCCTTGCCGGTCTCCGAGACGATCTCGAACTCGTCCATGAGCCGCTTGGTCCCGGGGAGGCCCAGGCCCAGGCTGCGGCTCGTGGAGAAACCGTCCTTCAGGGCCAGCGCGGTGTCGGGAATGCCCGGGCCCTGGTCGCGGGCCACGACCTGGACGCCCACCTGCCCGTTGTCCCGGCCGTGGACCTGGCTCAGGAGGATCTCCCCAATGGAGGCGTACTCCACGATGTTGCGCGCGAGCTCCGAGATCGCGGTGGCGATCGAAATCTGGTCCGTCGAGGAGAAGCCGAGCTGGGCGGCCATCGCCCGCCCCCGCTGCCGGGCGACGACGATGTCCTGGTCCGAGGCGATCGGGATCGCCGAGTTACTCATGGTTCCGGTCCGTCTTCGACAGGCGGTTCAGGAACGCGACCGCCTCCTCGAGGTCCAGGGCCGTCCACACGTCCGTCAGGCTCAGGCCGAGCTGGACCATCGCGAAGGCGACCTCGGGCTGGATGCCCACGATGACGGTCTCCGCGCCGCGCATCTTGAGGATCTGACCCACGCTCCGCAGCGTCCGGACGGCGAAGGAATCCATGACGTCGAGCACCGTGACGTCGATGATGACGCCCCGGGACCGGAAGCGGCCCACGCGCTGCGCCAGGTCGTCGCGGAGCCGGAGCAGGTCCGCGTCGCTCAGCGCCGCCTGGATGCTGGCGATGAGGTAGTCGCCCTGCTTGAGGATCGGCACCTCCATGCGTCGTCCCCTACTTCACGGTCTCGAAGGAGGGCTTGGGCTCGGAGACCTGGGTCACCTTGTAGCCGAGGAGCCGCTCGGCCTCCTCGATCCCTCCCTGAAGGTCGCCGACCGTCTTCATCTTGGCCAGGTCCACGCCGATCGTGACCAGGGTCTGGGCGATCTCGGAGGAGAGGCCCGTCACGATGACGGTCGCGCCCAGGAGGCGGGAGGCCTCCACGGTCTGGACCAGGTGGTTGGCGACCTTGGAGTCCACCGAGGGCACGCCGGTGATGTCGATCACCACGACCTTGGCGCGGTTGGAACGGATCCCGCGCAGGAGCTGCTCGGTCAGCTGCCGCGCCCGCTGGGCGTCCACGACGCCGATGATGGGGAGGATGAGCAGGCGCTCGCGCACCTGGAGGACGGGCGTCGAGAGCTCCCGGATCGCCTCCTGCTGCTGCCGGATGATCCGCTCCCGCTCCTGGACGAACCCGACCGCCACGGTGTTGGCGATCCGGTTGGCGGCGGGCTCGTAGGCGTCCAGGACGCGGTTGAGGAGGGCGAACTCCTGCTTGTACTTCCCGAACAGGGAGCGCGCCAGCACGTCGCGGAGGAGGAGCACGATGCCCACGACCTCGTGCGTTTCGACGCCCCGCGGGATGATCCGTTCCGAGAGGTTCCGGGCGTAGGCCTGGAGGGCGTCCACGCTCCCGGTCTCGAGCACCTCCACGTAGTTGTCGTACACGGAGGTCGCCTCCGCGAAGATCTCGTCCTTGGTCATCGCGGTCAGCAGCTTGGCCTCCGTGATGCGCCGCGCCCAGTGCTCGCGGAGCTCGGTCCGGTTCCCCCGGAGGTGCGCGACGAGCTCGCGCAGGAGCACCTCCGTGTCCTCGCTCCGGGGCGCCGCGGCGGGCGCCGACACCAGTCCGATCTCCCTTTCCTTGGCCGTCATCGATCGTCCCTCCGATTGCCTTCCGTCGTCGCCCGTCCTCATTCGAGTTCGGACTCGTCCAGTCCGTTGCGTCCGTAGAAGCGGCGCAGCTCCTGGGCCGCCAGCCCCCCCCGGCCCCCGATCAGCGCCCGGAGCTTCCGGAACGTCTCGGCGCGTTTCTCGGGAAGCCCGGCCCCGTGGAAGGCCCGGCCCAGGAGGAGGAGCGCCTCCTGGAGCGCCGGAGGGCAGTCCGCCTCCGCCGCCCGGCGCGCCGCCGCCCGGGCGTGCTCCAGGGCGGCCGCGGCGTCGCCCTCCCGGAGCCGCCGGCTCCCCCGCGCGACCTCGATCTCGGCGAGGAGGCCGAGGTCGCCCTCTGCCAGGCCCTCCGCCTCCGCCAGGAGGCCCTCCGCCGCGGAGTCCCCGCCTTCGCCCGGGTCCGCCAGGAGGGCGAGCGTCAGGCAGACGCGCGTCTCGCTCGACCGGTCGCCGAGCTTCCGGGCGATCTGCCGGGAGGCCTTCAGCACGGCGCGCCCCTCCCGGGCGTCCTCGTCCGCCCCCGTCCGGGAATGCAGGCGCGCGCAGCACAGCCCGGCTGCGATCCCCGCGGCCAGGGCCAAGTCCTCGTGATGACGCGCCTCCGCCAGCTGCCGCGCCAGGGTCCCGGCCCGCCGCCCGCCCTCAAGGTCGCCCTGGCCGTACAGGGCGACGCCCTTGGAGATGAGGAGGTGGAGGAACTGCCGCTCCACCACCGCCAGCGTCGACTCGAGCAGCGGCTCCGCGTGGGACGTCACCCGGAGGATCGCCTCAGGGTCGCCCCGCTGCTCGTGGATCCGCGCCTTGCCGAGGAGGACGTCGAAAAGCTCCAGACGCTCCTCGATGCCCATGCGTCCCAGGTCCTCGTGACGGCTGATGACGTCCCGCAGCCGGCGCTCGGCCTGGTCGTAGTGATCGAGGGCCATCTGGGTCGCGCTCTCGGAGAGGTCCCTCGCCAGCTCCACGCCCCGGCGCTTGAGCACGAGGTCCCCCCGCCCGTCGATGTACTGCTCGAGCTCGCGGGCCATCTCGCGGCAGGAGGAGTACCGGTCCCCGGGCCTCTTGGCCAGCGCCTTCATGCAGATGGCCTCGAGCGCGTCGTCGATGGCCCCGGGCCCGTCCGGAGGGGGCGGGACAGCGTCCCGCTCGGCGAGCTGGGCGAGCGCCTCTCGGGGAGGCACGATCGCGCCCTCCCTCATCGTGACGCGGAACACGTGGTACTGCTGGGAGGCGAGGATCCCGAGCGCCTCCAGGTAGGAATCGACGAGGGGGCGGAGGTCGGGGGCCGGACGGAGGGGGAGCCGGGCCGGGTCCATCCCGCGCCCGCGGAGCTCCCGGGCCAGCTCGTCCCGGCGGCGGACCCAGTCCTCGGACCGGAGGTCGGGGCCGCGGTACACCGGGCGGAGCCCCGAAAGGATGTAGTACAGGATCCCCCCCAGCCCGAAGACGTCCGCCCGGTGGTCCACGGTCCGGGGGTCCGCGCTCTGCTCGGGGGCCATGTAGTAGGGCGTGCCCACGAGCGACTCCCGGGTGAGGTCCGCCGCCTCCGCCTTGGCCAGCTCCTCGATCACGTGGGCGCGGAAGCTCGTCGTCTCGCCGGCCTTGCTGCCCAGCCGCTTGGCCAGCCCCAGGTCGGTCACGTAGACCTCGCCGTACGGACCCAGAATGATGTTGGCGGGCTTGAGGTCGCGATGCACGATCCGCCGGTCGTGGGCGCTCTGCAAGGTGAGGCAGACTTGCTGGACCAGGTGGAGGAGCCGCGCCTGGGTGTACTCGGCGCGGAGGCGGTCCCCGTCGGACCCGCGGGCGGCGCGCCGGCGGACGAGCTGCTCCACCGTAAGGCCGGTGATCAGGGGCATCGTGAAGAAGGGGAGGCTTCCCCCCGGGCGTTCGACGTACCCGATGGCCAGGATCCGCACGAAGCCCGGATGGTCCAGGTCCGCGGTGAGCTCCTGCTCCCGAAGGAAGCGGTCCAGGAGTTCCGGGTCGTCCGACTTGAGCATCTTGAGCGCCACCCGGCGCCGGAGCTTCACGTCCACCGCCCGGTACACCACGCCCATGCCCCCCTCGCCGATGACCTCCTCGAGCCGGTACTGGTTGATGGCGGGAGCCAGCTCCGTGACCGCCATCGGGGCCCACTCCCCGTCCCGAGCTTCCGGCACGTGCTACCCTCCCCGCCGACCGTACCCGCCTTCCCCCGCAAATTCCTTGCCCTCCCGGCCCGTCCCGCGCTCCCTGCGGAGACGGACCCGGTCCCGATCAGATCTGAGAATCATCAAGAAACCGTTCTCAGAACCGAGAGGACCGGCTATACTGTTGCCGAGGCGCGACGCGGCGCAATCCGTTGCTCGCAACGAGTGGGATTCCCGCCGAAGCAAGCCGAACGCGCCTCGTCGCCGACTTCTGCGAAGGCCGGTACCGCTCCGTGTCGAGCGGGACCGCCGCGGCCTCCTCCGGCGGGGAGGAAGCCGGCCGCGCGGCCTTCCGCGAATGCGAACCCCCGAGGATGCCCCGATCGCTCTCCGCCGGCACGGCACGGCGTCCGAGACCGGCCCGTCGGGGCGAAACAGGTCGGCCGGAATGCGGAGGACGGAACCGATGGAATCCGGGAGGGAATCCGGAGGAACCGGAGGGCCCGAATGACGGATGGTCTGAAGGAGGGAGCCCGCCGCTGAAGGCGGGCTCCGGCCGATGGCCCATCGCCTGCTCGTGGCCGATCCGGACCCGGCGGTCGTGGAGGCGCTCTCGATGTTCCTTCAGGGCCGGGGGTTCGAGTGCACCCCCGCGGACGGGGCGCAGGCCGCGCTCCGGATCCTGGGTCACTCGAGCTTCGACGTCGTCCTCTGCGACACCGAGCTCGCCGACCGGGACGGACGGGACCTGGCCTCGCTGGTCCAGGAGCGGCATCCGGAGACGCCCGTCCTCCTCCTGACGACCCTGGAGGGGCCGGACGCGGTCCTTCGCGCCCACCGCGCGGGCGCCCGCGACGCGCTCTCGAAGCCCGTCCACTTCGAGGATCTCCTCCTCCGCCTCCACCGCGCCCTCTCGGAGCGCGACCAGGGGACCCAGCTCGACCTCCTCCGGCGCGAGCTCCGGCACTCGCGCAACGAGGTGCGGCTCATCGGCCGCAGCCCCAAGACCCGGGCGGTCGCGGATCTCGTCGAGAAGCTCGCCCCCTCGACGAGCACCGTCCTCGTCACCGGAGAGAGCGGGACGGGGAAGGAGGTGGTGGCCCGCGTGCTCCACCAGGCCGGCGAGTCCACCCGGAACCGGAGGTTCGTGCCGGTCAACTGCGCCGCCATCCCGGCCACCCTGATGGAGAGCGAGCTCTTCGGCCACGTGCGGGGGGCCTTCACGGGGGCCGTGTCCGAGCGGCGCGGCCTCTTCGAGATGGCCGAGTCGGGCACCCTCTTCCTGGACGAGATCGGCGAGCTCGACCTGGGCCTCCAGGCCAAGCTTCTCCGCGCGATCGACCGGAAGGAGATCGTGCGCGTCGGCGGCGTGGATCCCATCCGGCTCAACGCCCGGATCGTCTGCGCCACGAACCGGGACCTCCAGGAACAGATGGCCCGGAATCTCTTCCGCGAGGACCTGTTCTACCGGATCAGCGTCGTGGAGATCCGCCTCCCCCCCCTGCGCGAGCGGCCGGAGGACATCCCCGACTTGGTCGCCCACTTCATCGGCGGCCTCAACCGGGAGATCAAGAGCGGCTACCGGGGGGTCCGGGAGGAGGCCATGGAGGCCCTCCAGGCCTACGCGTGGAAGGGCAACATCCGGGAGCTCCGGAACGTCATCGAACGGGCCATGATCCTGGGGAAGGGAACGACGATCTCGATCGAGGACCTCCCGCCGCACATCGCGGAGAACCCGCGCGCCCGCCCCCGGCGGCTCCGGGAGGCCCTCCGCGCCTTCGAGCGCGACCACGTCCGATCGGCCCTCGCGCTGGCGGGCGGGGACCGCCCCAAGGCCGCCCGCCAGCTCGGGATCGGGGTCTCCTCGCTCTATCGGAAGCTCCGGAGCCTCGGGCTCCCGGACCGGCCCCCCCCGGAGGACGGCGGCGCTCCGGTCCCGCTCCCGGCGCGCCCGGCCGGGAAGGGCCCGGGGGGAAACGGGGGAGAAACCGGCGCGACCCGACGTCGTATCTAGTCGTAGCGGCGAACGCGCGTCCTCGCCCCCGGTCCGACTCCGCGGGCCCGGACGCTCCGGCCCCCGGACGGGCCGGGGGGGGTCGGCCTCGTCGCGACGGCGGAACGCTTGTGACGCCTTCGGAAGATCGGGTGGACTCCCCGTCGCGCGCCCACCTCCGAAGACATCTCGTGGTCTTCGTGGACGACGACCGCGAGACCCTGGAGGCGCTCCGGCGCCTCCTGCGGGAGACCCTCTATCGCTTCTGGACGACCCAGGACGCCCATGAGGCGCTCCGATGGGTCGGCGCCAACGACGTGAGTCTGGTGGTCTCGGACCAGCGGATGCCCGTGATGTCCGGAACCCGGCTGCTGAACGAGGTCTACCGCCGTTCGCCCGCCACGGGACGCGTCCTGCTCACCGCGTATCCCCAGGAGAAGGAGATCTCGCGGGCGCTCGGCGAGGTCGTCCAGGGCGTGATCGCCAAGCCGTGGGACGGGTGGTCCCTCAAGCGGACCATCCTGGCGCTTCTCCGATGGCGCGAGGAGCGCGAAGGGTCCTCGGACGAGGAGAACGGGCTCGAGCGCTCCTGAACCCCTGCTCTGAACCGCCCTGCTAGAAGTTCGAAGTCGGAGACCGCCTCAGACGTCTCGTCCCCGCGCGCTCCCCCGGGGAGAGGAGGAGGAGGGGGAGAACGGCATCCCGTTCTCCTCCCTCCTCCCGAGGAACGGGCTGGGGGTCCGAGCCGGAGGGATCCGGACCCGGCCCCCGAGGCAAGGAGGCACCTTTGCGGGACACGATCAGAAAATCCCCCGTTCGGGCACCCACACGACGTCCCCGGGTTCCAGGGGGAGGTCCAGGTCGAGCCGTCCGTCGAGGACGGCGTCGAGATCCACTCCCATCGACCGCTCTTCGCCGCCCGGCGTGCGGCGCAGGACCAGGATGCTCGAGGTCGCGGCGAACTTCGTATAGCTGCCCCCCTGGCTGACCGCCATCGAGACCGTCACCGTGCCGTCGACGGGGATCTCGAACGGTCCGGGCCGGTGCACCGCGCCCAGGACGTAGGCGGTGCGCGCCCCGGAAGGGATCAGGACCAGGTCGTCGGGCCACAGCTCCACGTCGGCCTCGGCGTTCCCCCGGGCGAGCTCGCGCTCGATCTCGCGGATCGAGACGCTGAGGACGGCGCGCTCGCCGGGTCCCCGTCTGCGGACGATCCGCGCGGACTCCTTGTAGGCGCGGTCGGTGAAGCCCGCCGCGCCGGAGATGGCCTGAAGCAGCGTGAGACGGCCCGCTGGCGCGAGGTCGTATCCGCCCGGCCGGCTCACCGCGCCGACCACGTAGACCCTCCTCGGGGCGTACTCCTTCACCGCCACGCTCACCTGCGGGTCCTTCAGGAAGTCCCTGGAAAGCTCGTCCCGGAGGAACCGCTCCAGATCCTCCGGCGTGCGCCCCGCGGCCGTGACCGGGCCGAGCAGGGGGAACGTGACCCTCCCCGCGGGGGAGATCCGCCCCTCGAGATGGAGCTCGGGCTGGCGGAAGACGCCGATCGACAGGAGGTCGCCCGGAGCCAGGACGGGGCCGGGCGGCGCCTCGCGCGGAGGGAGGGAGGAAGCCGCCGCCTCCGGGGGAGGGGACGGGGCGAGCCACGATTGGATCGGGGGGCCGTCGGGCCGCCGGGCCGGAAGGGAGGGCGCGCAGGCCGCCAGGAGGAGCGCGGCCGCGAGCCATCCCGCGGATCCGAAGATCCGATCCGACCGCCCGATTCCAAGTCGTGGACTCATGATTCGCGTACCCGCTTTCGCGGAAGCGGGCTCCCGTCGTTTTCCACCCCTCTTCTACGTCGGCCCCCGCGGCCGGTTACGCGCGGCGCCCCCGCCGACCGACCCGACCGGGGAGGCAGGGCATCCGCGGAGTTCCCGTAACCGGCTTGAAGGGACGTCGTACACCCGCTTGCCGGGAGGACGGGACCCGTCCGGACCCCGCGGGCGGAGGGGATCATTCCCAAGAATGAGAAGGCCCGACCGCGCGAAAGCGCGCGGAGACGCTCCCCGAACCGGGAGAAGCGGAAACGGCGCTCGTTCCGGTGCCTGGCAGGGGGCTTGCTGGTCTTCCGGCATCGAAGTACGGGGCCTGCGGCTCCCGCGGGGGCCCGGGTCCCGGAGGAGGAACATTGATGATCGAAACGAAAGTCCTGGGAGACGACCGCCAGTTCCCCGCGACCGAATGGGCGCTCCTTCGGCGCGAACCCCGGATGGAGTCGCTGGACATCCTGGCGCGCCGGTACTGGAAGCCGCTCTACTTCTATGTCCGGAGGCATCGGTTCGACGTCGAGACCAGCAAGGACATCGTCCAGAGCTTCCTGGCGAGCCTCCTGGCCCACGACACGGTGGCCCGGGCGGATCCGGGGCTGGGACGGTTCCGGACCTTCATCCTGGCGGCGCTCTCCAACTTCATCAAGGACTGGACCCGGGCCACGTCGCGCCTGAAGCGAGGAGGCGGCCAGGCCCCCCTGTCGCTGGATTTCCCCTCGGTCGAGGCCGAATTCTCCCCCCAACTCGCCTCCCACGAGGAGACCCCCGAGGTGGCGCTCAACCGGGCCTGGGCGCGGAGCCTCCTGGAGCAGTCCGTCGAGGATCTCAAGGGGGCTCCGGCCCATCTCCAGGCCTTCCGCATGTACCTGGACGGCGAGTGCTACGAGTCGATCTCGAAGCAGACGGGGATGTCGCAGTCCGCGTCGAAGGTCGCGGTCCATCGGCTCCGGGGGAAGCTCCGGAGGCTCCTCATCGCCCGGATCGCCGACACGGTGGGGACCGAGGCGGATCTGAAAGCGGAGCTGTCGGAATTCGTGGGCCTGCTCTCTTGAGCGGCCCGTATCGGGAGTCCGCATCGCGGGAGGAGGAAGGGGATCGGGAGATGACGGGAGAGCCGGCGGCGGGGGACCTCCGCACGCCCCTTCGCCGTCCCGATCTCCCCGTCTCCTCCCGTCTCCCGATCCGTCCGCGTGGCGGGATCCTTACGGACCCGCTTGGACCGACTTGGCCGGGGGACGGCGGAGGAGGGCCCGGGAAGGAGGTCGACATGGAGCGGCCGGAGACGGAAGGGACGAGTCCTGCCGGGACGGCCCGGGCCATCGACCGGTACATCCTCAAGGGCCGGATCGCCGCGGGGGGCATGGGCGTCATCTACCGGGCCTTCGACGTCCATCTCAAGTGTCACGTGGCGCTCAAGGTCCTCGGCACGCTGGACGAGGACAGTCTGGAACGCTTCGTACGGGAGCGGGAGATCACGGCGGACCTGGATCATCCGAGCTTCGTCCGGATCCTCTCGATGGGATACGTCGAGACGGGGGAGGGACGCCGCCCGTGCTACGCCATGCCCCTGCTCCGGGGCGAGACCCTCGAGACGATGATCCGGCGCCGGAGCCGTCCGGGTCCGGAGGGCGAGAGGCTGCGGCAGGAGTACACGCTGCCGCGGCTCCTTCAGCTCGTGCAGCAGCTCTGCCTGGCCCTGGCGAGCGCCCACGACCGGGGGATCATCCACCGCGACGTCAAGCCCGCCAACGTCATCCTGGGCCCGTACGGCGAGCTCTACATCGTGGACCTGGGGCTGGCGAAGTACGTCGACGAGGGCGCCGGAGACGGCGCGCCAGGGGCGGAAGGCGCGGGAGCTCCGGGCGACGAACCGACGTCCCGGGCCCTGGCCGGGACGCCCTACTTCATGGCGCCCGAGCAGGTGCTCGATCCGTCGTGCGTGGACGCGCGCACCGACATCTTCGGCCTGGGAGCGGTCCTCTATTACGTCCTTTCCGGCCGGCGTCCCCTGTACCGGAGGCCGGGCGGCGGCCGTCCGCCGCCCCGGTCCGCTCCCGCCCCGGACGGGACGAGGACCGCCGCCCCCTTGTTCCGGACGGAGTTCCTGAGGGACGCGGCGGGGGGCTCGATCGTCCCGGTCGACGAGCTCGTGCTCCAGCGGCGGCTGGCGATCGAGCGGGAGCACTCCGGCCTTCCGCTTCCGGACCGGGTCGACGCCGCGCTCGCCGCGATCTGCATGAAGGCGCTCGCCCGGAGTCCGTCCGACCGGCATCCGAACGGCCGGGCCCTGTGGCGGGAGCTCCAGCAGTACCTGGAAGGCCGGCTCGAGATGATCCTGAAGCGCGAGGCCGGGGACCTGGCGCGCCGCCCTTCCCGGCGGACGCTTCCGACGATGTTCCGCGACTACGAGCTGGCGGAGCGGCGGCTCCGCCAGGAGATCGCTCACCAGGAGAGCCTCGGGCGGCTGGCGATCGACGAGAAGCTCGACCTCTTCGACCTCCTGCTCGACAAGGCGGGGGTGCAGGAGCAGCGGGGCGACAGCGAGTCCATCATCCGGTCCATCACTCCGGCCGAGCCGATCCTGGAGTCCGCGGCGGAGGTGCTCCAGCGCAAGCTGATCCAGCTCCTGATCGCCAAGGGACGCGCCCAGTCGGACCAGGGGCAGCGGGAGGACGCCCGCGCGACCCTGGCGCGGGCCGCGGCGCTCTCGAGGATCCACCGGCAGGACGATCTCCTGGCGGCCGCCTGCTGCGGGTACGGGACGGCCGTCGCCGCCGGCGGGGGCCCCGAGATCCTGGAGGAAGCCCGGGGCTCGTTCGCCGAATCGATCGAGGTCGCCGACCGCGCCGGCGACCTGGCCCAGGGCATCCGCGCCCGCACCCGGCTCGCGCTGCTCGAGATCCGGGAGGGCGGCGACGCGGCGCGGGCCAGGACGGTCCTGGACGACGCCCTCTCGAAGGCGGAGCGGGACCCCGCCCTCCGCTCCGAGGTCCACCTGGCGCTCGCGGTCTTCCACCTCGACCGGAAGGAGGGCTCCCTCGCCCTCGAGCACGCGGAATCGGCGCGGAGGCTCGCGGACGAGCCGCACGCCCGGAACCTGGTCCGGGAGGCCCACTTCCTCCTGGGACAGGCCCAGCATCTCCTGGGCCGGGGCCACCTGCGGGCCGAGCATTTCAAGCGCGCTTTGAACGTCCGGGGTCCGCGGCGGGCCCGGATGGAACGCGAGATGATCGCGTTCTACGCGAGGAGCGGGCTGGACCCGCTCGAGATCGGGCTGAGGAAGCCTCCGGCGGGTCCGCTCCGTCCCCGGCGCTCCACGGCGCCCGCCGACCCCGGGCCGTCCGGCGGCGTAACCCGGCCCGCCGGACATCGAAGATAGGGGTATGGAAGCCCGTTGGGAACCCCCCGGGGGGGGCCTGTCGGAAGGAGCCCCGGCGCTGGGCCTCTCCGCCGCGCCGGCCCCGCCGGAGGCGCGCGCGGGGGGCGACGGGCCCGAAATCCCGGTCCTCGTGACCGGCGTGGGGGGGAGCGTCGGGCAGTCGGTCATCAAGTGCCTCGAGGACACGCGGTACCGGATCGTCGGCGTGGACGCCAGCGAGTACGCCGCGGGCCTTCATGCCGTCCCCCGCGGCTACCTGGTGCCGCTGGCGCGGGACCCCGCCTACGTCGACCGGCTCCTGGAAATCTGCGTCGCCGAGCGCGTCCGCTACCTGTTCGCGGGCCTCGACATGGAGCTTCCGATCCTGGCCCGCGCCCGGGAGCGGTTCCGCGAGCGGGGCATCCTTCCGCTGGTCAGCCCCCCGGGGATCGTCGACCTGGCCAACGACAAGCTCGAGACCATCCGCTTCCTCGAGTCCCACGGCCTGCCCGCCGCCCGGACCTGGGAGGTCCGGGACGTGGACCCGAGGGAACTCGACTACCCGGTCGTGCTGAAGCCCCGGAGGGGCGGGTCCCGGTCGCAGGGGGTCTACGCGGTCGGGACCGAGGAGGAGTACCTCTACCGCCTCGACACCGAGGACCCTTCCAACTACGTCGTGCAGGAGTACGTGGCCGGGGAGGAATACACCTGCGGCTCTCTGAGCTTCGACGGGACCTGCCACGGCGTCATCGTGATGCGCCGGACCCTCCGCGACGGGGACACCCACAAGGCCTTCGTCGTCCGGAATCCCGCGCTCGAGAACTTCGTGGGGTCGCTCGCCGAGATCCTGGGACCCTTCGGGCCCTGCAACTTCCAGCTCCGGGTCCGGGAGGGCTGGCCCTACGTCTTCGACATCAACGCGCGCTGCTCCGGGACGACCTACTGCCGGGCCCTCGCGGGCTTCAACGAGCCGCGGATGGCCCTGGACTACCTGGAAACGGGCCGGATCCCGTCCTTCGAGATCCGGGAGATTTCCGTCTTCCGCTACTGGAAGGAACTGGTGGTGGAGAACGCCCGCCTCGACGAGGTCCGGCGGGCGGGGACGACGACGGGAGTCGGGAGGAGGCTGTGAGGCCGCGGCGCGGGCGCGACCGCCCGGCCCCGCAGGATGGTCCGCCGCGCCGAGACGAACGCGGGGCCGAGGCCCCGGAATGGAGGACGCCATGAAGCCGGACGATACGCATCTGCGGGCCGAGGCCGAGACGCTCCAGGGCATGATCCGCGGGCGCGGCGGGCTCGACCGCATCCACGTCCGGGCCGGGATGGGCCACCTGACGGTGGAGGCCGAGGATTCGGAGGGCGCGCGGCAGCTCCTGGCCCGCGCGGTTCCCGCGGGCGCGGGCACCTACCTGCCGGCCATCCTGGTGGCGCCGTGGCGGTGGAAGTACATTCCGCCGGCGGCCTCGCTCGAGGCGGTGGCGGGGCGCCTCCTGGGCCTGGTGGTCCTGCCCCGCCTCCATCATGACAGGCGCGGATAGTCCGTCCTTCCCGGCGGGCGGTCCGTCCCCTCCGGACCGCCCCCGGGGGGACGCCCCAGGCGTCTTCGTCTTCTCGCTGGACGCGGAGCTGGCGTGGGGCACCTTCGACGAGGGAGGGGACCGGAGCTTCCGCCGCCACCTCGCCCGGACCCGACCGGCCGTCGCCGGCCTCCTGTCCCTCTTCGGCCGCTACCGGATCTCCGCGACGTGGGCGTTCGTGGGCCATCTCTTCCTGGAATCGTGCGCGCGCGAGCGGCCGGGGGACGACCCGCATCCCGACGTGCGGACGCCTTCCTACGCGTGGTATCCGTTCCCCTGGCATCACCGGGACCCCTCCCTGGACCGGCGCCGGGCCCCCTTCTGGTACGGCGACGACCTCGTGGACCAGGTGATCGCCGCGGACCCCCCGCAGGACGTCGGGTGCCACACCTTCAGCCACATCCCGATGGACGACCCCGCGGTGACGGAGGAGATCGCGGCTTCCCAGATCGCGAAGTGCTGCGAGCTGGCCCGTCGGCGCGGCCTGCGGATGCGCTCCTTCGTCTTTCCGCGCCACTCCGTGGCCCACCTCCCCGTCCTGGCGCGGTACGGATTCACGTGCTATCGCGGCCCGGAGGAGCCCTGGTACCGGCGCTTTCCCTCCGGGCTCCGGCCCGCGTTCCACTTCCTCCATCGGCTGCTGGCCCTCACCCCTCCCGTCTACCGGTCCCTCTCGCCCGGCCCCGACGGGCTGGTCAACATCCCCTCGTCGATGTTCCTCATGCCGCCGGACGGGATCCGGCGCCTGATCCCGGGAGGGTCCCGGGTGGCCCAGGCCGCGCGGGGGATCCGCCGCGCCGCAGAATCCGGAGGGGTGTTCCACCTGTGGATCCATCCCTGGAACCTGGGAAGCAGCCCCCGCATGCTCGATTGGATCGAGCGGATCCTCCGGGTCGTTTCGGACCTGCGCGCGAGGGGCCGCCTGAGGGTGATGACGATGAAGTCGCTGGCCGAGGAGGTGCGGAGGAATGCTCGGGCCGATCTGCGTGCTGACGGGGGGATCCCCGCTGGACCGGGCCCTGGTCGCGGCGCTGGCCCGCGAGTTCCGGATCGGGTGCGTGATCCAGGAATGCCGGTCGCCGCGAGCGGCCCTTGAGCTGGGCTGGCGGCGGTTCCGGAAGCTGGGCCCGCGCGTCTTCCTGGGTCAGCTTCTCCTCCTGGCATACGAGCGCCTCGGGGATCGCCGGGGCGCCGGCGTCGGTCCCCTCCGCCCGGCGGGCGTCCCGGACGAGCCGCCCGCGGATCTGTCCTGGCACCGGGTGCGCAACGTGAACGGCAAGGGGGTGCGGCGCCTCCTGGAGCGCCACCGCCCGGCCGTCTGCGTCGTCGCGGGGACCTCGATTCTGCGCGCGCGGGTCCTCCGGGCGGCCCCGCTCTTCCTGAACCTGCATTGCGGGATCACCCCGGCCTACCGGGGCGTCCACGGGGCCTTCTGGGCCGCCTACCGGAGGGACTGGGAGAACGCGGGGGTGACCGTTCACGCCGTGGACGCCGGAGTCGACACGGGTCCCATCGCGGCGCAGGGTCGGATCCGGGTCGAGCCCACGGACACGCGGCGCACGCTGGTCGCCAAGCAGTACGAGGCCGGCACGGAGCTGATGATCCGCGCGGTCCGCGCCGGGCTCGACGGCACGCTGCGGACCTACCGGCGGGAGGACCTGGCGAGCCGCCAGTGGACCTCGCCCACGCTGTCCGAGTACCTCTCCTTCCGGCGGGTCCTCCGGACGCTCCCGCGGACCGGTCCCGGGGCCCTGCGGCCGGCCTCGCGCGGTTGAACGCGGCAGACGATCAGGAGACGGTCTCCGCGGCCCGGACGGTCTCCCCTTCGGAGACGTCCCGGGTCACCCGGCTTCCCGCCCGGACGAAGACGTTCCGGCCGATCCGGACCCCGGGCGTCACGATCGTCCCCAGCCCCAGCAGGGTGCCGGCCCCCACCTGGACGTTCCCGCAGAGATGGCAGCCGGGCGCGATGTGGACCCCGGTGCCGATCACGCAGTCGTGGTCGACCGTGGCGCCCGTGTTGATGATGACGTTCTCCCCGACGCGGGCGTCGGAGCTGACGACGGCGCCCGCCAGGACCACGCTTCCCGCGCCGATCTCGACGCCCCGGGCGACGTAGGCCCGGGGATGCACCACCGTGATGAGCCGCCGCCGGAAGCGGGCCGCGATCGACACCCGCGCGTCGCGGTCCCCGATGGCCACGATGCCGCGCTCGTCCCAGAGCTCGCTCGGGGACCCGATCCGATGGCTCCGCAGCAGCCGGCCGTGGAGCTTCTCGTCGTCGTCCACGATCAGGGCGATCCGCTGCGACGTGGGGGACGCCTCGAGGGCGTCGACCACCACCTTCCCGTGGCCGCCGGCGCCGTACACGAAGATGCCGCCCATTTCACCCTCCCGACCGGACAAGTCGATCTTCACGCACCGGCCTCCAGTCCCACGGCCCGGCGGACCCGCCGGGTCCGGGCCCTCCCGCAATCCCGGACGGCGTCGACGACCCGGCCCAGGTCGGCGTCCGTCAGGCTCGAGCCGCTCGGAAGACAGAGCCCCCGCTCGTACAGGCGCTCGGCGACGGCCCCTCCGACCGTCCGGGCCTCCCGGAAGAGCGGCTGGAGGTGGAGGGGCTTCCAGACCGGCCGCGACTCGATGTCCCGCCCCTCGAGGGTCCGCCGGAGCTCCTCCCGGGTCGCGCCGAACTCCTCGGGGTCCACCAGGATGGCCGTGAGCCAGCGGGTCGAGCGGCCGTACGGGGCCTCCGGCATGAAGGAGATTCCGGGAACGTCGCCCAGGGCCTCCCGGTAGAGCTCGAAGATCCGCCGCCGCCGCCGCACGCGGTCCGGAAGCGCCAGGAGCTGGCCCCGTCCGACGGCGGCCAGGAGGTTGCTCATCCGGTAGTTGTACCCGAGCCGGGAATGCTCGTAGTGGACCGCGGGGTCCCGGGCCTGGGCCGCCAGGACCCGGGACTCATCGATCAGGGAGCGGTCCCGGGAGACGAGCATTCCCCCTCCCGACGTCGTGATGATCTTGTTGCCGTTGAACGAGAAGATCCCCAGGCGGCCGAGCGTCCCCGAGGGAACGCCGCGGTAGGTCGCTCCGAGGGACTCGGCGGCGTCCTCGATCAGGGGGACGCCGTGGCGCCCGCACGCCTCCAGGAGCGGGTCCAGGTCCGCGCTCTGGCCGTAGAGGTGCACCACGATCGCGGCGCGGGGCGTCCGTCCCCGGCGGGCGCACGCGTCCAGCTCCTCCGCGAAGAGCGCCGGGTCCACGTTCCAGCTGCCGGGATCCGAATCCACGAAGACGGGCGCCGCCCCCTGGTAGAGGATCGGGTTGGCGCTCGCGACGAACGTGAGCGTCGAGCAGAGCACTTCGTCGCCCCGGCGGACCCCCGCCAAGCGGGCGGCCAGGTGCAGGGCGGCCGTGCCGCTGGACACGGCCGCGGCGTGGGGAACGCCCACGGCCTCGGCGAACTCCCGCTCGAACCGGTCGACGTTCGGCCCGAGGGGGGCGATCCAGTTCGAGGCGATCGCGGAGCGCAGGAGAGGGAGCTCGCTCCCTTCCAGGTGCGGCGGCGACAGGTGGATACGGTGCACGGCAGGCTCCTTCGCGACATCAGCTCCGGTACGGAGGGAAGAAGCACGGCGCGGGGACCCAGTCCCTCCCCTGGGATCGCTCCCAGGCGCGCCTCGATTCGACGAGGCGGGCGACCGCGTCGGGATCGTAGGTCCTCACGCCGATCCGGAACGGCAGCTCCCCCGTCGGGGCGAAAGCGCGCTTGTACCGGAGGACCCCGTCCTCGGACCGGTAGGCCCCGCCCAGGACGAACTCCCTCAGGCCCATGCCGGCGCAGAAGAGGAAGCTCTCGTGCTTCAGGAGCTCGTTGGGCCTGAGGCGGAAGTACTCGGCCAGGGTCCCGCCCAGGAAGAAGTAGGCGCGGCGCCCTGACAGGAGAATGAGCTCCGAGGAGACGATCTTCGAGGACGCCATCGCGTGGGCGAAGAGGAAGCGGCCCGGGAGGCCGGCGACGATCGACTCGAAGAACTCGCGCGGGAAGTAGTATTGCGGCAGGGCGTGCCGGCGGTCCATCGTGGCGTCGTAGATCGCCAGGAACTCGTCGAGGCGCCGCCCGCGCGGGTCGAACCCGACGACGACCCCTTCCGAGCGGGCCCGCCGCAGGTTCTTGCGCACCTTGGGGGCGTAGTCCGCCCGGAGCTCGCTCTCGGCGAGGTCCAGAGTCCGGACCACATTGGGGCCGCGGTCCAGGATCTCTCCCGCGAACGGAAGGGCCTGGTCGGGGAAGAGGGGCAGCCGCGCGAACGAGCTGATCGCGCCCCGGGACCTCGCCCACGCGTCGAACGCGGCCCAGAAGGCGCGGGCCTCGGCCTCCGTCACGCTCCAGGCGAAGGGGCCCCCGTATCCGTACGCGGCGGTGAGGTCGCAGCCCCGGGTCTGCCCGGCGGCCCACGGCTCGCCGGCGATCGGCCGCACGATGAGCGGGTAGAGGACGCCCCCGGAAGGGGTGCGGGCGGCGGCGCAGACCACCTGGTCCCCGGGCCGGGCGAAGAGCCGGACGAAGCGGGGATGCGCCATCACCTCGCGGTCGGGCCAGCCCTCCCAGAGCTCCAGCCACGACTTCGCGTCCTGCGCGCGGGCCGCGTCCAGGAACCGCACGTCCAGGGTCGGGCAATCGGGCGCCGGGCGGGGGGCGCCCGGAGCGAACGCCGTTCCGGCGCCGGGGAGAGCCAGAGACTTCTTCATCGGCCTTCTCCTGCGAGGGGACGGGGCCGCGCCCCCGTTCCGCTCGATCTTCCGAGGTCCTCCTGGGGCCAGGGCATGCAGCGGCTCCCCGGCCCTTCGACTCCGGTCCTCCGGAGGACCCTCCCCGCCGTCCGGAGGAGGATGGCGAGGTCGAGCCGGAGGGACCAGTGGTCGACGTACCAGAGGTCGAGCTCGAATTTCTCCGGCCAGGTCAGGCCGTTGCGGCCGTTGACCTGGACCCAGCCCGTGAGCCCCGGCCTCACCTCGTGGCGCCGCGCCTGGTCCGGCGTATAGAGGCGGAGGTACTCCATCAGCAGCGGCCGCGGCCCCACGAGGCTCATCTCGCCGCGCACGACGTTCCAGAGCTGGGGGAACTCGTCCAGGCTCGAGTGCCGCAGGAAGCGGCCCAAGGGCGTCATCCGCTCCTCGTCCGTGCCGGGACCCGGCCGCATCGTCCGGAACTTGAGGAGGGTGAAGGGGCGGCCTCGGAGCCCGGGACGCCGCTGGCGGAACAGGACGGGAGGGCCCTCCATGAACCGGATCGCCAGGGCGATCAGGGCCAGGAGGGGGGCGGAGGCCGCGAGCGCCAGGAGCGCCGCCGCGAGGTCCAGCACCCGTTTCACGAGGAGGGCGGGACGCCGCGGGGACCCCGCCCTCCGGGACCGGCCTCCGGGCATCGGCGGCCGCCCCGGGCGCGAAGCAGCCCGGGCCGCGAGCGCCTCGCGGTACTCCCGCTCCATCTCTCCCCAGAGCCGCTCGGGACGGAAGTGGCGGAGGACGCGGAGGCGCCCCTCCCTTCCGTGCCTCCGGCGCAGCTCCGGGTCGAGGAGGTAGCGCCGCAGCGCGCCGGCGAGGGCCTCGGCGTCGCCGGGCGGCACGAGGGTTCCGGTCCGGCCGTCCGCGATCGCGTCCACGCAGCCGGTCACCCGGGTTGCGACGACCGGCCGCTCCATCGCGGCCGCCTCGAGGGGGACCTGGGGGAAGCCTTCCCGGTAGCTGGGAAGGGCCACGACGTCCATCGCGGCAAGGAATTCCGGAGTCGAGTCCACGGGGCCGGTGAGGTGGATCCAGGGATCGAAACGGAGAACGCGTTCGACCTCCCGCGGAAGGGCGTCCTGCGGCTCGAAGGCGCCCACCACCAGGACGTGCACGTCCGGGCGCTCGAAGCGCAGGCGGCGCCACGCGGCGACCAGGTCGGCGACCCCCTTGTCCCGGACGATGCGGCCGACGAAGCCGATGACGGGCGCTTCCGGCGGTATCCCCAGGCGGCGCCGGAGCTCCGCGCCCGCTCGGTCGAGCCCGGGGCTCGGGGCGAAGCGCCCCTCGGCGTCGACCCCGTTGATCGTCCCCTCGCCGAGAACCCGGACCTTCCCGGCCGCGCAGAGTCCCTCGTCCACGATCCGGCGGAGGAGGGAGGGGCTGACGGCCTGGACCCGGTGCGCCAGCAGACAGCTCAGGCGCTCGGTGCCGCGCAGCAGGACCCGCCGGAGCCCGCGGGCCGTCTCGAGCGGAAGTCCGTGCACCGTGTAGATGCGGACCGGCACTCTCGTCAGGAAGGCCCCGATCATGGCGACGAGCCCGCCCTTGGGCGTGTGGCCGTGCACGATGTCGGGCCGGATCCGGAGCAGGAGGCGCACGCACCGGGCGAGGGCGACGAGATCGCCGACCGGCGTGATCCGGCGCGTCATCTGCAGCCCCCGCGCCGCCGCGCCTTCCCGGCGGGCGAAGGCCTCCAGGGAGGGTCCCGGCGACGCGACCGCCCAGCACTCGAAGCCGCGGCGCCGGAGCCGGGCGAGTTGACCGCGGAGGAAGCCCAGCGTCTCGGGGACGGTCGCCATGTGGACCACGCGCGGCGGGACCGGGCCCGCGGGCGCGGCGGCCGCCGGTCCCGGATCCCACCGGGCCTCCTCCCCGCGGGCCGCTTCCGGCCGGCGGCGGCGTCCCGGCGCCCCGTCGAGAATCTCCGTCCGGCTCACGCGGCAACCTCCTGACGCGCCGCCGTCGTCGCGAGTCCGAGGTAGAGCATGAAGGTCCGGTCGCGATAGAGCGTGTTGTGGGCCATGAAGAGGAAGCAGACGACGAGGAAGGTGACGAGCAGGACGTTCCGCAGGCCGCCGTCCGGCCCGCCCCTCGGGCGCGCGCCCCGCGGGAAGGCCCGCCCGATCATCCCCAGGAACCCGAGGAGGCCCAGGACGCCGAGCTCCACCAGGACCGCCAGAAGGCCGTTGTGGACCTCCTGGGCCTCCCGGGGATTGATCCGGTATCCCCGGCCCGGCCCGTATCCGAAGGGGAACCAGTCCTCCGCCGTCTCGTAGCAGCGCCGGAGCTGGGTCTGGATGAACCCTTCGCGGTCCTGGAGGCTCGTCACCGCCGCCATGAACCGCCGCCCCATGAAGGTGCGGTCGACATGGGGCCAGAAGGCCGCCCCGAGAAGGAGGAGGACGAGGAACGAGGCCACGAAGACCGGGTAGAAGCGCCTTCCCGCGAAACGCGCTCCCAGCACCGCGAAGAGCGCGCCCCACACGAGGACCGAGATCATGCCCGTGCGGCGCGACGCCAGGAAGATGAAGGAGGCGCAGAGGATCGCGGCCCCCACGCAGACCCTCCGCCACCCCGGGCCCGCGAGCGTGGCCCCGAACGTCGCCAGGAGCCCGCCCGCGCAGAAGCCGTACGCCCCCAGCTGCCCGTTCGCCCGGAACGTCCCGCGGACCCTCCCTTCCATCGGGTCGGGGAACCACTGGAGGGGAGCCAGGGCGTCGTGGAAGACGACGACGGCCTCCGCGATCGCCGACACGGCCATGCCCGCCAGGAGCCAGCGGAGCAGGCCGGGCGAGGCGGCCAGGTTGAGGCCGGCCAGGTAGAACCCGAACGCCATCAGCAGGGCCAGGAACTGCACCCACACCTGCGACTCCGGTCCGGGAGTCACCGCCAGCCCGGGGATCAGCGCGAGCACCATCGCGGCCAGGTAGAGGAGCGCCGCGGGGGGCGGGGCCTTCATCCGGTGCCGCAGGAACAGGGCCCCCAGGAGCGCCGCGCACACGAGGTCGACGGGCACGATCCGGGACAGGAGATCGACGGGCGTCCCGATGTAGGCGGTCCGGAGGGTGAGGACGGGGAGGAGGAGGCCGATCGCGGCGGCCAGGGCCCGGTTGATCCGGGTCTCGAGCGCCGCTCCCGCCCCCTCCCCGGCGCGACCCGGGACGGGGCGCGGCTCGACCGGGCGGCCTCCGGTCGCCGGCATCGCGTCCATCGCTCCCGCCGTCGGCAAGCTCATGGTCCCTCCAGGGCCGCGTGGGGCCGGGGCACGCCGCCCGCGCCCACGGCCCGGCCCACGACCACGGCTCCCAGGACGGCCTCAAGGGCGGAGACGGCCCCGATCGCCAGCACCGCCCCCTGGAGGCCCCGGGAGGGGACGAGGACGGCGCAGAGCAGGAGCAGAAGCGCGCCGCTGGCTCCGTAGATGGCCGGCTGGATCCGGAACCGGCGCGCGGCCGTCATGCCGCAGTCCAGGATCGTCTGGAGGTTGGCCGCGCCCGCCGCGGCCATGAGCCCCACCAGGACGGCGCTCTCGGCGGCGTAGGGGGCTCCGAAGAAGAGGGCCAGGATCTCCCGCCCGGCCAGCAGCGCGACCGCCAGGCCCCCCGCGCTGATCGCCAGGCCGACGAGGAGCATCCCCGCCAGGAGCCCGACGAAGCGCCCCTCGCCGCCGTCGGCGTAGCGCCGCGCCAGCGGGCCCGTCCCCGCCTCCCCGAGCTGGTACACCACCCGGTTGCTGGCGGCATGGAAGAGCGCCAGGGCCGTGAAGATGCCCACGGCCCCTTCCCCCATCTCCTTCGCGATGACCAGGGTCGGGATGCTCGAACGGAGGGAGGCCAGGAGGGCCACGACGCCCAGAGGGAACGAGAGCCGCAGCAGGGGGAGCCACCGCGCCCTCCGCGGCGACGGGAGATCCGGCGCCGCCCGGGCCCGAGGGGCGTCGGGGTCCCGCAGGAGGCGGGCCGCGCGCGGACGATCGAAGAGGAGGAAGGCGGCCAGCCAGCCCGCGGCCATTCCGAGGACCGCCCCGAGGACTTCTCCCGTGGCGCGCAGCGCCACGGCCAGGCCCGCGAGCGAAAGGAGCCCCCGGAGCGCGCACGAGGCCGCGATCAGGTGCGGCCGGTCCCGCTTCTGGAAGAGTCCGTGGACGATGTCCACCACGGCCTCGACCGCCTTGGCGACCCCCATGGCCGCGACGATCGCGGCCGTCTCCCGGGAGAAGCCGGCGCTGAAGGCGACCAGCCCGATCATTCCGACGGCGGCCCCGCCCGTCAGGATCCGGAGCCCGAGGTAGTCGGCGAACCGGAACTCGGCGCGGGCGTCCGTGACGAGGACCCTCCGGAGCCCCAGGTTCGTGAAGAGGACGAGCGGGGCCGAGGTCGCCAGGGCCAGGGCGAACTGGCCGACCTTCTCGGGCGAGCCCAGGCGCGCCAGGACGACGAGCATGCCCCACTGGCACAGCATGTAGGTCGCGTGCCCCGCCAGCAGCCAGAGGAATCCGCGGCCGACGGCGGAGCCGGAGGAGGGCGCCCGGACCTCGTCGCCGGCGACGCTCATCCCAGCACCACCGCCTCGCGCGGCATCGGTTCCCGGAGCCGGAGGAAGCCGTCGCGGAGCCCGGCGACCACGGGGTCCCCCCCGGGATCGAGGGGCCCCAGGCGCTCGAGGCAGAGGCGGAAAGCGGCCTCGTCGTCCGCGTGCCGGGTCGACTTGAGCCGCAGGACCTTCGGATGCGCGGTGGGCGTCACCGCCTCGGCGTGGCCGTAGAGCTCCTCGAACAGCTTCTCGCCGGGCCGGACCCCGGTGAACTCGATCGTGGCGTCCCGCCCGGGGACGAGCCCCGAGAGCCGGATGAACTCCTCGGCGAGGTCCACGATCCGGACCGGGGGCCCCATGTCCAGCTCGAACACCTCGCCGCCCTCGGCCTGGATCGCCGCCTGGAGGACCAGCTCCGCCGCCTCCGGGATGGTCATGAAGAAGCGGCGCATGTCCGGATGGGTCACGGTGAGCGGCCCGCCCCGGGCCAGCTGGGACTGGAAGATCCGCAGGACGCTGCCGTTGGACCCCAGGACGTTCCCGAAGCGCACGGCCACGAAGCGCGTCGGGCCGGGAGTCCCGGCGAAATCCTGGACGACGAGCTCGGCCACCCGCTTGGTGGCCCCCATGACGCTCGAGGGATTGACGGCCTTGTCGGTCGAGATCAGCACGAAATGGCCGGCTCCGGACCGGGCCGCCAGCTCCGCCACCGCGGCCGTGCCGCCCACGTTCACGCGGATCGCCTCCCGCGGGTGGCTCTCGCAGAGGGGCACGTGCTTGAGCGCGGCGGCGTGGAAGACCACCTCGGGCGAGTGCGCCGAGAACAGCCCGCGCACGCGGACGGGATCGGTGACGTCCCCGAGCTCGGGGAACACGGCGTGCTCCGCCGGCCCGGTCCGCAGCTCGAGCATCAGGTCGTGGAGCGGCGTCTCCGCGCAGTCGAACGCCGCCAGGCGCGCGGGATGGTACGCCAGCACCTTCCGGCAGAGCTCCGAGCCGATGCTTCCGGCCGCGCCGGTGACGAGGACCCGCTTGCCCCGCAGGAAGGTCCCGATCCTCCCCTCCTCGAGCTCGATGGGTTCCCTCCGCAGCAGCTCTCCGATGGCCAGCTCCCGGAGCTGGGGCAGGAGCGGCATCGTGGTGCAGAGCCTCCCCAGCGGGGGGAGGACCCGGGGCAGGAGCCCGGCTTCCCGGAGCGAGCGGGCGGCGCGGTGCAGGGCGGTCCGGTCGGCGCTCGGAAGCGCCACCCAGACCTGCCGGACCGAGCGCTCCCGGGCGAGGCGCCCCGCCTCGTCCCTGCCGCCCACGACGGGGACGCCCCGGAGGAGGCAGCCCCGCTTGTCCGGATCGTCGTCGAGGAAGCCCACGACGCGGGCCGCGGGAGCGGGAGAGCGCTCGATCTCGCGGAGGAGCGCGTCGCCCGTGTCGCCGGCCCCCAGGATGAGGACCGGCTCGGGGCCGGCGCGTCCCGGCTCCACCCGGACGGAGGCCTCCCGGGCCAGGCGAAGAGCGGCGTACAGGCCTCCCACGCCGACCAGGGTGAGGACGCCGCCGAGCAGGACGACGCTGCGGGGCACCGTTCCCGGGATCAGGAGCAGCCCGTTCAGCGCGTACAGCAGCGCCGTCGCGCCGGCCGTGCCCCGGACGATGAGCAACCCGTCGCGGATCCCGACGTACGGCCAGAGGATCCGGAACACCCCGCTGGCGTGGAAGGCGACGGCGTGGACCAGCAGGACGAAGGGGAGGGTCAGCCCCATGAGGGAGCGGTGGTGGGGCGGGACCTCGAACTCGAAGCGGACGAGGTACGCCAGGACCCAGGCCCCGGCGGAGACGCCCAGCGCGGACAGGACCACGAGAAGGTGGGGCCGCCCCCCGGTGAGCCGGCGCGCCCACCCGGCCGCCCGGGCTCCGAGGCCCCTCGAGCCGGGCCCTCCGGGCGTCCCGTCGGCCCCGGGCTCCTCATCGATCCGCCGTCTCATGATCATCTTGATCTCCTGTTCCGCCCCGGGGACTCTCGGAGCCCCGGCGCGTCCTGGACCGCGGGCCGCCCCGAGGAGGGGGCTCCCGGCTAGTCGATCTCCACGAAGGTGCTGTTGTCGACGTCGACTCGGTCCAGGTTGACGGTCGCGTTCCGGGGCTCCAAGCCCTGGGCGCGGGGGGCGTGGGACCGGTTGACCACGAGCCCCAGGAAGCGCGCGCGGTGGTGGGTCAGCCGCCGCTTCGCCTCCGCGGCGTCCCTGAGGCTCGTCCGCCCCTCCTCCACCACGAGGAGCGCCGCGTCCGCCAGGCTGGCGATCACCGCCGCCTCTGAGACCGCGTTCACCGGGCCCGTATCGACGACGACGTAGTCGTAGTGGGAGCCGACCGCCTGCCACAGCGTCCGGAACCGGGCCGAGCCGGGGATTTCCGCCGGCCCCGCCAGCTCGAACTCCGCCCCGATCACGTGGACGCCGCCCAGCCGGCTCTCCTGGATGCAGCGGCCCAGGGTGACGTCCCCGCGAAGGAACTCCTCGAGTCCCGCCGCGTGCTCATTCGCCAGGAAGCCCTTGAGCCGGGGCCGCCGGAGGTCCCCGTCGAGGAGCAGGACCCGCCGGCCCTCGAGCGCCAGGACGCGGGCCAGGTTGATCGCGACGGTGGACTTCCCTTCGCCGAAGAGGGGGCTGAGGACGGCCACGATCCTCGAGCCCGCCGCCTGGTCCAGGCGGGAGACCACCTCGGTGCGGAGCCGGCGGAAGGCCTCCAACGCGGAGAAGACGGCGTCGTCCTCGGGCAGCAGCGGCTGGCCGTCCCCGCCCGGGGGAGGCTTCAGCCGGGGCACGACGGTCAGGAGCTCCAGTCCGAGCGCCGCTTCGGCCTGGCGGGGGCTGACGATCCGGTCGTCGACCTGCTCGGCGATGAGGATGCCCCCCGCGCCCAGGAGCAGGCCCAGGACCGCGCCCAGCGTGAGGAGGATCCGGGACCGGCGGTGGCTCTCCTTGGATCCGGCGGCGAGCTCCACGACCCGGACGCCGCCCACGCCGGTGCTCGACGTGGCCTGGACCTCCCCCTGCTTCTTGACGTACGAGTTGTAGACCTCCCTCGAGGCGGCCAGTTCCGCCTCCAAGGTCCGGACCTCGGCCAGCCGCAGCCGGGCCTCCGAGATGCGGCGGTCCAGGGCGACGCCTTCCTTGGCGAGGGCCTGCTCCTCCCGCTCCGCCGCCCGGACGTCCCGCTCGCACGAAACGGCCGCCGCCCGGGCGGCTCTCCGGAGGCGGTCGTCGACGAAGTCGATCTGGTCCCGGAGGTTGGCGATCGCGGGGTGCTTCTCCCGGAGCGCCCCGCGCTGCCGGGCCAGCTCGAGCTCGAGCTCCATGCGGCGCGAGGCGAGCGTCTCGAAGGTCCGGGCGAGTTCCGGGGAGCTTCGGGGCGGGACGCCCAGGTCGTCCTCCTCCTCCTCGTTCTCGGGTTCCGCCCCCGACTCGAGGGCGAGCCGGCGCAGCCGGACCTCGGAGAGGCGCGCGTCCAGCCGGCGCCGCGTCTCGAGCAGCGAGGTGGAACGCTCCTCGAGATCCCCGAATCCCTCCTTCGACCGGAGCGACTCCAGCCGCCGCTCGAGCTCCTCCACCCTCTGACGGGAGACCGGGAGGGCCTCGCGGTTCAGGATCTCGAGAGCCCCGGACTGTAGCTCCCGAAGCCTGCGGTTCGAGTCCTCGATGAAGAGGGCGACGAGGCGGTTGACGATGGCGGGTCCCCGGTCGGGAAACGGCTGATCGAGCGTGATGCGGATCAGGAACGTAGAGGGGATCGCGTCGATCTCGAGGTCCTCCGAAAACGTCCGGACCGGGTCCCGGACGTTCCGGTACCGCTCCGCGGTCGCCGGAGGAAGGGCCTCCAGGGTCCGGGACAGGAGGCCCGGCCTGCGGAGCAGGGCCTGCTGGGTCCGGAAATGGTTCTCCCAGAGCTGGGAGTTGAGGCGCAGCGGGTCCCCGGCCAGGTCGGTGGTGACCAGGGGGCGGTCGGGGGCGACCTCGATCGTGGCCTCGGAGCGGAAGGACGAAGGACGGGTCATCGTGAACACGGCCGCGAGGCAGAACGTGGACAGGCCGACCACGGCCAGGATCCAGCCTCGGCGCCGGAGGAGCCGGAGGGTCCACAGCAGCGTGCTCTCCTCGGGGCCGCGGGCGGCCGGCGGCGGGGAGGGCTCCGGGAGTTCCGCAAGCGGGGCCGGGGGGCCGTTGTCGTTCACGGGCGCGGCCTCCCCGGGAGGTCCGACCCCGAGCCGCGGCGGACGCCGCGGCCGCGCCCCGTGCACGCCCGCACACGGAGCGGCTCTCGAATTGCCCCTTTCACGCCCTTGTGTACGTCGGCCTCCGGGGGCGGTTACAGCCGCCGGACCGGGCCCTCGCCGGGCCGCGGATGTAACCCCGGGCGTGCGGCGACGTTGAAGAGGCTTGGAGCGCGGGCCCCGCGACCGGCCCGGCCGGGAGCGTCATCGATCATGTGCGGCATCATCGGCTACGTCGGCCGGAGGCGGGCGCTCGACGTCCTGCTCGAGGGCCTCCGGCGCCTGGAGTATCGCGGATACGACTCGGCGGGCGTCGTGGTCCAGAACGGGCACGGCCTGTCCTTCGAGAAGTGCGTGGGGCGGATCGGACGCCTCGAGGCCCGGGTGCACGGTCGTCCGCTTCCGGGGCGCGCGGGCCTCGGGCACACGCGCTGGGCGACCCACGGGGGGGTCAACCGTTCCAACGCGCACCCTCACTTCTCGTGCGACGGCAAGGTCGCCGTCGTGCACAACGGGATCGTCGAGAACCTGGCCGAGCTCCGGGAGGAGCTCCGGCGGCACCGGTTCCGCTCGGAGACCGATACGGAGGTGATCCCCCACCTCATCGAGGAGGGGTACGAACGGACCGGTGGGAACCTCCTGCGCTCGGTCCAGCTCGCGGTCCGGAGGATCCGGGGAAGCCTGGCCCTCGGCGTGATCCATTCCGACCATCCGAACTTCCTGGCGGCCGCCCGCGTCCAGTGCCCCCTGGTGCTGGGCCTGGGCGAGGGCGAGCAGTTCCTGGCCAGCGACCCGCTCGCCCTGGCCCCCTACACGAGGCGGATCGTCCCGCTCGAGGAGGGGGAGCTCGCCGAGATCGACCCCGACGGGTCGCAGATCTTCGACGGGCGGCTCGCTCCGCGCGCCCGCCGCGCGGTGAGGGTCACGGGCGTCGCACGGGCCCCGTCTCGGAACGGGCACGCCTACTTCATGGCCGGGGAGATCGGGGCGCAGCCCCGGACCCTGGCCGCCGAGCTGAGGACGTGGAGCTCCGGCCCTCGCGGCGTCGCCCCGCCCCGGGACTTCGACCGCGTCGTCCTGGTGGCCTGCGGGACGGCCTGGCACGCCGCCCAGGTGGCCAAGGTGGCCCTCGAGGAGCTGGTCGGCATCCCCGCGGAGGCCGCCCTGGCGAGCGAGCTGCGATACGGGGACCATCCCTTCGGGAAGGGGACCTTGACGATCGCCGTCTCCCAGTCCGGCGAGACCGCCGACACGCTCGCCTCCGTCCGGTCGGCCCGGGAGGCCGGTTCGACCGTGCTGGCGGTCACGAACGTGGGCTCGAGCTCCTTGGCCCGCGAAGCCGACCGGGTGCTCCTGATGCGCGCGGGCCCGGAGATCGGCGTCGCGGCGACGAAGACCTACACCTCGCAACTCCTCAATCTCCTCCTGCTGGCGCTTCACCTGGGTCGGGCGCGGGGCGCCCTCCCCCGCGGCCCGTTCCAGGAGCTTCTCCGGCAGGCCCGCCTCCTCCCCGGGCAGGCCGGACGCGTCCTGGCGCGCGCGGACGCGGTGCGGCGCTGGGCCCGGCGGTACCGGGAGGGGCACCCCTTCATGTTCATCGGGCGGCGCTACAACCTCGCCACGGCGTACGAGGGCGCCCTCAAGATGAAGGAACTCACCTACCTCCCCGCCGAGGGGTACGGAGCCGGGGAGATGAAGCACGGGCCGCTGGCCCTCGTCGACGAGCGGATGGTCTGCGTGGCCGTCGCCCCGCGCGGCCGGGTCGCGGAGAAGATGATCTCGAACATCCAGGAGGTCCGGGCCCGGGGCGGGCGCGTCCTCTCGGTGGCCACCGAAGGGGACCGGGCCGTGGCGGCCGTCTCGGAGGAGGTGGTGGAGATCCCTCCCTGCGAGGAGATGTTCTCGCCGGTGCTGGCGGTCCTTCCGCTCCAGCTCCTGGCCTACCATCGGGCGGTTGCCCTGGGACGCGATGTGGATCGGCCCCGGAACCTCGCCAAGTCGGTCACGGTGGAATAGGCGGCCGGCCCGAAGGAGCGCCATGAAGCCGAAGTCGCGCGGAAGATCGGGCCCCGTGGACGTCGTGACCGGCGGAGCCGGATTCATCGGGTCCCACGTCGCGGAGGCGCTCCTCGGGCTCGGACGGGGCGTCCGGGTGATCGACGACCTCTCGGCGGGGGACCGGGCCAACGTGCCGGAGGGCGCGGAGTTCCTCGAGGGGGACCTCCTCGACCTGGCCCCGCTCGCGCTCGGGGGGGCCGACGTCGTGTACCACCTCGCCGCGGTCCCCTCGGTGCCCCATTCGATCGAGCGGCCCCTGGAGAGCCATCGCTCCAACGTGGAGGCGACGCTCGCCGTGCTGGCGGAGGCGGAGCGCGCAGGCGTCCGACGGGTGGTCTTTGCCAGCTCCTCGGCGGTGTACGGCGACGCCCCGGGGCTTCCCCGCCGCGAGCGGCAGGACCCCGCCCCGAGGTCGCCCTACGCCGTGGGCAAGCTGTGCGGGGAGCACTACGCGCGCTACTGGGCCGGCACGGGACGGCTCGAGACGGTCTCGCTCCGCTTCTTCAACGTGTACGGGCCCCGGCAGGATCCGCGGTCGCCCTACGCCGCCGTCATCCCCCTCTTCCTCGAAAGGCTCCACGCGGGCGAGCCCCTGGTGGTCTTCGGCGACGGGCATCAGACCCGGGACTTCACGTGCGTCTCCGACGTGGCCCGCGGGATGACCACGGCCGGCTTGATCTCCCGCCTCCCCGGGCCCTGCTACAACGTCGCCTCCGGGCGGCCCGTCTCCGTGCTCGAGCTCGCTGAGACGCTGGCCCGGCGGATCGGGCGCCCCTTGAACGTGCGTCACGCTCCGCCCCGCCCCGGAGACGTGAGCCACTCCTGGGCGGACACCTCCGCCGCGCGCCGGGAGCTGGGCTTCGAGGCGAAGGTTCCCCTCGAGGACGGCCTGGGATGGACCGTGGAATGGTTCCGGCGCCGGAGCGGCGTCGCGGCCGGCCGATGACCCGGCGGGCCTCCCTCGGCCTCCGGGCCGCCGTCGCGGGGGCGCTCCTCCTCGCGGGAGCCTGCGAGGACAGCGCCCCGTTCGTCTCCCCGTCCCCCCCCCGCTCCGCGGCCCGGCCCCGTCCTCCTGCTCCACGACTGGTACGGGAACAGCCCCGCCGCCACCCCCTCCTTCGTGCTCGAGAACGGGGCGTTCCTGGACGGCCTTCCCTTCGACGGCCTCGCCGTGTATGCGCGCAGCACGGACCTCTCGAAGAACGTCACGGCCGCGGTCCTCGGCGCGACCCGCCTCGAGGAGCGGGTCATCCGCGACATCCTCGCTCCGCTCCGCGGGCTGAGGTTCGGGAACCTGACGGAGAACTTCGTGGCCGTCGTCGGAGGCCGCCCTCCCGACTTCTTCGACGACTGGTCGGGCCCCGCGGGGAACTTCGCCGCGCTCGCGCGGGCCGCCCGCGAGGTGGGGCTTCGGGGCGTCTACTTCGACAACGAGACGTACGACGCCCCGTGGTCGCGCTGGCCGCAGGGGGTCCGCCACGGGGACCGGTCGCTCGCCGAGTACCAGGCGCAGGCCCGCCTCCGGGGAAGGGAGGTCATGGAGGCGATGGTCGAGGCGTTCCCCGAGATCGTCGTGATCCTCCTCCATGGTCCGTACATCTCCGAGCCGCGGGCGCCGGCTCCGCTGTTCCCCCAGTGGCAGTCCAGGAACCAGCTCCTGGGCCCCTTCTTCGCGGGCTTCGTCGAGGGGGCGGGGCCGCGGTCGAGCGTCGTGGACGGCGGGGAGCTCTACCATCTGCGGAGTTCCGACGAGTTCCGGGACAGCTACGGGTGGCGGAAGGACGCGATGGGGTCCGACGCGGTGGACTGCGCCTTCCTCCCGGCGGCCCTGAGGGCGCGGTGGAAGGACCGGGTGAGCGTCGGCTTCGGGGTCTTCGACCGCCCGTTCAAGGGGCAGCGGATGGACCCCGGCACCCTCCGGACGACCCTCGTCCGCGCGCTGCGGCAGACCGACCGCTACGTGTGGCTCTACGTCGAAGGCCCCTCCTTTCTCAAGCCCCCCGGTCGTGGCGGGGCCTCCGCCGAGTGGGTCGAGGCGGTCCGCCAGGCCCGCGGAAACGCGGGAAAGGCTCCCCCGGAATAGGCCTCCGTCCCGGGCACGCCCCTCCCCCTGAAACGGAATCCCGCCGTTGTCGTACAGGGCTCCGAGGCATGGCGCGATTCCCCTTGCGATCCTTTCGGGGCGTGGGGTACAATATGAGCGTTCGAGCCGCGGCGCTCCCACGGTCGCTTGCGCGCCTGGAGCCCGTGATTCACGCCTCGCCATTCCTGTTTCAACTCCCGACGCTTGCCTGGCTCTCGGTCCGAAGGTCGGGGTCAAGTCCGCCGACCGTTTCCCGCGCGGATGGAACCGGAAGCCGTTCCGCCCGACGTCCCGCGCGGGGCGCGGGGGGTGGACGTCCGGAGAAAGGAGCCGAGCCGTGGAAGAGAAGTCGCGCTTCACGGGGGTGCTCGCGGAGGAGGAGGCCCGAAGCCCGTTCGGGGAGCAAGGGAGGGGGTCATGAAGGCCAGCCCGGAGGCCGCCGGCGAGCCGCCGGTCCTCGAGGAGGCGCCCCTCGTGGTGTGCGTGGACGACGACCCCTCGATCCTCTCCGCGCTCCGGCGCGCGCTCCGGGGGGAGCCCTATCGCGTCGTCACGCTCGAGTCCCCCGAGCAGGCCCTGAGGCTCGTGGAGCGCGGGGGCGTCCGCGTCGTCATCAGCGACCACCGCATGCCGGTGCTGTGCGGGGCGGACCTCCTGGAGACGATCCGCGGGCGCTCGCCGCGGACGATCGGGGTCCTCCTCACGGCCTTTCCGGGGAGCTCCCTCGTCGAGCACGGGCTGGAGCACGGCATCGACTGGCTCATCAGCAAGCCCTGGAACGACGAGGCGCTCCGTCTCACGCTGAGACAGCTGGTTTCCGATCCGGAGGGCGCCTGGAGATCCCGGGGGCGGCGGGGGGGGGCGCCCGCCGTCTCGGAGCTGAACCCGGGAGGGACGAGGCGGTGTGCGGGACCGGGACTGCGCGCGAGGAGATCCTCGAACGGATGGGGTTCATCCCGCCCCTCCTCGAGTCGGCCGGAGACGCCCCCGAGGTGCTCCGCAACCTCTGGTCGCTCACGGTGGCGGGCTATCTCGACAATCCCCTCCCGGGCCGGTTCAAGGAGGAGCTCTTCGCCTACCTTTCCCGCTTCTGCGAGGCGCCGTACTGCCTCGTGTGCCACTCCTGCGCGTTGAGGGCCCTGGGCCGCAGGGGACCCGAGGTGCTGGCCCTCCTCGAGGAGGCGCCGCCGACGGCCGAGGTCGACGTCGCGGCGCACTTGGCGGGCCTGGCGGCGGTCCTGGGGCCCCTGGAGGAGTGGCCGGCGGCGGGAACTCCGCTCGACCGCGCCCTCTTCCGATGCGCCGTCGCGTTCTTCCGGGGCGGCAGCGGGGCGGGGCCGTGCCGGGCCGAGCTCCGGCGGGTGCTGGGGCCCGTCCGTTACTCCCATCTCCTGTCGCTCCTGGGCTACATCCGCGCCTGCCACGTCTGGTCGGAGGGGCACCCGGAAATCACGTGGCGGAGCGACCGCCGCGCCGCCGATCACCTCGAGCCCCTCCTCGAGGAGGAGCCGCGGCTCCGCGACTTCTTCGACCGCCACGCCGAGCGGGTCCGCCAGGAGGGAAGGGCGACGGAGGACAGGCTCCTCCAGGCGGTATCGGGGCTCCGGCAGCGGGAGACGGAGGTCCGGCGGACTCGGGACCGGCTCGAGACGCGGGTCCAGGAGCTCACCACGGAGCTTTCCCGGCTGGGCGAAGGGCTCAGCGAGGAGACGGTCCGGCGCGGGAAGCTCGAGGAGGAGCGCGACCGGCTGAGCGCCCAGCTCCTCCAGGGGCAGAAGCTCCAGGCCATCGGCCACCTCTCGGTGGGGATCGCCCACGAGATCAACAACCCGGTCGGGTTCATCCTCTCCAACCTCGGCACGATCCGGGAGTACCTCGGGGACCTGAAGCGCCTGCTCGAGGCGGCCCTGGAGGCGGCCGGGGAGGAGGAGCGGAAGGATCCGGCCCGGAAGGCGCTCGAGCGGCTCCGCCGGGAGCTGGACGCGCCGTACCTCCTGGAGGATTTCGGCAAGGCGCTGGACGAGACCCGGCAGGGGGCCGAGCGGATCCGGGACATCGTGAAGAGCCTGAGGGAGTTCTCGCACGTGGACGACGGCGAGCTCCGGCCCGCCGATCTCAACGAATGCATCGAGAACAGCCTCCGCCTGGTCTGGAACGAGCTCAAGTACAGCGCCCAGGTCCGGCGCGACTACGGCCCCGTCCCCCCCGTGCCCTGCCATCCCCAGCGGCTGGGGCAGGTCTTCGTCAATCTCCTCGTCAACGCGGCCCAGGCGCTCGGGGGCAAGGGGGAGATCGCGGTCTCCACGCGGGTCGAGGGGGACGAGGCGGTTGTCCGGATCCGCGACACCGGCTGCGGCATCCCCGAGGAGGTCCTTCCCCGCATCTTCGAGCCGTTCTTCACCACGAAGCCGGTGGGGAAGGGCACCGGACTGGGACTCCACGTGGCCCACACGATCGTCCAAAGCCACGGCGGACGGATCGAGGTGCGTTCCAGCGTCGGCGTCGGCACGGAGTTCGCGGTCCGCCTTCCCCGGGCCGGACCCGCCGCGAATTGAAGGCAAGGAGGTCGCCCATGGACGGGAGGAACCAGGCGCGGTCCGACGTGCTCGGGTGGTGGCACACGGTTCTCGTGGTGGACGACGATCCCCACACGCTACACGCCCTCCGGAGGCTCCTCCGGCAGGAGCCCTACGACCTCCTCGCGGCCGATCGCCCGCGGCTGGTCCTGGACTGGATGGGGCGCCGGGACGTGAGCCTGGTGCTCGCGGACCGGCGGATGCCCGAGATGGCCGGCGATCGGTTCCTGGAGGAGGTCTGGAAGCGCTCCCCTACCACGATCGGCGTCATCCTGACGGCCCACCCGGGGGACGATCCGCCGGTCCCCGGGGGCGGACGCCGGCCCCGCTGCCGGATCGACAAGCCGTGGAACGACGAGCGGCTCCGGCTCACGATCCTCCGCCTCCTCTTGGAGCGCGAGCGCGTCCTGGAGGAGGCCGCCCGCCCCGGGACGGGGAGGATCTCGACGTGAGCGCGGCGGCTCCCGCCGTCCTGTTCATCGAGAAGCCGGGCGCGGACACGGGGCCCGTCCGGGAGCGGCTCCAGGAGCGGGGCGTCCGGGTCCTCCGCGCCGAGTCCGGCCCGGAGGCCGTCGCGGTGGCGCGGCGGCAGGGACCGGACCTGATCGTGGCGGACGGTCATGTCGAGAGCGCCCTCTCCGCCCTGGTCGCCGGCGGCTCCCCCGCGCCGGTCCTGATCCTGGCTCCGGACGTCCCGGCGCTGCGGGAGGCGATGCGCCGCCGGCTGGGGCCGCTCTACTTCCACTCGAGGCTCGTCGACCCGGCCCGGCTCCTCGAGACCGTCCTCGCCGAGCTCGCGGCCGTGAGGGGAGAGCCGGCGCCCCCCCCGAGGCCCCCCCGCCTGGTCCTGTGCGTGGACGACGATCCGACCTTCCTCAGCTCGCTCTCGCGCGTGCTCGCCCGGGGGGGGTACTCCGTGGTCACCCGCCAGAGCGGACCGGAGGCCCTGGAGCTCCTGGCCCGGGTCCGGCCCGAGCTGGCCATCGTCGACCTGATGATGCCGGGCATGGACGGCCTGGACTTCCTCGACGCGCTCCGGCGCCGGGAAGGGCCGTCGGTCCCGGTCGTGCTCCTGAGCGCCCTGGGGGCCGACGAGGCGCGGTACGAGGGCCACCGCCGCGGCGCCAGCCTCTACCTGACCAAACCCTGCGAGCCCGACCGGGTCCTGGACGCCGTGGAGTACCTGGTCGGCGACCTGGACGAGAACAGCCGCCGCATCCTGAGATCGCGGATTTGACCGATGGACGCATCGAGGAGGAGGCCATGATCCTGACGGAACGGCAGCCCTGGGAGCCCCGCCCCCGGCTCCACGACCACCTGGTGGTCTGCGTGGACGACGAGCGGGAGACCTTGCAGGCCCTGAAGCGGGTCCTCCGGCGCGAGCCCTACGAACTGCTGACGACGGCGGACCCCGAGCAGGCCCTCCGTTGGGCCGAGGAGCACGACGTCAGCCTGGTGATCAGCGACCAGCGGATGCCGGGCATGACCGGGATCCAGCTCCTCCGGGAGATCCGCGGGCGTTCGCCCACCACGATCGGCGCGGTGCTGACGGCCTATCCCGGCACGGTCCTCGTCGGCGGGCGCCCGGAGTTCGGCATCCGGGAGCTGATCGTCAAGCCGTGGCAGGAGGACAGCCTCAAGGCGCTCATCCTGCGGCTGCTCTGGGAGCGCGAGGAGGGGCGGCAGGAGCCGGATCCGGCCGCCGACGTCGACCTGGGCGGGGAAGCGGGCTAGGCATGGGCGCCCTGCGGGAGCGGCACGTGGTGGTGTTTGTCGACGACGATCCCGGGGCGCTCGGCGCGCTCGAGCGCCTTCTCCGCCGCGAGCCCTACGAGATCCTCTGCACCGCGCGTCCCGAGGAGGCCCTCGACTGGATCGAACGGAGGCCGGTGAGCCTCATCGTCGCCGACCAGCGCATGCCCGGGATGCCGGGCACCGAGCTGCTCGACGAGGTCTGGAGGCGGCGTCCCTCGACGGCCCGCGTCGTCCTGACGGGCTATCCCGAGAGCGTGGTCCGCTGGCCCGGGACGGGGAGCGCCGTGCAGCAGACGTGGATCAAGCCATGGGACGACGAGGGGATGCGGAGGACGATCCGTCGGATCCTCCGGGAACGGGACCTGGAGGAGACCGAACTCGAGGCGGAATAGAGAGGAGGGGCCATGGTCAAGGAAACGCCGGTCTTTCTTTTCGCCGAGGGCGACGCGACCCCCACCCGTCCCCTGAGGGCGGAGCTCCGGCGGCGCGGAGCCCGGGTCCTCCGGGCGGGCTCGCTGGACGAGGCGATCCGCGAGGCGGACCGGTGTCCGCCGGACCTGTTCGTGCTGGACGACCACCTCGACGGGTCCCGCGTCCCGGACGTGGCCGCCTTCTTCCGGGCCTCGCATCCCCGGGCGGAGATCATCCTCCTGATCCGGGAGCCGGCGGAGCTTCCTCGCGGGCTGGGACTGGGACTCCTCTACTCGGGGGGGCGGGACGTCGGGAACGAATCGCTTCTCGAGGTCATCCTCTCGGCGTTCCCGGGCCGCCTGACGGCCTCGGGATCCAAGGAGAACCTGCTGGGCCGGATCCTGTGCGTCGACGACGACGCCGCGTTCCTGCGCTCCCTCCGCCGGCTCCTGCGTCGCCACGGGTACCAGGTCTCGGCGTACGAGGACGCGGGCGCGGCGCTCGCGGCGATCCCGAGCGATGCGCCGGACCTGGCGCTCCTGGACGTCGCGATGCCGGGGATGGACGGGCTGGGGCTGGCCCGCGAGATCCGGCACGGGTACGGCCGGCTGATCCCCATCGTCTTTCTATCGGGACGGACCTCCAGCGCCGTGCGGGCGGCCGGGTACCTCCACGGGGCGAGCTACTTCGTCGCGAAGGGAAGCGACCCTTCCGCCCTGCTGGACGTGGTCGACTATTATGCCGCGGACCTGGACACGAAGGAGCGGGAGCTCCTGGAGGCTCGGATGTGACGTCGCCCTCCCGATTTTTTTCTCGATTCCCTGTTACCGGGGGGTATACTGTGCGTGCACCGACCCGCCGGGTTCTCCTAGGCGCCATCGCGCCTGGAACCCGCGACCGTGGTCCCTTGCGGTTCTCAGTCTCCGTCCCGGCGCGACGCTCCTTCCCTGGGAAGGACCCGTTCAGGCGGGCGTGACGGAGCGGCAGGAGGATCGATCGACCATGGGCAATTCATCCTTTGACGTCGTCTTCGGGGACCTGGACCTCGAGTGGAGCCGGCCATTGCGCTCGGCCCTCCGGAACGAGGGAGTGGGCGTCTCGGCGGCGACGAACACGCGGGACGTCCTGGCCCAGGTGGACCGGTACGCCCCGGACGTCGTGGTCGTGGGGGACGGCCTCGAGCCGCTGGGGCGGGAGGTCCTGGTGCGCCTGATCCAGGACCGACTTCCGCGGGCCCGGATCATCCTCATCCTTCCCGAGAGCTCGGGCCTGCGGGAAGTGGAGCGGCGCCGCCTGGGGCTCTGGGCCTCCTTCTCCCACCCGGTCGCGCTGCCCGAGCTCCGCTCGGCCATCGGGGCCCCCGACGCGCAGGCGGCCGCCCCCGGCGAGCGGCCCCGCCTGATCATGTGCGTGGACGACGACCGGTCCTATCTGGACTCGGTCGTCCGCATGCTCCGCCATCACGGCCATTCGGCGGTCGGATTCGAGGACCCCGAGCAGGCCCTCGAGGCGATCCCCGTGGTCCGTCCCGACCTCATCCTCCTGGACGTGCTCATGCCCGGGATGAACGGGCTCGACTTCGCCGACCAGGTCCGTGAGCAGTACGCGGACGCGATTCCCCTCGTCCTGCTGACCGGGCGGGTCTCCGACCAGGAGATCGCGGAGGGCTACCGGCGGGGCGCGGTCCATTACCTGGCCAAACCCTGCGATCCCCGGGCCGTCCTGTCGGTCGCGGATTATCTTCTCGGCGGGCCCGCCGCGGGGGAGAAGGCGGGCGAGGCGACTCCCCTTCCTCCCGGCCCGGAGGCCTCCGGCGTCCCGGACGCGGATTCCGTGCCGGAGCCCCCGCCCCCGGGCCGGAGGCACCTGGTGGTCTGCGTGGACGACGAGCCCCAGATCCTCTCCTCCCTCCGGAGGCTGCTTCGCCAGGAGCCCTACGACCTGCTCACGACCGAGCGGCCCGCGGAAGCGCTGGCCTGGGTCCGGGAGCGGGACGTGAGCGTCCTGATCACGGACCAGCGGATGCCCGAGATGGAGGGGACGCGGCTCCTCGAGGAGGCGTGCCGGGAATCCCCGGTCACCGCCCGGATCCTCCTGACGGGCTTCCCCGGAAACATGGTCCGGATCCAGGGGCTCCGTCAGGGGATCCAGTTCCTGATGTACAAGCCCTGGGACGACGATGGGCTGAGGCGGATCCTCCGCCGGCTCCTGCACGAGCGGGAGCTGCGCGAGGGACGCCCGGACGCGGCCGGAAGGGGGAGGGCTTCATGAACGCGCGCATTCCGTCCTGGCCGATCGTCGTCTGCGTGGACGACGAGCCGGAGGTCCTGGCTTCCCTGAAGCGCAGCCTGAGGAACGAGACGTACGAGGTCCTCACCACCGAGAGCGCGGACCGGGCCCTCGAGTGGGCGGGCGAGCAGCATGTGAGCGTGGCGATCAGCGACCACCGGATGCCCGGGACGACCGGCGTCGAGCTGATGGCCCTCCTCAAGGCCCGCTCGCCCGGGACGGCGCGCATCCTCCTCACGGCCCATCCGGACGCCGCCCGCGAGGCGAGCCGCGCGGGCCTGACGATCGACCGACTGCTGCTCAAGCCCTGGGACGACCACGAGCTGCGGCGGACGATCCGGAAGATCCTCTACGGCCGCTCGCCGCGGGAAGCGGTGCACGCGCGGCTGGACTGCCGCGGGCTGAACGCCGAGGACGTGGTGGCCCTGGCCGTCCCCGCCTGCCGGGAGGCGGTCACGTCCGGATCCCGTCCGGTGCTCCTCATCGAGCACGCCACGCTCGTGGGCGGGTCGCTGTCGGGCCTGTTCTTCGGCCTGGCGCGGATGGCGGAGGAGCTGGGGACGCCGGTGACGCTGCTCGAGGAGTCCGGCTACGGGGCGGCGTTTCTCGACTCGGTCGGAAAGGGGCTGCCGCTCGAGGTCCGGCACCCTCTCAACGGGATCACGCATTGAACGGGGGACGCATGAAGACGGCGGGCGGCGTGGCGGGGAGGACCAACGGCCGAGGGAGGGCGAGGACCCGCGTCGGTCCCGCGCCCGCGGGACGGAAGGGGCCGGCGCGCGCGGCGGACGGCGGGGGCGGCTCGGGGCCGGCGCGGGAGCTGGCCCGGCTCCGGCGGGAGCGCAAGGAGCTCCTGAGGACGCTCTTGTCGGTCGAGCGGGGGGACTTCTCCGCCCGCGTCTCCTCCGACCTGGCGCGCGGGGAGGTGGGGCAGGTCCTCAACCGGGTGGTCGCGCTGAACGAGCGGATGGCCGCGGAACTCCAGCGCGTCGGCCGCGTGGTGGGAAAGGAGGGGAGGCTCCTCGAGCGGGCGTCGCTCCCCGGCGCGCACGGGGCCTGGGGCTCCTCCGTGGAGACGGTCAACACCCTGGTCGGCAACCTCGTCCAGCCCACGATCGAGGTGGGCCGCGTCATCGAATCGGTCGCCCGGGGCAACCTCTCGCAGACGATGCCGCTCGAGATCGAGGGACGTCCGGTCAAGGGCGCCTTCCTCGAGATGGCCAAGACCATCAACACGATGGTGGACCAGCTCAACGCCTTCGCGTCGGAGGTGACGCGGGTGGCGCGGGAGGTGGGGACGGAGGGGAAGCT
>Ga0187893_10002029_pt1 | contig 45872 bp, 46 predicted proteins | sample MA1701074metaG_FD_139574 | JGI IMG/M metagenome (GOLD analysis project Ga0187893, IMG submission 139574) | White microbial mat communities from a basaltic lava cave in the Kipuka Kanohina Cave System on the Island of Hawaii, USA - MA170107-4 metaG ... | reverse complement strand
GCAGAGAAATAATCGAGAGCAGCAGCATCGTTCTCGTAGGGCCGGGCAGGCCCTTTGGCGAGAGTCAACGTGGTGACTCGACGACCCAAGAATCCTCCCGCTTTAGCGGCGAGGAGTGTCAAGACCGAAGCCTACCCTTACACGGCGGGATCGACAGGAATCAATTCAGGCATCTTCGATCACGACTGGCAGAAAAAATTCGGCATCAGCTACGGCGAAATCGAATGGCCGCCTACGGGAAGTCGATTTACCGGCAAGGAAATGTGGGACGAGTACCGGGCCAGATACCGCGACGGCATCATCATCATCCACGTTATGAAAGAAGAATGGGTCGAGCAGGCGCTTTCGCATCCGATGGTGATGGTCGCCTCCGACGGTATGCCGATCAGCAGTCTTACGGAGCGCGCGCATCCGAGAGGGATGGGGTGCTTTGCCCGCGTTCTGGGCCGCTACTGCCGCGAGAAGAAGATACTCTCGCTCGATGAAGCCATTCGCAAGATGACCCTGATGCCCGCGCAAAGATTGGAAAAGTTCTCGCCCGCGATGAGACGAAAGGGCCGCCTGACGATTGGCGCGGATGCGGACATCACCATCTTTGACGCCGATGAAGTGATTGATCGCGCAACCTACACAGAGCCGAATCAGTATTCCAAAGGCATCATTCACGTACTGGTCGGCGGCACATTCGTCGTTCGAAATGAACAACTCGTCGAAGGCGTCTTTGTCGGCAAACCGGTGGTCAGCAATCGAGCAGGCGCATCGAAAGTCAGCATTCGGTGAGGTGAGGCAGATAGTTTCACGGGCGCAGCCGGATTGAGCAGCAAAAGAATTGATGGTATATCCATCTTATGAGAAAAAAAATCTTCCTGCTCATCGCGCTCATCGCTGCGCCCGTCGCGGCGCAACAGGAAACGCCGCCCATCAGAAATTTCCTTCGCGTCAACGATAAGTTCTGCACGGGCGGTCAGCCCCGTCTCGAACATCTTGACAAACTCAAAGCCGAAGGCATCAAGACTATCATCAATCTCCGTCAGCCCAGCGAACACCGCGCCGAAGAAGAAGAAGCGCGAGCCAAAGAACTCGGCCTTCGCTACTTCAACATTCCGTTCGTCTTCGGAGACCCCAAAGAAGAGCAGGCCACAGAGTTCCTGCGCCTCACAGACGACGCCGAGAATCTCCCCGTCTTCATTCACTGCACGGCAGCTATCCGTGTCGGCGCATTCTGGATGATAAAGCGCGTGCTGAGAGACGGGTGGACTATAGAAGCTGCTGAAGAAGAGGCGAAAAAAGTCGGACTGCAAAACGCCCCGCATCTGAACGAATTCGCGCGCAGGTATATCGAAAAATATCGCAAGCGTTGAAGATGCTTCGCGCGAGCGACTTCTTCTGAAAGTTTCAATTGCTTCCGCCTTGAGAAGATCGAGGTTATGATTCGCGTGAGGGTAAAACAGCATCTCGCTTATCTACCCGACAGCGTGCTTGACGAATATGCTGAAGAGGCAGAATAAGAAGAACTGATTCAATGCCGGATTGACAGGCGGCTCTGGTCTTCTGCGGCTTTGCCGCTTTGATGTGCGGAGCGTCTCAGACGCTCCGGGAGTCGTCCCACCTTTTTCTGGCGGCTGCGCCGCCCGGAGGCTATGCCTCCAGGAATTTCAATGGCGACTATTTCAAGAGACACGCCCTGTCTTTACATCACCGCCGTTTGCAAAGACCGTCTGCCAATCTTTCGCACAGACGCGATCAAAGAACTTGCCTGCCGCGCTATTGACGAGGCGCGAACGTCAGGCAAGTTCGCCATCTTCGCTTATGTGATAATGCCCGACCACATCCACCTGATCACCGACTCGGCGCGCAAAGCCTCTGACACTTTACGCTTCATCAAAGGCATATCGGGCCATCGCATCATCGAGCATTTGAAAGAGCGCGGTCATGAAAGCTCGCTTGAAAAGCTGCGTCACGAAGAAAGAGCGCGACAGCACAGGTATTCCGTCTGGGAACAGGAGTCGAATGTTTTGCAATTGACGAGCGAGAGCTTCTTTATGCAGAAAGTCAACTATATTCATCTCAACCCTGTGAGGGCAGGTCTGGCGGAGCGCGCGATAGATTATCGCTGGTCGAGCGCGCGATTTTGGACGCGATGCCGGAAAGAGGATGAACCGTTGGTCGTCGACATAGATCGAATCGTCTGGAGAAAAACGCGGTGATACGAGGCCGAGCCTCCGGGCGGCGCAGCCGCAAGAATAAAAGGCTGGCGTTCCCGGAGAGGCCAAGCCTCTCCGCACATCCGAGCGGCGAAGCCGCAGGATTACCAACTCAATGGTGGATTATCGAATTCACAGAAGGTGGTCGATCAAAGTCGAAGGCAAAGAGAAAACGCCCCATGAATTTCCTCGCGAAAAATCATGAGGCGCTTTCCAAATCAACTATCTGTCTCTGCGCCTTACGGCGTAATCATGCCAGCAGCCCAGAGGCTCGACATTCGCGGGGTCGAACGGATCGTCGCTCACGGCGAACGGGAAAAACGGATTCGTAGTCGCCGGAGCCGCAGGCTGAAATTTTGGATCAAGCGCGCGGGCTATCTGATCGCGCGCATCTTCCAGATGCAATCGCGTCTCTCTATTGGCCGAACGAGCAAGCGAGCGCGCGACCATCTGATCGATAGCCCTCAACTCACCGCGTATGAAAGGCCGCTCGTCTGCATTGGCCGCTCGACCGTTCAACTTCTCGGACATCAACGCGATGAAAGATCGCTGAAGATTTCTTCTATAAGGATCGATGCGTACTTGCGTAGCATCGCCGAGCTCGCGCCAGATGCCGTGCCTTACGTCCTCGAAAAACTGGGCAGGGCCGTAAGCCATCCCGTCGACCGCCTGCTGCTCCGCGAGACGCGCGAATCGCGCGCTGCTCATCAAGGAATTCAGCACCCGCATCTGCGCTGTCCTCACTCGGTCGAGCGCGCCGACCGCTTCGATGCGACGGAGTATCTCAGGCTTGATCGCCCACGCGGGAGTTGCGAACGCATTATCGTTTAAGAATTTCACGGCGGCGGCCTGTTGTTCTTTCGGGATGGGAATGAACCGCACGCCGTCCTGACCCGCGTGCTTCTGTTGCGAGCGGAACCCGCCGACTATCGCCGAAACGTGAGCCATCTCGGTCGCCCATTGTCCGAGCATACGCCCGTAGAGTTCTTCCAGATCCGTATAAGGCTCGCCCGGTTGCGACGTGGCCTCGACGAGCATGCCTGCTACACGCTCAAGATTTTTCAATCCAAGCGCGGTCGATTTAACTGCATCGGCATCGCCCACGGCTTCCGTTAGCTCGCCCGGATCGGCTCCGCGCGAACCTGCGGTAGAAAATCTAAGCCACGGCGTTTTATCCTGAGCGCGCGCCCATTCGTCGAGAGTCTTCTTTTCATCATCGGGAGTGGTGGCCGAAAGTATTGGCTTGTAGCCCCACATCGTAGCCCACTTGTCGTAAGGGCCGATGCCGGGAACAAGATCAGCCGGATCGATTTTGTCTTCAGGCTGCGCGACGTAATTGAATCGCGAATAATCCATCAGCGTCGGCGTGTGGCCCATCTTCTTGAGCCACTCGCGGTCGCGCACCTTCTCAGCCGGATACATCGAGCTTGCTTTCATGTTGTGCTGAAATCCGAGCGTATGCCCGACCTCGTGCGCGACGACATATTCGATGAGCGTTCCCATCAGATCATCGGGGAGCGGGAGCTTGTGCGCGCGAGGGTCGAGCGGGCCGACCTGAGTGAAGTACCAGTCGCGCGCCAGATTCATCACGTTGTGATAGAACTGGATGTCGGATTCGAGAATTTCGCCCGTGCGCGGGTCGTGGATGTGCGGGCCGGAGGCGTTCTCGATGGTCGAGGGCAGCCAGCGAATGACCGAGTAGCGGGCGTCTTCCGCGCTCCAGTCTGGGTCTTGCTGCGAGGATGGAGCCTCGCGCGCGAGGATGGCGTTTTTGAATCCGGCTTCTTCGAAAGCTGACTGCCATTTTTCAATCCCGCGCTTCACGAATGGAATCCATTTTTTAGGCGTCGCGGGATCGACATAATAAACGATAGGCTTGACCGGCTCGGATAGCGCGGCCGCGGGGTCTTTCTTTTCCAGCCGCCAGCGGGTTATGTAGCGACGCTGGGGCGCGCGATGCTCATCGACTCCGAAATCCCCCTGCCGTATGGAAAAGTATCCCACGCGCTCATCGAACAATCGCGGCATCATCGGCTTTTCGGGAAGCTTGACCATGCTGTAATGCATCACGACGGTCGCGCTGCCCGGTCGCATCCCTGCCGCGGCGAAGGGATTCGGAGGGCCGGGCTGCTGCTGACCGGGCGCGAGATCGGGCGGCGAAGTGAATGTGTGAGTCGCTTCGACTTCGATATTTTCAGGGAAAGAAACGACGCGCTCGATGAACGATCTCGAAGGGTCGAATCCGCGCGCTCGCAATCGAGTTCGCGCGCTCAGTTCCGTCACCTCGGTCGTAAAAAGCCTCGTCACATCGATTACCGGAGATTCTTCTTTGCCGAAAGCCTCTATGTTGAAAGCCTGAATGATGGTGTCATTATTGGCTGCGCGGACGGCCTGCGAGATTGGCAAGCTAGAGTCGGCGACGATTTCATAAGAGACGCTCCTGAGCAGCACGCGATTGCCGCGACGCTCCCATCTCAGCACGCGATTTCCCGCAGCCTGCCCGCCGTAGCCTACGCCGAGAGTGGTGCGGGCGATCTGGCTGACGAGGAGGAAATCCTTGCTCAATTCGCGGGCGGGAATTTCGTAGAAGACTTTTTCCTTTATGCGATGAACGGTGAAGATACCCGGATCAGATTTCGCTTCTTTGGTGATGACCTTGTCGTAATCTTTCGGCTCAGAGGTTTGATCAGGCCTTTGAAATCGCTCCGGGAGTGCAGGCTGATCCTGCGCAAGCAGGGGCCGCGCAAGCGTGAAGAGAGCGAGCAGAATCGATAGCGAGCAGGCAGCAAAACGTCTCATTATTAGCTCCTTGTTTCTGATGTGTCGGATCGAAGGCTTCCACTGGCGGAGGAAGGATAATCCGAGCGCAGGCGAAATTCAATCTTTTGGACGCGGGCGAAAATTTATCCGGCCCTGCCAACTCTCAAAATCAACGGCCAGCGGATAATTCTTTCCGTGGCAGGATCGCCCCACAGACGACTCAATTCTTTTTCGATGCTTTCCAGAGGGTCGCGCCCCTCGGATTGCTTGAACCGCTCGACCGCCGACCATGTGCCGAGAAAGCCTTTCAGATGATCGAGCGTCCATCGCGCTTCCATCTCAAAAGCAGGCGCGCTGATTTCTTCGAAAGGAAAAGCGAGCGACAGGAAACGGTCATCGGCCAGTTTGTTTTCATTCAGCCAGTATGGTTTGACCGTGACTTCGTGAAACTGTTCGAGCAACGAGTCGATTTCGTCAGAGACGTAAACGAAGCGATAAACCCAGACGGCGATCACCCCCCGCGGTTTCAACACGCGCCGAACTTCGCGATAAAACGCATCAATATCGAACCAGTGCAATGCCTGAGATACGGTCGTCAGATCGACCGAACGGGATTCGATACGGGTATTTTCTGAAAGCGCGATGCGGTAATCGATTCTTTCGTGACGGGTCGCGTTTGCAATCTGCTGCGCGCTTGCGTCAGTCGCGATGACTTCGTTGAAATGCTCGACCAGAGCGAGGGCGGATTGCCCATTGCCCGTCGCCGCATCCCACGCTCGACTGCGCGCGGGAGCGAGAGAGGCGAGGTAATGGAAAAGCTCATTCGGATAGCGCGGCCTGTAACGGGAGTAGGAAGCCGCGACCTTTGAAAACTGATCATTGAATTTCATAGCGTGAAAACCGGAGCCTCTCTCGTTTTTCAAATCCAGCAGCATCACCACCGCGGATTCAGGGCGGGCGGCGCGGAATTCAATCGATGATATGAGGGAAGCGGGCGCGTCGTCGCGCGTGATTTACCGCGCAAACCCCATCCGCCTCAGCAATCGATCAAAGCGCGGATCGGCGCGCAACGAATCGACCGCCGGATCCCACCTGATCGAAACCAACATCGGGTCGCGCTCTTCGAAAGCTTTTTCGATCCATTCCATCGCCCGGTCGCGCTCATCAATCGCCGCGTAAAGCACAGCCGTGTTGTAAGGCGACCGACGAATTTTTTCCATCGCTTCGAGTCTGCGATGGAGCCTCTGGCGGTAAATCGCTTTCACCGCCTGCTGAGGATCGTTCGATTGAATATCCGCGTTCGCGTTTGTTTCCTTCAACAAAACTTCGAGGGCTTCGCGATGCTGGCCCTTGAGGGTGTATGCGCGTTCGAGGCAGGCGAGGGCCGAGCCGAATCGCGGCTCGATCTCAAGCGTGCGTTTGATCTGCTCTATCGCTTCATCGTAACGACGAGCCATCAGATAAACCCATCCGACATCGGAGTTGGCAAGCGGCGAGAGGGGGTCTAGTCTCAGAGCCAGTTTCATCTGCTCGATGCCTTCGTCAAATCTTCCCATCGAAACAAGAAACCAACTGTAATCGTGATGAGCGAGACCGAGACTCGGATTGATCTCGATGGCACGCAGGAAATTTCGCTCCGCTTCTTCCCACTTCCATTCGTATCGAAACGCGATAGTGCCGAGCGACACATAAGCCTCGGCGTTCGCAGGGTCAAGCTCGATTGCCCGCATTGCCGCTTCCTTCGCCTTAGGGTAGCTTTCTGAAGGGAGCATCGCATAAAACATACCAAGCAAGCGGTACGAATCGGCCAGCCCCGCGTAAGCCGCTCCGTAACTGGAATCTTTCTCAATCGCCTGTTTGAAATACTCTACGCTTTTCGCCACGCTCTCGCGGTCGCCTTTGTTCCACAGATATCGGCCTCTCAAATACGCATCGACAGCTTCCGCGTTCGTCGATGCCTTAGGGTTTGTATCTTTGAGCAATTCGATTGCAAGCGCGCGTGCTATTTTGTCGGCGACATCGCTCTGAACGGAAAGCGCGTCGCTCGCCGCGCGATCATAAATCTCAGACCATAGGTGAGTCTGATCGCCCGCGTGAATCAACTGAGCCGTGATGCGAATTTTCTCTTCTTCGCGGCGCACGCTTCCTTCAAGCACGAAGTCGACGCCAAGCTCGCGGCCTATGCGCGCGATGTCCTTTCGAGTTCCCTTATAAGTCATCACCGAAGTGCGCGCTATGACTCCCAGTCGCTCAGGCTGAACGCGACCGAGCCGCGCGATCATCTCTTCAGTCATCCCGTCCGAAAAATAATCCTGATCCGCAGTGCCGAGATTCTCGAAAGGCAGAATGGCTATCATCACCTTCGCATTGGGAACGGCTCGATTGAAACTCCGCCAAACGAAATAACCCGCAGCGACGAGCGCGATGGCGATGGCCGTAAAAACAAACCAGCGCGCGGATGATTTGCCGCCGACGATCACTGGCTCGATTTCAGGAGCGGGCAGTGATTCAATCTCTTCACTGAGTGTTTCGACTTCGGCTATGAAGCGATAGCCGCGGCGGGGAAGAGTCTCGATGAATCGGGGCGATTGCGCGTCATCGCCGAGGGCGGCGCGAATCTGCTTGATGCAGAAATTCAGGCCGTGTTCGAAATCGACGAACGTCTCGCCTTCCCATACCGCCTGTTGAAGTTCCTCGCGAGAGACCGTCTGACCCGCGTGAGAGGCTAGAAAAGCAAGCGCCTTGAATGGCTGCGGCTGCAATCGAACGACACAGCCGTCTTTGCGCAACTCGCCGCTCTTGAGCGCAAGCTCGAACTCGTGGAATCGAATGACTTCTTCTTCGGAAACGCGCGGTTGCATCCTTCGGATTATAAACGACGAGCGTGTTTGAAAGAAACTTTGCGACTCTCGCCGCTTGCCTGTAATTTCCCAATCAGATGGATTTATTCTGCTCACCTGAAACTCACCCGAAACTCACCCCGATTTCTGAGCCCTTCCATTGGCCGACAGGCGAATGCGTATTAGAGTTTTGAGAACTTACGCGCGGCATGGGCCAGCCCGCGGGCAATTTTGATTAAGGAGAGTGTGATGTACGAAGACCGGATTGAAGGATTACCAATTGGCGAGACGGCTGAAGTAGCTCCCGGCGTGACGGTGGAGCGAAGATGCTTTTTGACTACCCTCGCTCTGGCCCTCGGTTCCTTCGCTCTGCCTGCGACGGCGAAGCCCTCAGATGGGGGAATCAGTTATGAAGACTTTTTGAAAGAAGTGATACCTGTGGCAAAGAAACTGGTCGCTGACACGTCGCTTGCAGGGCAGCAGCGATATCTTCTCACGCTGGCCGCTTATGCGGTTCGGCTTGCCGATGTAAGTGTGCCGCAGATGCGCGACAGCGGACAGGGAGCCGGTCCCGGCACTTTCATCGGTTCGAATCCCGGAGGCGATCCTTTCATCGTCCTTCACTGGCGTATGGAACCCGGTTCCGTCATACGCCCTCACGCGCACACTTATGGAAATGTGCTGACTCTGGGACTCGAAGGCGAGGTCAGAGTCGAGAACTTCGAGATGATGGACGTGCGCGATTTCGACGCGAAAGGAACTTTCAAAGCGCGAAAGACTCAGAGCCAGATACTCACCACCGGTCAGGTCAATCTGGTCAATCTTGAGCGCGATTACATTCACGGATTTCAGGCAGGCGCGAAGGGCGGGCGCGGTCTGGACTTCACGACGAGGATAAAAGAAAGGCGACCGACGACGCCTTACCTGAACCTGTCCGGCAAACAGATAGAAGCGGGCGTCTACGAAGCAAGCTGGACGACTTAGAGACGAGCCGTAGATGTGGCGCAATCAGTTAGATTGCGCGCCCTGTATGAGATCTGAAACGCCGCAAGCTAACAGCTTGCGCCACTATTTCAAAGGAGATGGTTATGAAAATACTGATCGTCGTGCTTGCGCTGCTCATAACGGGCGGCGACGGTGAGAAAAAAGAAGTCACGCTCAAAGGCGAGATAGTCGATATGCACTGCTACATCTCGCGCCACAACGGAGGGCAGGGAGCCGAACATGCCGGTTGCGCCAACTCGTGCATCAATCGCGGCGTGACTCCCGGTTTCGTGTCTGAAGACGGAAAACTCTATGTGCTGCTCAACGAAAAAATGATCCCGGTCAAAGATAAAATCGCGGGGCTTGCGGGCCAGATGGTGAGGCTTACGGGTTTCGTCATCGAACGCGACGGCGTGCGGGCTATAGAACTTCTGCGAGTCGAGCCTGCGATGTGAAAGGGGAGAAACTTTTTATGAAAGATCGAACGAAATCTAAGCAAGAAGTCGCGCCCGGATTTTTTGAAAGTCGCCGCCGCCTGCTCTGGCTTCCCGCCGGGCTTTTGGGAGGCGCAATAATGGGACGCGCGGAAAAAATATTTGCCAACTCAGTTGAAGAAGAATCGACGGCGATTCTGACCGGCGATCTCGATTGGGAGAGTTTTCTCAAAGAGTGTCTTCCCCGGGCCGAAGAGCTTCACACGGATTCAACGGCGCAGGGGCAGAATGCTTATCTTCACTGGCTGGCCTCGATGATCGGGCGCGTGCGCACGGCGGAAATTCCGAGAGCGAAGCTTGGCCGCTTCCCCAATCTCGAACCGGCGGTGCATTTCGGCGTGAAGTATCGCGGAAAGCCTTTCTTCATAGTCGAGTGGTGGCTCGAACCCGGCGCAATGCTGCCGCCTCACTGCCATCCGAACGCCAGTGTATGCACTTTCGGGTTGGAAGGTGAAGCGAGAATTCGCAATTTCGAAATCGTCGGCAAAGCGCCTGAGTTCGCATCGCGTGAGACTTTCCTCGTGCGCGAGACTCACAATGAAATAATCAATGCGGGCCGAATCAACACGCTCTCGGCCCTGCGCGACAACATTCACACATTTCAGGCGGGGCGGGCGGGAGCGCGCGGGATAGATATCAGCACCTATCATGGCCCTGATATCAGCTTTTCATTCTTAGACCTCGCCGCAAAGCCGAAAGACGCTGACGCTCGCACATTCGAAGCCGCATGGAAAGGAAAGACGGTTTAGGTAGAGGTTAGATATCAGATGTTAGTGGCTGCTCGCGTCTCGACCATCCGGCGATGTTGGGGTCACTTTTCTGCGATCTCAAATTGGAAATCTCAAATCGCGGAAAACCTTCTTTCTAATCCACTGACATCTAACCTCTAACATCTTCTTCTCGCTTCTCAGAAATCTATCTTGACTCCGGCAGTGGCCCACCACGAGTAATACTCTTGCTGAAGCGGGCGATTGCGAAAGCCTTCGAATCGACGGAACGGCTCATTGGTGAAATTGATGACCTCGGCGAATACCCTCAAGCGGCGCGTGAAGCGTGAGGAAGAACTGGCCATAAGAAATTTCTCCCGTGGCGGGCGTGATTCCCACGAAGTCGCCATCGCTGTCAAACAGCGCGTTGAATCCAGTGTAATCGATCCGGGTGTGAAGGAGAGGAGTATGGCTATGAGAAGGCAAACGGTGAAGAGAGCGCGCAGACGGATCATAATTTTTTCCTTTCGTGAAGCAAGCATTGAAAGCAGACCGAACGGGTCCGGGAAAACGAGAAACCCTTGTTGAAGATCGAGGTTGTTGAAGATAGCAGAAGGCTATTACCCTGATTTGAATTGGAGATGAACGATGTGTTATAGCGGTATGCGTTTTGGTGAACAGGTTGAATACATCAGGAGTGTGGCTTCTCATTAACACCGCGATTGATCGCGGTGACGAGCGAGCGCGCCCGGCACGAAACTGTAAGAGCGGCGGAGAGAAACTGTTGAAACAGTTCACGGATTTTGAGCCTCATCACTCACCGCGATCAATCGCGGTATTAATGAGAGAGATGCCTTTTCATCCATCTGAATGCCGCTATAAGGGAAGATGAAGTTCGGAGCGGGATTCAGACAGGTAAGAATAACGAAAGACACATCCATACATACTTACCGCTTTGTTAGCTTATGCGACGAAGCGGCTGAAGCCGCGCAATGGCAGATGCGCTCTCGCTTCTTTCGGCGTGCCAGATATCCCAATCCTGCTGCAATCCGAGCCAGAAGTCAGCCGACATTCCCAATACTCGCGCCAGCCGCAAGGCTATGTCAGGCGTCACGCCGCGCCTGCCCCGAATGATTTCATTCAATCGAGAAAAAGATATTTCGAGTCGCGCTGCAAAAGCGGTCTGACTTATGCCAAGCGGTTTGAGAAACTCTTCGAGGATCATCTCGCCCGGATGGGTCGGCGGTCGTCTGACGGGCAAGCGTCGCCCCGACCGCGAGGCATTGCCGTGCTGATGATTTGTCTTAGTGGTAGTCTGTGATTTCAACTTCGTCTGCCTGACCATTCATGGCATCGGTTTGATGTGCGCGATCTCGCCTGCTCGGATCGTTTTCAAAGCTTCAATTGAAAAGAAGAATGAGAAATCATAAAGGCTACCAGTTCACCCGAACTATTCCCTCATGGGTATGGATGATAGCTCCATCTTCATGTAGGTATGTAACGCAATGAGGGGCAAGCCTTTTGTGACCAGATTGACAAAAATCTTTTACTCTCTCAAATACCTTTTCCTCGGTCCATCGTTTATCTCGAACTATGATAATTCCTGCGTGTGAGCACGGAGGAAATCGGTCTTCATCGATGGTATTTCGGTCATGAGTGAGGAATAAATAACCATCATCAGCTATATTGCGAATTATTTCTTCGTCTTCAGCATTTTGCCGGAACCCATGGTCAGTTGTCGTCTTTGCACTAACCACCCGTATCTGATTCAAGGCATCAGCAACGGGCTTCCCAAAGACATAATCAATCATTAGCTTGAGATGGTTCACCAGCTAGCTCCAAGAAATCTTGAGCGTAGGCAATAGCCTCTTTTATCTGCTCTTCGCTTATATCAGGGGAATAATATTTTCCTACGGCTTCAATGCTGCCAAGAACATACAATCGGCCTAGAACCTGCCCAACTGATAGCCTAGTATTGCTCAGATGAGGAATTCCCCCAAGTACTCCTGGTTCAATGCTTATGCTTGAGTGTTCTACTTGGCATAATTGAAATAGCCATCTAAAAGGATTTGGCATTGGCAGCGATGAGCCAGATGAGAGGCATTCGGTAAGTATGTTATAGCGCGAAGTACGATCTTCAATGTAAAAGTCTTCAATCTCGTGCGGTGTCATTTTTAATCTCCTCCTTCTTTACAATCTTTAGTATTGGCTCAGCAATTTTACTCAACTCCGTATCCAGATCAAACGCAGTCAATTTCATTTTGCGTCTCGCAGTAACAGCTATGATTGTTCCCTCATTACCTTTCTGTATTACGGCTCTGCGTATATGCGTTCGCTTAGGAAATTCAATCATTATCCCTGATACCATAGAGCCGGATAATTCTTTACTTTCAGTTATGAGAGGGAAAGGTATCGATAAAAGCGGGGAATAACTTTTATCAAACAAGAATACTGCGTGAATTTCAGCAAACATTTCGTCCGACCTGAAAAAGCTACCTATCCATTGAACACAATCTTCCATATATGGCGGACGTGTGTCTTTAACCTCAGTATCTGACACATGAAATGCGACCCTGAGAGCTCCTTTAACCTCATTAAGAAATCTAATCGCTACATGCGCGTGCATTTGATTAGGGTTCTTAATACTGCCGTATGACCATGCATAAGTCGATTTTTCTTCGGCCTTCACATCAGCTAAAAAAGCCTCCTTATTGAAATTCTCTCGAGGAAATTCAAATTCAAGCTCAAGAAGTTCACAAGAAAAATCCTTTATACTCACGGTTTCTACTCCCAGCCTGAATCTACAACAACCCAAGCGATTTTACAGCATAATCATTGAGGAAGAATAGCCAGATACAGCTAATGATTTCGACTATATCTGATCTGATCAGACTCGTGCTACAGGTGGAGAACGGCATCAGCCTTCTTTCATCTCATCAACAATCCGCCCGTCACAGATGTTGATTATCCGATGAGCGAGCGCGGCGTTCTCCGGGTTGTGCGTCACCATGAAGATCGTCTGACCGTGACCATTGAGATCAAGAAAAACTTCCATCACTTCGCGGCCCGTGCGCGTGTCTAATGCGCCTGTCGGTTCGTCCGCAAGTATCAACGGCGGATGGTTGATTATCGCTCGCGCTATCGCTAATCGACCCTGCTCGCCGCCCGATAGCTGATTCGGCAATCGCATCGCCTTATCCGCAATGCCGACCCGCTCAAGCACCGCCATCGCCCGCTCGCGTTTTTCTTTCGCGCTCATCTTCAACGTCGCAAGCGGCAGCATCGCATTTTCCGCTGTATTGAGGTAAGGCATCAGGTGATGCTGCTGAAAAACGAATCCCAGGTATTCGCGCCTGTAATCCGCCCGTCGCTCATCCGAAAGACCATACACATCTATGTCGTCGACTACGACTCTTCCTTCCGACGGGCGATTCATCGCGCCCACTACCGTAAGCAGTGTGCTTTTGCCCGAACCTGACGGCCCCATCAAACACACGAACTCGCCTTCCGCGATTTCAAGGCTCACCTCTTCAAGCACGCGCACAGCAGACTGCGCGCCGTTTTCCTGATAAACCTTGCTGACTTTTTCTATCCTGAGGAAAGACACTTTCTTCACACGTAGCGGACGGCTTCTGAAGGATCGAGCCTTGAGGCTCGAATGATCGGATAAAAACTGCTCACTATTCCTATCACCAGCCCCGCCGCGATTGCCCCGACCGCAAGCAGAGGCTCGATCTCGAAACTGATTTCAGTCTCGGCGAAGTAAGGAAGCGCAAACCAACCGGCAAGCATCCCTGCGCCCCAGCCTGTCAATCCACCGGCTGCGCTGATGACCGAAACTTCTATCATCAACCCGCGGATTATGTGAGCCTTGCGAAAACCTATCGCTCTCAGCACGCCTATCTCTTTCGTGCGCTCGACTACGGCTCCCATCATCGTCGTGAAAATCATCAATGCGCCGATCCCTAAAACCACGATTGAAACGACAGCCGAAAATCGCGTCAAGCGTTCAATCGTATGCTCGCGCGCACGGACTGATTGCTGAATGGCCGAAACTTTCGCGTGCGGCAATCGGTCGCTGATCTGATGAACGATGTCTTCAACAGGGCAATCCTTGCAAAGCGCGCTCACTTCGATGAGGCTCAACTGATCCGTCTTTTGAAGCAACTGCTGAACGTGAGCAAGCATTGCGAAAATCATACGATCTTCAGGCCCGGAAGTCGCAGCAAGCGCGCCCGTGACTCGATGCTCGCGTCCGGCTATCTGCAAACGCTCCCGCGAGATTTTGAATTGATTCGAGCCGTGCGAGCCGTGCGAGCCGTGCGAAGTCATTTCCGCGTGCGACAGAGGCTCGATCAAACCAAGCACGCGGGCGACTTCATAGCCGACTAAAATCTCATCCTCCGCCGCCGGTCTCCGCCCCGTGATTTGCCACCATCGTTTGAGATTCAATTCGTCATCGAAATTCACTCCGGCAAGAAGGGCTTCAGTGTCTTCGACTTTCACTGCGCCCAGGAGTTTAGGCGAAACGACAGACAATCGATTGCCATAAGGAATGTCGTGAAGATCGACCGCGTCCTGATTTTTGAGTTGCTTGACATCGAACGAGACGCTCGACACGGCCACGCCGCCGTAATCGAGCGCGAGATTGTTCGACTGCGGAACGACGACGATATTCGCGCCGAAGCGATCCAACTGCGAGCCTATCTCTTCGCGTATCGAACTGCTCAACGAGAGAAGGGCCACAGCCGTGCCGATGCCAATGGCGATTCCTGCCGTCAGGAAAAGAGCCTTGCCCTTGCGCCGCTTCAGGTTTGCCAGTGCTATGGTGCTTATTCGCATAATCAGTGTGCAGTGCGCAGTGTGCAGTGGGCGGTGAACTAAAACAACTGCCCACTGCACACTGCACACTTTCAAAAGTATCTGTTCCGGGTTTCGATGTCCGAAGTTTTGATGACGAGTTGATCGCCTTCGACCGCGCAGGGAAGACCTATGGGATTGCATCCGCCTGAGACTTCGTTGATGAGCGTAGAGTGAAACTTCAATCCGCAGTTGTTGCAGACCATCTCATCGCCTTCCTGACGATAGCCTTTCTTCGCATGCCAGCACGTATCGCAGGCGTCCATCGCGGCGCGGTACACGCCGTCGGAACTTTTCAGCACGAAGAAGCGCACCTGTTTGCCCGCTGCATTGAGGTCGAAAAATTTAGCTTTGCTCGTGACATCGCTGATCGGAATTCTGACGCCCCCGGCATTGCTTGAATTCGCGCTAAGGGTGGATGCCGGAACGGGAGAGTCGCTCGAAGTGCTGACGATCATATAGACCGCCGCTCCTGCAAGCGCAAGGGCGAGTATGACGAGAATAGGGGTGAGCTTGCCTTTCGGTTTAGCGTTTTCGGTAAACTGCGCTCTCTTCTTTTCGCGAGTTTCATCGAGCGATTCGTTTTGCATATCGAAAGTTCCTCCAGACGGTTTGCTACAAAAGCGAGTTTCGATTATAGCAACCCGATGAAAGCGTGTACCAGCAGAGCAGAGAGGCAAGAGGGCGATTCGAGTTTTCGCGTGATCAACACCGCGTAGCGGTGATATGACTTTAGCCCGGTGTTTCAACGCCGGGTCTGACGCGACGAGTAGAATTTCCCGGCTTGCGATCCGTGCGCTGAAGCACACGTCTAAATTCATTCAGCCGCGTCAGCGGATGGATGAAGCGAGTCAATCAAATTTGATCATTGTTTGCGCAAGAATCCGAATCGCGCATGGCGAATCGTCACCTCAATCGGTCGCGAAGTCGAGCCGAGTAGCGGCGGCTCATGATGAATGGCTCCGTGATGCCGCGAAGGTGAACCTGATAGGAATAATTGAACCACTTATCCATGCGCTCGACGCATTCGATGTTGATGATCGTCGAGCGATGGATTCGCATGAAATGCTTTTCCGGCAAACGGTCTTCCCACTCTTTGAGCGATTTCAAAACCATCGCCTTCTGTCCCCCTCTCGTCATCACTTCAGAATACGCGCCTGCCGCGAGTATGCACTCGATCTCGCTCACTTTCAGAAAGCGTGAGCGATTGTCGAAACTCAAAAAAAGATGATCATCGTATTCGAGCGGTTTGAACGCAGTTTCGTTTTCGACTCGCGAAACTTTGAGCCGTTCTATCGAACGCGCAAGTCGGGCGGGGCTTACAGGCTTGAGCAGATAATCGAGCGCGTTGACTTCGAAAGCGCGAATCGCGTACTCGTCGAACGCGGTGACGAAGATAGTGCGGAATGTCGAATCGACTCGTTCGAGAAGATCGAAGCCCGTTTCACCCGGCATCTGAATATCCAGAAAGACGACATCGGGCCTCTCACGCTCGATCAATTCAACAGCCAGGCCAACGCTGTCGGCTTCGCCTACGATTTGAATTTCAGCGTAGCCATCGAGCATCGAACGGAGCTTGGCGCGGGCGAGCCGTTCGTCATCAATGAGTATGGTTTTCAACCTGTTCACGCTTCGACCGCCCGACTCCGTTCAATCTCCATCTCTGCATGCACCCAGCCCTCTAGCTCGAATACTCGGAAGCTATGGCGGCCGGGATAAATCTGTTCCAATCGCTTTCTCACGTTGTCGAGTCCCGTGCCTGTGCCTTTGCCGTTCGAGTTATTCGACCATCGGCCAGTGTTTAGGACTTCGAGTCGCAGCGATCCGTTACGAGCGCGCGCAGCCATTTTGATTCTCAACGGAAGCTGACTCGTCTGCATTCCGTGCTTGACTGCGTTTTCGATCAGCGGATGAACCAGAAATCCCGGCACGCGAAAATCTTCGGCATCCGCCGCGATGTCGAAACTCACGTCGAGCTTCTCTTCGAAACGAATCTTTTCGATGGTCAGATAATTTCTCACCGCTTCCACTTCATCGCGCAGGGGAACGTCGGCGACCTTGTTGTTGAGGAGCGAATAGCGGAGAAATTCCGAAAGCTCATCGATCATGCGTTCAGCGCGGTCAGGGTCTTCGCGTATGAGCGCGTTGATGGAATTGAGCGAGTTGAAAAGGAAGTGAGGATTGAGTTGATAGCGGAGCATCTGAAGTTGCGCCTGATGCGCCAGCGCGTTCGCCTTCAACGTGCTTTCCTTCTGCTCCTGCAAGTCCTGATAGTGCTTTATCCCGAAGTAGAGCGCGCTCCAAGCCAGAAAGACGAAGCAGTAACTCAACGCGCCGTTGAGGTAATCGTGCCATCGGAGTCGACTCAAATCCATCTCGTTGAGCGACCATCGCGTTATGTTGAAGACCGCCGCCCAGATGAGGCTGAAAAAGTATGAGGAGAAAATCGCCGTTACCGTGATCGCTTGAAACGAAAACTCGCGGCTCCACATTTTTTTGTAGATCGCTCTGAGAATGAAACTGATCAGAAGGCCCAATCCGATGAAGACGACTTTGTGTATGAGCGCCTGCATCGCCGAAGGGAAGTGCGGCAGCGCGCCCAAGAACATCGAGAGTCCATACGCGCCCCAGCCTCCGAGTTGCAAAGCCCAGAAAAGAGTCGTTCTGCTTTTGAACATCATTTCTAGTTTACTGCCTCGCCTTCGCCACTGTCACTCGCCTGAGCAGCCATTCGACCATCGTCTCGACATACTCAGGCGAGACGCGACCCCACGCCCATCGTTTGTCGCCCTCGTTGCCCTGAGCGAATCCGAGACCATGATCGCCTCCCCGGATGACTACGATTTTGAAATCGCGATTTCCCGCCTGAGTCAGATGGCCTTCGAGACGGCGGACGTTCTCTTCCGCCGGGACGATGTAATCGCGCGTTCCGTAAAAAGCCAGAAACGGAGCTTTGATTTTTTTCAGCGCAGGCGCGGGGTCGCAATCATTGCGACGCAGCCAGTCGAAATCGCTCGCGTCCTCCGCTTCCGTGTTGAGATAGAATTTCGCAAGCCTCGTGTTTTTCACCTTCTCGGCTGAAGCGACGAATTCTTCGCGGCCTTCGTTTTTGAACGCGAGACGAAGACGCAATCGAACATGCTCTTCGGCAAGTCGCAATTCTTCGGGCGTGAATTCGATGCCCGACAACTTGAGATAATACTGATAGGCATGAACCTGCTGATCATATAAATTTTCGGCTGGCCCCGCGCTCGTCATGATGAACGCCACCGAAATTTCCGAGCGCACGGCCACTACGGGCGCAATCCATCCGCCCGCGCTCTCGCCGTGAAGCCCTATCTGACGCGGATCGATATCCGGTCGCTTGGATAGAAATCGCACGGCTGCAATGGCGTCGCTTACGAGATCATCGAAGGTCGCTTTTCTGAAATCGCCTGTCGATTTGCCCGAACCGCGCTTGTCATAAATGAGACTGGCAACGCCGCGTTGGGCGAGCAGGCGCGTTCTCGCGCTCTCTTCGCGAATCCTCCCGCCTCGCCCCTGAATCCAGACTATGACCGGATGCGGGCCTGCGACAAGAGGAGTGACGAGCGTTCCCGAAAGAGTGATGTCGCCGCTTGTAAATTGCACTTCTTCTTTTTTGATCGGCGCTTCTACGGGTTTGACTGCGCGTTTGAGATTGATCGTGACCGCCTGCGCGCCCTGTCCGACCGCTCCCGTCATTTCGCCTGTCGCGGGATTCATCTTCATCACCGCTTCGCCTACCATCGGAATGCGAATGCTTATGGTCGAAGCTTCCACCTTCACCGCTGAGGGGCGCAACCCGTGAGTGATGAGGTCGGGCATCTCGATCTGAGCTTTGAGCGCGTCGCCTTCCTTGAATATATCGATCCTGATTATGCGCACCGCGCCTTCGCGCACCACCGCGCCTTCCCAATAACCTTCTATCGCGTAATCGCCAGCCTGCGCGCAGACGGAAATCGCCGAGATGAAAAAAGCCGTGCGACAGATTGATTTCAAACAGTTCATTACAGCCTCCTATCGCTGATCGATTTTGAGCGCGCTTGATTCGATTCGATAAATATCGGTCGAATCATTACCGGCGCTGCGCAGTTTTTTGACGAGTTGCTGATAAGTCAGCCGCTCTTTTTCAAAAGCGCGTCGGCCATCCTGCGATTGCTCGTGAATAAAAAATAGCGACCGTCCGCCGAGAGCGCGGGCCATCGCTCAGTCGCGCTCAAAGAGGCGATGAGCAAAAAAATACTCGGCAACATGTTATGTTCATAAACGCCCAGACTCAGAAACTTTTTTTCTGCATCGGCTCTGTGCAGATCATCGCTTCCGCGTAAGAGGCTTTGATTTGTCGCGCCCAATTTTCGGCTCCCTGCGGAGGGATGTGCAGCGCGACGATGTGACGGGGCTTGATATGATCGTTGACAACGGCGCGCCCCGCGTCCGAGATCAAAAACCAGAATGGCAGGAGCGCAACCTCGATGCCTTCTTGTTGGAGACTGAGACCTGCGAAATTTTCAGCCAGAACTTCGGCGTCGCCTATGTGGAGGAATTTCTTTCCGCCCATTCGGATGATGTGGCCGAGGTTATGCACGCCATAGTTTCTCTGATGTGTGTGACGGATTCTGAGAAACGTCACCTCGATGCCATCGAAGTTCTGTTGAACTCTTTGCTTCCAGTCGGGCATCACCTCGCGTATGCGCTGACGGGTTTTTTCACTCTGCTCTTTCCGCACAGCCTCGACGACTTCGGTGGAAGAAGCGACGACCGATTGCGGATTGTTTTCGAGAAAGCGAGCGACCGAGCGGGCGTCGAAATGATCTCTATGAAAATGGCTCACCAGCGCGACGCTCACTTTGTCGAAAGGCGCTCGCCCTGTTTCGATCTTTTCAAGTTGATCAGAGGGAACGCGCTGATATTCTTCCAACCCCTCGCGCAGGAGAGCGTCGATTAGAACTTTTTTCCCGGCGGACGAAATCATCACTCCTTCGTTGGCAAGGTAAGTGATTTCCACCGTCGCTTTTTCCTGAACCGCCGAGCCTGAGGCGAGCAGCACGGCGGTCAGAAGAAATGCAAACAGCCTGCTCACTGCTTTCCCGTCGGGGTTCATTCCAATCACCTCTTCGATTCCTTACAAGCCAACCGTTGCTTTCTCTGCGAGCCTGCGATCTAGATACTAAGCCGGAAATCACAGCGTTGCCATCCTCAGAGGGTGTTGAGAAATTTCGACTGTGCGCCGAAGGCGCAAAGAGAAGGTAGCCAGACGTGCAACGTCTGGGAGAAAGCATTGAGATTTCGCGCTCCTGCGGAGCGCCAGAATCTGTCCGCGTCTCCAACGCGGGATCGGTTGATGGACGGTTCCAGATGTTTCACATCTGGCTACCTTCTCATCGCCGCTTCGCGGCAACAGGCTATTTCTAAACACGCTCTCAGAGGTTGCGTTTCGGGGGACTCTGCCATAGTACGTTGACGATCATCCACTTGCCGTTGTATTTGGCCAGATGCATGTAATCGATTCCCCACGCGGCGACGAGTTTGACGGAAGCGGTCTGATCTAGAACATCGAAGACGGTGATTTCCTTAGGCGCGTCTTTCGGAAGCTTGCCGCTCTTGTTCCAGTTTTTCGCGACATCGATAAGCTCCTGAAAATTCATCGGCGAAGATGAATACTGGCTTTCACCGCGCTTGATGTAATAGCCGCGCTTTGCGAGATCGGGGTGAACGCTTCTTTCAATCCGCGACGGATCGAGGTTGTAGATGGCTTCGACATAATCGAGCGCAGCCTGACGGACGGCCTCTTTTTCATCCAACGAGGGCGCGGGTTGAGCATCCCCGGCAAAAAGTGTAAGCAGGAGCGCGCAGGTCAGAACAGCAAATTTTTTCAATTTATTCCTCCCGGTGAAAAGTCTGTGTCAGCTTCATTCTTCATGCGCGGCGCGCGAAAGAGAACGAAAACTGAACGAGCGGTCGAATAGCTTGATAAGCGGTAGAAACTTCGAAGGGAGCGCTCATACTGAGGACACGCCCATTCTGGACACTAGAACGATTGAGATGATGGCCTGAGATGAAAATGCAATGGGCCGGGTGTATACTCACTTCGGTCTCTGGGGCGATTAAGTCGACCAACAATCCGTTACGAGCGGAGGTCATTGATGCCGTTTAAGGTTGAGCAAAGATTCGAGGTGCAGGCTCCCGTCGAGCGAGTGTGGGAGTATCTCATCGACCCGGCGAGAGTGGTTGTTTGCATACCCGGAGCCGAATTGCTGGAATCACGCGACGATGGCACGTTCCTCGGCGCGGTCAAAGTCAAGGTTGGCCCCATCACCATGTCATATAAAGGCACGGTGAGATTCGCCGAAGTCGATGAACAGGCTCGACAGGTTCGCCTCGTCGGAGAAGGGCGCGAGGCGGGCGGAGCCGGGTCTGCGAAGATTTCGATGTTGAGCCGGATCACGCCGCTTGAAAGCGGAAGCGTTGAGGTCCTAGTCGATGCCGAGATGGATATGGTCGGAAAGATAGTTCAATTCGGTCGCGGAATGATCGAAGAAGTCTCGCGCCAGCTATTCAGGCAATTCTCGAACTGCGTAAAACAACACCTTGAAATCGCTGAGAAGCCCCAGATCAATCGATCTGACATGGAAGAATCAAGCGCAGGCAAAGCCGCTCCTCAAATCCCCGAACAGGCTCCCGGAGCCGAATCCAGGCCCGTAAGCGCCGCCCCGCTCGTGATGCGCGCGATGTGGGCCGTCATCGCGCGTTTCTTTCGGCGACTGTTTGGGAAACGAGCCGATTGAATCGTCTCCCTGGATAAAAGTTTTATGGCAGGCAGTATCAGCAGATCAATGTCTCGTTCGAATCACGACGCCAGACCTCTTGCGTCGGAGATTGATCGCATCCGTCAGGATTTCCCAATACTCGAAAAGAGAGTAAACGGCTCGCCGCTCGTTTATCTCGACAACGCAGCGACGAGCCACAAACCGATTGCCGTAACCCGCGCCTTGAATCGCTTCTATCTCGACTCCAACTCGAACATCAATCGCGGCATTCACACGCTCAGTGAGCAGGCGACCGAACTCTACGACGAGGCCCGCGCATGCGCGCAAAAACTGATCAACGCCGAACGAAGCGATGAGATCATATTCCTTCGCGGCGTCACCGAAGCGGTCAATCTCGTGGTCGCAGGTTTGGGACGAAAGCGCGTCCGTTCAGGAGATCGGATAGTCGTTTCCGAAATGGAGCATCATTCCAATATCGTCCCCTGGCAGATGCTTTGCGAAGAAAAGGGAGCCTCGCTCGACATCATTCCAATCAACGACGATGGGGATTTGCTCATTGACGAGTTCGAAAAGCTCCTGACCTCGCGCACGCGGATCGTCTCCATCGCTCATGTGTCGAACGTCTTTGGCACGATCAACCCGATTCGCAGGATCGTAGAGATGGCGCACCGTCGAAACATTCCTGTTTTTGTGGATGGCGCGCAATCTGCGCCGCACCTCGCAGTAGATGTGCGCGCGTTGGGCTGCGACTTCTACGCTTTTTCAGGACACAAACTCTACGGGCCTACCGGCGTAGGCGTGCTATATGGTCGGGCCGAATTGCTCGAAGAGATGCTTCCCTATCAGGCGGGCGGCGGCTCGATCAACTCGGTCACATTCGCGAGGACGACTTACAAGCCACCGCCCGCCAAGTTCGAAGCTGGAACGCCCAACATAGCAGGCGCGATAGGACTCGCGGCGGCCATCGCTTACGTCGAATCGCTCGGCCTTGAGCGCATCTATGTTTATGAGCGCGAGTTGCTCGAATACACATTGACGAGACTTTCCGAGATGCCCCGCCTTCGCATCATCGGCGATCCGCGTGAGAGGGCCTCGATAGTATCGTTCGTAATCGAAGGCGCGCACTCGCATGACGTGGCATCGATCCTTGACAGTCGGGGCATCGCGATCCGAGCGGGCCACCACTGCGCCCAGCCCCTCCACGAACGACTGGGGCTTGCGGCGACTGCGCGAGTGTCGCTTGCTTTCTATAATCTGAAAGAAGAGATCGATAAGCTCGCGGAGGCAATCGGCGAGGTCGGGAAAATCTTCGGGCGTGTTTAGATCGTGGTGAGGAATCATCTGTTGCCGCGAAGCGGCGCGAAGAGGGTAGCCAGAGGTGAAACCTCTGGAACAGATGAGTTGTTTTTCCCGCGTTGGAGACGCGGAAAGATTATTCTGGCGCTCCTTCAGAGCGCGAAACCTGATCGCCCAATTCCAGACGTTGCACGTCTGGCTACCTTCTCTCTGCGCCTTCGGCGCAATGTCCTGAATTGTTTTGGCAAACGTGACTTTAGATGCAAAGCTCGATCAGGTCAACGATCAGCCGACACGCGCTTCTTGTAAATATCAATCCCTGAGCGAAGCACTTCGAGAGGAAGCAGAGCGCACTTCATTCGCGAAGGTTTGATGTCGCTCCCGAGCGACGAGATGAGTTCCTCGCCGGAAATCACTTCATCATGCGCGATGTCTGCGCCAACGATCAACTCTGTCAGAAGGGAAGCCGCGGCGATGCTGATCGCGCATCCGTCGCCGCGAAAGCGAGCCGCTTCGATCACGCCGTCACGAAGTCGGACTTCGATTCTTATACGGTCGCCGCACAAAGGATTCACATCTTCGTGGGATATGTCGGCAGCCCTCAGGCTTCCGCAATTTCGCGGATTGCGGAAGTGATCGAGTATGACTTCGCTGTAAAGCGCGGACATACTTCAGCCTCTTTCTCTCAGGGGCTTCCCCGTTCGGTTTGACCTTACGGCCATAGCTTCGGCCAGTATGCTCAAGGCTATCTCCGCAGCCGACTGCGCGCCGATGTCGAGACCTGTAGGCACGCGCACGCGGTCGAGCGTCGCTGACTCGATGCCGCTTTCTTCGAGGAACTTCAAAATCGCCTGACCTCTCTTCTTACTGCTCAACAATCCTATGTATGCGGCTTCAGTCCTGAGAACTATCTTCAACACTGGAATATCATATTTGTAATCGTGCGCCGCAAGTACTACGAAAGTCGATGATGTGTAGGAGAGCGCCTCGGCGATTTCAGACGGAATTCCTATCAACAACTCGTCGACCTGGGGGAATCGTTCTCTGGTGGCGAATCGCGGCCTGCCGTCAACGACTATGGTTTGCAGCCCCGTCTCTCGCGCAAGGTTCACCAGATGCATCGAAACCGGCCCTGCTCCGAAGATGATCATCGTCGGCTCAGGCCCATGCACCTCGAAGAATGCTTCCGCCGATGCCGCAAGCGCGATTGTCCGAGATGTTCGCTTGAGCATGAGATCGAGCGCCGTCTCTCGCGCTTCCGCGTCAATCGTCGCATCGCCCAGCCCGCCTGTGGTTCGGCCATCTTCAAACACAAGCAACTTAGAGCGGGCGCGCCCCAGAAGCGTAACCACAGCGACGCGCTTTCCCTTTTCCGCTTCTGCGCGAGCTATGCGGTAGAGATTGAGGATCAGATGTTCCGCGTCGGTCAGGTCTAATGGTTCGATGAGAACATCCACGGTTCCGGCGCAGGTAAATCCCGTTTCCCACGCATCCTCTTCGCCCATGTCGATGGAAAGAAATCGCGGCTCGAAGGAAGCGAGCGATAGTTCGGATTCTTCTATGACTCGCGCATCGACGCACCCGCCGATAGTGACCGATCCGAGTATGCGCCCTTCTTCGCCCACCCACATCTTCGCGCCTTCTTTTTTCGGACCCGTTCCGCGAGTAGCCACGAGTGTCGCCATCGCTACTCGTCGTTCCGTCTTTTTGAGCCTGTCGAGATGGTCGAACACTTCTTCCATAATCGCCTCGGAGCTAGATGTTAGAAGTCAGATGTTAGATGTTAGTGGAGCATCCGAGCCTTCCTTTCATTCTTCATCGCTTCAGGCTGGCGGATGTAAATCCGCCATGACCCGGCTACTAACATCTGACATCTAATATCTAACATCTTTCGATCATAAAACCAGATGTTGCTCAAGCGCACGGAGAGCATCCAGATTATGCAAAGGGGCGAACACATCGATGAAAGGAATCGCCGCCTGCATACCGCGAACGAGCGGCTGATAGGTCGGGCTTCCGAGCAACGGATTGAGCCATATCAATCTTCCTGCGCGACCCTTGAGTTCGGCCATCTCGGCGGCAAGCTCCGAAGGCTCTCCTGTGTCCCATCCGTCGCTGAGTATGATGACGATGGTGCGCTTATCGACGAGTCTCGGCCAGCCGGAGTTGAAGGCCGCGAGGCTTGCGCCTATGAGCGTGCCGCCCGACCATCCCCCGACACCCTTCGACAATCGCTCCAATGCCTCATCATAACTTCTTTGCTTGAGGTTCTCCGTTATTCGTTCGAGCGAAGTCGAGAAAACGAATGTCTCGACTCGCGCATAACTGGTTTGAAGCCCGTAAACGAATTGAAGAAGCATGCGGCTGTAGAAATCCATCGAACCCGACACGTCGCATATCGTGACCATCCGGGTCTTTTTGGGTTTGCGCCGACGGAAGGAAAGCTGAATCACTTCGCCCGCCGTGCTCAAAGAGCGGCGAAGCGTGCGGCGCAGGTTGACTCTCGGCCCGCGCCTGACTGCTTCCCACCTGCGCGACGGAGCGCGGGCAAGACGGCGCACGATTCTGCGCGCAAGGCGGGCGATTTCCTCAAGCTCGTCCGACGTGAAAAGACTGAAATCTTTTTCAGCCATCGACACTGTGCTGCTCGCAACAGGCATTATCGCTTCCTCAGCGCCTGCCTTCCCATCACTCCAGTGTTCGAGAAAGAAGGCCAGCCCCTTGCCGCGCACAGTTGACGAAAGGCGTACATGCCCGTGGCTTTCCCGCTCGATTGATTTTCGTGGTTGCTTGTGGCTCAGTCGATTCCAGAAATCAATGAAGAGTTCCTCGAAAATGGGAAAGTCTTCCACTCGCGATGTAAGAACGCTTCTCAAACCGAGAAAGGTTTCTTGTCGATCATCAAGATCGATTGCATCGAGCGTGACGACCGAATCTATCGCTTCGGAAGGCGTCACCATTAGGCCGCGCTCGCGCAGCGCCCTGCAAAAGAGGACAGTGTTGTGGAGAAGGCTTTCAGTTTCGGATGTTGTCATGAGATGGAATCGAACACATCTTTGAGGCGACCGTCATCGACTTCCGTTTCGAACCTGCGCAAATCAGACTCGTCTTTGAGGAAACACCCTTTGGTTTCGGCCACCACCTGTTGGTCGAGTTGCGCAGTATCCAAGGCGACGAGCGCGGCGGCCCAATCCAAAGTTTCGGCGACTCCGGGAACTTTCCTTATGCTCATTTTTCTGACCGTCTGAATCACGCGCGTAACGTCGCGCGACAATGCCTCACTGATGGCGGGAACTTTTGCGCGCACTATCTCAAGCTCCTTGTCGAAGGTCGGGTAATCGATCCACAGATAAAGGCATCTGCGGCGCAGGGCGTCGGAAAGCTCCCGCGACCGGTTCGAGGTCAATACCACATACGGGCGATGAGTGGCGCGGATGGAGCCAAGCTCAGGAATAGTCACCTGAAACTCGGAGAGGACTTCCATAAGGAAGGCTTCGAATTCCTCATCGCTTCTGTCAACTTCATCGATCAGAAGCACGGGCGACCGCACGGGGTCGGTTATGGCTTCGAGCAGCGGGCGTTTGAGCAGGAAAGGCTCGCTGAATATCCGGGCTTCTTTTTCGGCTGCGCTCTCCAAAGTCGCCTCCTGCATTTTGATGTGAAGCAGTTGCTTCGAATAATTCCATTCATAAAGCGCGGTCGCGGCGTCCAGCCCTTCGTAACACTGAAGGCGCACGAGACGAGTCGCAAGCGCCGCGGCCAGCACTCTTGCGATTTCAGTTTTACCCACTCCCGCAGGGCCTTCGATGAGCAGCGGCTTGCCGAGCCGCATAGCCAGATACAGGGACGTGGCAACCGAAGCGTCAGCGATGTAGATTTGCCCGCGAAGGAGTTCCTGTATCTTTCGCACTTCTTCTCTCACTTGCGGGCGGCCTCCTGTTCGATGATTCGCTGAAAATCTTCTGCGGTGTCGATGTCTTGGGGAAAGGGAAGATCGAACGCGACTTCGCGGACGATTTTCAGATTCGCGTCAACTATTTTCCATGCGGCTTTGTCGCCGTGGAGCGCGATGAGTTTATCGAACAGAGACTTTGCAAACAGCATCGGATGACCCTTTCGACCTTGATAAGAAGCAAGCATTATCTCGCCCTCGCTTTCTCTACACGCTTCGGCCATGCGGTCAATTATATAAGGACTGATTCCGGGCTGATCGCCGAGCAGTATCATCACAGCATCGGATCGCGAATCGAGCGCGCCGATGCCTGCTCGATAAGAAGAAGCGCACCCTTCGGTGAAGACAGGATTTTCAACAACCTTCGCATTGCCGAAGTCCGTCTGACTGCGGATTTCATCCGCCGCGCGGCCCAGCACTACAACTATCTCATCGAGTCCCGCCGAATATTCGGCCTGATGGATGACCCATCCGAGCAGCGTGGTTCCTCGAAAAGGTAAAAGCTGCTTGGGCTGTCCGAAACGGCTCGAAGCTCCCGCTCCCAGAATCAGCCCCGATATGAATTTCCTCATACTTCACCATCGAAGGTTACAGGTGAGAGGTGACAGGGAACAGGGGCCGGACGGCCCGTTCATCATTACCTGTTCCCTGTCACCTGTTCCCTGTCACCTATAGAATTATCGAATGTCTCCTTGCATCGAAGGCAGCAGAAATAAAATGTCTCGTCTCCCGCGACTGTTTTGTATCTCGCCTGCTCTCGCGCGACCATCATACCGCACACAGGGTCGCGGCTTTCATCCATTGATAGAGCTTCAGCGGCCTTCTGCAAAATCGGCAGACCTGCTGATTTGGATTTCTTGACCGACTCGGTTGTTTGCTCCGAAGCTGCCCTTCGCAACCGGGTGATTTCGGCCATCACGCTCAGCGCGATTTCGGGCAGCGTCTCACCTCCGAGTTCCAGTCCTGCCGGACATTTTATATTTTCCAGATGTTCGGCGCGCGTGCCTTTGTCGCGAAGGTACTGAAAAAGCGACGCGGCTTTTTCTTTGCTTGCCACGAGTCCCAGATATTTCGGCGTCGTGCCGACTGCGGCTTCAAGCCCCTCTTCATCGCCCGCGCCCATAGTCGCTATGACGACGAAGCTTTGCGAATTTATTCGGCTGCGCGCTGACTCAAGATCGTTTATCACAAGATCGGCATCAGGGAATCTTTGTTGTGTAGCTTCGGGGTCGGCGACCGATACTTTGAAGTCGAGCAATCGTCCGAGGTGGGCGATGATTTCGGCCAGAGGCGAGTGGCCGATGACGATGAGTTCCGGTTTAGGAATCACAGGTTCGAGATAGATTTCCAAAGAGCCGCCTCCCTGACAAGTCATCTCGTAAGACTCGACTCCTTTCCAGTCTTCGCGTTTGGAATCGGGGCTGATGCTCACAAGGCGCGGCTTTCCGGTTTGAAGCGCCTTTTTCGCTTCGCGGATGACGATGGGTTGAACGCATCCGCCGCCTATCCATCCCTCGATAGTGCCGTCGGATTTTATTATGGCTTTCGAGCCGGGACGAGCCGACTGAGGACTTTTGAAAGCCACGACCGTCGCGAGGACGAAAGGTTCTTCCTCGCGGCGCAAGCGGACGGATTGATCGAGTATGTCATGCCACATGGTCAGCCTTGATAGCACGTTGAAGGATATGATTATGTAATTCCCAGATGTCGCTTGATATGTTTTGCCAATTTGTTATCGATCTCGGTATGCCTCGGAACAGGCTGTTTCTTTCCGTTGGCTGGATTGAGATAAATATCATGATTTGCGCCGTGCCGATACAAAACGCAGCCCGCTGCCACAAGCTGGCGAATCAGTTCGCTGCGTTTCATAGCGTGATTTCTTTCACTTGATACTCCGCAGGCACTTCATCCATCACCATCAGTTGATAGGCATCTTTAATATTTTCTTCAAGCTCCTCCAGTGTTTCTCCCTGAGTCATGATCTCAGGATGTTCGAGCAACTTGCCCAGCCAGAACTTATCACCCTTCCAATAAATCAAGGTGAGACTTTTATTCATATCGGCCTCCATAATCAAATCTGAGACATCACCAATAATACCGCATCATTCGTTCCGCATGCCGAGAACCTCAGCCAAGAGAAGGTGGTTGAGCGACTAACGTCTTTGCCGCGTAGCGGCGCTATGAATTTAGCCCGGTCTTTCAAGGCCGGGAAAGTCATCAGCAAATCAGTTTCTCGTCGCGTCAGCGACGACTGAATCATCCCCACAGGAATCGCTCGTCGTATTCAACGCCATGCCTTATGAGCAATTCCAGGTATTCTTCCTGAAAAGTTTTCTTACGATGATGCTCACGCTGATTTTGTATGTAACGGATGACTTCCGCCAGATTCGACTTGCTGACACTGAATGCCCCATAGCCATCCTGCCAGGCAAAGTCTCGCAAGGCAGGAAACTCTTCGTGAATCCATTTCGAGGAATCGCCCTTGAGCAATTGGGCTATCAGGCTTGGCGAAAGCGTTGGCGGAGCTATCACCAGCGCGTGGATGTGATCTTCGACGCCTCCTATTTGCAGAGCGGTCATCTTGTGCGCGCGAGCAACACCGCCGATATACGACCAGACTCGTTGTTCGATTTCCTGAGAGATGTGCTTCACACGGTTCCTGGAGCTGAAGATGATGTGATAATGAAGCGACGTGTAAGTATTGGCCATCGAATCCTCTGATGCTCAACTCAATCGTCGCTGACGCGACGTTATGAAAATGGCCTGCTACGTACCCGGCCTTGAAAGACCGGGCTAAATTCATAGCGCCGCTACGCGGCGAAGTAAATGCTCTTGTTCACAACACCTTCTGATATACCGTGACTTGATTGCCATTCTTTTCGTTGGTGAATGTTACTGTTGCCGTGTATCCATTTTTCTTGAACAGACTCTCGCTTTCGACGTTGCCGACTCGAATGGTGCATTGAGCGATACGGACACCGAGTTCCTTCGCTCTTGCCTCGGCCTCTGACAATAAGGCTGTACCCAGTCCTTTACACCGAGCATTCGGATGAACCGACAGGTGATCGATTTCGCCTTGATACCACTGTACTCGCTTGACCTCGATACAGCCTTGAACCTCTTCCTTGTCATTGAGCCGAACGACGTATCGTTCAGCATGATTGAGAACACGTTTAGCGTCGTATTGAATCGTGAGTTGATTCTGGGTATTCAGTAAATCAGCAACTTGGGCCGCAATGTTTTCGTTCATAACGTCTCCGCCCATACAGCCTCAGTATGAAACCCCTGTCTATGTCCTCCTACTCACTCACCCCTGCGTCCCTCAAAGCCTTCCATACCTTCGCCGGGGTGATGGGTATATCGATGTGCCGCACGCCCAAGTGCCAGAGCGCATCGACTACGGCATTGACGATTGCCGCGGGCGCTCCTACGGTTGCCGACTCTCCCACGCCCTTAGCGCCCAGCGGGTGATGCGGCGAGGGTGTGCAGGTCTTGTCCGTCTCCCACGCGGGAGTCTCGACCGCAGTCGGAAGCAGATAATTCATGAAACTTCCTTGAAGACAGTTGCCGCTCTCGTCGTATTGAATCTCTTCGTAGAGCGCAGGGGCCAGCCCCATAGTCAGCCCGCCGTGAATCTGCCCTTCGACTATCATCGGGTTGATGATGTTGCCGCAATCGTCTACGGCCATGAATCGCCGCACCTTCACTTCGCCCGTCCCCTTATCGATATCGACTACGCAGATGTAACTGCCGAACGGATAGGTGAGGTTGGGCGGATCGTAATAAGAAACCGCTTCGAGTCCCGCTTCCATCCCCTGTGGGTGATTGGTATAAGCAGCCAACGCGATATCCTGAATCGTCTTCGCTCGATCAGGCGAGCCTTTGACGAAGAACTTGCCCGGTTCCCATTCAAGATCGTCTTCGTGAGCTTCGAGCAGATAAGCCGCGATCTTTCGAGCCTTGTCTCTGATCTTGCGCGCGGCGATGGCGCAGGCTGCCCCCGCAACCGGCGTGCTGCGGCTGGCGTAAGTTCCCAACCCGTAAGGCGCAGTGTCGGTATCGCCTTCTTCAACCGCGATGTCTGAGGCAGGGATGCCCAGTTCTTCGGCTACGATCTGCGCATAAGTAGTCTCGTGTCCCTGCCCCTGAGATTTAGTTCCGAATCGCGCTATGACCTTGCACGTCGGATGTACGCGAATCTCTGCGCTGTCGAACATCTTGAGTCCCAGGATGTCGAAGTGCTTCGACGGGCCTGCGCCGACTATTTCGGTGAAGCTGCTTATGCCGATACCCATCAACTCGCCGCGTGCGCGTTTTTCCAACTGCTCTTTGCGCAACTCCGCATAACCGATCCTGTCCATCGCCAGTTTGAGCGCGCCCGCGTAATCGCCGCTGTCGTATTCCCAGCCGAGAGCCGACTTGTAGGGGAATTTGTCCGAAGGGATGAAATTCTTCATGCGAAGATCAGCCGGGTCCATTCCGATTTCATGCGCCATCAGATCGGTCATCCGCTCTATCGCATGCACCGCTTCCGTCACGCGGAACGAACAGCGATAAGCTATCCCACCGGGCGGCTTGTTGGTATAGACGCCATCGACTTCGACGTGCGCAGCCTTGAGATCATAAGAGCCTGTGCAGATGTGAAAGAGACCCGCGGGAAATTTGGAAGGGTTGGCCGCGGCGTCAGTATAGCCGTGATCGGCTACGGTCTTGATGCGCAGAGCCGTGAGCGTGCCGTCTTTTTTTCCGGCAAGCTCGGCTGCGATGTGATAATCGCGCGCAAAGGAATCGGCCTGAAGGTTTTCCATGCGGTCTTCGATCCACTTGACCGGCTTGCCCGTCAGCACCGATGCCGCTACTGCGATCACGTATCCCGGATAGACCGGCACCTTGCCCCCGAACCCGCCGCCGATGTCGGGCGAGATGATCTGAATCTTATGTTCCTGAAGTCCGACGTGTCCCGCCACGAGCGCGAATACCGTTCTGATAGCGTGCGGCGCTTGGGTGGTCATCCATACCGTCAGCTTGCCGTTGATCTTGTCGAAGCTCGCTATGCAGCCGCACGTCTCAATCGAAGAGACGTGAATTCGCGGTATGTAAATATCCTGCGAAACTTTCACCTCGGCTTCGTCAAACGCCTGATCGGTCGCCGACTTATCGCCCCATTCCCAGTGCCATATGTGATTGTCCTTCTTGCCTTCCTTATCCGTCCTGAGAACCGGCGCGTCAGGCGCGAGCGCCTTGAAAGGATCGACGACGACAGGCAGAGGATCATAATCGACTTCGACCGCATCGACTCCGTCGGCTGCCGTGTAACGATCAGTCGCAAGAACGGCAGCGACTTCCTGAGCCTGATACATAACCTTTTCGACGGGCAGCACCATCTGAGTGTCCGACATCAAGGTGGGCATCCAGTGCAGATTGTAAGCGGCGAGGTCTTTGCCCGTTATGACTGCAAGCACTCCGGGCGTGGCCAGAGCTTTCGCGGTATCGATATTTTTTATCGTCGCATGAGCGAACGGGCTGCGAACGATGTCGAGATAGAGCATATCGGGCAGGGTTATGTCATCGACATAATTTCCCTTGCCTCGTATGAATCGCGGGTCTTCCTTTCTCTTCACAGAATGGCCCATGCCTCCGATTTCCGGTGATGTTTTTGGCATTAGACACCTCCCTCGCGCAGCTGCGCTGCGGCGTGCTGATAAGCCTTGACGATATTGACGTAGCCGGTGCATCGGCACAGATTGCCCGAAATCGCATGACGAATCTCGTCTTCAGTCGGGCTTGTGTTCTGTGCGAGGAACGCTACTCCGGTCATAAGCATTCCCGGTGTGCAATAGCCGCATTGCAGGCCATGCTCCTGGAAGAATCCCTCCTGCAAAGGATGAAGCTTGCCGTCCTGCTCAAGGCCCTCGACGGTGAGTATCTCGCGCCCCTCGACTTGGGCTGCAAACATGGTGCAGGACTTCACAGCGCGGCCATCGACCAAAACGGTGCAGGCTCCGCAGTGACTCGTATCGCATCCTATATGCGTGCCTGTGAGTCGAAGCGATTCGCGGAGGAAATGAACGAGGAGCATTCTCGGCTCGACTTCCGCTCGATGCTCGGCTCCGTTGATTTTTACATTGATCTCGATTTTTGCCATCGCCTAAGCTCCTCCCTTCGCGCGCTCGATAGCCCGATTGAGGGCGCGCGCCGTCAGCACTCGAACAAGGTCGCGCTTATAATCAGCCGAACCTCTTATGTCATCCATAGGCTGAGACTCGCCAGCCGCGATCTCGGACGCCTGTTTGATCGCGGCAGCGTCAATCAGTTTGCCTTTGAGAAAATCCTCGACCTTCGCGGCCTTCAAAGGGGTGAAGCCGACATTGGTCAACCCTACGCCCGCGCGAAGGCACGCGTCCGCTTCATCCAACGTGATCTGAACGGCGACGCCCGCTGTCGCGTAGTCGCCGACTTTTCTTTCCATCTTGAGATACGTCCCGCCGCTTCGAGGTGGCGGTGTCGGAACCCTTATTTCCTTGAGTATCTCGTCTGGTTGAAGGTCGGTCGAAAACAATCCGGTGAAGAAATCCTTGATAGATATCTCGCGTTCGCCGCGGGGGGATATGGCGACAATCACGGCTTCGAGCGCAAGCATCGTGGCCGGGTGATCATTGGCCGGATCGCCGTGGGCCAGATTGCCGCATACGGTGGCCTGATTTCGCACGAGCGGGTCGGCGATAACCTTCGTCGTGTCGGCAAGCAGCGGGTAGCGCGACCTCACTAGAGGAGAGCTTTCAAGATCGCTTTCGCGCACGAGCGCGCCGATTCTCAAAGAGCCGTCTGTCTCTGAGATATAGCCGAGATCGGGTATGTGGTTGATGTCTACGATGAAAGGCGGAGAGGCCAGCCTCAATTTCATCATCGGGATCAGGCTCTGGCCGCCAGAGAGAATCTTCGCGTCCGGCCCAAGCTTCTCAAGCAGTGATACAGCTTCGCTGAGCGTGCGAGGCGCATAGTATTCAAAGCTGCGCGGTATCATGGGGAGTTCGACCTCCTGGCGACACACTCAATCCTGGGGTTTGCGTGCTGACACCAGACGAGGATCGCCGGTTATTTTGTATTAGCAATCTTCGGATTGGAAAAAGAGCGACTATCAACCCCACCTGCTAAGGATCAATATTACGATCCAGCCCCTGCTCCCAACGAAGCCTAGCATACTCATTGTCACTGCGACCGTCAATCTCGATTGAAAACAGAGAGAAGGTGACAGGTTACAGGTTACAGGTTACAGAGCCGGAGATTTCCCGCCTGTCACCTGTCACCTGTTCCCTGTTCCCTACGCGCTGCTCACTGATCCGTTCGGAATCATCGGAAGCGAGCGAAATCTGATGCCCGTCGCATCGAAGATAGCGCTTCCCACAGCGGGAGCCAGCGCTACTATAGGCGTTTCGCCCGCGCCCGAAGAAGGCAAATCCTTTCGATCAACCAGAACGGTTTCTATCACGGGCGTATCGCTGAAGCGAGGCACGCGATAGCGCGAAAGACGCGGGTTTATTATCTTCCCGTCTTCGAAATCTATGGCCTCGAAGAGCGCGCCGCCCAGTCCCATCACTATCGAACCTTCGATCTGATTCCTGAGTCCGTCGGGATTGACCACCGCGCCGCACTCGAAGGCCGCCGTGACTCGAACGATTTTCACCTTGCCATTCGATACCGCGACTTCAGCGCACATAGCTATATAACTTCCCTTTTCCATCCCGCCCGCGATGCCGAATCCGCGACCCTGAGACGATTTTCGCTTCGCCCATCCGAACGCTTCCGCAGCAGCCGCCAGCACTGCGCGCAGTCGCTCATCCTTGAGATTCTTGAATCGAAATTCGAGCGCGTCGATTCCGACCGCGCGACTGAGTTCATCGATGTGCATCTCGCGCGCGAAGTGATTCGCGGTAGCGGCGAGAGCGCGATACGAACCCTGACGAAGAGGCGAATCACAAGCGTGAAACTCGATCTTCTGATTGGCTATGTCGTAAAGCGGGCGGATGGCCGAACCGCCTGAGTTGTAGTTGTGAAACTCCCACGCGGTTATCGTCCCGTCTCGCGACACACCGCTTCGGATATCGATCACGCCTGCGGGACGAAAGTATGCCCAAGTGAATTCTTCCTCGCGAGTCCACACCAGCTTGACAGGCTTTGCGGCAGCGCGAGCGAGACGCGCCGCTTCGATAGCCGTCTCTCCCGTGTGCTTGCCGCCGTAGCCTGACCCGGTGTCGGGGACGATGACGCGAACCTGCGAGTCGGGAATTCGAAACGCCTGCGCGAGTTCCGAACGCACGCCGAAGGGCCGTTGGGTCGCTGTCCAGACCGTCAGCTTGTCGCCACTCCACTCGGCAACAGCGGCGCGCGGTTCGAGCGGGACGTGAGCGATGTAGTGAACCGTGTAGGAAGCCTCAAGTTTTTTATCAGCGGCGGCGAGTCCTTCTTCGAGGTTTCCTTTTGTGAAAGGCTCGGAGCGTCGCCCCTGTCGCGCCGGATGTTTTTTGAGGTAATCGAAAATTTCTTTTCGAGATGGCTGCGGCGTCAGCTTCCACTCGGCTCGAATAAGCGCGAGCGCGCGTTCGGCTGTGTGCGGAGCCGTGGCCGCGACGCCTATGAAATCGCCGTCGCGCACAACCATCACGCCCGCGACGGACTGAGCCTCTTTTACATCGCACGAGGCAAGCGTTGCGCCCACGGCGGGAGACCTCAGCGCCTTGCCGTAGAGCATACCTTCGAGTTTGAGGTCGGAAGTGTAAAGGTGTTTGCCCGTGACGAAAGCGCGGCCAGCGACTTTCGGCGCAGACCTCCCGGCGACTGTCCATCGATCAGCGGGAGTAGCGGACACACTTGTGGCGATTGCTCGCGTGATTTTCTGATCGCCGATCAGTTGGCCGAACGTCTCGGAGCGATTGGTCGCCGCGTGCATGATTTTTCCGTCAGCGACCGTAAGCGAAGCGCGGTCTGCTTTCATCGTTTCAACTGCGAGATCGATTAAAAACTCGCGCGCTGCCGATGCGGCTTTGCGAAGTTGCGCCGACATCACGGGAGTCGTCTGACTGCCGAAGGTTCCCATATCGAACGGCGTCAGATCGGTATCACCCATGACGAGTTTTATATTAGACATCGGCGTTCGGAGTTCATCCGATACAGCCTGCGTGAGCGAAGTGCGAATGTTCTGGCCGAATTCGACTTTTCCGTTGTAGACGGTAACTGTGTTGTCTTTCGCTATGCGCAGCCACGCGCTCACGTCCTGCGGCTGCGGCGGGCGCGAGGGGCGACCGCCGCCCGATTCCTGCGCCATTGCATCTTTGACGATGAGCGCGATGATGAGGCCGCCGCCGAGCGATTTGAAGAAGTCGCGCCGATCCATTTCGAAAAGATAGCGAGGCGCGGCGAACAGTTCATAGCGTTCAGGTTCGATTCGGTCGTCGATCTCTTTCATTTCCCCGCCTCCTTTATGGCTCTGGAAGCCTTTTCCAGGGCGGCGACGATTCGCAGATAGTCGCCGCATCGACAGACATTGCCTTCCATCTGTCGGAGAATTTCTTCTCTCGGAGGGTTGGGATTTTTTCTCAGCAACGCGACGCCCGACATGATCATCCCCGAAGTGCAATAGCCGCATTGCAGAGCTTCAGTTTCGAGAAATGCTTCTTGAACCGGATGCAGGCGACCCGATTTTTCCAGCCCTTCGATGGTCGTGATTTTCTTTCCCAGCGCAGCGCGGATGGGAGTGATGCACGAGCGAGCCGATCTGTCATCGATCAGCACTGTGCAGGCTCCGCATTGACCTTCACCGCAACCGTATTTGCTTCCGGTAAGGTCCAAGTCATCGCGCAGCAGGCTGAGAAGACTTCGGTCGAGATCGGTCTCGACCGAAACTCTTTTCCCATTGATATCGAGATGTGGCATATCTGACACCTCCCAGACAAAAATCTGATCCCAGTTGATTCTGTGCGGGTCTGTGCCAGTAGATATTAAGCCAACCTGCTCTCAGTTGCCACTCGTGATGGATTGCGTTTGCGAAGACTCTGCTATGAGCTTTTTCTTTTCTCTAGCGATCAGGTCTGATTTACTATCAATCTGTAAATCGACACAGACGTATTATGGCTGCGATTCGCAAAACATCGAAGTTCTGGATAATCTACGCGGCGGCGTGGTTGCCTTATACGGCGACCTATATCTCGATTTTCTTAGGGCAAGGCAATGTCGAAGTGCGCGCCGCCGTTTTGGGGACAATCTTCAACATCGGCACGGCTGCTTCGCTGGGTCTCGGCGTGCTGCGAATCTGTGATCGATTTCCATGGACATTGAATCGCCGCCCGTGGTTTTTCCCCGCGCATCTCGGCTTCGTGGCGGCCTATTCCCTGCTCTGGATATTGATGTTGATGATGCTGATGACGATAGAGCGATCCGTTATAGCGAAAGCATGGACGCCTGTCACATTTGCAAGACCCATAATTATCTGGACGATTCTCAACGCGCTTCTGATCTATGGCACGATTGCCAGCGTCGCTTATGTGATTCAGGTATCGTCTCATCTCGGCGAGGAACGCGCGCGCGCCGACCGGTCTGAAGCTCTTCGCGCCATGGCGGAACTCAAAGCTCTGCGAGCCCAACTCAATCCGCATTTCCTGTTCAACACTCTGCACTCGCTGATGGCGCTTGTCCGCCACAACCCGCAGGCAGCAGAAGACGCGCTCGAACGCTTCGCCAATATGCTCCGCTACACGCTCAAGGCCGGTCGTGAAGATAAGGGGAAAGCCGATGATGTGCTTCTGTGTGATGAATGGAATTTCGTGCAGAACTACCTGACTATGGAGAAGCTTCGTCTTGGAGACCGCCTGCATGTGGAAACTCGTATCGCCACGGACTCGCTTCATTGCGCAGTTCCCGCTTTCGTCCTCCAGCCGCTTGTCGAAAACGCCATCAAGCATGCCATAGCGCCATATCTGCGCACCGGAAAGGTGATGATCGCATCGCGCATCGAAGGCGACGAGCTTGTCCTGGAAGTGCGTGACGACGGGCCGGGAACCACGCTCGAAGAAATCGAAGCCTCACGGGGGCTGGGTTTGCAGGCCGTGCGTCAGCGGATAGAACTGCGCTACAGAGGGCAGGCGCGATTCTCTATTGATACGGCTTCGAGTAAAGGAGTTGCCATCAGCATTCGCCTGCCCGTAGAAGAATCCTTCGAAGATGAACGAAAACGTGAGGAGTCTTGTAGCGTAACCGGGTAGTGAATCGGAAAGAAAGTTTTCTGAAATTTGAGATTTCAAATTTGAGATCGCAAATTATGAAAAACTGAAAACTGTTTTTTGAGGAGTCTTTCAGGTCATCTTCGACAAGGCACGGAAAGTATGAAAACAGGTGACGACTCCAAATTGCGGACTCCAGACTCCAGGCTTCAGACTTTTTTTGAGAATGCTCAATGACAACTCGCGCCGTGATAATCGAAGACGAACCTTTCGCGCGACAGACCTTGAGAGAGTTTCTCGCCGAAACCGACTGGGTCGAACTCGTCGGCGAAGCCCATAACGGGCCGGATGCTGTTCGTCTCATAGGCGAGTTGCGCCCGCAGCTTGTCTTCCTCGATGTGCAGATGCCGGGGCTTAGCGGCCTGCAGGTTCTCGAACGAATCGATTATGAACCTGCCGTCATTTTCACCACTGCGCACGATGAGTATGCCGTGCGCGCTTTCGAGCTCGGAGCGATTGATTATCTGCTCAAGCCATTTGGCCGCACGCGCTTTCGCAAGACATTGAATCGCACGCGAGCGAGGCTCGAATCAATGAAATCGGCAGGCGACCACGCTACGCTGCGCGAGCGCGCCGAGTCAGCGCAGGCGGAAAAGCTCACGCGATTGTTCGTGCGAGACCGCGAACGAATTCTTCCTCTCTCGATTGATGACATATCGCGGCTCGAAGCAGCCGATGATTATGTCATCCTTCACACGGGCGGGAGGACGTTTATGGTCGGACTCACGCTGCAGGAATTCGAGCAACGCCTGCCCGCTGATCGATTTCGCCGCGTGCATCGCTCGCACATAATCAATCTCGACTTTGTGGTTTCAATCGAGCCGTTCGACCGCAGACTGCTCATCAAAATGCGCGATGGCTCGGAAGTGCTTGCCAGCCGCGCTGCATCGCAATCGCTGCGCGATTTGATCGCTTGAGCGACAATACTGAGCGACAGTTGATCCGCGCCATAGTCTGTTCAACCTCTTCTGCTGCCCGTTCGCCGATTTCTTCGCTCCGCCTGCCACTAGCCTCCGTAGAATGAGTGTGCGCAAAACCATGAACCGGAGTGGATTCCGATTGGAGGACGCAGCCGAAGGCTTCGCCCTCTCTGGCCGGAATAATCAATCGGAATCCGCTCTGATTTTTCGCTTTGTTCAAACAGTCGAGTTTAGATTCGGAGGCAAAACCATGCGTGAGTTGATAAAGATCACGAGAGCGAGTTTTCATCTCGTCGCAATCATTTCCTTCGTAGCATCGTTTTCAATCGCACCCGGCTACATAAACACCGCGGCTGCCCCTCGGCAACAGCCATCCATGCAGCAAGACCCTTCGCTCAACAATCTGGTTCACGCGCCGGAGTATCGCACTTCGAAACCGGGCGAGTTGGGCAGAGTGAAAAAAGTCGGAAGCGGCCCGAAGGATATGATTCTCATTCCCGGCTTCGGATTTCCGGGAGAAATCTTCGACGAGTTCATGAACGCCAATAAAACCAGATACACCATGTATGCCGTTACCCTTGCCGGTTTCGGCAGCACGCCTGCTCCGCCTATGCCAGCGGAAGGCACAAGCTACGGCGATCAGACATGGACGAAGGCTGCTGAAGAAGCGATTGTGAAATTGATCGTTGAAAAGAAGATCAAAAAGCCAGTCGTGGTCGGACACTTCCAGAACGGAACATCAATCGCCTTCAAGCTCGCCGCCGATCACGCCGACAAAATCGGTTCGGTCATCATCATTTCCGGCGAAGCCGTCCGAGGCGTTCCGCCGCGCAATGATCCTTCGAAGCTCGTGTTTCCCCCTCTCGATAAACGAGTCGATTTCGTCGATAAGATCATGGCCCCGCTCTGGTTCAAGACCGTCACAAAAAAGACGTGGGACGATAATATGTACCTCCCCGACGATTACACCAAAGACGCGGTGAGAGGAAAGGAGTTGTGGAAGCAAGTGGCGGAGGTTCCTCTTCCCGTGATGGCGCGGTTTCTCTGCGAACATATCGCGGGCGACATATCGATTGAATACTCCAAAATACAGATGCCCGTGCTGATTCTCTTACCGGACTTTCCCCAGGATGTCGTCGCAAATCAAATGAGATACGCAAGGTATCTTTACGCGAGTTGGGAAAGCGCCAAAGGCGCGAATAAAAATTTCGAGTTCGAGACCATCGAGGACTCGCGCATTTTTATAATGATCGACCAGCCCGCACGACTCAATCAGGCAATCGAGAAGTTCATCGCCAGACACAAGTCGTGACTGATTTGTTATCAAACGGATTTGCTTCTTTGCGAAATCGCACTGGAAGCTCTGACACCGAGGAGCCTGGTAGCGGTCAGATTACGCAGCCTGAAAGTGCGAAATTTGATAACGCGCAAGCTGATACATTGGAAACTAAGTTTTTGAACTTTTTGTGCGATCTGAGATTTCAAATTTGAGATCGCAGAGGCACGGCTTCAACATCGCTCTCTTATTGAATAAAAGTCGAGTTTATCAGGTTCCAATGTACTAACAGCTTGCGTTACTTTTACGGAGGAGAAGGGAGTATGAAGACGAAGATGTTTACAGCCTGCGCGCCTGCTGCCCGCGCACGGTTTTTGGCCAGACTGGCGGTTATGTTCGTCATCGTAGTCGGAGCTATCGGTGCGCCGCTCCAGTCCAGTCGCGAGACTGTCGTGAAGCTCGTCATTCAGATTCAACGGGCTGATTATGAAGGCGACCGGGTTGCGCTCGAACGCTGCTACAACGAGCTTGCGCCGTTTGCTGATGATAAAGAACTTGGAGCGCGTGTGCGTTACTGGCGCGGATTCGCTCAGTGGCGCAAGGCGATAAATGGATTTAACGACGCGGCCACTCCCGGCGAACTGGAAGAGGCTCTCAAGCGGGCGGTGAGCGAGTTCGAGGCAGCGATGACGAAAGCCCCGGACTTTATCGATGCGAAAGCGGCGGCTGGATCGACGAGAGGACTGCTTCTGTTTTTTTACAGCCAGAACCCCGCTCTTGCGCCGGAGTTGAAAGACCCTGCGGGCCAACGAGAGGCTGTCACCAAAGCTTTGGCATACATGAATGAAGCGGAAGCGGCAGAACCGGACAACCCGCGAGTCCTTTGGATGTTGGGGCCGATTCGCTGGAACTTCCCGCCTGAACGCGGCGGAGGTCAGGATAAGGCTATCGAGACCTATGAGAAAGGACTGAAGGCCGTGCGCGCACGCAAAGCTGTGAGCGACCCGTTGACGCCATCGTGGGGAGAGCCGGAGCTATTGATGAGTCTGGCTTATTCGCAACTGTACCGAAAGACGCCGGATGTAGCGGCGGCTGAACAATATGCAAGGTCGGCGCTCGCGATCATCCCTTACTGGCATTACGTCAAAGACATTCTGCTTCCTCAGATCGAAGCTGCCAAAGCGAAGCGCGATTAGGCGAGAAGATCGCCGCCGAGATTCAGGGGTAGCGCAGAGAAAGATTTGTTTTTCTCTGCGCTGCCTCTGCGCTCTCCCCTCTCGGCGGCGTGCAATCTTTTCAAAAGCACACCTGCAAATTTCCCCCCTGCCGGAACTCTATCGCTGCTCGGTCGTTGTAAAACACGAAGAAAACTTGTTAACACTCGCCCGCCGGTCTGCGTCTTTATGGGCGAGCGTGAAAGATGAACGCGATGGAAGCGACAGGAGACCTGATCATACTGGTCGGACAGGCTCAACAAAGGTCGCGCGCAAGCGATAGCGGCCAACTGGTTGAAGCGGCGCGCACGGGCGATCATGATGCCTTCAGGCGTCTGTATGATCTCTATGCGCCGATGGTGCATGGCATACTGCTGGCTCGCGCGCCTCAATGGGAAGTCGCTGATCTGGTTCAGGATGTTTTTCTAACCGCGTTCAATCGTCTTCACACGCTGCGCGACCGGGAGGCTTTCGGCGGATGGATAGCGATGATAGCGCGAAACCGAGCGATGGATTTTCACCGCCGCTCGCGCCAGACCGAGGAGATTACCGAAGAGATGGCCGTCGAACAAAACACAGGCTCGGAGGCTGAAGCGCGAAGGATACTCGAAGTCATTCGCCGACTGCCCGAAGCTTACACGGAAACGCTCGTACTCAGACTGGTCGAAGGGATGACCGGGCCTGAGATAGCCGAGCGCACGGGACTGACACCGGCCTCAGTTCGCGTCAATCTGCATCGGGGCATGAAATTGCTGCGCGAAAAACTCCACGGGGAGGGACTCGCATGAAAAATGATGATTATCTTTGGAATGGGTCGGGCGAAGTCGACGAAGAAATCGAGCGACTCGAACAAACGCTTGCCAGTTTGCGATTCAAGGCCCAACCCTTGCCGCTTCCAGCCGCGCCGACGCGAAGGGTGAATATTCGATTCCTCGCTGCCGCTGCCGCCGTCGTGATGGCTCTCGCGGGATTGTGGATTTATCTTGGCAGTCGCGCGCCTCGATCCGCGCCGCAAATCGCCAGTCAACCCCCGTTGCCCGTCGAGCCTCAATCGCAGAAGGGCGCGTCTGATCAGGCGACGGTTCAAAGCAATGGCGAAAAGGAGAGGCGCGCTTTCGTTGCGAAGCCGCGACGTAAAGCTTCGCCTCGAATAGTGGAATCGAGTGAGGCTCTGACAGCCGCAGCGCCAGCCAGCCCGCTTGAAATCGGCAGGCACATCGAGAGCGCGCAACTTCTGCTCAGGGCTGTCAAAAATATTTCAGAAGACGAACCCGCTGTCGATGTCTCTTATGAGAGGGGTCGCTCGCGCCTATTGCTTCAGCAAAATATTTTGCTTCGCCGCAACGCCGAGGCGAGAGGTAATCTGCCGATCAGTGAAACGCTCGGCGCGCTTGAGCCGTTCCTCCTCGACATAGCCAATCTGCGCGAAAAACCTTCGCGCGGAGAGATGAGCGTCATCAAACAGCGCATAGAGAAAAAAGAGATCATAGCCACGCTTCAGGTTTATTCGACCGTAAGCATTCTGAATTGAAGCAAAAGGAAAACCGTATGTCATACATACTGCGCTCAGGATCGTTCATATCGCGGCATCGCAAATCCTCGATTTGCGCCGCCGCGATAGTTCTTGTTCTCATCGTCGTCATTGCGTTGCCCGCTTTCGGGAGAACCGCTTCGCAGGAGGTTGAAAAGCTGAATCGCTTCATCGAGCAATCCAATCAGACGGACAAAGCGATGGAGCTTTTCAGCGAAGCGAGAGACTTGATCGATGACGACGATTGGGAGGGGGCTGAAAAGTCGTTTCGAAAATTCATCGATTCTTATCCGAAACATAAAAATGTCGACGCCGCGTTCTATTACCTCGCTCTCGCGTTGAAGAAGCAGGAAAAGCTCGCGCAGGCAGACCGCACCATTGACCGATTGCTCGCCGAATACCCTCGTTCAAGCTGGGCAGGCGACGCTAAAAACCTGAGAGTCGAAATAGCCGCTCGGTCAGGCAATGGACACGTCATCGAGCAGGAGTTGAGCCGGGATGATCTGGAAACGAAAGTCATCGCTCTGCAAGCTCTGTTTCAGGCGAACCCCGAACGCGGCATGCAGATCGTCGCAGACATACTCAAAGCGGATTCGAAATCAAACCGTCAATTGAAAGAAATTGCCATCAGCCTGATCGGACAGCATTCGGGTAAAGGGGGCGTCGAGACGTTGCTCAACATCGCGCGCAATGAAAAAGACCCGCGATTGCGCAAGTCGGCTGTCTTCTGGCTGGGTCAGACCGGAGACGAAAGGGCGCTCGACGTACTCAAAGAGATGGCCCTCTCTGATGATGCTGAAATATCGAGAATGGCGATATCGGCGCTCGGTCAGCGATCAAACGCGCGGGCGTTGGCGTTTTTGAGCGAGACGGCGCGAACCGCCACGTCTGTAAGAGCGCGCAAGGAAGCCATCTTCTGGCTCAGCCAGTCGGGCGGGGAAGGGGCGATTGATGAACTGCTGAAGCTTTACGACTCGGATACGAACCCGGAGATTCGCAAGCAGATCATCTTTGCCTTAGGACAGAACGGGAGCGCAAGAGCCAGCGCGAAGCTTGTCGAAATAGCTCGCGCCGGCGATGACGAATCGCGCAAGACGGCCATATTCTGGCTCGGCCAGCGAAACGACGCTCAATCGGATGATCTGCTTGTCGAGTTGTACGATTCGGAAAAAAACGAATCGATCAAACGCCAGATAATTTTCTCGCTCGGTCAGAAAGGATCGAAGAAGGGGCTCAGAAAACTGTTCGATATTGCAAAGAGCGATCCGTCGACCTCTATGAGAAAGCAGGCGATTTTCTGGATAGGTCAGAGCAAGGATCCTGAAGCCGTGAAGTTTCTCGAAGATATTCTCAAGTAACAGCCTGAGAGAGCGCTACCCGCGCGCAGGCATAGACCGACTCGAAGAAGCCCGAACGCTTCTATCAGTCGAGGTGTGTTCACTGAAAGGAGATTTTATGAGAAGGCTCATTTCGATTATCGCGATGTTGGGACTGATGATGGCGATGGCTGGCACGACGAGCGCGCAGCGCGAAGGGTTCATCCCTGTCGAGGGAGGCACGCTTTCGGCGCGAATGGATTCGGCGATCAGACAGAACGCAAACCGCGGGCGATTCTGGACCGCCTACTCTTTCGATGTGCGTCCGGGCATATGCATCGACAACGAGTGGAATGGGAATGTGATATCGCGCGACGACAAAACGCCCTGCCATACGCCCAACGTCGGCGTGTTCGCGCTGCGCGAGCCGGGAACGGGTTCTGTTGCGAGAGTCGAAGTTTACAACCTCGACCGCCGCCGACAGTACAGCGGCTATCCGGTCTACTGGCTCGGTCGCGCCAGCAACAACGAGAGCCTCGACTTTCTCAAGAGCCTCACTTCTCAGGATCAGGAAAAGCGCCCTGCCGAACATTCCGTCATGGCGATAGCCTTTCACGACGATCCGCGAGTCGATTCGATTCTTGAAGACCTGATTCGATCTTCTTCGAATCAGAATACGAGAAAGACCGCCGTCTTCTGGCTGGGGCAGACTCCGGGGCATCATCCTTTCCTCGGAGAACTCGTTCGCAACGAACAGGAAAACCTGGAAGTGCGCAAGCAGGCCGCCTTCGCAATCGGAGTGAGCCGCGACCGTCAGGCGATGTCAATGCTTGAAAGCCTCTACCCTGCCATCAACTCGCGCGAGGTGAAAAAACAGATCATCTTCGCCGCTTCGATCAATCACAGCGAGAATGACGCGGTCGATTTTCTCATTCGCACCGCCGAATCGGACGGGGATCGGGAGTTGAAAAAGCAGGCACTATTCTGGCTCGGACAAAAAGCCGGAAAGCGCGCCCTCGAAGCTCTCGGAAAAACCGCAGAGAGCAACGACGCGGATACCGAAGTGCAGAAACAGGCCGTGTTCGCCATCTCGCAAAGATCGAAAGATGAATCCGTCCCGCTGCTCATAAAAATCGCGCGGACTCACTCGAAGCCTGAAGTTCGCAAGCAGGCTATCTTCTGGCTTGGGCAGACGGGCGACGAGCGCGCATTGGAATTCTTCAAGGAAATACTCAAGCAGTGATCATCTACTTTCGCGGCGCATTCGACCAGCGCATTGAAAGCCGGACGCAGAGACAGCCCGGTCGAGTGCGCCGCTAAAATCAAAGAGCCTGAATACATCTCGTGTTTTACCAATTGAGTTGAGATGATAGGGGCGGATTTGGGATTCTGAGGGTGTGCAAAACCCAAAACCAGAATCCCTCAATCCTACCTCTCATCCAGTTTACCTTGCTTCG
>Ga0187893_10002028_pt1 | contig 45877 bp, 38 predicted proteins | sample MA1701074metaG_FD_139574 | JGI IMG/M metagenome (GOLD analysis project Ga0187893, IMG submission 139574) | White microbial mat communities from a basaltic lava cave in the Kipuka Kanohina Cave System on the Island of Hawaii, USA - MA170107-4 metaG ... | reverse complement strand
GGGCGCTGCTTGTTGCGCCCCCGCCTGCCCCACCGCGGACCCCCCGGCAACCGCGCGCTGCACAGCCCCGAAGCTTCGGGGGGAGACCTGCCCGGCATACTTCACCAGCCGCGGCACGGCCGACTCGCGCCCTTGCGCGAAGCCCGGGCTCCCTGCCAATCCCAGAATGACGGAAAGAACCACGGCGTGCCTGCGCGCGGACATGCTCCCTCCTCTTTGGCCGTAGAGCCGGGGACGATTCTAGGACACTAACTCGCAGGCCGGGCATCGTCAAGGTAACGGATGCGCGGAGGAATGCCCGTGGCTGTCGCATGGTGTGCCACCGGAATTGTCAGGCGGCGCAATCCTCTATAATGAGACCGATGGCCAATCGCGCCTACGCCTCGGTGTCGCTGCGCGATCCTTCGGCGGCCGCGTTGCTGGGCTGCTTCGAACGGCTGTTAGACACCGTGCCTTTTTCGCCGTCCGCGCCGGGGCTCGCATCGCTGGTGGTGCGGGCCGTGGACCCGGCCGAAGCCCCGCTGGCCGAGCACGACCTGCGCGGCGCCCCGTTGCGTGCGCCGGAGTGGGTGGCGCTGGCGCGCGAGCACCAGGGCCCGGACTGCGCCTACGAAGCGCAAGCCTGGTGGGACCTGTGGGCGCTCGACGCCGGGCAGTGGCAGCGCCGCCCGCACCGGCTGGAGCTGGTATGCTACTCCGTAGAGTTTGATGGGGGCGCCGGCGCCGACTCCGGCCACCTGGTGGTGGACCTCGGCTTCGAGCATCTTTTCACCGGACACGCCGGCGTGCTCCTGGTCGCGGCCCCGCATGGGGCGTCACCCGCCGCGGAGCACGGCGCATCGCCGGAGGAGCGCCGGTTTCTCCAGTGGGTGCGCGATCCGGGCCACCGGGCGGCCTACCGGCGGCACACCGTGGAAAACGTCCGCGCGCTGATGGAATGGATGGAGCGCATTCGCGCGGCCCTGCCCGGGGAACAGTACAGGCTCTGGTCTCAAGGAGAAGAGGACTTTGAAGCGCGGTTGGACGGACTTCTCGCGGCGCGCTAGCCGCGTGACGAGCAGCGCGCGAGGCATCGCCGTTGCGCTCCCGCTGGTCTGGGCCGCTGCTCTGGCGGCCGCCACGCCGGCCGCGCCTGCCCAACATGGCGCCCCGGCTAGGGAAAAGCGCCGGGCCGCGCCGCGCGTCCACGAGCTCACTCTGGCGAAGCTGCGTCCGGGGGTAAGCACGCGCGCCGGTGCGGAGAGGCTTTTCCGCCGCCCCAAGGCGCCCGCGCCCAGCGCTGCGCAGCAATCGGCCGGAGACGCGGAGTGGCTGGACGGCTGCACCGGCCGCTGGCTGCTCCTCGACCTGCACGACGACGGCAGGATCCGCAGCATCACCGTTTCCGCGTTGGGGGCGCGCTGGCCCGACTGCCCGGCCAATCCCCCCGACTGGCTGCAAACGCGTTCTTGGCGCACCGGCCGCGGCCTGTCGCTGGGGGCCGCGCGCGCGCGCGTCGAGCAACTCTACGGCCCGCCGCAATCCTCCGGCCCTTCCACGCAGCAGGGGCGCACGCTAGAATTGATGTTCTACTCCTTCGACTGGGCGGGCGACGATGTGCCGCAGGTGATGGAGATTACGCTCGAGCGCGGCCGCGTGGTGCAGATCACCCTGGCCGCCTCGAGCCTGTAGCCCGGGCCTGCGGACCTGCGCCGCCGAAGTCCCCGGCGCGAGCTTCCCAGGGAAAGGCCGCACGTTGAGCGCGCTTCCGTCAGGCTTCCGAAGAAAGATGAACACTCGCCCGTCCTATTCATTGCGGCTGCTGGCGGCATTGACGCTGGCGCTGTCCGCCGGGGGTTGCGCCGGCGACGGGCCCGCGCGCTCCCCCGCTCCGGCGCCCAAAGCCGGGGCCCCGGAGCCGCTGGTCCCCGCGGAAGTGGTGGCCGCGGCGGAGCAGGCCCTGGGCCTGCAAGTCACCGTGCTGGCCCATGGCGACCTCGCGGCCAACGGCGAAACGCACGCGTTGATCGCCAATCTGTTCAAGGTGACGCCCACGGGGGTTGCTCCGGGCACGCTCTTTACCCGCGCCGCCGTCATCCGCATCGAAAAGAACGGCAAGTGGCGCGAACTGTTCCGCTGCGAAAAGCACCTGCGCAATACGGAAGGCTTTCTGGGCGGGAACCCGCTGGCGCCCATCGACGGCTGGCGGCTTCAGCGTGAAATGAGCAAGGAGAAAGGCATCGTCATGTACTTCACGCCGGTGCGCCAGCCGCCCGGGAGCACCATCCGTCCCATCTGCGTGCGTTGGAACCCGATGCGGAAGCGCTACCAGTCGCTCGATTTCAATTACCAGAACTTCCTCGGCGAGCTGAAGTCGCTGGGGGGCGCGGGGGGAATGGACTGATGGCCTCCCTGGCCCATCCCGCCGCCTCCGCCGCGGAGCCCGCCGTCCCTTCCTGGAAGCACCTGAGCGGCCTGCGGCCCTACCTGTGGCGGTATCGAGGGCGCATCGCGCTGGGCTCCGTCACGCTGCTGGCCGGCAACCTGATCGGGGCCCTGCTGCCGCTGGCCATCGGCACCATCGTGGACTCGCTCTCCGGGTCGCGCGCGCTGCTGGAACGCTTCACCGCGCTGCCCCAGCCCGTGCACGACCTGCTGCTGCGTTTCTACCAGCCCTTCAGCCGGGATACGCTGCTGTTCTACGGCTCGGTGCTGCTGGGCGTGGTGGCGCTGAAGGGTCTGTTTTCCTTCCTCACCCGCTGGATCCTCATCGGAGTCTCCCGCGACATCGAGTACGACCTGCGCAACGACCTGCTCGGAATGCTGCTGGCGCTCGAGCCCGCCTTCTACCTCCGCAACCGCACCGGCGAGCTGATGTCGCGCTGCACCAACGACCTGAACGCCGTCCGCATGGTCCTCGGCCCCGGCATCATGTACACCGCCAACACCGTCGTGGTGATGCTGGCGGCGCTGGCGCTGATGCTCAAGCTCTCCCCGCGGCTCACCCTGTTCGTTCTGCTGCCCGTCCCCGTTGTGGCCTGGGCCGTCCGCTATTTCGGCCAGGTGATTCATGAGCGGTACGAGAAAATCCAGGCCCTGCTGGCCTCGCTCTCCGCTCGCGTGCAGGAGAACCTGGCCGGCGTCCGCGTGATCCGCGCTTACTCCCAGGAGGTGCCCGAGACCCGCGCCTTCGAGGTCCTGAACCGCGACTACATGACCAAGAACCTCCAACTGGTCCGCACCTGGAGCCTCTTCTATCCCGCGCTCGAAGTGCTCATCGGCCTCACCTTCCTGCTGGTGCTGTGGCAGGGCGGCCTGCTGGTGCTGCACCGCCAGATTTCCCTCGGCGCGCTCATGGCTTTCTACGCCTATATGGGGTTGCTCATCTGGCCGATGATTGCCCTCGGCTGGGTGACCAACATTTTTCAGCGCGGCGCCGCCTCCATGGGCCGCCTGAACTTCATCCTCCGCGCCGTGCCGGCCATCGCCGACTCCCCCGGCTCGGCCCGCGCGGCGGCCCGCGACGATACCAGTGCAGCCGCCGCGGTTCCCGGCCAGTTGCGCGGCGAGATCGAGTTCCGCAACCTGACCTTCGCCTATCCCGCCAGCCTGGTAACCGGCCGCGCCGCCGAGCCCGTGCTGCGCGACGTTCACCTGCGCATTCCCGCCGGCTCCACCCTGGCCATTGTCGGGCCCACCGGCAGCGGCAAATCCACGCTGGCCGCGCTGGTCGCGCGCCTCTACGACCCGCCGCCGGGATCGCTGCTGGTGGACGGCCGGCCCGTGCACGAATGGCCGCTGGCCACGCTGCGCCGCAACATCGGCTTCGTGCCCCAGGATACCTTCCTCTTCAGCGAGACCATTCGCGAGAACGTCGCCTTCGGCGTCGAAGACGCGCCTCCCGGCTCGGTCGAAGAGGCCGCGCAAGTCGCCAGCATTGCCGGCGACGTGGGCGACTTCCCCAAGAGTTACGACACGGTGGTCGGCGAGCGCGGCATCACCCTCTCCGGCGGGCAGAAGCAGCGCACCGCGCTGGCCCGCGCCGTCATCCGCGACCCGCGCATCCTCATCCTGGACGACGCACTCTCCAGCGTGGACACCGAGACCGAGGAAAGAATCCTGCGCCGCCTCACCGGCGTGATGGCCGGCCGCACCACCATCTTGATTTCCCATCGCTGCTCGACCGTGCGCGACGCCGACCTCATTGTGGTCCTGCGCGACGGCCGCATCGCCGAACGCGGCGCCCATTCCGAGTTGCTCGGCCTCGGCGGCTACTACGCCGAGTTGTATCAGAAGCAGCTTCTCGAGGAAGAACTGGAACGGGCCTGATGCCAGAGCACCACGAAGAAGAAGCGCTGGGCAAAGGTTACGACGGCCGCTTGATGCGCCGCCTGCTGCGCTACCTGCGTCCCTACAAGGGTCGCGTGGCGCTCGCTGTGGTGTTGAGCGTGCTCGGCGCGGTCGCCGCAACGGTCATCCCCTATTTCTCGAAACTCATCGTGGACTCCTACCTGCTCCCCGGCCTGGACGGCCGCATCCCCACCGACGCCGCAGTCCGCGGCGTGGCCTGGATCGCCATGTGGTTCCTGGTGGCGCTGGTGCTGGGCTTCGCCCTTTCCGTGGCCCAGGTCCTGGTGATGCAACTGGTGGGGCAGTACACCATGTTCGACTTGCGCTTGGAGATTTTCCGCCACTTGCAGCGCGTGCCCATGGGCTTCTACGACCGCAACCCGGTGGGCCGCCTGGTCACCCGCGTCACCAGCGACGTGGACGTGCTCTACGAGCTGTTCGCCTCCGGCGTGGTGGCCATGTTGCGCGACGTCTTCACCCTCCTCTTCATCGTCGGCGCCATGCTGTGGCTCGACTGGAAGCTGGCCCTCCTCACCTTCTCCGTGCTCCCGCTCATCGTGCTGGTCACCGTGGCCTTCCGCTCCAAGTACCGCGACGCCAACCGCCGCATCCGCACCGCCATCGCCCGCATCAACTCCTTCCTCCAGGAGTACATCAGCGGCATGACCGTGGTGCAGCTCTTCAACCGCGAACGCAAGGCCTTGCGCCAGTTCTCGCAGATCAACCGCGACCACATGACCGCCTTCAAGGACGCCATCCTGGCCCACGCTTTCTTCTACCCCGCCGTCGAGTTCCTGGGCGTGCTTTCGGTCGCGCTCCTGTTGTGCCTCGGCGGCATCCGCGTGCTCGCCGACGCCGAATTGGTGCGCACCGGCGCGCTGTCCCTGGGCCTGGCGCTGCAATTGGGCACGCTAATCGCCTTCATGCAGTACGCCCAGCGCATGTTCCAGCCCATCCAGGACTTGAGCGAGAAGTACACCATCCTCCAGTCGGCCATGGCTTCGAGCGAGCGCATCTTCAAGTTGCTCGACGAGCCCGCCGCCGAATCCACCGGCGCTGCTTCCCTGCCACACCCGCGCGGCGAAATCGAGTTCCGCAACGTCTGGTTCGCTTACCCCGCCCCGCCGGAGAAGCCGAAGGAAGGGGAGGCCCCGCTTGGTGCGCCTCGTCAGGAAGGCGCCCCGAAACTGAGCGGGGCGCAGCAAACAACTTCCCTGCTGGGTGAAGAAAACTGGGTACTGCGCGACGTGTCGTTCCGGGCCGCGCCGGGCGAGACCATCGCCCTCGTCGGGCACACCGGCGCGGGCAAGACCACCATCATCCAACTCCTGCTGCGCTTCTACGAGATTCAGCTGGGGCAGATCCTGCTCGACGGCCGCGACATCCGCGAACTCTCCCCGCAGGAACTGCGCCGCCACTTCGGCATCGTGTTGCAGGACCCCTTCCTCTTCACCGGCACGCTCGAAACCAACGTGCGCCTGGGCACGGAAGGCATCTCTCGCGACGCCGTGGCCCGCGCCATCGCGGACGTCCGCCTGGGGCGTATGCTGGCCTCGCTCCCGCAGGGCCTCGATGCGCCGGTCACTGAACGCGGCGCCACCTACTCCGTTGGCCAGCGGCAGCTCATCAGCTTCGCCCGCGCGCTGGCCCACGACCCGCGCTTCCTCATCCTCGACGAAGCCACCTCCAGCGTGGACACCCAGACCGAAGGCATGATCCGCGCCGCGCTTGACCGGCTGCTCGAAGGGCGCACCGCCATGGTCATCGCCCACCGCCTGAGCACCATCCAGCGCGCCGACCGCATCCTGGTGCTGCACAAGGGCCGCCTCCGCGAACAGGGCACCCATCAGGAATTGCTGGCCCGCCGCGGCATCTACTACCGCCTGTACGAATTGCAATACAAGGACCAGGAGCGCGCTGTCGCCGGCCTCGCCACGACCGCTCCCTCCGGCGCTTCCCTCCCCGCCGATGACTGAAGTACACGCAACTTCAATCATGGGCCCTTGCGAGAAACGCCTTTGCGCAGTAGAATGGAAAAAGCTGGAGTATCCGGAATGAGCGAACGATGTGAGTTGTTTCCAAGCATGGATCGTCGGTTCTGCTCGCATTTGCAATCCTCGGCCCTTGCCCATTCCTGTCTATACACGTCCGGAACCTCAAGATTCGTGGTTTTCAATCACAGAGGATTTTGTCCCAGAACATGGATATCCTGTAATAACAATTCTTCGCAACGGTGGCCCAATTCACTGTAATGACAGTCACTTTAGGTTCGGTCGTCAAAAGGCACAAGTAATCCTTGCTGCTATGTCAGCCATCAGGGAGTTTTGGCAATCAACCCCGGACAAGCGACCCCTGTTTGAGGCCCGCCGCGTAATAGATGCAACATCTGGAGTGCGCGTCGACGTGTTTGTGGAAATGCAGCCGGACTTCTTTTGGTCAGATGGACAAAGGGTCAATGAGCCCTATTTAATCCTGCAGGCGACCAGGCCGCATACCGCGCGAATTAGCATGGGATTCATGAAATGCAGGGCCGTCTACGCTCTGCGCAAGGACATCCAGCGATGGGTAGTTGACCGTGCCTTGGTAGCTTGACATATGGGCGGAGTTTGTCTATTCTGTGTTTTGTCATTATGAACCCCGGAGTTCCTTCGAGTACTTCGGGAGATCATGAAAGGCCTGCGGCTAAACCCGCAGGCCTTTTGTCTTATATCCACATGGAGGTGAGTATTGGGAATCTGCGCAGTGTTTCTCGATGGCGGCTACGTTGTCAAGGTTCTCTTGCACGACCACCGAGAGCCGCGTATCGACCTTGGGAAGCTCTCCGTCCTGATGGCCGAACCTGACGAACTGCTGCGCGCCTACTACTACCACTGCCTTCCGTATCAGAGTAACCCGCCGACCGAGGAAGAAAAGCGCCGCTTTACCGCCAAGCATCGTTTTGTGACAGCCTTGCGCTACCTGCCGCGCTTTGAGTGCGGCTTGGACAGCTTGCTTTTCGCGGCAAAGACAGTGAAGGCAAACCTATCTTCCAGCAGAAGCGCGTGGACTGCATGTTTGGCGTGGATATGGCCCTTCTCGCTGGAAAAGGCAAATCACGAGGGTGGCCGTCTTCACTGGAGACAGCGATCTGATTCCTGCCCTCGAAGCCGTAAAGAGAGAAGGGGTCTTAGTGACTCTCTGGCATGGGAGCTTTGCCGCCGCCACCAGACCCAGCCGTGAACTGGTCGAAGTGGTTGACGAGAGGAAGGAACTAACGCCCGACCTTATTGCAAAGGCCTTGCGTGTGGCCAAGTAACCCTTCGGACTCACGAGCTTGCCAGAGATCCTCATTTCGGCGGGGGAGCCCAGCGGCGAGATGTACGCCGCGCGGCTGGCGCAGGCCCTGCGCGAGCGGACGGGCGCGCGCGCTTTCGGCCTGGGCGGGGTGCAGATGCGCGCCGCGGGCGTGGACCTGATCGCCGACTGCTCGCAGGTGGCCGTCGTGGGCATCAGCGAAGTGGTGCGCCGCCTCCCCGAAGTGTGGCGCATCTACCACCGCCTGGCCGACGAAGCGGCGCGGCGCAACCCGGCGCTGGCCATCCTGGTGGACTTCCCCGACTTCAACCTGCGGCTGGCGCGGCGGCTGCACGCGCAAGGGACGCGCATCGTCTATTTCATCAGCCCGCAGGTGTGGGCGTGGCGGCCGGGCCGCGTGCACCTGATCAAGCGCCTGGTCGAGCGCGTCCTCTGCATCTTCCCTTTTGAAGAGGAGTTCTACCGCCGCGCCGGCGTCCCGGTGGACTACGTGGGTCATCCGCTGGTGGACACCGTCCGTAGTGACATGACGCGCGAGGCCTTCGCCGCGGCCTACGGCTTCGACGCGGCGCAGCCCATCCTCGGCCTGCTGCCCGGCAGCCGCCCGAGTGAAATCGAGCACCACCTGCCCACCATGCTCGAAGCCTGCCGCATCCTGCGCGGCGAAGGCCTGGCGCAGTTCGCCCTGGGGGTGGCCCCGGGCATCGGCGAGCGCGACTTCGCGCGGTTCGCGCGCGCCGACTTCCCGGTGACCATCGTCTCCCACGCCACCTACGACCTGCTGGCCGCCGCGGACGCCAGCATCGTCTCCAGCGGCACGGCCACCGTCGAAGCCGCGCTGCTGGGCGCGCCGCTCGTGGTCGTCTATCGGGTGTCGGGCGCCACGGCGTTCCTGGCGCGCCGCCTGGTGCGCACGCCCTTCTTCGCCATGGTCAACCTGATTGCCGGCCGCTCCGTCGCCCCTGAACTAATCCAGGAGGACTTCACCGCCGAAGCCGTGGCCCGCGAAACCGGCCGGCTCCTGCGCGACCCTGCCGCGCGCGCCGAAATGCAGCGCGCCCTCGCCGAAGCGCGCAAGCGCCTCGGCGCGGGCGGCGCCATCGAGCGCGCCGCCTCCATCATTGCCAACCTGCTCGAAACCACAACGGAGCGCGGCTGAACGCGGATGGGTAGCTAACAGCCGACCGCTAACAGCTCACAGTTGCGGCGCATTTCGGCGTCGCCTTCACCTTGGTCTTCCTCGTTGCCGGCGGCTGTAAGCTGTGGACGGCCAGCCCGCCTGTCTGCGTTCATCCGCGTTCCTCTGCGGTTTCATAGTCCGGGGCCGGGCAACTTGCGCGCCGCTTCTGGTATCTTAGAGTCGTGAAACGAGAGGAAACCCGATTGATGACGCACCGGTGGGCGGTGCCGGCCGGGCTGGCCGCCAGTCTTGCCCTGGTCACTCTGACGCTGGCCTCGCTGTGGACTCCGGCGCAGGCCCCCGGACAGCAACCCCGCCGTTTCCCACTGCGGGCCACGCATTATGAAGTGAGCGCCGCGCTCACCCCCAAAACGCATCAGCTCACCGCCCGGGCGCAGATTGACCTGGTTGCTGGGGCCGCCTCCACCCGTTTGGTGGAACTCGAGCTGCACCCCAACCTCAAGGTCAGCGCCGTGCTCGATGCCGGGCGCAGGCCGCTGGTCTATGAGCGCGAAGAAGCCAGCCTGATCCGCGTCACGCTCCCCGACGCGGTCGACCCCAACGGCAAGACCCAGGTCATCGTGGAGTACGCCGGCGCCCTCGCTGAAAATGAGATGGAACTGCCCGGCGGCATCCGCTGGGCCTACATCGGCGAAGAAGGCTCGTACCTGCTTCACCCGGCCCGCTGGTTCCCCCTCACCGCGTTCCCCGGCAACCGTTTCACCGCCGTCTTCCAGATCTCCGTGCCGGGCGACATCGCCGTTACCGGGACCGGCAAGACCCTGGCCCCGGAAATCGTCCCGGCCGCGCCGCCGGCAGCGCCGCCTGCAACGCCCCCTCCGGCCCCGGCGAAAGCCCCGGGCAGCAGCACGGCCCGGCCCAGGCGCGCCGCTCCCGCGGCTCCCCCCGAGCCGCCGCTGGCGCCCATTGCCCCGCCCGGCTCCACCGTGTACACCTTCCGCGTGGTGCGACCGGCCGCGGCCGGGTCGTTCCTGGCCGGCGGCTTCCAGCTTGTGCCGGTGCGCGCCGAGGGTTTGAGCATTTCCGTTTTTGTGCCCACCACGCAGGCCGACTCCGCGCGGCCCTGTGGCGAAACGCTGGCCGCTATTGTGAATTACTACGGCGAGGAATTCGGCCCGCTGACCGACCCCAACCTGGCCGTCGCCCAATTGCCCGCGGTGACCGGCGCCCCCGCGGGCTATTCCGCCCCCGGCGTGCTCTTCATCACCCCGCGCCAGTGGGACCCGCGCTCCAACTACCGTTCGCTCGCTCAACTGGCCGCGCGGCAGTGGTGGTTCCACGAGGTGCTGCCCGCGTCGCCCAACGACGTCTGGCTGGCCGACGGCCTGGCCCGCTACACCGGCGCTTTGTACGTGGAAAAAGCCGCCGGCCAGGAAGGTTTCACACGGGACCTGGAAGACGCGGTCATCAACGGCATGATGTACGAAGAGGCCGCGCCCATCGCCCAGGCCTCGCGCCTCGACCCGGCCACCGCGGAGTATCGCTCCGTAGTCGCCAACAAGGGCGCGGTGGTCTTCCATATGCTGCGCGGCCAATTGGGCGATGAGCCCTTCCGCGCACTCCTCCGCGACTTTTACGCCAAGTTCCGCGGCGCCGCCGCGCGCCTCGACGACCTCCAGTCCCTGGCCTTGCAGAAGGCCGCGGCCGCCAAGGTGCTCCCCGTCTCCGCGCCCGCCACCGCCGGCGCTTCCCCCGCCGGAGCCGACCCGCCCCCGCGCCCCGCTCCCAACCTCCACGCCTTCTTCGGCCAGTGGTTGCACTCCACCGGCGTCCCCGAATTCAAACTCGAATACCTGGTGATCCGCACGCCCAAGGGTTTCAAAGTGGTGGGCAAGGTCAAGCAGGACCTGGAGACCTTCCGCTCCACGGTGGACATCATGGTGGAGACCGACGGCAACCCGGAAACGCGCACCATCGAAGTGGTGGGTTCCGACTCGCCCTTCACCATCGAAACCTTCGGCCGGCCCAAGCCCGGCGGCGTCCTGCTCGACCCCAACAACCAGCTCCTCAAGGCCAGCCCGCGCCTGCGCGTCCGCTCCACCATCGCCCGCGGCGAGGCCCTGGCCGAAGAAGGCAAGTACTTCGATGCCATCCAGCAGTACCAGCGCGCCCTCGAAGTGCAGAAAAACAGTTCGCTGGCCCACTTCCGCATGGCCGAAGCCTTCTTCTTCCAGAAGAACCTCCAGGCCGCCGCCAACGCCTTCCGCGACTCGATCGACGGCGACCGCGACCCCAAGTGGGTCGAGGTGTGGGGCTACATCTACCTCGGGAAAATCTTCGACATCACCGGACAGCGCGAGCGCGCCGTCAACGAATACCAGAAGGCCGTCGAAACCAACGACGACACCGGCGGCGCACAGGACCAGGCCCAAAAACTCCTCAAGGAACCCTACAAGGAACCCGGCCAGCCATCGTAGCCACCCGGAGCCCCGTCGCTCCGCTGCCCTACAACGGTTGCAACCCCGTCAGCCGCGGCGTGTCCTCGCCTTTGTGCTGGATCAGCACGCGAAAGGTCTCGCCCATGCCTTCGGGGTCAATCAGGCTCTTCAACCCCTGGCGCGCGCGGACGCGCTCCGCCTCGCTCATTCCTTCGTCGAACAGGTCAGCGAAGTCGTTGTCGCGGCCCAGGGCCAGCAGGAAATTGGTCTGCGTCGTGAGCCCGGTGCGCCCAAGCCCCCCGCGCGCGCCGGCCAGGCCCAGCGCGGTGAAATTGACGTGTGCGGTCAGGTCTTGCTCACCCGGGTGAGCGTACCAGTCTTCTCCGGCGCGGTGCCGGTGATAAGCCAGCAGCGTGCCGCGCATGTGGCGCTCGTCGTAAAGCTCGCGCGCTTCGTGCCCGTAGTCAATCGTCAGCACGAAGCCGCGCCCCAGCGCGCGCCCCGCCTGCGCCACCCAATCCGCGGCCGCCAATCCCGCCTCCGCGTGCTGCCCCTGGCGCAGGGTAATTCCCTGCTCCGCAAAATAATCGCTAATGCCCGCCGTCGAAAGCGGCCCAGGGTGGTCCGCAAAGCGCGCGCCATCCAGCGTCACGTAAACTTCGCGCAGTTCGCCCCCTTCGCAGACCACGCGGTGCACCGGCAGCGCATCCAGCAGCTCATTCGAGAAAATGCAGCCGGCGGCGACGCGCTCCGGCAACTGCGCGCGCACTGCCGCCCGCCCGCCGCCGACGTGACGCGCCAGCCGCGCCTGGCACGCCGCACCCCGGGCGGGCGACTGCTCAACGGCAACGTAGCGCAGCGACGCGAAAAACTCCGGCAACCCACGCGCGGCGAAATCGAGGATGTGCTCGGCCAGACTGCCCGCCCCCGCGCCGCACTCGACGGCGGTGAACTCCCCCGGCCGGCCCAGCGCAACCCACATCTCCGCAAGCTGCCGCGCCAGCAGCCGCCCGAACACCGGATGCACGTCCACGCTGGTGTAGTAGTCCGCGAAGCGCTTCGCCTCGGCCCGGCTGTAATAGCCGTGCTCCGGGTGATACAGGCTTTCCCCCATGTACTCCGCAAAAGTGAGCGGCCCACCCTCGCGGATGCGCCCCCCCAGCAGCTCTCCCAGCGCCGTGTGACCTGCCGCCAATTTTGCAGCCGCTCCCATTGAGGTGAGACGCCTTCCGCCTTCCGCCTTCCGCCTTCCGCCTTTGTCTTCTGTTTTAGCCTTTTGCCTCTTGCCTCTTAGCTTGTCCTCAGTTTTCCCGCTGCGGGTTGCGCACAAACATCTCGATCACGTAATCGTGCAGGCAGTCATACAGTTGCCGCTGGAACGTCCACGGGAACTGCGGGTGCGCGATTTCGCGCGGGCGCAGCACGTAGCTGTACACATGGACGTCGGCGCGCTCCGGCTGGAAGCGGATCAGCACCTCCACCCCATCGCCATGCGCCTGCGCCTCAAACGCAAAGAGCGGATGCTCGTACCGCTCCAGCTCCGCCCGCACTTTTTCTACGTTGTCCATGTAGCGCCGGGACGGGGTTCGTCCCGGCATTTCGCCTCCCGCTGGTTCACCCGACACCGCGAATCGCTTGACCATATGCCGGGCTGCGCGCCAGCCCGGCGCTACAGCTTCAAGAGACTTTGCTCCGTCAGCCACTCGCGCAAGCGGCGCTCGATTTCGTCGCGAATCGAGACGAACATGGCCCGCTCCTTCACCGCGTCGCCGCCGGCCAGGTCCGGGTCGGGCAGGCCCCAGTGCATCCGCGCCCGCCGCGCGGGATACGTGGGACACTCCTGCGCCGCCGAGTCGCATAGCGTAATCACGTAGTCGAACTCGCCCGCCAGGTCGTCCATATGCTTGGGCCGCTGCGCCGTCGCTTCAATTCCCTTCTCCCGCAGCACCTCGACGGCCAGCGGATGCACGCCCTTGGGGTTGGGCTTGGTGCCCGCGCTGGCCACTTCGGTGCCGGGCGCAACCAACGCGCGCGCCAGCCCTTCGGCCATCTGGCTCCGCGCCCGGTTGCCGGTGCAGAGAAATAGGATGCGTGTGGTCATGATTCTCGTGCCTGTGTTCCGCGCCTCCTGCCTCGTCGCGCGCCCGTTTCTGGGTTCTTAGTTCTGCGTTCTGCGTTCTGCGTTGGCCTTCATTTCGTCCCACACTTGCTGAAACACGGCGCGCGCCGCATCGTCGAACAGCACGAAGCTCACCTTCTCGAGCGACGTAGGCTTTCGCAGGTGCGCCGCCACTTCGCGCAGCAAGATCTCCGCGCACTCCCGCATCGGGAAGCCGGCGATGCCCGTGCCCACCGCGGGGAAGGCGATGGACTTCAACCCGCGCTCAGAGGCGATGCGCAGCGCATGCGCCGTCGCGCCGCCCAGCGCCGCAGCCGTGGTGCTCCCGCCCAGCGACATGCTGGCCGCGTGAATCACAAACCGCGCCTTCAACTTGCCGCCGCCGGTAATCGCCGCGCCGCCGACGGGGATCGAGCCAATCGCGTCGCACTCCTTCTGGATGCCGGGGCCGCCCTTCGTCCGGATCGCTCCGGCAACACCGCCGCCCAGCACCAGGTCGTTGTTCGCGGCGTTGACGATGGCGTCGGCGTCCCACTCGGTCAGATCGCCCTGCGCAATCTCGACTTTGTCCGCGAGGCTCATAGAGCTCTACGGGGTTGCCTTCGGGCGGATCACCGTGGCCCTTGTATCTTCCGACTGATAATCGAAGACGCCGCGGCCGGCCTTGCGCCCCAGCCGCCCGGCCTTCACATATTGCACCAGGAGCGGGCAGGGCCTGAACTTGTCGCCCAGCGTGCGATGCAGGTACTCGAGGATGCTCAGGCGCACCTCGAGCCCACCAGGTCCACCAGTTCGAACGGACCCATGGGATGGTTCAGGCCGAGTTTGAGCGCGGTGTCAATGTCGCGCGCGCTGGCCACGCCCTCCTGCAACATATAGAAAGCCTCGTTGCCGATCATGGCGTTGATGCGGCTGGTGATGAACCCGGGCGACTCGCGCACGGTGACCACTTCCTTGCCCATGCGGCGGCCCACTTCGCGGCAGGCCTCCAGCGTCGCGTCGCTCGTTTCGAGCCCGCGCACCAGTTCCAGCAGCTTCATTTTCGGCGCCGGGTTGAAGAAGTGCATCCCGGCGCACAGCGCGGCGCGCCCGGTGACCGCGGCCATCTCCGTGACGCTCAGCGAAGAGGTGTTGCTGGCCAGGATGCAGTGCGGCTTGGCGGCCTTGTCCAGCGCGGTGAAGACTTCGAGCTTCAGCTTCATGTCCTCGGGGACCGCTTCGATTACCAGGTCGGCCTCCGCGGCGGCTTCCTCGACGCTGCGACAGGTGGAGAGGCTGGCCGCGGCTTGCTGCTCCTGCTCCGGGGTGACTTTCCCGCGCTGCACGCCCTCAGCCAGCGCATCCTTGATGTACGTCACGCCGCGCGCCAGCACCCCTGCCGACACGTCTTCCAGCACGGTGCGGTAGCCCCCCTGCGCCGCGGCATACGCGATGCCCCGGCCCATCGTGCCCGCGCCAATCACCGCAATCGTCTTAATGTCCATCGCTCGCCTGGCCCCTCGCTGCTTTCTCCGTGACCTCTGCGCCTGTGCGCCCTCTGCGTTGAGTCTTTGGTCTCGCTCTTGTAGCGCGTGTCACACCGGGAGCAGCCGCGCGGCATTGTCGTACAGGATTTTCTGCTTCGCCGCGTCGCTGATGGGGAGCGCGCGGAAGCGCTCGAGGTTGCCGCGAATCTCCGGCACGCCCGGGCCCGGCCAGTCCGTGCCCCACAAGACCTTATCCGCGATTTCTTCGATGCGCGGGAAATACTCCATCAGCTTCTGCGGCGGGATCCCGCTGATGTCCATGTGCATGTTCTTGTGCCGGCGCACCAGGAAAAACGCCTCGTTCATCCACAGCGGCCGCCCGCCGTGCGCCAGGATGACCGTCAGGTTCGGATAATCCACGCTCACGTCGTCGGCCAGCATGGGCTGGGCGTGGACGTTGCGCGCCCCGGGAAAGATCGAGGTCCCGGTGTGAATCATCACCGGCAGGCGGTTGGCTTGCGCGCGGTCGTACACCGCAGCGAGGGGGCCGAGGCCCGTCCGGTAGTCATTCGGTGAATAAAGCTGGTGCGACGGGTGCACCTTCAGCCCGCGGATGCCGAGACGCCCCAGCCGGTCCACTTCCGCGCCCGCGTCGGCCACGTGCTTCGGATGCACCGAGCCGAAGGCCAGCAGGCGCTTCGGCGCGTGCTGGCAGTAGTCCGCGATCCAGTCGTTCACCTCCGCCGTAAAGCCGATCACTTCCGGGCTGACGTAGTTGATCAGCCCGGCGCGCTCGATTTCGAGTGAGTCGAGGAACTTCAGAAACGCGGCCGGGCTGGCCGAGTAACGCTCGACGTCCGCATAATCTTTGCGCCCGCGCTTGATCAGTTCGAGCGCGTGCGGCTTGAACATGTGCAGCGGCTGGATGTGGATGTGGATGTCTATGATGGGTGGCATGGTCGGATTAGCGAGCGGCCTGCCAGGCCTGTTCCAGCGCGCGGCGCGTAAAGAGCTTCACCATTTCGCGGCGGTACACCGGCGTCGAGTGCGACGTGGTCAGCGGCTTGCCGATTTGGATGGCGCGGTGCGCCACGCGCTCCACCAGCTCCGGCGAAGGCCGCTGTCCCGCGAGCCACTCCGCGGCTTCGGGCACCGGCAGCGGCGCCGGGTTGACCGCGCTGAGAGCGACGCGCGCGTCCCGGCAGACTCCCGCGGCATCCACGTCCATCGCCACGGCGACGCCGGCCAGCGGGTAATCAATCGAATTGCGGATGCGCAGCTTGTGGTACGCGCCGCGGCGTCCGGCCATGCTCGCGGGCACGTGAATCCAGGTGAGCAATTCGTCGCGGCCCAGCGCGATGCGGTTCATCCCGTCGTTCTTGTAAAACTGCGCCAGCGGCAGGCGGCGTGTGCTGGGGCCTCGGGACGCGGGCCCGGCGATTTCGACTTCAGCATCGAGCGTCAGCAGCGCCGGCGCCGAATCCCCGCTCCACGCCGCCCAGCAGAACTTCCCGCCCGGCGCCACGTGACACAGCGTGTCCGGGTGCGCCGCGTACTTGTTCGGCATGGGGTGCTTCAGGCAGCCGCCCAGTGATTTGCGCCAGAAATACGACTGGTTGTACCAGACGCACCGCGTCTCCAGGCACAGGTTGCCGCCCAGCGTGCCCATGTTGCGCTGCAACGGCCCGGCGATGGCGCCCACGGCCTGCCACAGCACCGGGAACTTCTCGCGCACCACGGGCGAATCGTGAATCGCGGTCAGCGTGGCCAGCGCCCCGATGCGCAGACCGCGGTCGGGCGAATACTCCATGGCCGTCAGCTCACGCAGGCCTTTGATATCCACCAGCACCTGCGGGGCGAACAGCTTCATTTGAAGATTCGGCACCACGTCGGTGCCGCCGGCCACAATCATGGCTTCGGGGCCGCGCGCGGCCAGCAGGCGAACGGCCTCCGCCACCGTGCGCGGCCGCTCCAGGCGAAACGCCGGCATGGTCATCGCGCGCTTCCCTTCCCCGTAGGGGCGCTGCCTGCTGCGCCCCGTTCGCTTGCTGCGCCCGGCCCATTGCCGCTAGAGCGCGCTGCTTCCTCGCGCTTCTTCCGCTGGATCGCCGCCAGCACGCGCTCCGGCGAGAGCGGCAGCGTGGTGATGCGCACCCCGACCGCGTCGTAAATGGCGTTGGCAATGGCCGGAATCGTGGCCGCCAGCGAGCCTTCGCCCGCTTCCTTCGCGCCGTAGGGGCCTTCCGGGTCAATGCTCTCGACGATGATGCTCTCGATCTGCGGCGTCTCCAGTGTCGAGGGGATGCGGTACTCGAGCAGCCCCGGATTCATCAGCCGCCCGTCGCGCCACACCATCTCTTCCTGCACCGCCTGGCCCAGTCCCATGTACACCGAGCCAATCACCTGCCCGTCCACGGCCACCGGATTCAGCGCGCGGCCGCAATCGTGCGCGGCCACCAGCCGCTCGACGGTCACCTGACCGCTCTCCGCATCCACGCTCACTTCGGCCATTTGCGCGCAGTAGCTGTACGACGGCGACGGGCCCACGCCTGCGCCCTTGTGCTTGCCGCCGCGCGCTTCCTCCGGCGGGCGGTAGCTGCCGCTCGCGACCAGCGCCCCGTGGCGCTCGATGGCGGCGACCACCGCTTCGTCGAAGGTGACGCGCAAGCGCGAATCATCCGTGGCGAAGATGAACTCGTCGCGCGCTTCGAGCATGGCGGCGTCCAATTTGTACTTCTTGGCCACGGCGTCGAAGATCAGCGCGCGCATGTTGCGCGCCGCTTCCAGGCATGCATTGCCGGCCATGAACGTCACCCGGCTCGAATAGCTGCCTAGGTCAATCGGCGTCACTTCGGTATCCGCGGCGATCAGCTTCACCCGCTCCGGCCGCACTCCCAGCACCTCCGCGGCAATTTGCACGTGCAGCGTGTCCGAGCCCTGGCCGATTTCGCTCGCCCCGGTGTACACGACCACTGCCGCGTCCCGGTCAATCTTCATGTTCACCGTGGTGTGCGGCATGTTCGACCGGATGATGGGATTGGCCGCGCCGCTCACATAATGGCTGCACGCGAAGCCCACGCCGCTCCCGTAGGGCAGCTTGCCCTTCTTCGCCGCCCAGCCGCCCTGCGCCGCGGCGCGCTCGATGCACTCGGGCAAGCCGTAGCTGGTCACGCGCAGCCCGTTCACCGTGACGCACGGCGCCTTCAGCAGATTCACGCGGCGCACCTCCACCGGGTCGAGCCCCGCGTCCGCCGCCAGCATGTCCAGCAGCGACTCGAAGGCGAAGCGCACGTTCACCGTGCCGTGCCCGCGCATGGCCCCGCACGCCGGCTTGTTGGTGAGCACGCGGAAGCCGTCGTAGCGCACCGCGGGAATGTCGTAAATCGCGCCGAGCAGCGCGCCGGAGTACAGCACCGTCACCGGGCCGTAACCACAGTACGCCCCGCCGTCCTGGACCACATGCGCGGCCACCGCGGTGATCTTCCCTTCTTTGGTGATGCCGGCCTTCAGCCGCATCAGGGTGATGGGCCGCCCGCGGTGCGCCAGGAACACCTCTTCGCGCGTGTAGGTGATCTTCACCGGCCGCTTGGCCTTCTTCGCCAGCACCGACGCCGCCACTTCAATCGGGATGATCTCGCTCTTGCCGCCGAAGCCGCCGCCCACCAGCGGCTTGATCACGCGGATGCGGCTCATGGGCATTTCGAGCACTTCGCTGAGCGTGCGGTGCAGGTAATAGGGCACCTGCGTGGAGGAGTGCACCGTGATGCGCCCGTCGGGCTCCCAGATGGCCAGCGTCGAGTGCGGCTCCATGGCCGCGTGGTTGATTTCCCCGGCGTAGAAGTCGGCTTCGCGCACGTGCGCGGCGGCGGTGAAGCCTGCTTCCGGGTCGCCGAACACGTGGTGGTACTCCTTCTCGATGTTGCGGGCCTTTTCCGCGTGCAGCCAGTGCTCCTCGGGCGCTTCCATGGATTTGAGCGGATCCACAAAGGCGGGGAGCACTTCGTAATCCACGTCGAGCAGGTCGAGCGCTTCGTCGGCGATTTCCGCGCTGGTGGCGGCCACCGCGGCCACGTTGTCGCCGATGTAGCGCGCCTTGTCCACGGCGAAGACGCACTCATCATGACCGATGGGCAGAATGCCATAAGGCGTCGGCGCGTCCTTCCCGGTGACCACCGCCTTCACCCCGGGCAAAGCCTCGGCCGCCTGCGTATCAATCGCGCGGATGCGCGCGTGCGCGTGCGGCGAATGCAGGATCCGCCCCACCAGCATCCCCGGCACGGAAAGGTCGTCGGCGTACTTCCCCAGACCGGTCACCTTCCCCGGCGAATCCGTCATCGCCATCGGCTTCCCGATGATGCTGAACTTGCTCATCGCGTCTTCTCTGTGTCCTCCGTGCCTCTGTGTCCTCTGTGCCTCTGTGTCCTCTGTGTAGGACTCTGCAGCGTTTCAACCTCTGCTTCAGCCTTCTGCCTTCTGCCTTCAGCTTTCTAACTCCTACCTTGCCCCCATGCGCGCCATGGCCGTCCGCACCGATTCGTAAATCTGCATGTACCCGGTGCAGCGGCAGAGGTTGCCGCTGAGCGCGTCGCGAATCTCATCGTTCGATGGATTAAGGTTGCGCTCGAGCAGCGCCTTGATGCTGATCATGAACCCCGGCGTGCAGTAGCCGCACTGCGCGCCGCCGGAGTCGGCGTAGCTCGATTGAATCGGGTGCAAGTCACCAGCGGGCGCGATGCCCTCGACTGTCGTGATGGCGCAATCCTGGTAGCTGGCGGCCAGCGCCACGCACGAGAGCATCGGCGCGCCGTCCACCAGCACCGCGCAGGCCCCGCAGCTCGAATCGTCGCAGCCGCGCTTGGCCCCGGTCAGGCCCAGGTCTTCGCGCAGCACGTCAAGCAGCAGCTTCGACGGCGGCACGAAGGCCTCGCGCGCCTCGCCATTCACCTTGAGTTGGATTCGTTCCCTAACGGTGTCCCCGCTTTTGCCCTGACGTTGATAGTTGATAGTCGATAGCCTTCCCTTGCTAGTTCGCAACCATCGCGACTATCAACTATGAACTATCGGCTTACCTGCCGCGCTAGCTGCTCGCCGTCAGCTTCAACCCGATAATGCCCGCCACGATCAGCCCGATGCACAGGATGCGCGGCGCCGCCGCCGACTCAGAGAAAAGAATGATCCCAAGAATCGCCGTGCCCACCGCTCCGATCCCCGTCCACACGGCGTAGCCTGTGCCCACCGGAATCGTGCGCAACGCCTGCGAAAGAAAAAAGAAGCTGGCGAACATGGCCGCCAGCGTCCACACGCTGGGCCACAGCCGCTTGAAGCCGTCGGTGTATTTCAGCCCGACCGCCCAGCCCACTTCCAGCACCCCGGCGATGAGCAAATAAACCCAGGCCATGTCTTCTCTCTTCTACTCTTCTACTCTCCCACTCTCCACCTTCAGTACCGCGGCACCTGGGGGTCAATCTCCACCGACCACTGATCAATGCCTCCGGCCATCGAGCGCGCGCCTTCCACGCCCTGCTGCCGCAGCCAGGCCACCACGTCCAGGCTGCGCCGCCCGTGATGGCAGTACACCACCACGTCTTCCGCCGCTTCGAGTTCGCGGATGTGCAGCGGCACGCTGGCCTTGGGCATCAGTTTCGCGCCTTCGATGCGGCAGGTCTCGAACTCCCACGGCTCGCGGCAATCCACCAGCAGGAACTTCTCTCCTTTGTCGAGCCGCTGTCTTACTTCTTTTGCCGTGATCTCGAAATTGTCCACTGCCTCTTCTCTGTGCCCTCTGTGCCTCTGTGACCTCTGTGTAAGTTTCTGGCTTTCAGCCGTCAGCGTAGCGTTGTACCTTCTCGCGTTCGCCGTCGCGACTCAGTACCCAAAATCCGCAGCGGCCGAAAGCGCATGCTCCTTCACGCCGAGCTCCCCGACGCGGCACGCGCCTACCAAATCCATGTACGCGCGTCGGTCGGGCGCAGTCATCACCCAGCGTTCGAGCCACTTGGCAAAGTCCGCCGCGGTCTTCGACTGCTCATGATATTGCGTGAAGTACGCGTGATCGCGCCCGTAATACCCCTGCACCGGCGAAGGATGCGCGCCCCACGGCTCGTGCGCCACGGCCGCCACCAGGAAACCGGGAATGAGCGTGCGGTTCGGGTCGGATGCGATCACGTCCGGCGCGACAATCTCTTCCGCCACCACGATGACCTTGCGCGCCGCCCGCGCCCCATCCACGGCCACTCCGAGGTTGCCCCACAGGTGCGCGTTGCCTTCGGCGTCCGCGCGCTGCGCGTGGATGATGGCCACCTCGGGCCGCAGCGCGCGTACCGCCACCAGCTTCTCTTCGCTCACCGGCGACGCGAACTCCCGCAGGTTGCCGTTGCGTCCGAGCACGTCGCTGCCCAGCGTGGCGTAGGTGGGCATGAACGGCACGCCCATCGCTCCCGCGTGCAGCGCCAGCGCCACGGTGAAGTTCGTGTAGTCCACCACGTCGAGCCGCCGCGGGTCGCTCTGCTCCACGGCGCGCCGGAAGCAATACCCCACGCCCGCGCTCACGTTGCCCACCCACGCGGCAAACACGCGCGCCACGCACCCCGCGCCGATCATCTGGTCGAAGAGGATGTCGCTGATCGGCCCCACCAGTTGCAGGTCGCGCTTCCCCTGCCGGATGATCTCGTGCCCCGCCGCGAACGGGATCATCTGCTCGAGCTGCGCCCCCAGCAGCACCATCGCTCCATCCGGCACATGCCGCGTAACTGCGTCGCGCATGGTCAGCACTTTCGACATTCACACCTCAACGCAACTGCAAGTAAACGCAGATGAACGCAGGTAAGAACAGAAAAGGCCCATCCACGTATCTGCGTTCATCTGCGGTTTCATTTCTATTTCGTCCAAAACCGCTTCGGATCGAGCTCGCGCATCACCGCCAGTTCCGCGGCGGTGGGGGCCGGCGTCTCGACCAGCCGGTCGGCGACGCGCAGCGTCCACCCCGTATTCGAAAGCACGTCTTCAACGTGCACGCCGGGGTGCAGCGAAGCGAGGAACGCTTCGCCATCCTCGCCAAACCTGAGCACGCCCATGGTGGTGATCACCGCGGCCGGGCCGGAGCCCGCGCGCAGCCCTTGTTGCTTGCGCCAGCCGTCGCCTGCGCCGTAGCCCGGCGAAGTGATGTACGTGACGCGCTCGACCAGCCGCGCCTTCTCATGCGCCAGCAGCGCCACGGTGCGCTGCGCCAGGCACGCGATGTCGCACGCCCCGCCCGACCCCGGCAGGCGCGTCTGAGCGCCGCCGCGCCGGCCCCAGGTGGTGTTCAGGTTGCCGAAGCGGTCCACTTCCGCGGCCCCCAGGAAACCCGCCTGCACCCGCCCCTGCTGGAGCAGGTTCATCACATCGAGCATCTGCCCAAGCTGCGTGGCCCCGCGCAGGTTGGGCGGGTCGGCCATGGTGTAGAGCAGCTCCGGCGCGGGCGTGGTGCGAATCACGCCGTTCTCGTACAGCCCGACGGCGTTGGGCGCGTGCGTCCGCTTGGCCACCATGAACCCCAGCATGGGCAGGCGCATGCCCACGAACACCAGTTCCCCGTCGCGCACCTCGCGCCCCGCCGCGGCCACCATCAGCTCGCTCCGGGTGTAGCCGCGGGCTGTCTCCGTTTGGGCGATGGAACCCATGAGAATTGATGATTGTTGATTTTTGATTGGTGATTGCGGCCAGGGGCGGGCAATCGTCAATCATCAATCGTCAGTCAACAATCTACTGAACCCCCAAAGTCTTCGGCGCGATCCACTGCGGCTCCGTAGCCTGAATCTCGTTCACCAGCTTGATGTCCTCGGGCTGCGGCAGCGCTTCCTTGCAGTGCTCAGCGAAGGCTTCGGCCGAGAGCAGCTCTCCGTGGACGTTGTAGGGCTGTTTGGCGAACTCGCCGATGCCGCGGTTGAATTTCAAATCGGGCGTGTACAGCTTCGGCTGGCCCTCGGGGATGTTTTTGTTGATCTGCTCGATGAGCTTCTGCACCTCGAGGAAGTAGAGGTAGCGGTTGTGCTCGTTCATGCGCGCCAGGTCGGCTTCCCCCGCCGTAGGCTCGTCGAAGCGCCCCTTCAGACCCCAGACGTAGAACCAATGCGCGCTCGACGAGTGGTCCACGCCGAAGAGGTCGTAGCTCACCGGCACCCATTTGTTGACGTACTTCTGCACGATGTTCAGCGGAATCACGCCGGCCCTGACGATGCGCTTCAGCCCGTCGTGGCCGGTGCCCAGGTGGAAGGACTCCTCCTTCAGCATGGGGATCATGGACTGGGCCACCGGCTCGAAGCCCGAGTAGCTCAGCATGGTGAGCTGGAACTTGCCGTCGCGGTCCACAAAGTCGGTGTAGGTGAAGAAGTCCAGCCAGTTGTCCACGTCCTGGTTGAAGGCCCCCAGCAGCCGCTTCTGGTCGAAGGCGCGCCGCTCCAGCATTTTCTGCGCCTCCACCTTGCCGCCGTAGCCGAAGAAGTGGATCAGCAGGTGGCACATCTGCCAGCCGTGGCGCATCTCTTCGGTGACCACGCGGCACAGCGAAGCGCGGTCGTGCTCGCTCGGCGCATTGAGGAACAACCGCCGCTGCTGCTCCACCGACGCGAACTCCGTGTCGCCCTGGAAGACGATCAGGTTCTGCGCCGCGTCCCGGATGCGCTGGTCGGGGATGTCAATCACCCGCCGCCATTTCGGCCGGCCCTGGAACGCGCCAAACTCGATCTCGTTCGAGCGCGTCGCCCCGAACTTGGCCTCGAAGTGGTAGTTGGCGATTTCCGGGTAGTCCACGCCGATGTCTTTGCGCCAAACGGCGAAGAGGTCCACCCAGTCGTCGAAAGTGCTGATGCGAGCTGCGGGCATTGTCCGTTTCTCCCTTGGTTGAGCTACCTTCCCTTGAACTGCGGCTTGCGCTTCTCCACAAAAGCGTTCAGGCCCTCGGCGCTGTCTGCCGCGGCGAAGCAGCGCCGCTGCATTTCGGCTTCGAACTGCAACGCGCGCTCGAGCGCGGCGCGGTCCGCGCCGTAAAGCGCCTGCTTGATCCCGCGCACCGCCATGGGCGGCGCGGCCAGCAAATGCTCGGCGGTGGCCCGGGCCTCGTCCATCAGCGTGTCGTGCGGCGCCACGCGGTTGAGCAGGCCGATGCGCCGCGCTTCCTCCGCGTGCACCGTTTCCCCGGTCATCAGCAGCTCCAGCGCGCGCGACGTCCCCGCCAGCCGCGGCAGCGTCCACGTGCCGCCGAAGTCCGGGAAGAGGCCAATCTTGGCGAAGCTCTGCGCAAAGGCGGCGAGCTCCGACCCGATGCGGATGTCGCAGGCCAGCGCCACGTTCGCGCCGCCGCCGGCGGCAATGCCGTTGACGGCGGCCACCACCGGCTTGGGCATGTCGTGAATCGCCAGCACGAGGTCAATGCCGGATTGCAGCAGCCGGCCGAGCGCCTCCGGCGATTGCCCCAACCGCACCTCGCGCAGCACGGCTATGTCGCCGCCCGCGCAGAAGCCGCGCCCCGCGCCCGTGAGGATGACGCAGCGCACGGAGTCGTCCGCCGCCGCGCGCTTCACCGCGTCCGCCAGCGCCGTGCCCAGCGCCGGGTTAAGCGCGTTGAGCCGGTCGGGCCGATTCAGCGTGAGCGTGAGCAGCGCACCTTCGCGCTTCTCCAGCAGTACCGCCTCAGCCCCAGGTTGTGCCTGCGTCGTCATTTGGTACCGCCGGCTTCCAGCCGGCCACTTGTAAGGGCGACGGGCGGCTCGCCCCTACGCCGTGTCGCTGACCTTCTTCAAATACTCCCCAAGCTGCTTGAAATAGCGCTTCTTCACCGCGGGTGACGCGGTGGCGTTCTGTCCGCTGGTGGAGGGCAGCACGAACACCACCGCGCCGTAGAGCTTTTCCTTTTGCAGGCCCAGTTTGCACGGCCGCCCGCTGAACTTCTCGTACACCGTCTTGCCGCAGAAGGCGATGACTTTGGGCTGGCACTGTTCGAGCTTCTGCGCCAGCAGCACGCGCCCTTCGGTGAACTCTTCGCGCCGCAGGTCTTCCATCCCGCGCGTGGGCCGCTTCACCAGGTCGGTGATGCCGATGCCGAACTGGCTCATCAACCGCACGTCGTCTTCGTAAGTCAGCTCCTCGGGCACGATGCCGCTCTCGTACAGCAGGGGCCAGAAGTGGTTGGTGCGGCTGGCGTAGTAATGCCCCGCCCGCGCTGAGCGCTCGCCGGGGTTACTCCCGACGATCACCAGCTTCAACCCCTTGCGCAAATAATCCGGCAGCGTCCGCATCGGCAACTCAGAACCACGAACTCAGCACTCAGAACTCAGGCGCTTCAGAAACTCAGTCAATACTTTGAAATACTGCTTGCGTTCCTCATAAGGCACGCCGGTGTTTACCCTGCTGGTCGAAGGAAGCACAAATACATGCGCGCCGCTTGTTTTTCCAGCTTGCAGGCCGAGTTCGCACGCCCTTTTTCGCGAGAACATTTTGTACGCCTTTTTTCCATTGAAAGCGATGACCTGTGGCCGGTACTTCTCCAGGTCGGCCGCTAACCGTATGCGCCCATCGGTTACCTCGTCGCCATTCAAGTCTGCTTCGCTTGGCGTCGCCCGCTTCGCCAAATCGGTCAAGCCGATGCCGTACTCGTCCATTAAGCGCTTGTCGTCTTCACAGCCAAGCTTCTTGGGCACCAGGCCGCCGTCGTAAAGCAGCTTCCAGAAATCGTTCCTAGGATTGGCATAGTAGTGGCCTTTTTCCGCCGATACCTTGCCAGGATTCGTTCCCACGATGACCAGCTTCAAGCCCTCTCGCAAATAATCCGGCAGCGTCCGCATTCAAATCGAATCCACAGATTACGCAGATTCCCCAGATGCCCTTGTCTGACGGTCAGAGCCAGCTTCCGTGGCATTCACTCCCCACTCCCAACTCCTCACTCCCCACTACGACAGATTCACCCACACGCTCTTCACCTGCGTGTAGTGCTCGAGCGCGTGCATGCTCAGTTCGCGTCCATAGCCGCTCATCTTGTAACCGCCGAACGCGGCGGCGGGGTCGTAATTGTTGTAGGTGTTGATCCACACGGTGCCGGCCTTGAGCCGCCGGGCCACGCGATGGGCTTTGCCGATGTCCCGGGTCCACACGGCGGCGGCCAGGCCGTACTGGGTCTGGTTGGCCTGCTCGACTGCGGCTTCCACGTCGCCGAACTCAATCGTGGCCAGCACTGGGCCGAAGATTTCTTCCCGTGCGATGGTCATTTCGTTGGTGACGCCGTCGAAGACGGTGGGCTGGACAAAACAGCCCTGGTCGCCCGCGCGCGCCCCGCCGGCCACCAGTTTGGCGCCTTCCGCCTTGCCTTTCTCGATGTAACCCAGCACGGTCTGCATCTGGCGTTCGTGCACCAGCGCGCCGAAGCGCGTTTTGGGATCCAGCGGGTCGCCGGGCTGCATTTTGCGCGCGCGCTCCACCAGCTTCTGCATGAAGTCGTCTTTGATCTTCTTCTCGACGAACAGGCGCGACCCCGCCGCGCACACTTCGCCCTTGCCGTAAAAGATGCCGATGGTCGCGCCGCGCACGGCAGCTTCCAGGTCGGCGTCGGCAAAGACAATGTTCGGCGATTTGCCGCCCAGCTCCAGCGTGACGCGCTTCAGCGTGTCCGCCGAGTCGCGCAGTATCTCCTGCCCGGTGCGCGTTTCCCCGGTGATGGCCACCTTGTCCACGCCCGGGTGACGCACCAGCGCCTTGCCCATGGTGCTGCCCGGCCCGGTGACGATGTTCACCACGCCGTCGGGCAGCCCGGCCTCCTGGCAAATCTCCCCAAACCGCAGCGCCGTCAGCGGCGTCCAACTGGCCGGCTTCAGCACCACCGTATTCCCCGCGGCCAGCGCCGGCCCGATCTTCCACGACGCCAGCAGCAACGGAAAATTCCACGGCACAATCGCGGCCACTACGCCGAGCGCTTCGCGCAAGGTGTAGTTCAGGAAGGGGCCGCGCACCGGCACGGTCTCGCCGTGAATCTTGGTGGCCCAGCCCGCGTAGTAGCGGAACACTTCCGCCACCATGGGCATGTCCACCTGGCGCGATTCGAAAATGGGCTTGCCGTTGTCCAGCGTCTCCAGCTCCCCCAGCTCTTCGTTGTGCTTGTCAATCAGGTCGCCGATCTTCCACAGCAGCTTGCCGCGGTCGGCGGCGCTCATCTCCGCCCACGGGCCGGAGTCGAAGGCCTTGCGCGCGGCTTGTACGGCGGCATCCGCGTCGCGTTCGCCGCCTTCGGCAATGAGCGTGATGGTCTCGCCCGTCGCCGGGTTCACCGTGGGGAAAGTCTTCCCCGACGACGCCTCCACCCATTTTCCCCCAATGAACAGCTTCCCCGGTTTCGGTTGCACTTTCGCCGCTGTCGCCATTTGCTGTTCCCTCGGGGCGGGTCTTCAGACCCGCCCGTCGCACGCTTGCCGTTGCGTCTGGTTTCAGGATTCCTGTGAACACGGATAAACACGGTTGAACACTGAGAGAATCAGCGCTCTTCAAGAGTATCCGTGCCTATCCGTGTTCATCCGTGTTCCAAAACCCATCAAATGCCGCTTCACCAGTCACCAGCTACCAGTCACCAGTCACCTACTTGCCCTTAAACGCCGGCTGCCGTTTCTCGACGTACGCGGCGATGCCTTCCTTGGCGTCTTCGCTGGTGAAGAGGAGCTGTTGCAGCTCGCGTTCCAGCGCCAGCGCCTCCTGGAAGGGAATCTCCGAGCCGCTCACTACGCTGCGCTTGATGCGGCCGACGGCGCGCGCCGCCTTGTTCGGCGGGCAGAACTGCCGCGCATAGCTCATCACTTCGTCCCAGTAGCTTTCGCGTTCGTAGATGTAGTGGATCAGGCCCATCTCCAGCGCCTCTTCGAAGCTGAAGGTGCGCCCGGTGGTCATCAACTCCATGGCGCGCGAGCGGCCGATTACGCGCAACAGGCGCTGCGTCCCGCCCGTGCCCGGCAGCACGCCGAGGTTCACTTCCGGCAGGCCGATCTTGCCGCCTTCCTTTTTCGCGATGCGGATGTCGCAAGCGAGAGCGATTTCCAGGCCGCCGCCCACGGTGTGCCCGTTCAGCGCGGCGATGACCATCTTCGGCGTCTGCTCCAGCCGCGACAGCGTCTCGTTGGCGTGCAGGCAGAAGTAGTACTTGAACTGCGGGTCCACGCTGTTGAGCATGGCGATGTTGGCCCCCGCGGAGAAAAACTTCTCGCCCGCGCCGCGCAGCAGGATCACAAACACCTTTTCGTCGAAGCGCGCCTTCAAAATGGCTTCGTCGAGCTGCCGCATCATTTCATAGGTGTAGGTATTGGCGGGCGGGTCGGTCATCTCGATCACCGCGATCCCGCCCTCTTCCACCCGGTACGTCACCAGTTGCTTCTGTTCCACTGCCGTTGCCATGTTCCCTCTCCCTTCGTCTTTGCTTATCGAATCGAATTCTTCGCCTGTCGTGGGCTTCTGCCTTCTGCCCTATCCTTGCGCTCTGAGCCTCGCAGTCTGAACCTTCATCCCCGGAATCGTCAGTCTTCGCCGGGCCAGTCTCTTGTTCTGAGTTCGGCGTTCTGAGTTCCGCGTTCCCGCGTGCCCGTTGCGCACCCCGTTCAGGAAAATCCCGGCGATATCGCGAGCCAGCGTTTCGGCCTGCGGGTCCACCTTGGGGTTGTGCCAGGTGTACACCCAGTTCATCATGCCGAAGAGCGTGAGCACGGCCACGCGCGGGTTCATCCGCCGGGCCCCGCCGGCCTGCTGCAAGTCCTCGAAGATGCCCCGCGCGATCTCATAGTAGCGCCGCTTGATGCCCGCCACTTCTTTCTTGTAAGCCCCTTCCAGCGCTTCGTCCTCGTGGGAGAGCACCTTCATCTCGACCGGGTGCTCGAGGAAATAGCCCAGGTGGTTGCGCACCAGCGCGCGCAGCCGCTCCACCGGGCCGCTGACGCCGGCGAGCTGCCCTTCGAGCTGCTCCACCACTTGAGTGAACGTCTGCCGCTGAATGAGATACAGGAGTTGCTGCTTGCTCTGGAAATAGTAGTACAGCCCGGAGAGGGACACGCCGCTCGAGCGGCTCAAGTCCCGCAACGAGGCCCCTTCGTACCCCTTCTGGTAGAACTCCCGCGCGGCGCAGCGCAGGATGCGCGCCAGCTTGGGCGCGGAGTCGCGGTGGTTGCCGTTGGCAGTATGGGCCACGGGCGTCCTGAGTCGAACGTTCGTTCGGCAAGATACCGCGCCCCGCCCCTCCTGTCAAGGGCCACGCGGACGGTCCAGGGAGCCCTCCACCGCCGGTTGCCGCGGCCGCAGCCGCGTGCCACACTGGAACGGTTACCGCCGGGTGCGGGGGCGCTTGGCAGCTTGTTGAAAAACCGCTTTTGACTGTCATCCCGAGCGAAGCGAGGGATCTGCATTCTGCAACATTGCCAGGAAATGCAGATTCCTCGCCGCCTTCGGCGGCTCGGGATGACAACCATCAGGGTTTTTCAACTCACGCTTGGTCCGTCACCACGCGCCTTCGGCGCACCGGCCGCGCCATTGCCGGGCCGGCGTCCATGACCGCGTGCACCAGACTTCCGCGCTGCGTCCTCCCCGCCGCCCCCGCGGCGGCTTGGCGAGCTGCTGGCCGGCGCGTCGCGGTGATCCTCTGTGCGGCCCTGTGCGCGTCTTGTGCCCCCGGCCCCGCTGCTGCCCAGGGGCAACCCGATACTGCGGGCCGCTCGCGCGTCTCCGCGCAAGTCTTCGCAGACAAGGCCCAGGAGCACTTCTACTCGATGGAGCTGGCCGATGCCGTGGTCATGTTCAAGGAAGCTTTGGCCCGCGAGCCGCAAAACCCCGACTACTGGATTTCGCTCGGCCACGTGTACCTCTTCCAGATGCTGGAGAAGTCCGGCCGCCTGGGGCACGAGCTCTTCCCCGCCAGCGCCGAGTTCCTCCCGCCGTCCACCGAGCCTGACCCTGCGCTCCACCGGCTGATGTGGGACGCGCTCCTGCGCGGCCGCGGCATCTGCGAAAAGCGCATTGCCTCCCATCCGCCCGACTCCGAGGCCTACTATTTCCTGGGCCTCTCTCACGCCATCGAGTCCAGTTATCACTTCAACCTGCTGCGCAAGTACCTGGACGCTTACGGCCCGGCCAACCGCGCCCGCGAAGCGCACGAGAAAGTTCGCGCCCTCGACCCCGCCAACCACGACGCCAACCTCATCCTCGGCGCCCACCAGTACGCCATCGGCAGCGTCCCCGCGGCCTTCCGCTGGCTGCTGCGCCTGGCCGGCTACTCCGGCACGCGCGAAAACGGCGTCAAGCTGGTGCAGGACGCCCTGCTCCACGGCAAGCGCGGCCCGGCCGGCCCGCTGCTCATGCTGGCGTACATCTACAACCGCGAAAAGGAGTACGCCTACAGCCGGCAGATGCTGGCGCACCTGGTGCGCTTCTACCCGCGCAACCCGCACTACGAGCTGCACCTGGCCGACAGCTTCCGCAAGCAAGGAAAACTGGAAGGCGCCGTCGAGGCGTACCAGCGCGTGGAAAACAAGATGCGCGATGGCGCGCCCGGATACGCGCGGGTGGATGCGCCGCGCCTCGCCTTCCAGCTGGGCGCTGCTCTTGCCCGCCTGGGCAAGCACGACCTGGCTCTCGCCTACTACCGCCAAATCACGGCGGCTCCTGAAGGGAATGTCGCCGCCCCCGCGTCCTCCATGGGCGCGTCCACCAACGGCGGCCCGGGTAACGCGGCGCCGGCGGCGCGCGCTTCCGCGCCCGCGCCTCCGATACTCGTGGCCCACGCCTGGCTGCGCATCGGCGACCTGCACCGCGCCCTGGCCCAGAAAGACGCCGCCCGCGCCGCCTACTCCCGCGCCGCCCAGCTTCCCTTCCCCGACGTCAAGCGCGCCGCCACCGCCCGCCTGCGTGAGTTGGGCCGATCGAATTGAAACAGGATTGCATAAGGACCAGCGAGGGGTTCTGCCTTCTGCCTTCTAACTTCTGCCTTCCTGTGATACATACCCTTCCTTGAGGTCTGTTGCATGCCGGCAGAGACAACCCCCGAGGAGAAGGCACGCGAAAGAATCGCCGCCGCAGCCGCGTCCAACGAAACAGAGCTCGATCTCGCCGAGCTCGGCCTTACCGCCCTGCCGCCGGAAATTGCCCAACTCCAGAACCTCCGAAACCTCTCGCTCGATGGCAACCAGTTGACCACCCTGCCGCCGGAAATTGCCCAACTCCAGAACCTCCAGGATCTCCGGCTCGATGGCAACCAGTTGACCTCCCTGCCGCCGGAAATTGCCCAACTCCAGAACCTCGAACGCCTCTGGCTCGCTGGCAACCAGTTGACCGCCCTGCCGCCGGAAATTGCCCAACTCCAGAACCTCGAATGGCTCTCGCTCGACCATAACCAGTTGACCTCCCTGCCGCCGGAAATTGCCCAACTCCAAAACCTCAGGTACCTCTGGCTCGATGGCAACCAGTTGACCACCCTGCCGCCGGAAATTGCCAAACTCCAGAACCTCGAGCACCTCTGGCTCGATGGCAACCAGTTGACCGCCCTGCCGCCGGAACTCGGCCAAATGCAGAACCTCGAACACCTTGTCCTCGATAATAATAATGACAAGCTGGCTTCGCCTCCCCCGGAGCTCGTCCAGCAGGGGACCGCCGCCATCCTTGGTTACCTCCGCGGCCTGGCCAGCCCCGAACAGCCGCCCGAGCACCTCTGGCTCTCCAAGCTCCTCCTGGTAGGCGAAGGCGGGGTCGGCAAAACCTCGCTGCTGCGCCGCCTTCGCGGCGAAGAGTTGGACCCCGCGGGAACCACCACGCACGGCATCCTGATTCGCCGGCTTGCCGTCCCTCATCCCGCCCAGCCCGGTGTCTCCATGCAACTCAACGCCTGGGACTTCGGCGGTCAGGAGATTTACCACGCCACCCACCAGTTCTTCCTCACGGATAAGTCCCTCTTCCTGCTTCTGTGGAATGCCCGCCTCGGATGGGAGCAGGGCAAACTCTATTACTGGCTCGACACCATCAAGGCACTCGCGCCGTCTTCTCCCGTCATGTTGATTGCCACCCACACCGACCAGCGGGACGCTGACCTGCCCCTCGCCGACCTCCGCAAAAAGTACCCGCAGATCATCGGCCACTGGGCCTTGAGCAACACCGAGCAACGCGGCATCCCGGAGCTTCGCCCGGCCCTCGCCCAAGCCGCCGCCAGCCTTCCCTTGATGGGCCAGCCCTGGCCCGCCACTTGGCTTGCAGCCGCCGAAGGGCTTCGCAACAGAAGGGAGAAGTTCATTGCGCCTGCGGAACTCCAGCGCACTCTGGAAAGCAATCACGTCCCGCAGGATAACCGCGCGGTGCTCTCGCGCTGGCTCCATGACCTGGGCGACATCCTCTACTTCCAGGATGACCCCGCGCTCAACGACATGGTCATCCTCAAGCCCGAATGGGTCACTCAGGTGATCAGCCGGGTCCTCGAAAGCGAAGAGGTCATCCGGCAGTCCGGCGTCTTTGCTCGCTTCCATATGGAGCAGCTTTGGGAGGATATTGACGCCAATCTGCGTGACCACTTTCTTCGCCTCATGGAGCGCTTCGACCTCTCCTACCGCACCCTCGACAACCGCGAAATCAGCATCGTCGTCGAGCGCCTCCCCCTCGACCCGCCCAACTTCAAGGACCACTGGGACCAGCGAGGTTGCGCCGCCGACTGTCACGAAATCTCCATGCAGTTCAATTTCACCGCCGCGCCCCCCGCCGGCCTGCCTACCTGGTTCATCGCCCGCTCCCACCGCTTCACCACCCACACCCACTGGCGCATGGGCGCGCTCTTCGCCGACGACCCCGCGCGCACCCACCTGGCCCTGGTGCAAGCCGCGCCTCACGACCGCTACATCCGCTTCACGGTCCGCGGCCCTTCCCCGCAAAACTTCTTCGCCCTGCTGCGCGACGGCCTGGAACTGACCATCAACCGCTTCCACGGCTTGGACGTCGAGCGCCTCATCCCCTGCCCCGGCCACCAGAACCAGCCGTGCTCTCACTTCTTCGACTTCAAAAACCTGCAAAAAGCCGCCGAGCGCAAGCCTCCGGTCCGCGACGTCCAATGTCCCGTCGCTTTCGAGAATGTCTCCGTTCCCCTGTTGCTCTTTGGCATCCACTGGCAAACCCAGGACAGCGAAATCCTCTCCCGGCTGGAAGGCTTGCAGGCCACTGCCGATGCCCACTTCCAGGAAACGCGCGATTTGCGCCAGCTCGCTCAGCGCGAGTTCCTCAACGCCTACCGCCGCGACCAGGCCGACGTGGACGCCCACTGCCCCAACCTGTTCACTTTGCGCCCCCTCTCAGATGAGTTGCTCCTGACTCTCTCTGGCCCGCACGGCCAGCAGGCCTGGAGCGCATGGTGGGAAAGGCTGGCCGGGCAAAGGCTGAAGCTGCAACTGCTCTGTCAGGACCCGGGCCACTGGCATCCCGCCACGAAAGGGGGGGAGTACACCCTCGAAAGACCCGCCGTGTGGCTCCAGGCCATCGGGCCCTACGTGCAAAGGATGGTCGCGCTGCTCAAGTACGTTTCCCCGCTGGTCGGCCCCGGCGTGGAGCTCTTTGCCAGTGAGGCTGTTGCACACCTGTTCAAAAAGCAAATAGCCTTCACCAAAGAACTCGTGGACAAGCTCTCGGAGCTGAAGGAACCGTCCGGCCTGCGCTTCATGCAAAGCGAACTCGGTTTCACCGAACCCGAGAGCGCCAAAGGCGCTGCTCTGCGCACCATGCGCCGCCTGCTCGACGAACTTGACCCCGACCAGCACTGGGGCGGCCTCACCAGGACCTTCACCCCGGAGGGCCACATCCTCTGGCTCTGCCCCGAGCACCGCAAGCCCTACCTCGTCTGACTAGCAACCGAAAAAACTGGCAGGACGTCATTTCGCCGCCGTGCCGAGGTCTTCTTCGTTCTTCCTTCTGCCTTCTACCCTCTTCCTTCCGTGTTACTTCTCGCCCCACATTTCGACGCGCTGGCCCATCCCCCGCGCCAGCGCCATCTCATACACGCGCGCCGCCGCAGCCACGTCTTCGGTAGCGATGCCGTTGGACTTGAAGAGGGTGATCTGGCGTTCGCTGGTGCGGCCTTCGGCGGCGCCGGAGACGATTTCGCTCAACTCGCGCACCATGGACCAGCGCTGCTGGTTCTCGCCGAAGGCGCGGATCAAGTCGCCGGCTTCCATCCTGGACTGCTCGCGCGAATCCGCGGCGATGATGCCCGCGCGGTTCACCGCCTCGTCGTCCAGCTCGCGCTTCTGCGGGAAGTTGGCGCCGATGGCGTTGACGTGCGCGCCCGGCGCCAGCCACGCCCCCAGCACCACCGGCTTCGACGCCGTGGTCGCCGCCACCACAATCTCCGCCTCGCGCACCGCTTCTTCCGCCGACCTGGCCGCCTCCACGCGCACCCCCAGCCCCGCGCTCATCTCTTTCGCAAACGCCGCGCGGCGCGCTTCGTCCCGCCCAAATGCGCGCACCCGCGCGAGCTTGCGCACCGCGGCGATGGCCTCGAGCTGCGTCCGCGCCTGCAACCCTGTGCCGATGACCCCCGCGGTGCTCGCGTTCGTGTTGGCCATGTGCTTCGTGGCCACGCCGCTGGCCGCCCCCGTGCGCATCTGCCCCAGCGTGTTCGCTTCCACCAGCGCCAGCAATTCGCCGGTGCTCACCCGGTACAGCGGCACCAGGAACCGCAGCGCCCCGCCCACGCTGGTGTAAATCTTCATCCCCATGTATCCGCCCGCGGTGTCCGCCGCCGCCATGTAATGGAGAAACCCCTTCTCCGGCAAATCCAGCCGCCGCCGCACGTGCAGCTTGGCCGCGCCCTGCGCCATGCGCGCAAACGACTCCTCCACCGCCGCCAACGCTACCGGCATGGTCAGCAGCGTTTGCACATCCGCCTCACTCAGTATCAGCGGCATTCTCCGCGCCCTCTGCGCTTCTCTGTGCCTCTGTGTTAGGGCCTTTTCTTCGCGGCCGGCGCGCGCCGCACCACGTTCTGCTTCATGCGGTACTCGCGCTGCTCCTCGCCCCGGCGGCCGCGCGCCGTGAATTGAAACGCGGCTTCGCCGGTCGCCCCCTCCGCGGGGGTCACGCGCACCGGCCACTGCGCGCAGAAATTACTCTCGACGTAGGCCGTCTCGTACCGCGCGCGCCTGGCATTCCACGAATACACCCGCAGCAGCGTAAAGTCGCACCCCTGGCCCTCGCCGCCGATCACTCCCACTCCGAGGTACGTGGGCTGCCGCCCCGCGGCCGTGGCCGTGTGCGCCAGCTCGAACCACCCGGTGAAACGGAGGCCCGCCCCCAGGTCGCGCAGCGGCGCCGGGTAGTTCATGGCCAGGAAACGCCCCACCACCCAGCCGGCCACGCTCTCCTCGCCTGCGCTGCGCACCAGCAGCCAGTCCTCCTTGCGCATCACCGGCGGTGCCGGCGCCACCGAGGATTCCCCTGGCTCCTCCCCGTCGCTGCCCGGCTGCAAATTGGCGTGCGACGGCGGCGGCGCCCAGTCCTTCACGGCGCGCGCCAGCACCTCGACGCGCACGTCCGCGCCGAACTGATAGAGCCGGGCCCCGTCGCGCCCCGGCTCGACCCGCACATTAGTGGCCACTTTCGTGACGCCTCTTGCCTGGGCAGGCATCCCGGCGGCCTTCCGGCGTAGTTCGACTCCGCGCTGCCACTGCTCCGGGGTCATCAACCGCCGCTCGTCCATCCACCCGGTAAAACCTGCGGCGGTGCGCACGCGCGCCTGCTCCTTGCGCCGCTCGAGGATTTCCACGGGTTCGCCATAGCGCAGCGTGGCCACCGGCTCGCGCACCGCGGCCACCCGGCTCCACACCGTGGCCCCGCGCTCCGCGGCGTAGGCCCTTTCGCCCGCGGGCTCGTGCAGCCACGCCCACACCGCCAAGCCCAGCGCCACCATGACGCCCGCAATCAGCAGGCCTCTTTTCATCGGTCAATACCTTCTGCGCCAGGAAAGGGAAAGGGAAAATGGAAAAGCGTTCGCAAACTCCCCGCTTTCCATTTTCCCCTTCCCCTTGTGCATTGTCCCGGTTTTACGCCGAGTCGCCGAAGCTGATGCCCACGCCCCGCGCCGCCCGCACCAGCCCGCTCGAGGGCTGCACCGTCTTGTACACGCCGATGGCCTCCTGGAGCGGCACGGCGATCACTTCACCCGCCCGCAGGCACACCATCATGCCGAAATCGCCCCGGGAAATGGCGTCGGCCGCGGCCACGCCAAAGCGGGTGGCCAGGATGCGGTCAAACGGGCTCGGCGAGCCGCCCCGCTGGATGTGCCCCAGCACGGTGACGCGCACATCTTTCTTCAAATAGTCGCGAATGGCGTAGGCGATGGTGTTGCCCACCTGACCGGGCTTGGCGGACGGGATGGGCTTCCCCGATGCGTCGGTTTCCGGCAGCTTGGCGCCTTCGGCCACCACCACCAGGCTGAACTTGCGGCCCATCAGCTCGCGTTCCCCGATCTTCTCGCACACGTGTTGGATGGTGAAGGGAATCTCCGGCATGAGGATCACGTGCGCGCCCCCGGCGATGCCCGCGTGCAGCGCGATCCAGCCCGCGTCGCGCCCCATCACTTCCATCACCATCACGCGGTGGTGGCTCTCCGCGGTAGTGTGCAGGCGGTCGAGGGCGTCAGTGGCCACTTGCAGCGCGGTGTCGAAGCCGAAGGTCACTTCCGTGGCGCTCAGGTCGTTGTCAATGGTCTTGGGCACGCCCACTACCTTCATGCCCAGCTTGAAAAACTCGTTGGCGATGCTCAGCGTGCCGTCGCCCCCGATCACCACCATGGCGTCAATCTTCAGCCGCCGCAGGTTCTCCAGGCACAGCGGCGCGAAGTCCTTGGTCACCGTCTGCCCGTTTTCTTCCACCTGGTACTGGAAAGGGTTGCCGCGGTTGGTGGTGCCCAGGATGGTGCCGCCGCGCGGCAGGATGCCGCTCACGCTCTTCTCGGTGATTTCCCGGGCCTTCTCCGGCCAAATCAGCCCGTCGAAACCGTCGGGGATGCCCATCACCCGCCAGCCGTAGTCGCCGATGGCCGCGCGCACCAGCCCGCGGATCACCGCGTTCAATCCCGGCGCGTCCCCGCCGCCCGTGCTCACTCCAATCGTGCGAATGTTCCCCGCCATGCGCACCTCCGCTGAAGCAAGTTTGCATCCACTGGACCGATTGCGTGGCGCGTATTCTACACCAGTGAGGAGTGCGCAGCGGCGAGCGTGGTGCGGCGCACACTCCACTGATCACGCCGCAAGCGCCCGCTCGTGTCCCTGGGGAGCCCTTGGGTGATTGCGCGGTTGAGTGATTGCGTGGTTGCTCTCCGCCTCGGCGCGGAACCAAGCACACCATAACCCCATCACTCCATCACCAATTCCATTCCACTCCCAACTCCTCACTGTTACAATGCACAGCCGCCATGCTCACTTCCCTCGACAGACTTCGCCCTCCGGCCCTGCTGTTGCTCCGCCTGGCCCTGGGCGTCATCTTCATCTACCACGGCTTCCCCAAACTCTTCGGCGACTCGGCGCTGTACACCCGCAGCTTCGTAAGCTACGGCCTGCCCGCTTGGCTGGCCTACGTCGCCGGGATCGTCGAACTTTTCGGAGGCGCGCTGCTGTTGCTCGGACTGTTCACGCGCGTGGCCGCGCTGCTGCTCACCGCCAGCATGGCCGTGGCCCTGTGGAAGTCGCATCCCGGCGCCAGTCTGCTGGCGCTCAACGAATACGAGTTCCATTTGGCGCTGCTGGCCGGCGCCTTTGTGCTGGCCACCACCGGCGCAGGCGCCATCTCCCTGGACTTCGCCATCTACCGCCAAAAAGCGTAAGGGGCGACCCGCCGCGTGGCCCGCCTTTCCCCATCCACTTGGCCGCATCGGCCATCTTCTTCCCCAAATCCAATCCCGGCCAAGACAAAACGGGCGACCCCTTCGGGCCGCCCGTAGCCGTCTCTTGTCGTTTGCCGACTCGCGCCGGCTTCTGCCTGCTAACTTCTGCCTTCTGCCTTCAACTGGAGTGCGCCACCGGCTGGCTGGCCGACGATGCGGTGTATTCCTCTTGCGGGATGATGAACCACGCTAGGAAGTATGCCAGGAACCCCAGCACGAACGCCCCCGGCGCCACCGTCAGGATAGCCCACAAGACGCGCACCACGGTCGAGTCCAGTCCAAAGTGCTCGGCGATGCCCCCGCAAACTCCGGCCCACCGCCGGTCCGTCACCGAGCGCCGCAGTCGTCGCGACGGCCCCGCTGCCTGCGGCGCCGCCGTGGGCGTCTCTCGCATCACCATCCACGACACCAGGTAAGCCAGCGCCCCCGGCAACATCCCGGTGAAGAACGTCACCACCAGCCACACCACCCGCACCAGCACCGGGTCGGCGTCCAGATACTCCGCAAATCCGCCGCACACGCCCCCGATCACCCGGTTCGTCCGCGAGCGATTCAGCCCCCGCCCGTACCGCGCCGAAAACGGCGCCGGCCCCGCTGCCGCTCTGCCCGCCCCCTGCTGCCGCGACCCGCAGTAGTAGCAAAACATCGAGTTGGGCTGAATCTCCTTCTGGCAATTCGCGCAGTTCATCTCACCCCTCCATCAAAATACACTTCTCTAGCGTCCCCATCTTATGGTACGCAATCAGGCGGTCAATGTTCCTTCATGAGCCTTTCAACGCCATCTGCGCATCCCGGTGCCGCTCCCTGAAAGCCGATAGACGGCGGAAAGCTCTGTCCCACCACCTGGCGCCAAGCACCCAGCGCCTTCCAGCAACCCGCACAGCAACGCCGCCGCAGCCCCCATCCCAATCATGCGATGGTTCATTTCGGACCCTCAGTTCGGAAAGGAGTTTCCTGCGTTCTCTGCGTCCCTCTGCGCCCTCTGCGGTGAGTTTTCAGAACGCCGCCAGCTCCCGCGCCGCCCGCACCATGTCTTCCGTCTGCGGCAGGATGGCGTCCTCCAGCTTGGGCTGGTAGCCGCAGAAGGTGTCCTGCGCGGCCACGCGGCGCACCGGCGCGTCCAGGTCGTGGAAGAGCTCGTCGCTGATGCGCGCGGCGATCTCCGCGCCGTAGCCCCACGAGCGCGTGTCTTCATACGCCACGATCACGCGGCTGGTCTTGCGCACCGTGCCCGCAATCGCTTCCCAGTCGTACGGGCTCAGCGTGCGCAGGTCAATCAACTCCACGCTCACCCCGTCGCGCTCCAGCTCCGCCGCGGCCACTTCCGCGCGCCGCACCACCGCGCCATAAGTAATGATGCTCAGGTCCGCGCCCTCGCGCACCACCCGCGCCTTGCCGAAGGGAATCGTAAAGTCCGGCCCCGGATACGCCCCGCGGTTGTACGGCTGCCGGTACAGGTGCTTGTGCTCGAGGAACAGCACCGGGTCGTCGCACCGCACCGCCGTGCGCAGCAGCCCGCACAAGTCCTGCGCCGTCGAAGGGAACACCACCCGCAGCCCCGGCGTGTGCGTGAAGATCACTTCGCCGCACTGGCTGTGGTACACCCCCCCGCCCGTCAGGTAGCCCCCGATGGCCACGCGGATCACCGCCGGGCACTTGAAGTTCCCGCCCGAGCGCCAGCGCATCACCGCCAGCTCGTTCCGCAGTTGCATCATGGCCGGCCAGATGTAATCGAAGAACTGGATCTCCGCCACCGGCTTCATCCCGCGCGTAGCCATGCCCACCGCGCGCCCCACGATGTTGGCTTCCGCCAGCGGCGAGTTGAACACGCGTTCGCTGCCGTACTTCCGTTGCAGGCCCGCCGTAGCCTTGAACACGCCGCCTTTGCCCTTCACCTGTTCGAGGTGCTCTTCGCGGCTGCAATCGGCCACGTCTTCGCCGAACACCACGACGCGCTCGTCCCGCCCCATCTCGTCCAGCAGCGTGGCGCTCACCATCTCCACCATGGTCAGCGGTTTGCCGCTCGGCTTGGCCACCGCCTCGAACGACTTGGCCGCCGGGTCCACCTCCGGCGAATACACCCACAGCGGCACGCTATCTGCGCCGGGAACTTCCGCGGCCAGCGCCCGGTCCGTGGCCTCGATGATCTCCCGCTCCACTTCCGCCTCGATGCGCTCGATCTCCTTCTCGTCGGCCAGGCCTTCGCGTACCAGCCACAGCGCGAACTTCGGCAGCGGGTCGCGCTGCGCCTCCGCGGCGCGCTCGGCGTCGGCTTTGTAAAGCTTCTCGTCGTCGGAGAGCGAGTGCGAGTACGGCCGGACGACGTGCGCGTGTACCAGCGCCGGGCCTTTGCGCGCGCGGCAGTAGTCCACCGCGCGCCGGCACGCCGCGTAACTCGCCAGCACGTCGGTGCCGTCGCACTCCTCGATGTGCAGCCCGGGGAACCCGGTCACCAGCTTGGAGATGCTGCCCCCCGCCGTCTGTACTTCGATGGGCACGGAGATGGCGTACTTGTTGTCTTCAATCAGGTAGAACAGCGGCAGCTTCTTCACGCACGCGGTATTGAGCGACTCCCAGAACTCCCCCTGGCTGGTGGTGCCGTCCCCCGCCGATACCAGCACCACTTCGTCCGGCCGGTGCATCACCGCGTGGCCCATCGGCGCCGCCTGCGCTTGTTCGAGCGCCTTCGGGTAGCGCGCGTAATACAGCGAAGCCTCCGCCGCGCCCGCCGCCTGCAAAAACTGCGTCCCCGTCGGCGACGACTGCGACACGATGTTCAGCTTCTGCTGGCCCCAGTGCGAGGGCATCTGCCGCCCGCCCGAGTTGGGGTCGTCCTTCGCCCCCACCCCTTCCAGCAGCATTTCGTACGGCGTCATCCCCAGCATCAGGCACAGCGCCCGGTCGCGGTAATACGGGTAGAACCAGTCGTACGACGGCCGCAGCGCCAGCCCGCACGCCGCCAGCACCGCTTCGTGCCCCGCCCCGCTGATCTGGAAAAATATCTTGTTCTGCCGCTTGAGCTGAATCTCCCGGTCGTCCAGCCGCCGCGAAAGCTGCATCACCCGGTACAGCCGCAGCAACTGCTCCCGGCTCAACCCGTGGTGCCCCGTTTCGGGACGCGCCGACCCTTCGGGACCCGCTTTCGTCTTGGTCTGTACCGCCATGGATTTGAATGGTCCCGTGCCGGTGCGCTCCCGGCTGTGCGCCCGATCCCCGTGCGCAGCCTGGGTGCGCGGCGCTCCGGTCGGGAAGTCCGCATTATACCAGCCGGACGCCCGCTAATCCCGGCAGAACAGCGCGTACAGTTTCAGCTTGCCCTCCTCCCAGATGAAGTAGAGGTCCATCTGCCCCAGGCTGCTGTGGTACAGCGCGGTTCCTGGCGGGAGTTTCACCGGGCGCATTTCGAATTCTGCGCTCTCGTGCTCCGGCCAGTCCGCGTCGCCCTTTCGACCATCGCCCTCGATGTGCTTATCCACCGGCCCCGGCCCCAGGATCCGCCCCAGTAATGGCTCCACCGAACGCAGGTGCCCTTCTTCCAGGTAGCCCGCCTGTCTCACCCGTTCGCCCACTTGCGCTCCTAGGCGGTCGGCTTTGGCCAACGCCTCCGCCGGACGCGTCTCGGTAGCTTCCCCCAGCAACGCAAACTCCTCTCCCAGATCCTCCACCAACATGCCTTCCAGGAGAATCCACTGTCCCACCCCGGCCATGTCCAACAGGGAGATCACGAAGTTCTTCCGTTGCTCACTCGTCAGTTGTTCCAGCGGCTCACCCGTGTGGAACTGTATCTGCGAGAAGTTCGCGGCCAGCAGCGGCTCGATCCTCTCCCGCCCCCGCGAACACTCCCGCAGCGTGGCGAAGAACTCTTCCAGTTGCCGCCGCACTTCTGCGCACTCTGCCGCGCTCATGGCCACCGACTGCCGCGTGGGCCGCAAGACATCGGTGTATTCCGGCTGCGCCCCCTCCCGCAGCAGCACGCGGTGCTCTCCGCAGGCCTTGTCTCCGAACCCGGCGTCCACTTCCATCAGCCACCCTTTGAAGGGCCCGGCATGATGGTCGTTCGCCGGGTCTGTAAGGACGGGAACCACGGGCGCGCTCGGACCGTGCAGCTTCAAGTGCTCGTCGTTCACCTGGACGAAGTTCTTCTCGCGCACCTGACGAACCTCCAGCCCCAGCCGCTCGGCTAGGCCCTCTCGCGCTTTCGCCACAACCGCTTCCGGGGGACGCGCAGCCCCTCGATCCCCTGCCTGCGTTGCCAGGCCCGGCCAAACGGCCCCGCAAGCCGACAGCAGGACGCAAACGCAACCGCTCACCAAGCGTCTCATAGCCGCCTCCTCCGGGATCTTCCCCGTTGCTCCGGGCGCGCCAAAAGCGGCCCTTCGCGATGTTCTCCGTGCTCAACCAGTTCCGAGCACTGGCCGGCCGAGCCCGGCTTTCCACCTGCCATCGCCTGCCGCCACCTGTCACCATTCTCCGGCTCTGCGCCCTGGCGCCCTGGGGGCGCGCTGCTCACCTGAAAAAAAACATCTTGACCCCTTGCCTTCTATTAGCTATTATGCGCTGCTGTGTTTTGCATGGCGGATATTCGCCGCGCCGGTCGTCCTCGCCGAAACTCAACCCTCGACTGGCGCTCTCACCAGGTCGCTCTAACCCCTTTAGATGCCTATCAGTGCGCTCCGAGCGACTTTTATGTCCATGAAAAACAAAGGGTTGCGCTATTCAGGGGGGAGGGGGTGGGGTCATCCCCCCTCCTCCGCCTAACTCTCTCATTCTGCTGGGCGGCTTTCAGCTTGTGGGTCTCTCCGAGCGCCCCCACCGCACAGTCGTTGCCTCCGCGCGGTGGCGAATCCGCCCTGGTGGCCGCTGCGCGGGCGGAGATGCAGTTCCGCTTCGCCGAGGCCGAGCGCCTCTACCGCCAGGCGCAGGACGAAGCGAACGCGCTGCCCGCCGGTACCCACTCCGCTGGGAATGCCATCGGCGCGGTTCACGCCGCCGCCCGAAGCGCGGCGCTCTTTGGCCTGGGCGACCTCTGCCGCAAGATGGGCCGCCACGCCGAATCGGAAAAAATTCTGCGCGAGGCCCTGGCCCTCCGCGAAGCCCAACTCGGCTCCGATCACCCGGACACCGCCGCGGTCGTCCGCAGCCTGGCCCAGCTTTTCTCCGAGGCCGGGCGCTTCCCCGATTCCGTGCGCTTCGCCCGCCGCTCCCTGGCCGCCTGGCAAAAGCTGCGCGGCCCGCACAGCGCCGAGTACGCCGCCGCGCTGAACACTCTCGGCGGCTTGCAGCGCGCCCTCGGCGAATTCGACGACGCCGAAGAGACCATCAACCGCGCCCTCAGCATCGCCGAAAAAGCCGCCGGGCCGGATTCCCCCGCGGCCGCTGCCGTCCTCAACAACCTCGGCATGCTGTACGTCTCCCAGCGCCGCACCGTCCGCGCCGAGCAGACCTTCCGCCGCTCGCTCGAAATCCGCGAACATGCCCTGGGCCGCGATCACCCCGACGTGGCCGCCTCCCTCAACAACCTGGCCGCGCGCCTCTCTGGCCGCGGCGAAACCTACGACGCCGAGAAGATGCTCAAGCGCGCCCTGCGCATCTTCGAAAAGACCTACGGCCCCCACCACCCCCAGACCGCCAACACCCTCAACAGCCTGGCCATGAATTACCTGGCCAAAAACGAAGCGGTCCACGCCGAGCCGCTGGTCCGCCGCGCCCTGGCCATCTTCGAAAAAACTTTCGGCCCCCATCACCTGCAAGTCGCCGCCGAGCTGGCCAACTACGCCGGCGTCCTGCGCCGCCTGGGCCGCGACCCCGAAGCCGAACCCCTCGAAGCCCGCGCCGCCCAAATCCGCGCCCGCAACAACGTCCCCCGCCCCGGAGCCCGCCCCCAATGACGCCCGCGGCCTCAAACCCACCGCGTCTAAGGGCCGCCTTTAGCAGGCGCCCCATGCCGGCTCGCGCTTATGACCCGAGGGAAGATTTGCTCGCGAACAGTGCCAAGAAAAAAAAGGGGCCGGCTAGAAAGCTGGCCCCTACAGGTACCGCCGATGTCGAGACCCCTAGTCGTGCATGGCCATGCAGTGCAGCGTGCCGGTGTGCGTCACCGTGTCGGTGTTCTCGATCTGCACAGTCACCACCCCGCCGGTAATGGACTGGATGCGGTTCACCCGCAGCCCCAGCCCCGGACCGCTGGCGCTGTTGTTCTGCACGCTGCACGTCACCGTGTAGTTGGTGTCCGCGAAAGGCGTGGTCCAGTTCACCGTGGGGTTCATCAAGCCCGGCCCGGGAATGCTGGGCAGCGCGACCCGCGCGTGCTTGATGCCGCCGCTGTTGTTGTTGATGCCGCCCTCGATGGTCACGTGGCCCGAGCCGGCAACGCGGAACACGTCGAACTGCGGCCCGCCGTCCGGCCCGCTGCGCCCGAGGATCAGCGTGCCCGCGGGGTCCAGCGCTTCGGCGCGCAGGGCGATCCCGTTGGGGCTGCTGACGATGGCGCCCACGCCGATGGTGTTGCCGGTGGTGGCCATGTTCTCGCCGACCACGGCGCCGTCGCCTTCGCCCACGCTGATGCCCAGCACGCCGTTGCCGGCGGTGGTGTTGGTGTTGACGCCGAGCACGCCGATGCTCGATTCGCCCGCTGCGGTGCCCATCACGCCCACCGCGGTATTGGTGGCAGACATGGTGGTCACGTCGCCGCGCAATGCGGAGGCGGGCAAATTGTTGAGGTCCGGGTTCAAGGTGCCCGCGCCGTTCTGGATGGCCTGCACGATGGCCGAGTTGTTGCTGTCCATGAAGACCACCGCCATGCCGCCCGCGCCCGTCGTGCTCACGTCCGGCGAGCACTGCCACTGCGTCCCGCTCCACTTCAGGATCTCGTCCACCGCGCAGGAAGTGAGCAGCGTGAGCGTGGCGTCGCCCATGGTTACGCCGCCCTGCAACCCGCTGCCGGCGCCGGTGTTCACGCTGGTGATGTCGCCGCTGCCCGTGGGCAGGTTGGTCAGCCCCGAGCCGTCGCCGACAAACGCGGCCGCTGTCACCGTACCGGTCGGGGAAATGGTCACAATGTTGGTCGAGGCGTCGCGGAACCGCACGCCCCCCGACGCGCGCACTACAAACTCATTGGGCACCATGGAGAACACCTGCGCATTGGTCGAGTCGCCCCAGACGAAGCTGCCGTCCTCGTTGGCCGAGGCCCGGCGCCCCGCCGCGAAACTGAATTGGCCGGCCGCCGTGCTGGACTCGCCGCCCGGCACCGTCGAGTGCGCCCCACTGGCGGTGTTGTCGAACCCGCCGCCCACGAAGGCCCCCGCGGCGCTGGCGCTGTTGTTCGACCCGCCGCTCACTGTCGCGTGGAAGCTGCCTGCGGCGTTGGCCTCGCCCCCGCCCACCGTGGCATGGTCTTGGCTGGCGCTGTTGTTGATGCCGCCCGCGATCGTGGCCGCGATGCCGCTGGCCCCGTTCCCCTGGCCGCCGCCGACGGTCGTGTCCGGCCCGGCGGCGACGTTGTTCCGGCCGCCCCCCACGGTCGAAAACGCTGCGCTGTCCAATGTGGAGAAGTCGTCTCCCGCGCGGTTGTTGGCGCCGCCGCCGACAAATCCAAAATTGTCGGTCACGCGGTTCACGCCCAGGGTGAAGTCTCCTCCGCCGGCGACCGTGATGCCCACCACTCCAGGTGTGAAGCTGTTGCCGCTGAAACCGGCCAGGATGTTGCGCGAGTTATTGCCGCCGGTGTCGAACACCCGGAAGCCGCCGTTGATCGCCCCGTTCAGGGTCAGGCCGCCGAGGATGATGGCGCCAGCCTGGGTCGTCAGCGGCCCCGAGAAAATCGCGTCGGTGCCAAACAGCGACCCGGTCACCGTGCCCCCGGTGAGTTGCAGGTACCGCGTATCGGTGAAGGCGGTGTCGAGGCTGAGGGTGCCCGCGCCCGTGATGGGTCCGCCGGCGAGCCCGGTTCCGGTGTTGACCTGCGTCACCGTGCCGGTGCCGGCCACTGGGTTGCCCGCGAGGTCGAGATACTGCCCGGCGCGCATGGCGCCCGCGACTCGCGCGTCGCCCGCTACGTCGAAGAGGAACGCCGGCGCGGTGGTGCCGATGCCCACGTTGCCGCTGCCGGGCGCGGTGACCAGCGCGAAGCGATTGGTGATGGTTCCCGCCGGCTGGCCCCCCACCGTGGCCGGCGGCGCTTCCACGAAAATCCCG
>Ga0187893_10002027_pt1 | contig 45895 bp, 39 predicted proteins | sample MA1701074metaG_FD_139574 | JGI IMG/M metagenome (GOLD analysis project Ga0187893, IMG submission 139574) | White microbial mat communities from a basaltic lava cave in the Kipuka Kanohina Cave System on the Island of Hawaii, USA - MA170107-4 metaG ... | reverse complement strand
GGCGCTGTGGGCGAACTCCCCGTCCACCCACTCGAGGATGGCCAACCGCGGGCAGTAGACGAACTCGTTCAGCATCCGGGCGGGGATGAGGGGAGCGTCGTCATCGGTCGCGGCCATAGTGGGCGGATCGGTCAGACGCCGGCCGGAGGAAAGCGACCACGCCGCGCGGGCTACCGGCGCCGACCCTTCCTTGGCTCTTTCCCGAGGAATCCTCAGGAATGACACCCAATCGGGAAGAGCTTTCGACGCGAACGCCCCCATCGCGACCCGGTCATGCCGGCGGCGCGGGCTCGTACGACCACCGCTCCTTCTCCACCTTGCGGCGACCCAGCCGGCGATGTCCCCGATCGCGTCCGTCGCGTAGCCATCGAGGAACTCGTGGCCGCATTCCTGATCGACCTGGGCTCGTCGTCTTCCAGATCGCGCGACCCGGCGGCCTCGCCGTGCTCCCGCACCTCGCGTTCGAGCCGGCGTGTCGGAACGCGGTGCGCGTGCGCGATCCACGACTCCTCGTCCGTTGCGCTGGCCACGCGCGCGATCACGCGCACCTTGCTCCAGGGCAGCTCGTTCGCGACGAAAGCGCGCTCGAGGTGCGGGAGCCAGGCGAGCGCGCCGTGAACCCGCGCGAGATCCTGGAGCTGGCGCGCGGACAGCCCCGCACGCTCGCGGGCGTAGTCGGCCAGGCGCGCGTAGCAGAGGCGCTCGTGAGCCTTGGTGGCGAGCAGGCGCGCGGCGATGGCCGCGAGGACACGGCGCAGCGGCCGACGGAGGCGGCGAGGGCGGCGAGGCGGTCCTCGGCGGAGGCTCCCGGCGCGTCGCCCGGGTCCGCTGAATCGGGCCCATCGCCGCGATCCATCCCGAGTTTCTCCCGTCTTGGCTGTGCAAGTCGGAGGCGTTGCGCGACGACCGACCCTACACGAAAGAAAAACGAAAGTAAGGGTCAGGATGTCCGATTCGGCGCGCGGTCCTTCAAGCAGGTCGTTGCTGCCATATCCCGAACGAAGGCGCGATGGAGAGCTTGCCCTTTTCCCCCGTAACCCGTGCCGCGCCGAATGCGGCGAACGCGCCACGTGCAAGCGCGGAGTCCGCATCGTGCGGTCCGACGGAGAGCAAAGATCGCACGGCTGCGATCGTTGCGGGTACGCTCCAAAGCGCCCACTCGAAGAAGACCCGGTTTCGACCTCTACGTGAGGCGATGCACAAGGGGCGACGCGACGCCGGGCACACCGGGAGCAGTTCGAAGGCCGGGATGGCGAGAGCCTGCGCACCAAGCTCCGTCTTGTACTCGCTCGAGGGAGGTGTCGGATTGGTCGCGCGAAGGGCGTAGAGCCGCTCGTCTGCGGGGTCGAGACGCAGAGTCGGCTTGCGTGTACCGAGTGCCAATGCCCTTCGCTTGTGGGCCGGGACCGAGTAACTCTTCGACCACGGCCGGAACAGCCCGGCCTCGATATGTTCAGGCTCCACGAGCGCGAGCACGTCTCGGATCGACCGGACGAGCTCCTGATGGCTCGCACCATTGGCGGCACAGAGTGTCGATTCGGCCACCTCGGCGGCGCCGGTTCCGCAGGCAAGACCGGCGAGCGCGTCTCGTTGCCAACGGTTCGCCGCACGGGCGATTCCCTCGAATGTGGCAGGCGTGAAGTCGGCCGGTTTGTTCACGGTCGAGAGTTCCGTGCCGTAGAAGCGTGCCCGGACACTGAGCCCGCGAACCACGGCGCTCACGATGGCGTCGCGGTCGGCTGCTACGGCACCGAGTTCTCCGCAGAACTGTGCATCGAACGCGAGCGTCGGACGCGACGAACCTCGTTCGGACGCGTCCTCGTCCAGGAGACGCAGCACGCCGAGAGCCGTCATGAATCCGAGCAGGTGGCTTCCATCGATTCCGGCGAGTCTCACGTCGCGCTCTCCCGCTCCTCCTCCTCGCTGGCGCGATGGTCCGCGAGGCGCAGGATCGCTTCCAGCCAGCAGAGTTCGAGCCAACCGTAGCGGCCGACCAGGGACCAGAAACGATCCGCGAGAGGTGAGTCGAGGCGATGGAGCCCGTGATCAGAAGGGACCGATTCGAACGCGAGCGAGCCGAAGATCGCGCTGGTGTGTCCGGCAAGGGTCACCTTGACGGGGGACTCGTCCAGCACAGGCGGCGCGAACGGCCGGCAGTAGCCATGGTGGCTGCCGACGAGATGCAGTACCAGATCGAGGTCGTGCGCCAGCGCAGCGATCGTCTCGCGGGCGGCTTCGAGCATCGCGATCGACTGCACCTCGTGGCGCCCTCCGCGCGGGTAGCCACTGCGGCGGTAGGCGAGGTCATGCGCCTGCTTCGCGCCGGGCGCCATCGCCGACTTCGCCCACAAAGTTTCGTCCTTCAGGAGCTCGATCTCGTCGCCGCCTCGCAGCAGGATCTGGAACCTCGGATCGGCCTTGCCGATGTCGTGAAGCCAGGCGGCGAGCGCGAGATCGGATGCCAACTCGTCGGACAGGCCGAGCCGGTTGGCATAGTGGCGTGCGTAGCGCTCGACGTCGTTGCTGTGCCGCGCCAGCGTGATCCCCGCGCTTCCGGCATGGAACGAAGTCTCCTCGTCGGTCGTGGTATCCGCGCCCGGCTCGAGGCTGACGTCGGGGTCCCGAATCGCCGAGCGGAGCTCGGACGCGGAGAGCCGGCGAGCCTCGACGACCGACCAACTCGGGAGGTCGAGTTCGGCGTCGTCGAGCGCGACGACCGTCCGGCGAAGTCTTCCAGCTAACGCACGGAGCCACACGCGCCTCCATGCCGGCCCCGGCTCCTCGGCCCGCGCGCGAGCCACGGCGAGTACGTCGTCGGCGCTCTCGATGGATCCGAGCTGAAGCTGCTCGAGGACCGCCCGATGCAGGCGCAGCACGGGGCGACCGCGCGCGAACAGCGTGGCGCGTTCGGCAAGATCGCTCACCGGCGACGCAGCGCTCGGATCGAAGCTGCCGTCTCGCAAGCCGCCGCGGCGCGATGGCACCACGATCGTGTCTCCCGGCCGGAGCTGACCCGCCTGGATCACCTCGCTCTGGCTTCCGCGCCAGCGGAGCGCGCGCTTCCCTTCCTCCAGCTCCGCGCTCGTGGGTTCGGGGGCCCGCTCGACGTCCGCGAACTCCGTCCGCCGCTGCTCGGAGCCGAGCCAGCTCCGCGCCGCGACGAACGGAACGGAGACGGTCTCCAGGCTCGAGGGCCGCACGGCCTCGACGATCGCGACCGCGGATCCGTCGTCCCGCTCGAGGTGCTCATCCAGCAGGTCGGCGCGCCAGACGATCTGTACGTCCGGCGGTCCGGAATCGGGTCCGTGCAGGAACAAGGACACCTCGGGTACGACGGCAGGCTCGGGGTAGGTCTGCGCCCAGAGATCCAAGTACGCCGGCAGCAGCGTCGGCGCGTTCCTCTTGGGCGCCAGGAGCTCGCCGGCGCCCGCCGGGGTCGGAAGAGCTTCGATGCCGAAGTCGACCGTCTTCCGCTTCCGCGAGCGTTGCTCGCGCAGCCACTTCCACGTGGCGGGCAGCGCAGACTCGTAGATGGGATCGTCCTTCGCGTCCTCACGGATATGGAGCACGGTGCCTTCGGACCGTCCGTACTCACCGAGTCGATCGACGCGCCCGAAGCGCTGCTTGAGCGCGTCGAGGCTCGCCGATTCCGTGACGAGCGCGTCGAAGTCGAAGTCGGCGCCTGCTTCGATGCACTGCGTTCCGACGACGACGAGCTTGCGACCGACCGCCGCGCGGTCGCGACCCGTCGCGATCCGGTCACGATGGAGCGCGAGAACGTCGTCACGATCGAGAGGGCGCATCCTGCCGGTGAGCAGCACCAAGTCGGCGTGGCCACCAAGAGCGTCTCGGATCCCAGAGGCGACATCGAGCGCGGAAGCGACGCGGTTCACGACGACGGCGACGACCGCGTGACGCCCGAGCAGCTCGATGACCTGGCTGACGCAGGCATCGGGTAGGTCCTCCCGAGTCGCCACCTCGGCGAGGCGCGCCGGCTTCGGCGCGTGCAAGCGCTTGCCGAGCGCCGACCCAGCCGTCCGCTCCTTGGCCTCGAGATGGAACACCTGCGAGCCGACGTCTCCCGGCGTGGCAGAGAGGAGTGCGTACTGGAGGGGACGCATGCCCGGGCAGTGCGCGAACCCCGACCGGAGCAGCCCGAGGTTGTCCAGCGTCTCGGCGAACGGGTGGGACAGGTGGACCTCGTCGAGCAGGACGAGCGTGTCGTTTCCCAACAGGCCCGCGTGCACCGGCTTCATGCTTCGTGACACACCGTAGCCTTGGAGGAGCATCCGCGAGCCGAGCTGATCGACGGTCGATGCGATGATGAGGGGCTGGTGTGGTGTCCGGGCCCAACCGTCATCGCGCGCGATTCCACCGCGGAGCGTGTATACGGCGAGGGGCTCTTCGTCGGGTCCGGCGAGCGTGCTCAGCGCAGCGGCCACCTCGGCGAGGACCCTGACGGGCGCTTCAGTCAGCTTCCGGAGAAGGAGGCGCCCGCGTTCGGCGGCTTGATCGACCACGACGCGCCGATCGACGACCATCGCGATTCGTCGCGGGCACCAGCGTTCCGCCAGGGGGCGCGCCGCATCGAGCGCGAGCGCGAAGAGCGCGATGTCGATGCACGTAGTCTTGCCCGCGCCCGTAGGGAGGTCCAGCACCCTTGGCCAGGCCCGCTTCGCATGTACGACACGAAGCAGGCGCTCTTGCCACGGAAAGGGTGGTTGGCCGTGCACCGCGGCGTGGAACTCGGCGAAGTCCTCGACGCGAAGACCCATCACTCGCCTCGGTCCGGTACCGGCAAGCACAGCCCGAGGCCGAAGTAGCGCCCCGCGCCGAGCAGCATCGGCCCCCGCACCGGCCGGTCGAAGACGACCTCCGCGTGTACGCGAGCCCGACGGTGGCGCCCAGGCCGGTCGGGCCACGGCTTGAAGGCGTGCACGGGCTGGGCGCCGGGCAGCATCGGCGCGAGGCTGATCTCGACCGAAGCCGGGCGCGGAAGCCCGATATGCTCGCAGGCGTCTGCGATGGTGCGCTGCGCCTCGACGGCCGCACGATGCGCCGTCCCGGCCGAGTTGCTGCGCAGATTTCCGGGGTGCCGATCGAGCGCGATGGGGGTCGCGCTGATGAAGCGCTTCGAAGGTTTGCACCACCGGGAAGGAGTGAGGGATTGCTTCTCCGAGGCCTGGACGCGAGCGAGCCGAAGCGGCGGGAGGCCTTTCCCGGCCACCTCGACGAGGCCGTCTCGCTCGGTGCGCTTCTCCCACGCCGCAATGAGACGCAGGAGCCTCGAGCGGTCCACCCCGGAGATCTCGCGAGGCAACACGATCGCGCAGCCCTGCACCGAGCCGTCCGCGTTCGGATGGCCGACGAAGGGGCAGGCAAGGAACGCGGCATGAGGCCGCTCGCTCGGCCGCCCGTGTTCACTGTGACCCGAGAGGACGGCCGGGAGCGGCTCGGTCGACCCATTCGTTTCGATCAGGGCAGCGCGGAGGGCGCGCGCGACGTCCGTCGTGCGAGACGAGAGCGGGCGGGCGCCGGCGCGGCGTTCGAAGAGGATCCAGTCGTCCATGAACACGCTGCGCGGCAAGTCCCGCGCCGTGGCAAGCGGCCTCCGGTACCGCTGCGGTTGCGCGGGGAGCACGCGATTCTCGACTGCTTGGTGCCAGGCGAACTCCTGTTCCAGCCGCGCGAGCTGACCGGCGCCCACGACGCGGAGCACCCACTCGCCGTCGGGCGCCGGAACGAGGTTCGACTTACACGAATCCACGAGGCTGCAGCGTACGAGGGACGACGAATGGCCGAGCCGAGTCACGCGGGCGCAGAGCCGTTCGAGCGTGGATCGAACTTCCTCGGGTGCTTCGGTCTCCCACGCGAACGAGAACGTGGTTCGATTCGGCACGGCGACGGGGAGCGTGCGTACCTGACGCGTACGCCGCTCAGGCAGTAGAGCCACCGCAGCGGCAACGTCGCTCGCGGGTGGCTCGTCACTAGGAGTGACCGCCCTCGCCAGAAACGCCGCGAGCTTCTTCTGCTGCGTGGCGACTGCTTTCTTCGCAACCTTTGCCCGGCGGGCCTTGCTCTTCGTGCCGGTGTCCCGCTCGGCGTTGGCGAGCTCCTCTTCCGCTTCACGGAGTGCGGCAACGAGTGGCCAGGGGTCTCCGGCCACGGAGACATCGTTCACGGGCACGAAGACATCGTGTACCTGGCGTCGTCCGAACTGCTCGTCGACGTCGAGATCGACCTCGAGGCCCGGCGGGGGCTGCCGCTCGAGCCAGAGCAGCGCGGCGCGCTCCTGCTCGTCGACCGGGTCGCGGTCGTGGAGCGCCGCGACCAGTGCCGAGAAGAATCGCGCGGGGTGCGGCGGCCACTCGGCGCGCCGCCGGTTGTCGTGGGCGGTAGCGGCGTAGCGCCCCGTGAGCAGCTCCACCTCGACGACCAGCACGTCAGTCCTCTTCGATCTCCGCTCCCGCGGAGGCCAGCTCTCGGCTCTTCGTCACGAGATGCTTCAGCTTCTCCGACGGCCGCAGTTCCGCGAGCGTCTCGCCGGGCCGAAGCGGGGCGCCATCTCGCTTGTACTGGAGTTCGTCGGGCAGGGCTGAGACGGCTGAGTTGTAGAGCGCGATTGCGCCGTCGAGCTCGAGCGCGAACGCAGTCGCCGTTCCGTCCCTTGCAACCGTCTTGAGCTGCAGCGCGCCGCCCTCCTGCGGTACGAGCAGGCAGCGCGAGCGCAGATCGAGCCCGCGAGCATCGGCAGCAAGGGCGGCGAGGAGGCCGAGCGCGGCGAGAACGGTTCGTGCCTCGGCGCTGCCCGTGCCGAACTGGAGCCGGCGCAGCGCGGCCAGAGACAGAACGATCGTCTGCTCGGCGTGGTCGATCGTGACGCCGCCGGCGATCTCGTCGATCGTCGGAGGGACATTGCTGTGGTTCACCTCGGACACCCGTCCGTCGCCGAGCTTCACGGGCTGACCCCCCTTCTCCTTGCGTGCCTCGTTCGGGTCGATCGTCCAGCGTTCGTCCGGATCTCGTGCCTCCAGGATCTCAGCCGCTTTCGTCACGATGCCGGCCGGGTCGATCCGACTTGCCGTCTTCACGCCGAACTCGACACCGAATCCGACGATCTCGGACACGAGCGCGCGCGCGAACTTCGCTCCGAGCCCTCCCTTCGGCCCCGTGCTGTCCCACAGACCGAAGACGAGTCCCGTCGGGCACACCCGGAACAGGGGGGCGGCGTTCCGGATCGACGAGTCCGTGAACGACTTCCCGAGCTCGGAGAGGCGGAAGAGCTTCCCATCGAGCAAGCTGTCGCGGAGCAGCGCGTCTGCGATCCGATGAGGCGCGGAGAGCGAGGTGACGATCCCCACGTCGGGGGCGACGTCGGCGAAGCTGACCGAGATCACCGGCAGCGCGATCTTCTTCTCGCCCCACAGCGCCTCGAGCGCCTCTTCCATCCGGTTCGCCTGACTCTGCACCGAATCGAGCAGGACGCAGCTGAGGATCTCGCCGCCCGCGAGCCGTCGCTCCTCGCGCGCGTACTTCGCGCCCCGGCCACTCCTTCGTTCATCGATGCTGTGGGACGGCGGAAACACCTTGTCGCCAGGTCCGCCTGCCGGTTGAAGCAGCGCCTTGCCACGGATGGCGACTGCTCCTCCGCTGACCGCATCGCGGAGAGTCTCGAGAGTCATCTCAGCCATCGGTTCCCCCTCTTGGAGAGTCGCTGCTCCGGCGCGGAGTTCGACGCTGCCGCAGGCGCCTTCCGCCGGCCTCCGGCTGACTCCACCACGCCCTTGTGACAGATCCGGACACAAGCGGCGGTGCGGACTCGGCTGCCATCCTATGACGGGCAGATGCACCGGATCAAGCTCCCGAGAGGAGTCCGGCGGCGATCAGAGGGCTCCGCTCGTCCGCCTCGGCTATGCTGCCCGCCTTTCCGGCCGCCCCCTCCCGGTGCGCGGCTCTGCACCACGAGGAGACCCCATGGCGGAGATTCGCTTCGACGGCCGCGTCGCTGTCATCACCGGCGCGGGCGGCGGGCTCGGCCGCACCTACGCGCTCGAGATCGCCCGCCGCGGCGGCATGGTCGTCGTGAACGACCTCGGCGGGAAGGGCGACGGCACCGGCGCGAGCCACAGCCTGGCCGACCAGGCGGTGAAGGAAATCAGCGAGGCCGGCGGCAAGGCGGTCGCGAACTACGACTCCGTCTCGACGCCCCAGGGTGGCGAGGCCATCGTCAAGGCGGCGCTCGACAACTTCGGCCGCGTCGACATCGTGATCAACAACGCGGGCATCCTGCGCGACAAGACCTTCGCGAAGCTCGCACCCGAGGAGCTCGAGATCGTCCTCGACGTGCACCTGAAGGGCGCCTTCTACGTGACGCAGCCCGCGTTCCGCGTGATGAAGGAGCAGAACTACGGGCGCATCCTGTTCACGGCCTCGGGCGCCGGGATCTTCGGCAACTTCGGCCAGACGAACTACGGCGCCGCCAAGATGGGCCTGGTCGGCCTCTCGAACGTGCTCGCCGTGGAGGGCGCGAAGAACAACATCAAGTGCAACGTGATCGCGCCGATCGCGACGACCCGCCTCACCGAGCAGCTGTTCGGCCAGATGGCCGCGAAGCTCAAGCCCGAGTGCGTGACGCCGCTCTCCGTCTTCCTCGTCTCCGAGCAGTGCCAGCTCACGCACGAGATCTTCGACGTGGGGGGCGGCCGCTACGCGCGAATCTTCATCGGCATGAACGAGGGCTGGATCAAGGGCCCGGGCCAGCCGGCGACGGTCGAAGAGATCGCGGCGCACATGGACGAGATCCGCAACCCCGAGGGCTACATCATCGCCACCAGCATCGCGGACGAGATGAAGATGGCCGCGAAGGTGATCCAGGGAAGCTAGGAGACAGACGATGCCGATCGAGCCCCAGAAGGCACTCGCCGCGAAGTTCGCGCCCGCCACCTCGTCCTACGAGGTCGACGACGTGATCCTCTACCACCTCGGCATCGGCGCGGGCGTCCCGCCCACCGACGCAAACGAGCTCGAGTACACGTACGAGAAGAGCCTCAAGGTGCTGCCGAGCTTCTGCGTGACCCCCGTGTTCTCGGCGATGGGCGCCTCGCTCTTCAACGTCGAGGGGCTGAAGTTCAATCCCGCGATGCTGCTCCACGGCGAGCAGGACATCGAGATCCACCGGCCGCTGCCGACGCAGGCGCAGCTCGGGAGCCAGGTGCGGATCGCGGGGATCTACGACAAGGGCAAGGCGGCGCTCGTCGTGCTCGAGGTGAAGACGAGCGAGGGCGGGACGCCTCTCTTCACGAACCGCTTCTCGTTGTTCCTGCGGGGGGAGGGCGGCTTCGGCGGCGACGCCGGGCCGAAGGCGGGGAACGAGGCGCCCGCGCGCGCGGCCGACCTCACCGTCGAGTCGAAGACGCTTCCGCAGCAGGCGCTCCTCTACCGCCTGTCGGGCGACAAGAACCCGCTCCACGCGGATCCGTCGTTCGCGAAGATGGGTGGCTTCGACACGCCGATCCTCCACGGGCTCTGCTCGTTCGGGATCGTGTGCAAGGCCGCAGTCGACCACGCGCTCAAGGGCGACGTCGCGAAGGTGGCGCGCTACCAGGCGCGCTTCGCCGGCGTGTTCTTCCCGGGCGAGACGATGGTGACGTCGATCTGGCGCGAGGGGAAGCAGCTCCTCCTGGCGTCGAAGAGCAAGGAGCGCGGCGCGCCCGTGCTCTCGAACGCGGCGATCACGCTCCGCTGACCCCGGAAGACGCCCGCGCACTGTTCGAGCGGCGCCGCGCGGCGTGGCTCGCCGAGGACGCCGAGGCCTACCTCGCGCTCTTCGCGGACGCGCTCGTGATGACCCTCCCGGGCCGCCCCGAGCCGATCCGCGGCAAGGCCGACTACGCGAGGCTCGTCGAGGCCTCGTTCCGGAGGCTCCGCCCCGTCTCGTGGGAGTTCCATCGCCTCGCCGTGGACGGCGACCACGTGCTCTCCGAGTGGACGCTCGCGGGCGAGGTGCGGCGGAGCGGGCAGCTCGTGCGTTGGCGCGGCATGTCGATCTGCCGGATCGCGGGGGGGCGGATCGAGGAGTGGCGCGAGTACTGGGATCCGGCGCAGCTCGCCTAGAGCAGCTTCACTCGCTTCAGATAGCTCTCGACGTCGCGATAGCTCGGGTCCGAGCCGCCGTACTTCACGAGGTTGCGGATGGTGCGCAGCCAGTCGAGCGTGGAGGGCGTCATGGCAGAAGCCGCGCTCGACAAGTCCTCGTTCGAGAGTGGACGCTCGCGGCCGCTCTCGAGGCTGTCGGCAAGCGCACGCTCCTTCGCGAGCTCGATCAGACCGTCGATGTCCGCGCCGGAGTAGTGCTCGAGGACCGCGGAGAGCGAGGCGAAATTCTCGATCTCGTGTGGGACCCCGGTGAGCTTCAGCGCGAGCATCTCCGCGCGCGCCTCGGCGTCCGGAGGTGGCACGAAGATCTGCCGCGAGAAGCGTCCTGGCCGCTTCATCGCCGGATCGACGTCCCATGGCATGTTCGTGGCCGCGAGCACGAGCACGGCGTCGTTGTCGCGGCCCAGCCCGTCGAGCTGCGAAAGGAACTCGTTGACGAGCGTCCGGGTGGTCGACGAGCTGGCCTTCGAGCGCGAGAACGCGAGCGCATCGAGCTCGTCGAAGAACAGCACACAAGGCTTCTGGCTGCGAGCCTTCTCGAACATGCCCGCGAGATTCCGCTCGCTCTCTCCGAGCCAGAGATTCAGCACGTCGCTGATCCCGACCGCGACGAAGCTCGTGTTGCACTCGTTCGCGATGGCGCGGGCGAGCATCGTCTTTCCGCAGCCCGGCGGGCCATAGAGCAGGATGCCGCCGCCGGCCCGCTTCTTGAAGCGCGCGAAGAGACCGGGGTTCAGAAACGGCTCGATGATCTGGAGGCGGATCGTCTTCTTCAGCTCCGCCATGCCGACGATGCTGGAGAAGCGGACCCGCTCCGCCGAGACCGCCTGCAGGGGTACCACCTGCCCACCGCCGCCCGCGATCACGCGGAGGCCGGCCGGCTGCGCCGAGGCCGGCTGGGCGTCAGCGGCCAATCGCTCCAGGTCGAGGTCCGCCGCGAAGCCCGGCTCGGTCCTGGCGCGGGCGTAGCGCGCAAGCGCCTCCTTGGTGCGGCCGAGTGCGTGGAGGCAGCGCGCCGCGCCGACGAGGCCCGACGCAGCCGTCTCGGAACGCGCCGCGAGCAGCTCGAACTGCGCGAGCGCAGCCTCGAGCTCTCCGGCGCCGAAGAGCAGCTCGGCATAGGCGCACCGGCTCGCAGCGTCGAAGGGATCGGAGAGGAGCACCCGCTCCAGCTCAGTCCGCCGTTCGTCCACCGCCTCAGTCCCTCGCCAGCCAGCGCCGGAGCAAGGAGGGCCACGTCCAGCTGTAGATCACGTAGGCGAGCCACAGCACCACGAGCGTCCCGGCGACGACCGGAGGCAGCCGCCGCGCGACGGCGAGCATCAGCACCGCGCCGCCCCACACCAACGCCGAGCCCGCCCAGCCCCAGCGGAGCATCGGATAGAGCGGCAGCAGGCTCCAATGCGTCGCCAGGCGCAGCTCCCGGACGAGGGCGAGATAGGGCGGAGAATCCGGCGCGGAGCGGAGCAGCTCCTGGGCGACGCGCAGGGCGGCCCGCAGCCGGCCCTGCTGCCGCAGGCTCGCAGACAGCAGCCACAACGTGTGTGCGTGCTCCGGGCTCTGACGCAACAGCTCGGGCAACGCAGCGGACGCATTGCTGCTCGGTGATCCGACCAGCTCGCAAAGCGCTTGCGCGAACAGGCACTCGGCGTCCTCCGGGTCGAGCCGCAGGCCCTCGCGCGCGAGCCGCTGCGCCTTGTCGAGATGGAGCGTGCGGAGCATCAGCAGGGCGTAGCTCGCGAAGAGCGGCGGGCTCTCGGGATGGTCGCGGAGCAGGCCGAGGATCACCTGCTCGGCCTCCTCGAGGCGGCCGAGCTCCAGCAGCACCGAGAACAGGAGCCGGCGCGCGCCGGCGTGGTCGGGTTCCTTCGCCAGCACCGACTGGAGCGTGCGCCGTGCGGCCTCCTCGTCGTCTTCGAGGTGATCGAGCAAGGCACCGCGCAGCAGCAGCTCGACGTGCTCGGGCTGCTGGGCGAGAGAGCGCTCGAGCAGGGTGCGCGCCTGCGCCAGGCGGCGCCGCTCGATCAGGCCATCGACCTGCGCGACGGTCTCCACCGCGCTCTGCATCGGCTCGCTCATGCGGCGGGACGGGGAAGGATCAGCGCCAACAGGCCGACCGTGAGCGCCGTTCCGAGCGCCGTGCACGCGAGGCCTGCCGGCCACGGGTTCGGCCGCGGCGCGTCCCACAACTCTGCGCTGCGTTGGAAGCGGCGGTGCCGCAGGTGGAAGAATCCCCAAAGCAGGAGCGCGAGCACCCGGGAGCCGATTCGGGTCACCTGGCTCGCCGACCCCTCCGAGCCGAGCGCCACGGCGATACTCGTCCCGAGGCTCGTCGCCGCCAGCGCATAGAGGGCGAGAGTCACGATTGCAAAGGCGCCGACGTAGAAGAGCAGGTCCTTCGGCAGGCGGCGCAGGCGGCGGGCATTCAGGGCGGAGAACAAGATCAACGCGAGCGGGCCGCCAAAGAACGCCACGAAGAAGTTCGCACGAGGCGAATAGAGAGGCTGCAACGCAGCCTCACCGCCGAGACTCGGGCGCAACAGGTCCGGTTGCACGCGGCGAGGCTAGCAGCCCCGGGGTGGCCGCTCCGCCTACGCGCCGGACGAGCCGCCCGCCGCCTCGGCCTCCTCGACCGCGAGGCCGTCGCGGTAGACGACGGTGTGCGCGCGGAGCGCCGGCACGCGCGGGCCGGGCAGCACGATGCCGACCAGGTTCAGCGGATCGGCGGCCGAGATCCGCACCTCCTCGCCGCTCCGCTCGCGCCGCCGCATCTGGCGGAGCGCGTCCACCGCCCCGGGGAGCGCGTACTGCTCGCCCACGAAGCCGGTCACGAAGCGGCCGCCGCGCGCGCTGCCGCGCGCCTCCATGCGGCGCAGCGCCCAGAGCAGCTCGCGCCACGGCACGGCCAGGCTCTCACGCGCGAGGAGGTCGCGGAACACGACACCCCAGCGCGCGAGGAGCTGCACCGCCACCGCCTCGGCCCGGGTCTCGGGGTCGGCGCCCACGTCGGGCGGCGGGACGAGCGAGAAGCGCCCCTCCTTGCGCGAGCCGCGCACGCGCCGCCCGGGCCGCCGCTTCGAGAAGCGCTCGCGCGCGCCGAGGAGCTGGCGCACGCCCGCGAAGCCGTCGGCAGTGACCAGCCCGCGCGCGACGAGGTCCCAGAGGCCCTCCTCGACCTCGATCGGGAGCCGTCCGGAGAACGCGACCAGCTCCTGCTGGAAGAGCGCGCCCCGCGAGCGGAGCAGCTCGAGGAGGTCGCGCGCCGCGCCTTCGCCCGGCTCGACCGGGCGCGCCTCACCCCTTGCCGCGCCGAGGAGCCAGGCCAGATCGTCCCGCGCCGCGAAGGAGAGCTTCGTGGCGCGCGACGGGACGAGCCCGCCCCGCCCCGAGGCGCTCGCCTCGGCCTCCTCGTCGGAGTCGGCCCCCGCGACATCACGCGGCGCGAGCCGTGCCCAGGCCACCTCGCCCGACAGGCAGAGCTCGTCGAGCCACTCGGGGCGGTAGGCGGCGACGCGCGCGGGAAGCACCGCCTCCTCCCACGCGCCCGCCGCGAGCTCGAAGCCCTGGAGCTGCTCGACCACGGCGAGGAGCCCGCGCCGGCCCTCGAGCTGCGTGTGCGGCGCCACATGCTGCCAGCGGAGCAGGAAGCGCAGGAAGTCCTGCGCGGAGACCGGCTCGATCTCCCGGCGGAGCTGGTCGAGCGTGCCGCGGTGGATGCGCGCGAGGAGGCGCCGCTCGCAGAACTCCTCGCCGTCGGTCTCGCTGAAACGCCCGCGGAGGGCGAAGCCCTCCGCCTCGAGCCGCGCGAGCGCGATCTCGACCTGGCTCTCCGAGAGGCGCGTCCGCGCCGCGAGCGCCGCCGCCGTCACCGGCCCCGAGACGGAGAGGTGCCCGCGCACGAGGACTGCCGCGGCGTCCTCCTCGCTCGGGCGCGGGCGCGCGGCGAGCGCCGGCGGGAGCGCGACGTCGGGCGCGATCCGCGCTCCGGGGAAGAGCGCCTCGACGTCCGGGCGCGACTCGGTCGCGAGCCACAGGCCCGGGCCGCCCAGAGCGAGGCGCGCCGCGCGCCCCGCCGCCACGAGCGCCTCGAACCACGCTTCCCAAGCCGGCACGGGCTCGAGCAGCACGAGCTCCCGGAGCGCGTCGTGGAGCTCCTCGGCGTCTCGCGGCTCGGGCTGCGCTTCCTCGCGCACGCGCGCGACCGCCTCGGGAGCGAGCCGCCCGAGCTCGCGCGCGTGCTCGGGGAGGCCGCGGCGGAGCGCCACCGCGCGGGTGCGGCGCTCCTCGAGCGGCGCGTCGTCTAGGAAGGTGTACGGCTTCCCGTTCAGGATCTCGTGCGCGAGCGGCGAGGGCTCGCTCGACTCGCGGAAGTGGACGCGCACGCGGCCGTCCGCCATCGCCTCGAGGAGCGCGACGAGGCCGTCGGCGTCGGTCGCCTCGGAGAGGCAGTCCGCGAGCGTCTGGCGGACGAGCGGATGGTCGGGCAGCTCGACCGGCCCCGTCGCGTTCTCCTGACAGGCGGCAAGCGCCGGGAAGAGGGCCGCGAGCAGGTCGTCGGCCTCCATGCGCTGGATCGGCGGCGGCACGCGCTTGCCGCCGCGCTGGCGGAGCAGCACGAGTGCGCGGCCCGCGTTCCAGCGCCAGCGCACCGCCCAGGCCGGCGCGAGAAGGAGCGCCTGCGTGAGGGTCTCGCGGGCGTTCGCAGGCCCGAGGAAACCCGCGGCGGCTTCGAGCGGGAAGCTGTGCTGGGGCCCGAGCGAGAGCACGACCGCGTCGTCGTTCGCGGCGGCCTGGAGCTCGAAGTCGAAGCTCCGGCAGAAGCGCTTCCGGAGCGCGAGGCCGAGCGCGCGGTTCACGCGCCCGCCGAAGGGCGCGTGCACGACGAGCTGCATGCCGCCCGACTCGTCGAAGAAGCGCTCGAAGACCACATCTTGCTGGGTGGGGACGACGCCGAGCGTGAGGCGGCCGGCCGCGAGGTAGCGCACGATCTGCTCGGCGCTGCCGGTGTCGAGCCCGGCCTCGTGGGCGAGCCAGGTCATCGCGCCGGCTGAGTCGGCGGAGGCGAGGCGCTCCGCGACCCCGGTCCGGAGCGCCGAGACCTCGGCGGAGAGCTCGGCCGTCCGCGCGGGCGCCTCGCCCAGCCAGAACGGCACCGAGGGCGGCGCGCCGCCCGCCTCCGTCACGCGCACCACGCCGGGCTCGACGCGCCGGATGCGCCACGACGTGCTCCCGAGCAGGAACACGTCGCCGGCCATGCTCTCGACGGCCCAGTCCTCGTTCACGGTGCCGACCAGCGTGTCGTCGGGGTCGAGCAGCACGCGGTAGTCGGCCGCATCGGGGATGGCGCCGCCCGAGGTGAGCGCCGCGATGCGCGCGCCGCGGCGGCCGCGCAGCACGCCGTTCACGCGGTCGCGGTGCACGTGCGCGCCGCGTCGCCCGCGGCCCGTGATGACGCCCTCCGAGATCAGCTCGACCACCGCGTCGAAGTCCTCCCGCGCGAGCTCCGCGTAGGGCGCGGCGCGGCGCACCAGGGCGAAGAGCGCGTCCTCCGGCCACGGCTCCGCGGCGGTCGCGGCCACGAGCTGCTGCGCGAGGATGTCGAGCGGCGCGCGCGGTGGGAGCACGCGGTCGAGGCGCGCTGCGCGCGCCGCACGCACCGCCGCCGCGCACTCGATCAGCTCGTCGCGCGTGGTCGGGTAGAGGCGGCCCTTCGGCGTGGCGCCCCGCGCATGGCCTGAGCGCCCCACGCGCTGGAGGAGCGTCGCGATGCTGCGCGGCGAGCCGATCTGGCAGACGAGCTCGACCGGCCCGATGTCGATGCCGAGCTCGAGCGAGGCGGTCGCCACGAGCGCGCGGAGGTCGCCCGCGCGGAGCCGGTCCTCGACGCGCAGCCGGCGCTCCTTCGAGAGGCTCCCGTGGTGCGCGGCGACCTGCTCGTCGCCGAGCCGCTCCCCGAGGCGGTGCGCGAGGCGCTCCGCCAGCCGGCGCGTGTTCACGAACACGAGCGTGGTGCGGTGCGCCGCGACGTGCTCGGCCACGCGGTCGAGGATCTCGTCCCACTGCTCGTGGGAGGCGACCGCGCCGAGCTCGCTGCCGGGCACCTCGATCTGGAGGTCGAGGTCGCGGCGCGGGCCGAGGTCCACGATCTCGCAGGCGCGCTCGGCGCCGACGCCCACGAGCATGCGCGCGGTCGTCTCGATCGGGCTCTGGGTGGCGGAGAGCCCGATGCGGAGCGGGCGTGCGTCGGCGAGCGCCTCGAGCCGCTCGAGGGAGAGCGCGAGGTGCGCGCCGCGTTTGTCGCCGGCGAGGGCGTGGATCTCGTCCACGATCACGGTGCGGACGCGTCGCAGCCGCTCGCGGCTCTGCTCCGCCGTGAGCATGAGGAAGAACGACTCCGGCGTGGTGACGAGCACGTGCGGCGGGCGGCGGAGCATCGCGGCGCGGGCGGAGCCGGTGGTGTCGCCGCTCCGGAGGAGGACGCGGACCTCGGGCAGCGGCTGGCCCCGCGCGGCGGCGAGCGCCCGCAGCTCGGCGAGCGGCGTAGCCAGGTTCTTCTGGACATCGGAGGCGAGCGCCTTGAGCGGCGAGACGTACACCACGTCGGTGACGTCCTCGAGCTCGCCGCCCCGCGCCTCCGCCTCGCGGAGCAGGCGGTCGATGCAGACCAGGAACGCTGCGAGCGTCTTGCCCGAGCCCGTCGGCGCGGCGATCAGCGTGTCGCGGCCGCGCGCGATCGCGGGCCAGCCCTCGGCCTGGGGCTCGCTCGGCCCGGCGGGGAAGCGTGCCGCGAACCAGGCGCGCACAACCGGGTGGAATGAAGCGGGGACGTTCTTCAAGACATCAAAATGGTTAGCTCCGCTGGCCGGCTCGGCGAGGCCTCACGCGGACGATTTGACGTTTTGAAGAACGTCCCCGCTCCGGGTCGGGGCGCTGCTGCCAACCGGGTGGGCGCTAGCCGATCAGGGCCTCGAGGGTCGGCCACTCGATGGCGGTCTGCGCGGCGAAGGCCTGGAGCAGGAGCTCGCGGTCGGCGGCGTCGTCGGGCTTACGGAAGGCGCGCACCACCTTATCGAGCGCGCCCCGCGCGGGTTCCGGCGGGGCGTCGGCCGTGAGGCTCCCCTCCTCGTGCTCGAGACCGAGGGCGTCGAGCCACTCGACGAGGAGCGGCTTCTTCACCTGGAGGAAGTAGGCGGCGAGCACCTCCTCGGCGACCGGGTTCGTCGCGACGCGCGCGAGCGCCTGGCGCACGAGCTGCGCGCGCCGCTCGGGCTTCTGCTTCATCACGAAGCCCGGGCGCGCCTTCAGGAACACGCTCGCGGCGCCGAGCGCCTGGGTGTACATGGCGGGCGACTCCTTGCGAAGCCCCTCGAGCAGCGCGTGCGCGCGCTCCGGGTCCATGCGCGCGAACACCTCCCATGCCTTCACGTGGCCCTCCCGAGCAGGCGCGGCGTGCCGCCTCCGAACGCCTCGAAGCCCGCGGCGGCGAGCGAGAGCACGAGCGCGGCCGCGAGCGCGGAGTGGAGCCCGGTCACCTCGACCGGGAGCCCGAGCCTGACGTTCAGCACGCCCACCACGATCTGGGCGAGCGCGAGCGCGGCGGCGAGGCGGAGCGCGCGGCCGGCCCCGCCCGCGTGGCGCGTCGCGAACGCGGCCGCGAGCAGCACGAGCCCGAGCGCGTACCCGTTCGAGCGGTGGAGCAGGTGCAGGCCCACGGCACCGCTCCAGCTCGGGAACCAGGCGCCGCCGTTGCAGGTCGGCCACTCGGGGCAGGCGAGGCCCGCGTAGCGCGACGAGACCAGGCCGCCGAGGACGAGCTGGAGCGCGAGCGTGATCCCCGACACCGAGACCCAGGCCCGCACGCCGGCCGCCGCGGGCACCGCCGCCTCGCGCTCGCCGCGGCGCAGTCGGAGGGCGACGAGCAGCAGGCTCGCCGCGAACGCGTTCCCGACCACGAGGTGGGCGGTCACCGTCCACGCGGCGAGCAGGTGCCAGACGGTCAGGGCGCCGAGTGCGATCTGGATCACCAGCAGGAGCGCGGCCGCGGCCATGGGCGCGGCCGCGGCCCGGCGCGCGGCCGGCCGGCGCAGCACCGCGAGCGCGAGCGCGCCGAGGGCGAGCGCCACGCCGCCGGCGAGCGCGCGATGGGCCCACTCGAAGCCGACGCGCAGGTCGAAGGGCGGGATCACGCGCCCGAAGCAGAGCGGCCAGTCGGGGCAGGCGAGGCCGGCGCCGTGCGCGCGCACCAGCGCGCCGAGGACGATCAGCACGAAGGTCGCCGCGGCGAGCGCAGCGAAGCCGGCGGCGAGAGGGCGCGCGCTGCTCGACGAGGCGGGCATCGGGCGGCCGAGCGTAGAGGACGGCCGGCCCCGGAACCAGCCGACCGGGAGCCCGCGATGGCGGCGGTCCCGGCCCTCTGCCACGCTCGCGCCGGGCTCCTTCAAGCCGGATGCGGTGCCGGTCGATGGAGAGAACGACGATGCAGACGTTCCAGCCCAGCGCCAGCTATGACAAGGGTGACCCGCGCCACCTGCGCGCGTTGTTCGAGCGCGCCTCGCAGCTGTCGCGCGAGCATCGCCTGCCTTCGGTCTTCGTGGGCGTGGCCGGCCCGGAGGGCGACCTTCTCGTCCGCGACTTTCTCGATTTCGTCGAGGCCGAGCTCCGCGTCGAGGACCTCGTGTTCCGGCTCCTGCGCGAGCGCGCGGTGCTGTGGCTCGCGGATCTCGACCTCACGGGTGCGAACGGCGTGCTGACGCGCCTCCACGACGACTTCGCCGCACGCTTCCCGACCACGGTGGGGCTCCGCCTCGAGCTCGGCTTCCATCGCGTCGAGCCGGGCAGCGTGCCGACCGCGAAGGAGGTGCTGCCCCTCCTGTTCGGTCCCGAGCGAACCCGCGCTTAGTCAGGAGAGCTCGGCGGCAAGCGCCGGGCCCAGCTCCGGCTGCGCGAAGCGGTAGGCGAGGGCGCGCGCGCGCGCGGGCACCACGCGGCGGCTCCCGAGGAACTCGCTCGCGAGGTCGCGCAGGGCGAGGCGCACGGCGAAGGCGGGCGCGGGCAGGAGCGCGGGGCGGTGCACGGCCCGCGCGACCTCGCGCGTGAAGCCGGCGTTCCGGAGCACGCCCGGCGCCACCACGTTGATCGCGCCGTCCGCGCGCGCGTCTTCGAGCGCGAGGCGCACGAGGCCGACCGCGTCGGCGAGGTGGACCCACGGGAACCACTGCCGCCCGCTGCCGAGGCGGCCGCCGAGCCCGGCGCGAAACGCGCGCGCGAGGAGCGGCAGCGCGCCGCCTCCGCGCGACAGCACCACCGCGAAGCGCAGCCGCGCCACCCGCAGCCCGTGCTCGCGGGCGCGTTGCGCCTCCTCCTCCCACGCCACGCAGAGATTCGCGAGGAAGCCGGAGCCCGGCTCCGCCGCCTCGTCGAGCTCGGCCTCGCCCCGGTCGCCGTAGTACCCGACCGCCGATGCCGAGATCAGCACGCGCGGTCGCTCGCTCGCGGCGAGCGATCCGATCCGGCGGACGAGGTTTCGCGTCGAATCGACGCGGCTCGTCCACATGCGCTCGCGCCGCGCGCGAGTCGGGAGCCCGCCGAAGATCGGCTCGCCCGCGAGGTGCACGACCGCCTCGGCTCCGGCGAGCGCCGAGGCCGCGAGCTCGCGCCCGTCCCAGCCGACCGTCCCGATCCCCTCGCGCGCCGCGAGCCGCCCAGGCGTCCGCGACACGAGCCGGAGGCTCTGCTTTTCCTCGGCGAGGCGCGCCACCAGCGCCCGCCCGACGAGGCCGCTCGCCCCGGTCACGAGGATGGGCGCGTTCACCGGCTCCTCGCGGGCGCAAAGGTCGCGTAGATGCGCTCCGCCTCGGCCGGGCTCGTGGCGAGCGGCGCAAGGACGGGCGTCGTCACGCCCGCCTTCACGAACTCGGCGAGCTGCGCGCGGCACTCGTCCTCCGTCCCCAGGATCGCGATGCGATCGACGAGCTCGTCGGGGATGGCTGCTGCCACCGCCTGTCGGTCGCGCTTCGCGAACGCCTCGCGGATCGTGCGCGCCTCGTCCGGGAAGCCGCACCAGGCGAGGTAGGCGTTGTAGACGGGCGTCGCGAGGTAGGCGCCGAAGCCGAGCCGCACCAGGCCGCGCGCCTTCGCGCGGTCCTCGGTGAGGCAGACCTGGAAGCGGCACACGACCTCGTCCTGCGTGCCGTCGCGGCCGGCCGCGGCGGCGCCGGCGCGATAGGCCGCGAGGATCTGCGGCATCGCGCTGGCCGGCTGGAAGTTGATGATGAGCCCCTCGCCGATTGCGCCTGCGAGGCGGAGCATCTGCTCGCGGAGCGCAGCGAGGTAGATGCGGAACGGCTTCCGCGGCGGGCTCGCGAGCCGGAAGCCCTTCGAGCGAAAGTGTGCCCCCGTGAAGTCGGTCTTCTGGCCCGCGAGGGCCTGGCGCAGGATCGCGACGCTCTCCCGCACGTGGCCGAGCGGCGCCTCGAAGTCGATGCCGTTCCAGTCGCCGATGATCGCGTGGCTCGAAGAGCCGAGGCCGAGCACGAAGCGGTCGCCCGAGAGCTGCGCGAGCGTGCCGGCGCCCATCGCGAGCACGGCCGGTGTGCGGTTGTAGACGGGCACGATGGCGGTGCCGATCTCGATCCGCGAGGTCGCCCACGCCATCGCGCCCGCCAGCGCAAAGGAGTCGGGCCCGCTGGTCTCCGCCATCCAGATCGCGTCGTAGCCCCACTCCTGCTCGGCCTGCTTCGCGAGCTCCACGCACGCGCGCGCGTCGTGGAACGGGGACGGCAGCGTGATCGCGAGGCGCCCGAGCGGACCGCTCATCGCGGGGCCATCCGGAGCGCGCCGTCGAGGCGGATCACCTCGCCGTTCAGCATCGGATTCTCGAGGATGTGGCAGGCGAGGGCGGCGTACTCGGCGGGATCGCCGAGCCGGCGCGGGAAGGGGATGCTCGCGGCGAGCGCCTCGCGCGCGGGCGCGGGCAGGCCCATCAGCATCGGCGTCCCGAAGAGACCGGGCGCGATCGTCACCACGCGGATGCCCGCGCCCGCGAGGTCGCGCGCGAGCGAGAGCGTCATGCCGACCACGCCGCCCTTCGAGGCCGCGTAGGCGGCCTGGCCGATCTGCCCCTCGAAGGCGGCGATCGACGCAGTGTTCACGAAGACGCCGCGCTCGCCGGCGGCGTTCGGCGCGTTCCCCAGCATGCGCGCCGCCGCGAGCCGGATCACGTTGAACGTGCCGATCAGGTTCACCTCGATCACGCGCCGGAACTGCGAGAGATCGAGCGGCTGGCCGCTCTTGTCCACCACCCGGCCCGGAGTTCCGATGCCCGCGCAGCTCACGACTGCCGAGAGCGGGCCGAGCTCGGCCTGCGCGCGGTCGAGCGCGGCGGCCACGCGCGCCTCGTCCGTCACGTCGGCCGCGGCGAAGAGCGCCGCCGGCCCGAGCGACTTCGCGACTTCGGCCCCCTTCGAGCGCTCGAGGTCGAGGATCAGGACGCGGGCGCCGCGCAGGGCGAGCTCGCGGGCGGTGGCCTCGCCGAGGCCCGAGCCGCCGCCCGTCACGACCGCCGTGCTGCCGCGGATCTCCATCGCTCCTCCGGGAAGGGGGCGAACCTACCCCCTCGCGAGGGCGGCGGCGAGCGCGCCCGCGAGCGGGCCGGGGCGGCCGCCGCCGACGGGGCGCCCGTCGAGCGCGATGATGGGCCGCGCACCGCGGACCGCGTTCGTGGCGACGAGCTCGCGGATCCCGGCCAGCGCCTCTCGCGACACGTCCGCCTCGGCGAGCGCGACGCCCGCCGCGAGCACCGCTTCGAGCGCAACCCCCGCGACCGCGCCGCGCACGAGGGGTGGCGTCACCGCGCGGCCGTCTGCGAGCACGAGCGCGAGGTTCGTGCGCGCACCCTCGACCAGGCGCCCGGCCGCATCGAAGAGCAGCGCCTCGTCCACGCCGGCCGCCGCTGCCGCCGCGCGCGCCGCCTCGAGCGCGGGAACCTCCGCGCGCTTCGCGCCGGGCGCACGGCCCGGCCCCGGATGCGCGAGCGGCGCCGTGATCGCGCGCCAGCGCTCGGGCTCCGGCCCGAGCGCGCGCGTGCTCGGGACGAGCGCGCCGCCCGCGCGCGCCTCGAGCCGCACCACGCCCACACCGTCGGCGCCGAACGCCGCACGCCCGGCCGCGAGGAGACGCTCGCGCACGAGGGCCGCGTCGTGCGCGCCGAGCCCGAGCGCACGGGCGTCACGCACCAGGCGCGCGGCCACGCGCTCGGCCAGCCAGATGCGGCCGCGCTCGTAGCGTCCGGTCGTGTAGCAGGCGGCGGTAGCCACGGGAGTGCCGAGCGCCTCCGGGTGCGACGAAGGGGCGAGCCTAACGCAGAGCGCGCAAGGCGAAGAGGGTCTGGAGGGGAGGCGGCGGCGGCGGCGCTGCGCCCCTTGCTCGCCTTCTACTCGTAGCTACCGTCGCTGCATTGCGAATGAAAAACATAGCCCTAATCTATTCTTGTGCCGCGCCGACTGAAGCAGCTCGCGTTCACCGACTACCGGCGACGGACGGGGCGCGGCGGTCCGCGTCCTGGTGCGGGACGACCGCGCGGTCCGCGGCCCCGCGTGTTGCACCGAGAACGCGGCCCGGTGCCCGGTTCCTGCCCGGTGCACGTGACGCTGCGTGTTCGCAAAGGCGTTCCGTCGCTACGAACGGTGGCGCTGGTACACGAGTTCCGGCGTTCGCTCGCAGACGCGAGCGAACGCGGGAACTTCCGGGTCGCGCACTACTCGCTCCAGGGCGCCCACGCGCACTTGATCGTCGAAGCGCACGGGAAGGAGGCGCTCGCGAACGGCATGAAGAGCATCGCCGCCCGCCTGGCGCGTGCGGCCAACCGGGTCTGCGGGCGCAGCGGGCCGGTGCTCGACGGGCGCTATCACCATCGGCCGCTGCGGACGCCGAGAGAGGTGAGACGAGCCCTCGCCTACGTCTTGCTCAACGCTCATCGCCATCTCGCGAAGCGGCTTCGCGGGGCGCGCGCCGCGTCTTCGCGTCTCGACCCCGCCAGCTCCGCGCGCTGGTTCGACGGCTGGCGACCGGAGGTCGCCAGCCGGCTTCCCGGGGCCAAGGGGAGCCGCGAGGTCGCACTCCCTCGAACATGGCTGTTGAGGGTGGGATGGCGGCGGCACGGATTGGTGGATCCGAGCGAGCTACCCGGCTTTGCGGCGGGGGCCAGGGCGTAATCCCTCTGCAACAGCGCCGTGCCCTTCGGAATCCCGCTACTCGAGGCGTTGAATGGTGATCACGTAGACCGGCAACTCAGCGAGAGAATCCTCACTGGGTGGAAAGTCGATGCCACTCGAGAGATCAAACGAGAAGTAGCCCTCTCCAAGCGACTCATCGCTGAGGGAGACAAACCGGCCCTCAGCTTCGCCATAGCTGAGGGTTGCGGTTGGGTACTTGGAGCGCACCAGCTCGAAGGAATCCCCGACGCGAACTCCTCGATCTGTGGGAATCCGCTTGTCTTCAACACGAATCGCCCACACTCGCCGATCCTCATCGGGCTCGCCGATCGCGACACTTCCATCCCCGAACCGCACTGCGAGCCCGGGCTCCTCCCCTTCGCGTGGAACGACGACCTCCCTCACATCGCCTCCGAACTCCTTGCGTACCTCGGATTCGGCCATGCCAAGCCGAAGGGCGCCCACGTGAGCATGAGGTACGGGAGAAGTCGCGCGATCCACCTCATCGTGTCTCGCGACAATGCACCGCCGGGAGCCGAGCCCCTTCCCTCAACGGCCTTCATCCTGTGGTAGGCGGCCACGCCGTCCGAGGCGCAACCCCGGCCGACTAGCGCTTCTCGATGTCGGGCACCTTCCGCTCGCGCGCGCCGGTGTAGATCTGGCGCGGGCGCCCGATCTTGTGCCGCTGCTCGTGCATCTCGAGCCACTGCGCGATCCAGCCCGGCAGGCGCCCGATCGCGAAGAGCGGTGTGAACATGTTCGCCGGCGTGCCGATCGCGTTGTAGATGACGCCCGAGTAGAAGTCGACGTTCGGGTAGAGCTTGCGCTCGATGAAGTAGTCGTCCTTCAACGCGAGCTCCTCGAGCTCGATGGCGATCTCGAGCAGCTTGCTGTGCACGCCGAGCCGGCGGAGCACGTCGTAGCACGCCTTCTTGATGATCTTCGCGCGCGGATCGAAGTTCTTGTAGACGCGGTGCCCGAAGCCCATCAGGCGCGAGGTGTCGTCCTTGCTCTTCGCGCGCTCGACGAACTCCTTCGCGGAGATGCCCTCTGCCGCGATGGCCTGGAGCATCTCGATCACCTCCTGGTTGGCGCCGCCGTGGCGCGGCCCCCAGAGCGCGTTGATGCCGGCCGAGACCGCCGCGAACAGGTTCACGTGCGACGAGCCCACCAGGCGCACCGTGCTGGTCGAGCAGTTCTGCTCGTGATCAGCGTGGAGGGTCAGGAGGAGGTCGATTGCCTTCTCGACGACCGGATCCACCTCGTAGGGCTCGCACGGCGTCGCGAACAGGAGGCGCAGGATGTTCCCGACGTAGGTGAGCCGGTTGTCGGGATACATGAAGGGCTGGCCGATCGAGTGCTTGTAGGCGTAGGCCGCGATGGTGGGCAGCTTCGCGATCAGGCGGTGGACGGAAACCTCGACCTGACGCGGGTTCCGTGGGTCGAGGCTGTCGGGATAGAAGGTGGCGAGCGCGCCCACCACGGCGGAGCAGGCCGCCATCGGATGCGCGTCCTTCGGCAGCACGCGATAGAACTGCCGGAAGTCCTCGTGGAGCATCGAGTGATAGGTGAGCGAGCGCGAGAAGCTCTGGCGCTGCTCCGGGGTCGGCAGCTCGCCGGAGATCAGGAGGTACGCCACCTCGACGAAGCTGCACTGCTCCGCCAGCTCCTCGATGTCGTACCCGCGGTAGCGCAGGATCCCCTGCTCACCGTCGATGAACGTGATCGCGCTCTCGCACGACCCCGTGTTCGCGTAGCCGGGATCGAGGGTGATCAGCCCGGTCTCGTCGCGCAGCTTGCGAATGTCGAGCGCGCGCTCGCCCTCGCTCCCCTCGATGACGTCGAGCGGGATCACGCGGCCGTCGACGCGAAGTTCCGCCTTCGGGGGCATCGGACTCCTCCTCCGGGTGGCCCGTCGTCGAGCCGAATCACCTTAGCCTAGGGCTCGCGCTGTCGCTGGCCGTGCCGGGGATCACGACGAGCAGCTCGCGCCGGCCCGCGCGCGCGCGATGGACGACCTCGACCGGCGTCTCGAGGCGCTCGAGCTTCTTTGCCTTGAGCACCACGGCGCGGCCGCCCTCGGCGAAGAAGCGCTCGACGTCCTCGGGCGTGCGGAGCTCGGCGACTCGCCGGCCCCCGTAGTAGGCGAGGCCCCCCACCATCGAGCGGCTCCCGAGGAGGCCGATGCGCCCGCCCGGAGGCGTGTGCTCGGCGGCGGCCAGCGCCGTCGGGCGGAACGTCGTGACCGGCTCGAGCGCGGGGTAGAGGAGCAGGAACACCGCGAGCTGGACCGTGGCGAGCGTGCCCGTCAGGAGGCCGAGGAAGGCCGGCACGGAGACGCGATTGCGGACGCCGAGCAGCCCGGCGGCGAGCGCTGCGCACGCGATCCCGATCAGGCCCGCGCCGAACGCGACGAGGAGCGGCGCGCGGAGCCCCGTGAGCTGATCCGGCCGGATCACGAAGGGCCGCCCGAGGCCGGCGGCGATGACCTCCGCGCCGAGCGCGAGCAGGAGCACGCTCACGAGCACCGAGCCCATCGTGAACGCGCGCGGCAGACGCGCCCGGCCGGCGAGCCAGGCGAGGAGCGCGTCGGCGGTGAGGAGCGCGGTCGCAGGGAAGATCGGGAGCTGATAGAGGCCGCGCTTGCCGCCCGAGAGCGAGAAGAACACGAGGCTCACCGCGATGCCCGCGAGCAGGAAGCGCCAGGCGCGGTGCGTCTCCTCGTCGCCGCCGGGCGCGAAGACCTGCCGGCGGCCGATTACCCAGACGGCGGGCCAGGCGAGCGTCCAGGGCAGGAACTCGACCGGGAAGCTCCAGAGGTAGTAGTAGAACGGGCGCGCGTGCGAGGTGCCGGCGAAGAAGCGGCCGAATATGTTCTCGCCGACCGCGGTGGCCGCGAAGCCCGCCGGCGCGAGCGCCGTCGCGGCTGCGATCCAGATGAGCCCCGGACCGAGCGAGAGCGCGAGCCCCCAGAGCGGGAAGGCGCGCGCGAGGTCCCTCGGGCGCCGCTCCCAGAGCAGGAAGGCGGCGATCGTGAGCGCGGGGATCAGGAAGCCGACCGGCCCCTTGGTGAGCACCGCGAGACCGAGCGCGAGGTGGAGCCCGAGCTGGTGGAGGCGCGGGCGGCCGAGACCGCGGTCGAGCCACCAGAAGCTCGCGAGGGCGGCGAGCTCGAGCGCCGTCAGCAGCACGTCGAACTGGACGCGGCGCGCGAGGTGCGAGAACGAGTAGACCGTGACGAGGAGGGCGGCGCCGAGCACGCCCGTGCCGCTCCCGAGCATGCGCGTACCGAGGTGGAGCGTCAGCCACACGGCGAAGAGGCCGGCGAGCGCCGAGGGGAGCCGCGCCGCGAGCTCGCTGACCCGGCCGAAGGGGGCGCCGGCCGCGGCAGCGAGCCAGTAGTAGAGCGGGGGCTTCTGGGTGTAGACCTCCCCGTTCAGGTGGAGCACGACGAGGCCACGGGGGCCGTGCTCGAACGAGCGGAGCTCCTCGGCGATCTGGAGCGCGCGCGGCTCGTCCGGGGCGTCCGCGTCGAGCCAGCCGAGTCCGGCCAGCAGCAGCACGGCGCTCGTGGCGAGCACGGCGAACGCGAGCCTCGGGCCGGCCTGGATCGACGACATCGCCCTCCCACGCTCGTCGCGACGGCCGCGAACGGTACCCTCCCGGCGGAGGAGGTGCCGCATGACGGACGACGCGCTCTCGGCCGAACTCTCAGCCCGGCTCGCCGAGACCCCGATCCCGCTGAAGGAGGTCGCCGCGCTCCTCGATGGCGCGACGCACGAGCAGCGCGTGCGCTGGGTCCGCTCGGTGGGCCGTGCCGGGCAGCGCGCCCTGTGGCAGGCGGCCGCCGGCTTCCTGCCGCTCTCGCTCCAGGACCTCGTCCCCGCCGCGAGGCGCGACGGCGAGACGGTGCGTCACCTCGGCAAGAACACGCTCCCCGCCTTCACGCACTTCGAGAAGCGCTTCTGCCGCCCGGCGGGCGAGGATCCGCGCGCGCCGCGCGCGCTCCACGGCTTCAACTTCCAGTCGCTCTCCTGGCTGACGGGTCCGGGCTACTACGTCGCGCACGCCGATCCTGCGCTTCCCGAGGTGCTGATCGACTACCGCGAGATCCCCCTCGCCGCGCCGCCCGGCTGGCCGGCGCTGCGCCGCAACGAGACGGGGCCCGCGCGCCTCGTCTACGGCTTCATGGTGGACCGCCTGCGCCGCGTCTCCGAGCACGTCACGATCGGCTCCGCGGCGCGGAACGGCAAGGATCTCGGCAGCTGGTTCCTGCTCACGCGAGAGGGGTGAACGATGCTCGAGAAGCAGACGATCCTGGTGACGGGCGCGACGGGGCAGGTCGCGTTCCCGATCGTGCGCGCGCTCGCGCCCGCGAACCGCGTGCTCGCCTTCGGCCGCTTCCAGAAGGCCGAGGACCGCGAGCGCGTCGCCGCGCTCGGCGCCGAGGTCGTCGCGGGAGACCTCGCGCGGGGCGAGCTCCGGGCGATCCCGCAGGCGGTCGACTACGTGCTCCACTTCGCGGTGGCGCGGAGCGGCACGCCCGACTTCGACGGCGACCTCGCCGCGAACGCCGAGGCGGCGGGCCTGCTCCTCGCGCACTGCCGCCGCGCGCGCGGCTTCCTGCACTGCTCGACGGCCGCCGTGTACCAGGCGAAGGGCGGCGAGCCGGCGCGCGAGAGCGACCCGCTCGGCGACCACCACCGCGTCATGATGCCCACCTACAGCATCTGCAAGATCGCGTCCGAGGCGGTCGTGCGCGCGGCCGCGCGCACGTTCGGCGTGCCGACCACCATCGCGCGTCTCGGCGTTCCCTACGGCAGCAACGGCGGCTGGCCCTGGTACCACCTGATGATGATGAAGGCGGGCGTGCCGGTGCCGATCCACCCGAGCGGTCCGAACCGTTTCCCGCTGCTGCACGAGGACGACTACGTCCGCCACGTGGAGGGGCTGCTCGCGCTCGCGAGCGTGCCCGCCACGATCGTGAACTGGGCCGGCAGCGAGGACACCTCGATCGAGGCGTGGTGCGCATGGCTCGGAGAGCTCACCGGCCTCGAGCCCCGGTTCCAGCCCACCGAGAAGACGCTCGAGCCGCTCCCGCTCGACGTCTCGCGGCTCGAGGCGAAGCTCGGCCCGAGCCGCGTGCATTGGCGCGACGGGGTGCGACGCATGGTCGAGACGCGGAACCCCGAGCTGCTCCGGAGCCGTGCTTGAGCACGCCCTTCCTCTCGGTGGTCGTGCCGGTCTTCGAGGAGCGGGACAACCTCGAGCCGCTTCACCGGGAGCTGGACGGGGCGCTCGCTCACCTGCCCGGCGGCGTCGAGTTCGTGTACGTGGACGACGGAAGCCGCGACGGCAGTGCCGAGGCGCTCGCGACGCTCGCGAAGCGCGACGACCGCGTGCGCGTACTCCGCTTCCGGGAGAATCGCGGCCAGAGCGCTGCCTTCGACGCGGGCTTCCGCGCCGCGCGCGGCGAGGTCGTCGCCACGCTCGATGCCGACCTCCAGAATGACCCCGCGGACCTGCCGCGCCTCCTCGCCGCGCTCGACCGCGCCGACGTGGTGAACGGCGTGCGCGTCGGGCGCCAGGACGGCCTCGTGCGCCGGCTCTCGTCGCGGATCGGGAACGGCTTCCGGAACTGGCTCACGCACGAGACCGTCAGCGACGTGGGCTGCTCGCTCCGCGTGATGCGAGCCTCCTACCTGCGCCGCGTGAAGCTCTACCGCGGCATGCATCGCTTCCTGCCCACGCTGCTCCGGATGGAGGGCGCGCGCGTCGCCGAGCTCCCGGTGCGCCACCGCCCGCGCCGCCACGGGCGCTCGAAGTACGGCATCGCGAACCGCCTCTTCGTCGGCCTCGCGGACGTCTTCGCCGTGCGCTGGATGCAGAGCCGCCGCCTCGACTACGAGCTCCGCGAGTCCGACGGCGAATAGGCTCGGAGCCCCGGCCGGGTGTGAAGTGCTTCTCAGCGCGGCCCCCCCGGAGCCTGCCAGCTTCCCGGCCGTGGTAGGCTTGGCCCGACTCGAACCGCCCGGAACGCCGGAGCGGCCCCCCGTGGCACCCATCCCGCGCTCGCTCTCGCTGCTCCTTCTCGCTGTCGCTGCCGGCGGCTGCTACGCGCTCGCCTTCCCGCCGTTCTCGCTCCCGGGCGTCGCCTTCGTCGCGCTCGCGCCGCTCTTCGCGCTGAGCCTCGCTCTGCCGCCCGCGCGGGCGGCGCTCGCAGGCCTCTGCTGGACGACGGGAGCGGCGCTCGCCCTCGGGCACTGGCTCCCCGGGACGATCGCGCGCTTCTTCGAGGCGCCCGTCGCGCTCGGCTGGCTCGCCCTGCTCGTGCTGGCCTGGCTCCCGGCGGGCGTGCCGATCGCGTGCTGCACGGCGTGGCTTGCCTGGGCCGGACGCCGCCGCCAGATCGGCCCGCTCACGCTCGGCGGGGCCTACGGCCTGACGGAGCTCGCGCGCACCTACGCGTGGCTCCCGCTGCCCTATGCGCCGCTCGGGAGCGCGGAGCTGCCGGAGGTGCTCGTGCAGAGCGCGGACGCGCTCGGCGTCTTCGGCGTCGGGATCCTCGTCGCGGGAGCGAACGGCATGCTCGCGAGCGCGCTCGCGCCGGCGCTGCGCACGCGCCGCGTCGCCTTGGAGACGGGGGCCGTGGCGCTCGCCCTCGCGCTCGCAGCCGGCCTCGGCGCGAGCCGGCTCGCGGACGAGCCCGACGCGGCGCGCCCGCTCCGCGTGGCCGCCGTCCAGCCCGGCGTCGCCCTGCGCCTCGCCGCCCCCGACGCGCCCGAGACGGCGCGGCGGCACGCGATCGCGCTCGCCGACACGCGCGCGCTGATCGGCGCGGGGCACGACCTCGTGGTCTGGCCCGAGCACGCGGTGGGCTTCTACCTGCGCGAGCGGACGCCCGAGCGCGAGGCGCTCCTCGCGCTCTCTCGCGCGCTGCCCGCCGACCTCTTGCTCGGCGGGCCGCACTACCGCTTTGCTTCGCCGGAGCCGCGATACTTCGCGTCCGCCTTCCTGCTCGGCCACGGCGAGCTCCGCGGCCGCCACGACAAGACGCGGCTCGTGCCGCTCGCGGAGGTGGCCTACGCGGAGGGCGAGCGCCTCGTTCCGCTCGCGGGCGACCACGCGCGCGTCGGCGCGCTGGTCTGCGCCGAGCTCCTGTTCCCGGGCGTGGCGCGCGAGCTCGCGCGCGGCGGCGCGGAGATTCTCGCGAACCCGTCGAACGACGCCTGGCTCGTGCCGGCCGCGGCCGATCACATGCTCCGGCTCGCCGCGCTCCGCGCGATCGAGAACCGGCGCCCGCTCGTGCGCGCGACACCGACCGGTGTCTCCGCGGTGATCGACGCCCGCGGCCGCGTGCTGGCCCGCGCCCCCGACGGCGCGCGCGCCGTGATCGAGGCGAAGGTCTCGCCCGGCCGCGGCCTCACGTTGACCCAGCGCTTCGGCGACTGGCCGGTCTGGCTGGCTGGCCTCACCGTCGGAGCCGTCACCCTGCAGCGGAGGAGAAGCCATGCGTAGCTACTGGATCGGATCGGCTCTCGGCGTCCTCGTCCTCGCCGGCGCCGTCGCGACGGACGCGGTGTCCCCCGGGCCCGCGACGCGCAAGAACCTGCTGCCGCTCGGCTTCTGCGAGGGCGGTCCGAACGACGGCGACCCGTGCCTCGAGGACTTCGATTGCGAGGCGCCGCGCGGGAAGGGCGGCGAGTGCACGACGCGGCTCGCGCGGCGCTCGATCCGCGGCCTGCTCACGCTGATCGCCGACAAGGACTCCGGCGGCTTCGACGACACGAGCGCCGTGCCGGAGCAGCCCGACGCGCTCGGGACGCCGATTCCGACCGACCTCACGCGCTCGACCCTCACCGTGATGCTCGAGTTCGAGCACCGTGGCCGGAAGTTCGTGCTGACCGAGACCTACAAGGACCTCGGCGACTACGCGGATCCCGCGCTCGGGATCGACTGCCATGGCTTCTGCGTCCCGACCTGGCGCGAGCCGGCGGTCGAGGCGCGGATCGCGAGCATCGGTGACGGCGACGACGACGGCGGCGCCGGCGGCGGCGGTGGCAGCGGTGGCGGCGGCGGTGGCGGCGGCGGCGGCGGCCAGCAGGCGGGCGGCGAGGGCATCCGCATCCAGTGGGCGCCGGGCGGCGCGGCCATGCAGGCCGCGCTGATCGAGGCCCTCGGCCTGCCGGAGGGCAGCGTCGCCTTCCTGGAGGAGGTGAGCGACAAGAAGCTCTTCGATCACTCCGACGAATCCGACGTGCTCGCCTCGGTGCGGCGCATGCGGGTCAAGATCGGCGTGATCCTCCCACCCAAGCAGTGACGCGCGGGCTCCGCGGGCGCGACCGCGCGCTGCTCGGGACGGCGCTGGCGCTCTTCGCGGCCTGCTTCGCGCTGCATCTCGGGCAGCTCGCACAGGGCGGCTTCACCTGGATGCCGGTCTCTGTCGAGGCGGATCCGGGGTCGGACTTTCCGCGCGTGCGCGGCTTCTGGTGGACGCAGCTCGAGGAGCGGGATGGCCTCCGCGTGGGCGACGAGCTCCGCGCGCTCGAGGGCGAGAGCCTGGCCGGTGTGGGCCAGCTCGGGCTCGTGGCGCGGATGCTCGCGCGCCCGCGCGAAGCCGTCGCTGTCACGCGCGCCCGGGCCGGAGACGTACGGGAGGTGCGGCTCGAGCTGCCGCGCGTGACCCAGGCCTGGCGCACCAGCGTCCTCGCGCTGGCGTTCGTCTCGCTCGGCGCGCTCGCGTTCTGGCGCGCGCGTGGCTTCCGGCCGGCGCGACTCCTGTTCGGCTCGCTCTTCGGCTACGGGATCCACTGGACCTACTTCTGGGGCGGCTCGCCGGCGCAGACCTGGGCCGGGCTCGTGGCGTTCGGCTTCGGCATGGCGGGCGCGATCGTGTTCGGCCTCCAGGCCGCGCTCGCCTTCCCGGTCGAGACGGCGAGTGCGAGCCGCGGGGCGAGGCTTGCCACCTTCGCGTTCGCGATCCTCGGCGTGGGCGGCGTCTCGTGGGGCTTCGGCTTCCCTCTCGCGCCGAAAACCGGCGCCCTGATCAGCACGGTCGGCACCCTGCTCGGTGCGCTCGCGCTGCTCGCGATCCTGACCCGGAACTTCCGGCGTGCGGGCCCGACCGGACGCCGCCAGCTCAAATGGGCCCTGGTCGGCCTCTACCTCGGCCTCGCGCCGCCGCTCCTCGCGGCGTTCGCCACGCTGCTCGAGCCGCGCCTCGGCTGGCTCTATCAGGCGAGCCTGCTCGCCGTGCTCGCGATCCCGCTCGCGCTCTTCGTGGCGCTCTCGCGCGACCACCTCTACGACGTCGACCGGCTGATCTCGGCGAGCGCAACCTACAGCCTGCTCTCGCTGCTCGCGGTCGTCGGCGCGCTGCTCGCGGTGCCGCCCGCGGCGCGGCTCCTCGCGGGCGTGGTGGATCCCGACTTCGCGCAGGTGGGGCTCTCCGCGCTCGTCGCGCTCGCGCTGGTCGGTGCGCGTGGCTGGCTCGCGCCGCGCGTGGAGAGGCTCCTGTTCCGCGAGCGCGTGGCCCTCGAGCGTGGCGCACAGGCGCTCCGCGACGCGCTCGGCGCGAGCGAGAAGCCGAGCGACCTCCTCGACACGCTCGGCTCGCGGCTCGACGCGCTGCTCGCGCCGAACTGCACTGTGATCTACGCGGCGGCCGGCGAGGAGCTCGCACCCGTGTTCGTGCGCGGGCCCGCCGCGGCGCCGGGCTTCGGGCTCGAGCGCCCGCTCGCGCTCCAGCTCGCCGGCGAGAGCGGGCCCGTCGCCGTGCCCGCGCGCCGCCGCCACGCGTTCTGGCGCGCGCTCGCGGCGGACGAGGCGTCCGCGCTCGAGGCGATGGGCGCGACGCTCCTCGTGCCGCTCCGGCCGAAGGGCGCGCTCGTCGGCTTCGTGTGCCTCGGCGAGAAGCGCTCGGGCGACGTCTACACCGCGCAGGATCGCGCGCTCCTCGCGAGCATCGCCGAGAAGGTCGCCGACGAGCTCGTGCGGTTCCACGAGCTGGAGCTCCGCGAGGCCGAGCGCGCGCTCGGCGCGCGCCTGCGGCGCTACGTGCCCGGCGCGATCGCGGAGGAGCTCGAGCGCGGCGGCTCGCTCGCGCCGGGTGAGCGCGAGGTGACCGTGCTGTTCGTGGACGTGCGCGGCTACGCGAGCTTTGCGGAGCCGCGCTCGCCGGCGGCGATCTTCGAGGCGGTGAACGCGTACACGCGGGCGGTCTCGGAGGCGGTCCGCGAGGCGCAGGGCACCGTGGTCGAGTTCAACGGCGACGGCATGATGGCGGTGTTCGGCGCGCCCGTCGCGCTCCCCGGCAAGGAGCGGGCTGCGCTCGACGCGGCGCTCGCGATCCGCGAGCGCGTGCGCGCGCTCCGTTTCGGCGCCGACGGGCACGGGCTCGACGTGGGAATCGGGATCGCCACGGGCCCGGCGTACGTCGGCTCGATCCAGGGGGCGGACCGCGCGATCTGGAGCGCACTCGGCAACACCACGAACCTGGCGGCGCGCCTACAGGCGCTGACGCGCGAGGAGGCGGCCTCGATCGCGCTCGACGAGACGACGCGGCGGCGCGCAGGTGAGGTGGCAGCGGGCTTCCGCTCGCTCGGCATCGTCCCGATCCGGGGCCGGCGCCCGCAGGAGGTCTTCACGCTTCCCCTGGCGAGCCCGTAGCGCGCGCCTTCGCCGCGAAGCGCTCGAACACGCGCAGCATGGTCTCGTCCGTCTGGATCCCGCCGAAGGGCCAGCTGCCGAACATGAAGGTGGGGACGCCGCTCACCTGCTCCTCGCGTGCGGTCTCGGTGCGGCGCTCGAGCTCCTGGAGCGCGGGGGCGAGCGCCTCCGGCTCGAGCGCGAGTGAGAGGTCGCGGGCGAGGCGGAGCGCATCGGCCGCGTCGGCCGCGACGAGGCCCTCCTCGAACACGGCGCTCCACGCGCGCTCGCGAAAGCTCGCGCCGCGGCCGCGCTCGTCCGCGAGGAGCGCCACCGCGCCGAGTGTGGCGACGTCGGGCCAGATCCGCGGGACGCGGAGCGTCACGCCGAGCTCGGCGGCGACGCGTGCCGCGTTCGCGCGCCGGAGCTCGTCGATCGCTGCGCCGGGGCGGTGGGGCCCGACCAGCCGCGCGAGCTCGAGCGGGGTCCAGACGAGTTCGATCCCGAGCGCGTCGAGCGGGGCCGCGAGGCGCGCGAGTGCGCGGTGTGCGACGTAGCAGAGCGACGAGGCGAAGTCGTAGTGGACGCGGACCCGGAGCGGCTCGCTCAATGATCCGCGCGCCTGCCGAACAGGCGCGCGTGCTCGACCATCAGGCAGCGGTCCTCGACGACCGCGATGCCGGCGGCCTCGAGCTTCGCGCGCGCCTCGGGGTGCGAGATCCCGAGCTGGAGCCAGACCCCGAGCGGCCGCTTCGGGAGCGCGAGGATCTCCTCCACGTGCGCCGGCAGGTGCGCCGGTGCGCGGAACACGTCGATCAGGTCCGGTGTCTCCGCGAGCGCGCCGAGGCTCGGCGCCGCGCGCTCGCCGAGCACGCTCGCGAGCTTCGGCGAGACGGGCAGGATGCGGTACCCGTGCTGCTGGAGGTAGCGGGGCACGCGGAAGGCGTCGTCGCTCTCGCCGGCCTTGATGCCGAGCACCGCGATCGTCTTCACGCGCGAGAGGAGCGCGCGGAGCGCGTCGTCGTCGAGGTTCGCCACGCCGAGACTCCTTGCCGCGAAGGTACGCGGTGGATACCGTCCTCCGCCATGCGATGGGGGCGTGCCGCACCGGCTCTCTTTGCGGCGCTCCTCGTGGCGTCCGCAGTCTCTGCGGCACCCTTCCAGGATCCCGCGCGCGACGCGCGCGTAACGACGCTCGAGAACGGCCTCACGGTCCTCACGCTCGAAGACCATGCGACGCCGGTGGTCTCGTTCCAGATCTGGGCGCGGGTCGGCTCGGGTGACGAGGCGCGCTTCACCGGCCTCGCGCATCTGTTCGAGCACATGATGTTCCGCGGCTCGAAGCACCTCGGAAAGGAGGAGCACTCGCGGCTGATCGAGGAGCGCGGCGGCCAGATCAACGCGTACACCACGCGCGACGAGACCGTGTACTTCACGGACGTGACCCCGGAGCACCTGCCGCTCGTGGTGGCGCTCGAGGCGGAGCGTCTCGCGAACCTCGACGTCTCCGAAGAGAGCCTCGCCGACGAGCGGGAGGTGGTGATCGAGGAGCGCCGCTTCCGCACCGAGAACGATCCGCAGGGGCGGCTCTTCGAGGCGCTGCTGGCGCTCACCTGGCAGGCGCACCCCTACCGCATTCCCACGGTGGGCTGGATGAGCGATCTCGAGAAGATGAGCGTGGCCGAGTGCCAGGCGTTCTTCGACGAGTACTACGCCGCGAACAACCTCGTCGTGTCCGTGGCGGGCGACTTCGACACCGAGGAGCTCCTCGCGCTCGTGCGCCGCGAGCTCGGCGGCCTGCGCCGGGCCGAGCACATCGAGCGCAACCCCACCGAGGAGCCGCCCCAGCTCGGCGAGCGTCGCGCGGTCGTCCACTTCGAGGTGGCCGGGCCGATCGTGGCCATGGCGTGGCACGCCCCCGCGACCGGCCACGCCGATGCCGAGGCCCTCGACGTCGCGAGCGAGATCCTGTCGAGCGGGCGCACGAGCCGGCTCTACCGCGCGCTCGTCTACGACGAGCCGATCGCGCTCGGAGCTGCCGGGGGCTACTGGGAGCTCGCGCGGACGGGCCTGTTCTTCGCCTGGGCGCAGGTGCGGCCCGACGCCAGCGCGGCCACGGCGGAGGCGCGGCTCCTCCGCGAGATCGAACGCCTGCGGAGCGAGCCGCCGAGCGCGGCCGAGCTCAGCAAGGCGAAGCGCGCGCTCGAGGTGGGCCTCATCGCGGGGCAGGGCAGCAGTCACGCGCTCGCCGCCCGCATCGCCGAGGACTGGATCGCGTTCGGGCGGATCCGCCCCCTCGACGAGCGGCTCGCCGCGATCCGCGCGGTGACCGCCGCCGACGTGCAGCGCGTCGCGAATGCGTGGATCGTGCCGGACGGCCGGAGCGTGGTGCAGCTGCTGCCGCCGCCGGCAGAGCAGGCTGCGCGATGAGGCGCGCGCGTGCTGCGGCGCTGGCCGCCCTCCTCGCGCTCGGCTGCGGCGGGACGCTGCCGTTCACCGCGGCGCCGCAGTGGGAGCTCCCGCCGCCCCCGCCGCGCGACGCCCCGGTCGTCCCCGAGGGCCGGCTCCACCGCGAACGGCTCCCGAACGGCGTCCGCGTGCTCGTGCTCGAGGACCCGCGCCTGCCCGCCTTCGCACTCGGCGTGGTGACAACCCGCGGCGCGGGCGTCGAGGCGCTCGGCGAAGCCGGCGTCGCGAGCTACATCGCGGAGCTGATGGAGCGCGGCGCGGGTGCGAGGAAGGCGCTCGAGCTCGCCGCCGTGGTGGACGCGCTCGGCGCGAGCCTCACGGTGACGTCGGACTGGGACGCGATGTACGCGCAGGTCGCGGGGCTCTCGGAGGACCGGGACGCGCTCTTCGACGTGCTGGCCGACGTCGTGCTGCGGCCGCGCTTCGATGCCGACGAGGCGGCGCGCGTCCAGAGCGAGCTCCTCGCGGCGCTCCGCCAGGCCAAGGACGACCCCGCCACGCTCCTCGGCTGGCACTTCACGCGAACGCTCTACACGGGCCACCGCTACGGCCTCCCCGAGGCGGGCACGCCCGAGACGCTCGGGAAGCTCGGGGCCGCCGACGCGCGCGCCTTCCACAAGAGGGTCTTCACGCCGGGCTCGGCCATCGTGTTCGCGAGTGGAGACGTGGACGCGCCCGCGCTGCTCGCGCGCATCCGCAGCACGTACGGCGCCTGGCAAGGGCCGCCTCCGCCGGGCACCGGGGTCCCGCCGCCCGAGCCGCCCGCACGCCGCGTCGTGGTGGTGGACCGGCCCGACCTCGGGCAGACGCAGATCGGCATGGGCCACGGCGGCATCGCGCGGACCGACCCGCGCCGCCTCCCGGTGCAGCTCCTCAACAGCGCGCTCGGCGGCGGCGGCTTCTCGTCGCGGCTGATGGCGCGAATCCGCGCCGAGGAGGGTCTCACCTACGGGGTGAGCTCCCAGTTCGTGCAGCGCCACCAGCCCGGGCCGTTCGGGGTGTTCACGTTCACCCGGAACGAGAAGGTCGGCGAGGTCGTGAAGGCGATCCTCGACGAGCTCGAGCGGATCCGGACGGAGCCGCCCGGCCCCGAGGAGCTGGCCCGCGTGCAGAGCCAGCGTGCGGGCCAGTTCGCGCTCTCGCTCGAGACCTCGGGCGAGGTCGCGGCGGCCCTCGTCGACCTCGAGGTCTACGGATTCGCGCCGGACAGTCTCGATACGTACCGCGGCCGGATGCGGGCCGTCACGCCCGAGCAGACGGCCGCGGTCGCGCGCGAGCTGATCCACCCCACGCCCGCCTCGATCGTGGTGGTCGGCCCGGCTGCATCGCTCGTGCCCCAGCTCGAGCCCTTCGGAGCGGTCGAGGTGGTGAAGCCCTAGCGAGCTTCCACTCGCGAGGGCTTGCCAGCAGCGATCCGGGGCCCCCGACGAGGGGCGCGTCTAGTCTCGACGGGCCCACTCTCCGTCACCACGATCGTCGCGGTCCCGGTCCTTGTCGTTCCGCTCCCACCAGTCGCGGACCCAGTCCAGGTCCCACCAGTCCCGGTCCTTGTCCCGGTCCTTGTCGTGCCGGTCGTCGTGGCGGCCGTGCCGGCGATCCTTCTTCTTGTCGTGCTTGGAGTGCTTCCGCTTGCAGGGGCCCAGCTTGTCGCCGTGGTCGAGATGGGCCTGAACCGCGTTGGCATCGACCAGGATCGTGTGCTTGCGCTTGTGACACAGCTTCACCTTGCCATCCGGACGCGGCGTTGCGGTCGGCTTCACGGTCGGCGTCCGGGTCGGCTTCACCGTCGGCGTCGCGGTCGGCTTCGGCGTCTTGGTCGGCTTCACCGTGGGCGTTGGGGTCCCCGTCACCGTCATGGTGGCCGTTGGCGTCGCCGTGACAGCAGGTGACCCTGTCGGCGTCGCCGTCGCGGTGGCCGTCGCGGTCGGCGTCGCGGTTCCGGTGGCCGTGGCGGTGGGTGTCGGCGTCGCAGTTCCCGTTCCGGTGACCGTCGCCGTGGGTGTCGCGGTGGCCGTCGCGGTCGGCGTCGCGGTTCCAATGGCCGTCGGCGTCGCCGTGGCGGTTGCGGTGGCGGTGGGAGTCGCGGTCGAGGTGCCGGTGGCGGTCGCAGTCGGGGTCGGGGGCGGGGACGACGGCGTGGGGCCGGCTGGGGCCCGATCCGCAGTCCCGAGTGTCACCACCAGCGCCAGGAGAACGAACCATCGAGCCTTCACGTGCATCGCAACCCTCCCCGGATTCCCCCCGAGGTTTCTCTCGCGCTCTTCGTCGGGCCAGAACGAAGTTTCGCCCGGCTGCCCTGGCGGCTCGGCACGCAATGCGCATGCCGATCGCAACTAGAGGCGTTTGCGGACTGAGATCCAACGGTTTCTCCAAAGGCGATCAAGCCGCTGCGAGGAACGCGTGTTCCACGCGTGCGGAAGAGCTTTTCCGCCTTGGTCGTCCTGGGTGCCGAAACGCCGCGCTTCCGTCCGATCGGTCGGTCGGCTACAGATACCGGGCGGATCGACCGATCGGTCTGGCGCCCGGAGGCCCGGTGGAGCCGAGCTCGCGCGAGAAGATCCTGGAGGTGGCCGAGGCGCGCTTCGCGCAGCGCGGCTTCGCCGGCGTCGGCATGCGCGAGGTCGCGCTTGCGGCGGGCCTCGGCAAGTCGTCGCTCTTCCACCACTTCGCGACCAAGGCCGAGCTGTACGTCGCGGTGATCGAGCGCGTGATCGCGCGGATCGAGGTGCACGTGCTGCCCGCGCTCCGCGCCGAGAGCGGCGTCCTCGCACAGATCGACCGCGCCGTGGACGCGCTGATCGATGCGCTCGCGGAGCATCCCACCACCGCTCGCCTCCTGCTTCGCGCGCTGGTCGAGGAAGACGAGCTCGCCCGCGAGGAGCCGCCCGAGGCCGCCGCGGTCGAGGCACGCATCCACGCGCTCGTGGCGCGTTTCCGCGCGCTCCTCGCCGCTGGCGTCGAGACACGCGAGCTCCGGCCCGTGAGCGCGCCCGACGCCGTGCAGACGCTCATCGGCGCCACCGTCTACCACTTCGCGTCGGGCGAGTTCGGTGAGGCCGTGCTCGGTGGCCCGCTCTTCTCGGCCGACGCCGTCGCGCGCCGCAAGCGCGAGGTCAAGGAGCTTCTGCTGCGCGGGCTCGCGAACCCGCCCGAGTCCATGAACTGCGCCCGCAAGGAGGACCCCCTGCCATGAAGAAGCTGCTCTCGGACCATCGCAAGTCGCTCGGCAACGTCGAGGTGATCGAGTTCGTCGACGAGGGCGAGATCGCGCGCCTTCGGAACAAGATCGACACGGGCGTGCCGCTCGAGGTCCACTGGACGTGGGAGTACGGCAGCGAGGTCGAGGAGCTCCGCCGGCTCTACGAGAAGGGCAAGGTCTCGCAGTGGAACGCCGAGAGCGACCTCGACTGGTCGCTGCCCGTGAGCAAGGACGACTGGGTGCTGAACCCGCAGGCTTCGATGATGGCGCAGGCGTGCGCGCTGATGGGCAAGGACGAGGCCACGCAGAAGGCGGCCGCGTTCGACGAGCTCGCGTACACGCTCTCGCAGCTCCTGCACGGCGAGCAGGCCGCGCTCCAGCTCTGCGGCCAGCTCGTGAACGTCTGCGACAAGATGGACCAGAAGTGGTACGCCGCGAGTCAGGTGATCGACGAGGCGCGCCACGTCGAGGTGATGTCGAAGTTCCTCCAGCGCAAGCTGGGCACGATCTATCCGATCGGGCCGACGCTGAAGGTGCTGCTCGACGAGCTGCTCGAGGTCGAGGGCATGCAGAAGAAGACGCTCGGCATGCAGACCCTCTTCGAGGGCACCGCGGTCGGCATCATGGAGCTGATGCGCAGCGAGTCGCGAAACGCGTTCTTCACGGAGATGATCCGCCGCGTCGAGCAGGACGAGTCGCGCCACGCCGCCTTCGGCGTCCTCACCATGCGCCGCGTGCTGAAGGAGGCCAGCGAGGCCGAACGCGCGGAAATGGAGGACTGGGCATTCTCGATCCTCGAGGCGCTGAACGCGAACCAGCAGCTCGACATGCTGCACGTGCTCGGCCCGAAGTACGGCATCGACGGCGAGAACCTGGTGCGCCTGATGGCTGGCCTGCCGAACTACGCCGAGATCAACAGCATCGCGTTCATGCACACGGTGGTGCCGAACCTGCAGCGGCTCGGGCTGATCACCGAGCGCACCGAGCCGGGCTGGCGCAAGGCCGCGATGCTGGTGGACCAGCGCGGCGGCGCGCCGGGGGGCCAGCTGCCGCTGGTGACTTGAGGCTCAGCCCGCCCGCACCACCGCGTAGTCCTCGCGCGGGAAGTGGACGACCACCTCTCCCACGCGCTCGCCCACGCGGCGCACCGCGATCTCGTGCAGGCCCGAGGCGGCGAGCCGCCCGGAGACCGTGCCGGAGCCGTACTCGTCCGCGAGGACCACGACGGGGTCGCCGAGCTCCACGCCCTCGGGCACAACGGGCTCGCCCTCGAACGCGGCAGGCTCCGCCTTGCTCGCGATCGCGATCGCCTCGCTGGAGGTGAGCGGGGTCGACTTGCCGTGCCCGATGGCGCGCACGCGCTCCATCCAGGCGGGCACGCGCCGGAGCGGCGCGAGCAGGGCGGCGGTGCGCGGGTGCGCCCCCAGGAACATCAGCGGATGGAACGCGGAGAAGTCCGCCAGACAGGGCTCGGAGCCGAGCAGGAACGCGCGCCCGTCTGCGAGCAGCCGCTCGAGCCGGTCCAGGTTGGCGCGGATCTGGAGCAGCTTCGTCCCGAGAATCAGCTTCGTCTGATCGAGGTTCGCGCCCGGCGGCACCATCGTCTTGCGACGGTCCTCGACGAACTCCTCCGGGAAGACGCCGCCGATCCCGAAGAACGCGAGGACCACCTGCATGAACGTGGTCTCGCTCCAGCGCGAGAGCGCGTGCTCCTCGGTCTCCCGTCCCGGCGGCGAGAGGGGAGGATCGGGGAAGAGGCGATCGAGCGCGCGCCCGATGCAGTGGGTGTCGCAGTAGACGTCGGCGCCGATCTGGAGCACAGGCACGCGCCGGTAGCCGCCCGTGAGCTCCACGTGGTCCGGCTTCGGCATCACCATCGGCGCCTCGACGGAGCGCCAGCCGAGCGACTTCCGCCCGAGCGCGAGCCGGATCTTCTCGGCGTAGGGAGAGCCTTCGTAATGGTGGAGGATGATCTCGCTCATGCCGCGAGCTTCCCGCAGGCGCGAGCCGCGTGCTAGCCGGAATCGGACCTCACCCCTCGTCGCGGGGCTAGCGGCGGCTCGGCCATCTCGTAAATCTCCCCCCATGCACGCGCTGCTGCTCGCGGCCGCCGCGCTGACGCTCGGGGTCGCCGGCGCAGGCGCCAGCTCGGGAACGCTCACGCTCGACGAGCTGCTCCACCGCATGGCGAGCACGCGCGGTGTCGTGGCGGAGTTCCGCGAGGTGAAGACGCTCGCGCTGCTCGAGGAGCCGCTCGAGGCGCGCGGCACGCTCTACTTCCAGCCGCCGGATCGCTTCGTGCGCGTCACGCGCGAGCCGGCGGCGACCCGCCTCGTGCTCGTCGGTTCACGGATGCGCTTCGAAGACGCGACCGGCGTGAACGACGTGGACCTCGCCGAGAACCCGGTGGCGCGCCAGTTCGCCGACAACCTGGTCGCGCTCTGGCGCGGCGACCGCGCGCGGCTCGAGAAGCTCTACCGCATCGAGTTCGCCGCGGATGGCGCGCGCTGGGCGCTCGGGCTGGCGCCGCGCGGGGCGCCGCTCGACCGCTTCATCGCGAAGATCCGGCTCGCGGGAGATGGCGCGACGATGCGCGAGATGGAGCTCGTCGAAGCCGACGGCGACCGGACGCTCACGCTCTTCGAGACGAGCGACGTGGACCACGCCTTCGGCGCCGAGGAAGCGCGCGCCGTCTTCGGCCTCCCGTGACGCGCAGGCTGCGCCTGCTCGGCTGGGCGGCGCTCACGGTCCTGCTGCTCGTCTACGTCGCGCGGCACATCACCTTCGTCACGGACATCACGAACTTCCTGCCGGATGGCTCGGGCTCAGAGCTCGCGCGCCTCTCCCGCGAGCTCGCGCACAGCGAGCTCGCGCGCACGATGGCGCTCACGGTCGGGGGAGACGACCCGGCGCGCGCCGCGGCGGGCGCAAAGCAGCTGGCCGAGGTCCTGCGCGGACACCCCGAGGTCGCCTGGCTTCGTGCGAGCGCCGACGAGCAGCTCCAGCGGCGCACCTACGAGCTCTACTTCCCGCGGCGCCACTACTTCCTCTCCGACGCGCCCGAGCGCGAGTTGCCCGCGCGGCTCAGCGACGAGGGGCTACGCGCCCAGGCCGAGCGCGCGCGCGAGACGCTCCTGCTGCCCGTCTCGCCGCTCCTGAAGCGCATCCTGCCGGAGGACCCGCTCGGAGCGTTCCCCGCGCTGCTCGCGCGCCTCGCGGGCAACGAGCCGCCGCTCGCGATACGCGACGGCGTGTTCTCGACGCGCGACGGGCGCTGGGCCGTGATCCTCCTCGCGACGCGCCACTCGGCCTTCGACACCGTCGCCCAGGAGCCGCTCCTCGTCGCGATCCGTTCGGCCTTCGAGGCGGCGCGCGCGCGCTTCGGCGAGGACCTCGTGCTCGAGCTCTCGGGCGCGAACCGCTTTGCGCTCCAGGCGGAGGGCTCGATCCGGCGCGACGCCTACCGGATCGGGGCGTTCTCGCTGGTCGGCGTCGGCCTCGTCTTCCTGCTCTTCTTCCGCTCGTTTCGCACGCTCGTCCTCGCGCTCGCACCCGCCCTCGTCGGCATCGTCGCCGGCATGGCCGCGTGCATCGCGGTGTTCGGGCGTCTCGACGGCATGACCATCGCCTTCGGCGCGTCGTTGATCGGCTCGACGATCGACTATCCGGTGCACGTGCTGAACCTCTGGAGCCTCGCGCCGCCCGGGACGTCGGCGTGGAAGATCGCACGCGAGCTCCGCGGCTCGCTCGTGCTGGCCGCGCTCACGACCGTGGCCGGCTTCATCGGCCTCGCGCTGACGGAGTTCCAGGGCTTCCGCGAGCTCGGCGTGTTCGCCGCGCTCGGGATCGGCGCGAGCCTCCTCGCGACGCTCTACCTGCTCCCCGACCTGCTGCCGCCCGGCCGGAGCGTCCCGCCGCTCTCGGAGCGCCTCGCGCTCCGCCTCGGCGCGAGCGTGATCGGGATGCGCCCGCGCCGGCGCTGGCTCGTGGCGCTGCCGCTCGGCGCGCTCCTCCTCGCGGCGGTCGCGCTGCCGCGCCTCGTCTGGGTGGACGACCTCGCGAGCCTCGGCGATCCGGATCCCGCGCTCCTCGCCGAGGAGCAGCGCGTCCGCGAGCGGCTGTCGAGCTTCGACGGCGGGCGGCTCGTGGTCGCGCTCGGCGCACGGCCCGAGCAGGCGATGGCGGCGAACGAGGTCGTGCACCAGCGGCTCTCCGCCGAGATCGCGGCGGGCCGCCTCGCGGGCATACGCTCGCTCCACGACGTCCTCTGGTCCGAGGAGCTCCAGCGCCGGAACCTGGCGGCGCTCCGCGCGAGCGAGCGGCTGCCCGAGCGCCTCGACGCGGCCTTCCAGGCGGCTGGCTTCCGCGCGGGCGCCTTCGCACCCTTCGCGGCATCGCTCGTCGAGCCGCCCGAGCCGCTGACGCTCGAGGAGCTCCGCGCCTCCCCGCTCGGCGAGCTCGCCTCGACCCTGGTCCTCGACCTCGGCGGGCGCACGGGCGTCGTCACCTACCTCCGCGGCGTCCACGATGTCGAAGCCGTGAAGCGTTCGCTCGCGGATCTACCCGACGTCCACTGGTTCGAGCAGCGCGTCTTCCTGAACGAGATCTTCCGGAGCTTCCGCAACGAGACCGTGCAGCAGACCGCGTACGGGAGCCTGCTCGTGCTCCCGCTCCTGGTACTGCGCTACCGCGGCCTCCGGCGCGCGCTCGCGGCCTTCCTGCCCTCCGTGCTCTCCGCGCTCGTCGTCCTCTCGACCTTCTCCGCGCTCGGACACCCGGTGAACCTGCTCCACGCCGTGGCGCTCCTGGTCGTGATGGGCATGGGCGTGGACTTCGGCATCTACCTCGTCGACAGCTTCGAGAGCCAGCGCGAGCTCGGCGCCACGCTGATCTCGATCCTGCTCTGCTGCCTCGCCACGCTCCTCACCTTTGGCACGCTCGCGCTGTCGAGCCACCCGGCGCTGCGCGCGATCGGCCTCACGAGCGGCCTCGGCATCGCGCTCTCGTTCCTGTTCGCGCCAGCCACATTGCTGCTGCTCCACGCCGACGAGCCGGTCGAGGCTCAGCTCGCATCCACGAAGCGCACGTGACCGTCGGTGACGGCGAGCGTCTTCCGCTCGCGACCCGGCCAGGTGATCACGTCGAGCAGGAAGCGGATGCTCTCGCGCGGGCCGCCGAGCACGACCTCGGGCTCGAGCCGCAGCCACGCGAGGGGCGCGGGCGAGCTCGCGCCGGCCTGCTCGAGCGCGGCCTCGATGCGCTTGCGGATCTCGCGCGGCGGGTACTGAAGGAAGACCGAGTGGTAGACGACGGTCAGCGCGTCTGGGGCGCGCGCGGGGAGCCTCGCCTCGAGCCAGGCCGCGGCGTCGGCGCGCTCGACCGTGACTCCGTTTGCGAGGGCGATGGCCGTCGCCGCGTCGAAGCGCGCGAGGCGCTCGGGCTGGTCCGCCCAGATGTAGGAGCGCAGGCGCAGGCGCTCGTCGGGGCGGCGCAGGTCGAGCGGATTCTGGTCGCACGCCACGCGCGAGCGCACGCGCGGGCGGGCGTCGAGCGGCGGCGGCGGGCCGCGCCACTCGGTGTCGATCGTGGCGTCGCTCGGGCCGCCCCAGCGCCAGGACGCGGTCCGGTAGGCGAAGCGGTCCCAGTGGAGGTTGAGGCCCGCGCTCGCGCCGATCTCGAGCAGGTCGAGCGGCGCAGCGAAGCGCGCGGCGAGGTGCAGGAAGCCCGCGAGCAGCGCGATCGCGCGGCGCGTCTCGTTCGTCTGCGGCGGGAAGCGGAGGAAGGACTCGACCCAGTCGCGCTCGCGGGCGAGGAAGGCGCGTGCCGCGCGCCAGACCGCTTCCGCGTCCCACGCCGGCCGCGCCGCGGGATACTCCGCGGCGAGCGCGGGGTCGCGTCCCGAGAGCGCCGCCGCGTGGAGCGCACCCGCGAGGCGGAGCGAGAGGGCGTCGGCCCGCGGATGCCCGGGCCAGTCCGCGACGAGGTCTGCGGTCGGCCCGCCCGCCGCGAGGTCGCGCGCCAGCGCCTCGAGGAGCCGCGCGGTGAAGGGCGAGCCCATGGCGGAGCAGAAGCCCGCCTGCTCGGTGAAGTGGGCGAGGAGGGCGGGGCTCGTGCTCTCGGAGGCGCTCTTCATGGCGGTTCGCCGGACGACGGTACGCCAGCGCCGCCGGACGTCGACGTTGATCCGCGGCTCAACCTTCTCGGGCGTGGGGAG
>Ga0187893_10002025_pt1 | contig 45913 bp, 32 predicted proteins | sample MA1701074metaG_FD_139574 | JGI IMG/M metagenome (GOLD analysis project Ga0187893, IMG submission 139574) | White microbial mat communities from a basaltic lava cave in the Kipuka Kanohina Cave System on the Island of Hawaii, USA - MA170107-4 metaG ... | reverse complement strand
GCGGCTCGGACCAGGACGACCGCGGGCTCGCGCCCGCGGCTCGGACCAGGACGACCGCGGGCTCGCGCCCGCGGCTCGGACCAGGACGACCGCGGGCTCGCGCCCGCGGCTCGGACCACAATAACCGTGAGCATGCGCCCGCGGCTCGGGCCACAATAATCGTGAGCATGCGCCCGCGGCTGGGGCCACAATAATCGTGAGCATGCGCCCGCGGCTGGGGCCAGGACGACCGCGGGCCCGCCCCGGCGGATCTTCGACTCGCGCCCGCGGCTCGGACCACAATAATCGTGGGCTTGCGCCCGCGGCTCGGACCACAATAACCGTGAGCATGCGCCCGCGGCTCGGGCCAGGACGTCCGCGGGCCCGCCCCGGCGGATCTTCGACTCGCGCCCGCGGCTCGGACCAGGACGTCCGCGGGCTCGCGCCCGCGGCTGGGGCAAGGACGTCCGCGGGCCCGCGCCCGCGGCTCGGACCACAATAATCGTGAGCATGCGCCCGCGGCTCGGGCCAGGACGTCCGCGGGCTCGCGCCCGCGGCTCGGACCACAATAATCGTGAGCATGCGCCCGCGGCACGGGCGAGACGCCCGTGCCACAGGTTTTCGAGGGACTGCTAAACGGCCGAGGCCACCTTGACGGGATTGACGATCATGATCTGGTCTTTGCCGGCGGCCTTGGCGAGGTAGAGGGCCTGGTCGGCCAGGCGGACGAGCGCTTCGCCGGTGGTGGGCTGACCGAGTTCGACGCTGGCGAGGCCGATGCTGAGGGTGACGCCGGTGACGCGCGGGAGGCGGCGGGCGAGTTCGAGGCGGAAGGCGCGGATGATGCGCCGCGCTGAAGACTGGGCTTCGGCGGAGGCAGTCCGCGGGAGGAGGACGACGAACTCGTCCCCGCCGTAGCGCGCCGGCACGTCGGCCTGGCGGAGGGTCCGGCGCAGGACGTCGGCGGTCAATTGCAGGACCCGGTCTCCGACGGGATGACCGAGCGTGTCGTTGATGCGCTTGAAGCAGTCGACATCGAGCATTATGCAGGTGAGGTGGGCCTCGTAGCGGCGGGCCTCCGGGAAGAGTTGGTCGAGGAGGTCCTCGAAATGCCGGCGGTTGAACAGGCCGGTGAGCGGGTCGTGCGACGCCAGTTCGCGCAATTGCTCGTTGAGCCGCTCGAGTTGGGCGTTGCGCTCCAGGAGTTCGTTTTCGAGACGGCGGTTGACGGCCTTCATCTCGACCATGGCGAGGGCCTTTTCGATGACGACGGGGACCACGTCGAGGTAGTCGCCGTGCTTGACGACGTAGTCGATCGCGCCGCGGCGGATGGCGTCGGCGGCGACGCGGCCGAACCGCTCGCCGGTGACCATGATGACGGGCAAATCGGAGACGCGGCGGACGCGGTCGAGGAGGTCGAGGCCGGTGCAATCCGGAAGATGCAGGTCGAAGATTCCCAGGTCGAAGCCCGACGGCGGCAGGGCGTCGAACTCGGCGCCGCTGCGGGCGACGCGGACCTCGCAGTCGGTGAAAGCGTCGCAGAGGACGGCCGACATCAGTTCCGCCTGGTCTGGGTCGTCCTCGATCAGAAGGAACCGCAGGCCGCGCGTTTTTTCCGTGGCGTGAGACATCAGATTAGGGTCCCTGCCGCCGCGCCGGCCGACCGGCCGGGGGCCTCCGGCGGCGCGGTCGGCGGCTTGACCGCGGCGCGGCGCACGGTGAAGGCGAACACGCTTCCGCCGCCCCGGTTCTCCTCGATCCAGATTCGGCCGTCGTACATCTGGACGACGGTCTTGCAGTAGGCCAGGCCGACGCCCTTGCCGTTGGTGCGGCTGACGTACTCGTTGCGGGCGCGGCCGAAGACGCCGAAGACGGACTGGCGGTCGGCGGGATCGACGCCGATGCCGCAGTCTGCGACGCGGAACTCGAACTCGTCGGGGCGCTGCGCGCAGGTGATGCGGATGTCGCGTCGGCGGTCGGCCCGGCCCGGCGCGTCGGCTGGGGGCGTGTACTTGATGGCGTTGTCGAGGAGGTTCTGGAAGAGGCGGCGGAAGCGTCGCCGCTCGACGTAGAGCGGGGGAAGGCGGCCGATGATGCGCAGGGGGATTTTTTTGCGATCGAGTTCAAAGGAGAGGTGGCCGGCGATCGAGCGCAATTCGGCGTCGAGGTCTACGAGTTGCCGTTCCTCGCGCTGGTTTCGGGTGCGGGAGAGTTCGAGCAGTTCCTCGATCATGGACATTTCATACTGGATGTTGTGCTCGATGCGGTCGAGGCAATGACGGGCGGAGTCGGGCACGGCGCCGGAGAGTTTTCGTCGCAGGAGGAGGACGAGACCGGCGACGTTCCGCAAGGGGGCGTTGAGATCATGGGAGACGGCGCGCAGGAGTTCCTCGCGTTCGGCGATCTGGATTTCAAGCAGGCGGTTGGCGCAGGCGAGTTCCTCGGTTCGCCGGGAGACGCGCTGCTCGAGTTGGGCGTTTAGGGCGGCCTGGGCGGCGTGGGCCCGGGCGAGTTCGGCGGCCATGTGATTGAAGGCGTCGCCCACGCGGCCGATTTCGTCTCCGCGGCGGAGGTCGACCCGAGCGTTGAGATGTCCGGCGGCGATCCGTCCGGCGGCGGCGGCGAGTTGGTTGAGGGGGCCGACGATGTAGCGGACGATTTCGTAGCCGAGCGGCACCATGAGCAGCGCGATGCCGATGGCGATGCCGGTCACCTGTCGCCGCGCGGCGGCGAGGATTCTGACGTCGCCGGAGACATTCAACCCCAGCCGCACGAACCCTCCGACCGGTCGCGTCGTCAGGGCGGCGGCATCGGGCGAACGATCCTCGACGGGGAAGGTGAGGTCGACCCGCAGTTCGCGGCCGGGGTCTCCGACCACGGTGGGCCTGTCGAGCGGACCGATGACGAGGGACGACCCGTCGCGGTCGAGCATGGCGAGCAGTTCGCCCGGTTGCTGCTGGGCTGCGGCGAGCATCCCGCCGGCGCGGTTTGCGAAGGCGACGTAGGACAGCCGGCCGTCGGTCATCAGGGCATCCGCGACGCGGAGCAGTTCGGGCCTGTCCTCTCGTAGGATGGGATCGGCGACGGCGTGGGCCAGGGTCTTGGCGAGGTCGCGGACGTGGACCTCCGCCCGCTGCAGCGCGATACGGGAGGCGACCTGGAGATAAACCGCCCCGGCGAGCCCGGTGGCCGTCACGACGACGGCGGAAAGCAGCATCGTGGATCGGAACTGAAGTCCGCGTAACTCGTCGCAGATCCGCCGCCCGAACTTTGGCAAGGGAGCGCCCCCGAAGACGCCGACGCGCGCCTGATTGCCGCGCGAAGCGGCTCCTGGAGCCAATCGGACAGACGTTGAAGCGGCTTTATCGAGCGGTGCGGCGGGACCGAGAATAACGACGCGCCGGCAGGGTCGGCGACGCGAACCGGCGACGGTGGTAGGCGGAGGGCCCGGGGACGGTTAAAGTCCGCGGCGGCCGATCCTGGATGACGCGGCCCCGGGGGCAGCCGATAATGAACGAAGCGTCGGCGGATGTGATCGACCGGCGGGCACAACAGGTGTCGATGTGAATCACGGGTTGCAGGCGGTCTTCGTCGTCGGGCTGCTGGCGGGCGAATCCACTCCGACGACGCAGCACGGTGATTCGTCGGGCGCGGCCGCCGTATCCGAGCGCGCCGTGCCGGCGCCCCCGACGACCGGGCCCGCCACCCAGCCGGCAGTCGCGACTACGACGCAGTCCGAAACCGCGCAGCCGGCGCTCGATTCGCCGACCCGGCCGGATGCGGCGGCTTCCACGCGCCCCTCGACTCAGCCGGGGGCGGCGTCCGCCGAGCCGTCCCACCCCCGCGGCACCGGGGAGGCGCCGCCGGTCGCGGGTCCGGCGGAGGTTTTGACGGCATCCCCGGAGACCGTTGAGCCCGCGCGGGAGGCGGCGGGCGAGCCGGTTCCGTACGGACCGGGGCAGTGGCTGGTCCACCTGGGCCAGCATCAGGGCCACGTGGCGGGCCGTGGGGATCCGCGTTCGGTGACGCTCCACGTCCTGGCGCTGATGGTTGCGGCGGGCCAGATGGATGCGAACTGCGGCCCGGCCTTTCTGTGGCAGTTCGACCTGTTCAGCCGCATCGACCGGCCAGCGGATGCGCTGGCGGCGTTGACGCGGTACGTCGACCTGGAGCGGTCGGACGAGTCGGCGGCGCTGCAACTGGTGGCGCTTTCGTGCGAACGGCTCCAGACGGCCGAGGCGCGGGCGGGCTATCTGCGCGCGCAGGCGTCGCGCGTGGGGATTCCGGCCTGCGTGGCGAGCGACCTGCACCGGCGGCTGGCGGCCCTGCACCGGGAACGCCGGGAGACCGAGGCGGCGAGCCGGGAGATCGAGGCGTCGCTGCGCCTGATGCCGACGAACGTGTCGGCGCGGCAACTGGGATACGAATTGTTCGGGGAGACGGAAGCGACGCTTCAGCGGGTGGAATTGGCGCTCCAGATGATCGCGGCCAGCCCGTCGCAGGTGAACCTGCTGTGGGAACTGGGCGAGATGCTGGAGGCGCTGTCGCTGCACCGTGAGGCGCAGGAATGGTTCCTGCGGGCGATCGAGATCCACGAGGCCGAGGCGGGCAGCCCGGCCCGGGCGGAGTACTGGTATCAACTCGCGCAGTCGTACGTGCATTCGAATGATGACGCGCGGGCGCTGGAGGCGGTCGACCGGTGCCTGGGGCAGGACCGCGCGTTTGCGCGGGCGCCCGTCCTCAAGACGCACATCCTGCGGCGGATGAAATCGCCGGAGGCCGAGGCGCCGCTGGCCGACCTGACGCGCGCGTACGACGCGGAGGTCGAGGCGGTGCTGTCGTCGCGGAACGTCGCGCGGGCGGCGGAACTGGCGTGGTTCTACGCCTACCAGAAGCCCGACCGGGACCGGGCGCTGAAACTGGCGACGCTCGCCACGAGCGTGCCCGGCGCGGGTTCGCTGGCGCAGCGGGCGATGGGGTACGCGCAGTTGCTTCATGGCCAGTACGACGGCGCGTTGCAGACGCTGCGGCCGCTGGCGGCGGTCGACCAGTTGGCGGCGGCGGGCTTCGCCACGGCGCTGCTCAACCTCCAGCGGCAGGGGGAGGCGGTGGCGGTGCTGCACAAGGCGGCGCTGCTCAATTTCAGCGGCGTGGGCTACGAGACGCTCGTGCGCATGCTCGAGAAACTCGGCGAAAAGCCGCCGGGCCGCCCGCCTCACGAACGGATCGTCGAGGCAGTGCGGCGGTTCGACCGGCGCGTCTTCGACTTCGCGCGGCGGCCCGGGGAGGCGCTGCGTCTGACACTGCGGTGGGGACGGGAACCGACGGCCGTCGGGCCGTGGCTGGTCCGAATGCGACTCGAGAACGTAGCGCCCTACGCCGTCACGCTGGGCGAGGGTCTGATGAGCCAGCCGCTGGTGCTGTTGTCGTCGCGGTGCGGCGACGATCCGTCCGGCGGGTTTGAGCATTACACGCAACTGCTGCTGAACCGCCGGCCGATGCTCTCGCCGGGCGACGCGATCGAGGTGACGCAGGCGGTCGACCTGGGGCCGGTGCGGGCTCGGCTGCTCGGCACCGCGTCCCGGACGGCGGCGATCGAAATCCGCGCCCTGCTCGATCCGCTGTGGACGGGGCAGGGGTACACGGCGGGCCGGGGGTCGGTGAACGCGACGCCGTTGCGCGCGACGCGCACGGGTCTGCCGCGAGACCTGGCGGGGATGCGAAACCTGGTGAAGCGGGCGGAATCGGGCGAGATCGAGGAGCGCGGCTTGGCCATCGACGCGTTGGGCGGGCTGCTGGCGGAGGCCGAGCAGCCCGGCGCCGATCCGCTGGCGGAGGCCCCGGCGATCCGTCAGCGCCTTGCGCGGCTGCTTCGCGACTCGGACTGGTTCGTCCGCGCGCGGGCCATCGAGGCGCTGCGCTGGTCCCGGCCGACGCCGGAGACGGTGTCGGCGGTCGCGCCGTGCGTGCAGGACTCGCATCCGGTGGTGCGGATGATGGCGGTGCGCTTCTTCGCCGAGCATCAGGGCGACGGATTTCAGAAAGTCCTGTCCGCCCTTGCGGAATCGGACGAGGAGTACGCAGTCCGCCTGCTGGCCAGCAGTTATCTGCCCGGTCTGGCGTCGCGCTGAAATCGTTTCCGGTTTGCGCGGCTCCGATGAGGGTTCAGATCGGCAGACGAGATTCTGCGACGCGGGAGGTTGGTACGCGCCGCACCAGAAGTCGCGGGGTTATCCGCGAGTTGGCCCGGGGCCGGGGCCGGGGACGGCCCGGCTCGCGACGGTATGAGACGGCCCGGCTCGCGACGGTATGAGACGGCCCGGCTCGCGACGGTATGAGACGGCCCGGCTCGCAACGGTTGCGCGGCCTGGCTCGCGACGGTATGAGACGGCCTGGCTCGCGACGGTATGAGACGGCCCGGCTCGCAACGGTTGCGCGGCCTGGCTCGCGGCGGGTGCGTACACAGGCGGGACGCCTGTGCCGCAGAATTGTTAGGTGCTCTTACAACCCGACGGTGCTGGGCTTGGCCGGCAACTTGCGGAGGTATTGCTCCCACTTTCGGATGAAGTCGCGGTCGAAGGGGCCGAAGACCTGCTCGAAATCGGCGAACTCTTCTTTGGGGGAATAAACGCGATCCTCGGTTCGCCGGCGGACGAGGTTGATGTAGGAGACGAATTTCGCGCGGCGCGTGCGCTGGAGAAAGTGCACCATCGCCCAGGCCTGCGCGTAGGCCTTATCCGCGTCCGAGTTGGTGGGCATCAGCAGGTCCGGCGTACCCAGGATCTCGCGGATGGGGGGGAGTTCGCGGGCGTCGTCCAATTCACGCCAGCGCACGAGGCGCTCCTGGTTGAGCGCTCCGATGCCCGATCCGGCGGCCGACGGCGTCGTCTCGAACATCATGGCCAGTCCTTCGAGCAGCCAGCGGGGGTTGGCGAAGAAACGAGGGTTGTGCAGGCCGATGTTGTAGAGCACCTGGTGCGCGACCTCGTGCTGAACGACCATGCGGTTGAGACGCTCCTCGTACTGCGCCGCCCGGGCCTTGTAGGCGTTGATGAGCGAGAAGTCGGGCCGCCGGCCGGCGCGGCGTGCGGCCAGCCCCTCCTCGCGGGCGGCCTCCAGTTCCGCGCGAAACTTCCGGAGGGCGTCAGCATCGGCGAGGTTGAAGAAGGCGGAACGATTGACGAGCGGGTGATACACGCCGGGCATGTCCTGGTTGGCCTTCATCCCGCCCTTTTCGAGGTAGCGGGCGTAGCCCTCGAAGCGATTGAAGAACACGATCTGGAGTTTTTCGGAGGGCTCGGTGACCTCGACGCCGACGTGGCCTGCGAAGCGGAGGACGGCCGAGTAGGTGGCCTCGATGCGGGTGACGAAGGCGTTGAGCGTCTTATCGTCGGCGTCGTGGACGACGACGTAGCGGGGCGTGTGTTTCACCCTGGCACCCGCGCCGAAGAGTTTCTTGAGGCGCGCGGCGGACTTTTTGTTGGGGGGCAGCGATTGAACGGCGCGCCCGGGTTTGGGGTCCGGGTCCTTCGAGGAAGACTGCGGGACCGCCTGGAAGCCGGCGGCGACGAGAACGAGAAGGGGCCAGACGGCCCATTGAGGAGAGAGCGGCACACGGCGCATGGCGGCGTTCTCCCGAACCCCGACCGATCGGGCATTCTATCGCGCGGCGAGGGCCTCGGGGCAGCGATGATCGGCGCCGGGGGCGACGCGGGGATCGGCGGGGCGGGCCCGCCAGTCGGCGAGGGAGCGGACGTCCCGGGCGAGCGAGGCGAATTCGTCGAAGGTCAGGGCCTGTTGTCCGTCGGACAGGGCGCGGGAAGGGTCGGGATGCACCTCGACCATCACGCCGTCGGCCCCGGCGACGACGGCGGCCCGCACGAGCGGGGGGACGGCCCAGGCGATTCCCACGGCATGAGAGGGATCGGCCACGACCGGGAGGTGCGTGTCGTGCTTCATCAGGACGACGGCCGACAGATCGAGCGTGTATCGCGTCGCGGTCTCGAAGGTGCGGATGCCGCGCTCGCAGAGCACGACCTCGAGGTTGCCCCGTGACAGGACGTACTCTGCGGCCATGTACAATTCGTTGAGCGTCGCGCCCATGCCGCGCTTGAGCAGGACGGGTTTGCGGAGGCGGCCGACCGCCTCCAACAGGGCGAAATTCTGCATATTTCGCGCGCCGACCTGGAGCACATCGGCGGCCTGGGCGACGGCGGAGAGGGTCTGGACGTCCTTGACCTCGGTGACGATCCGGAGGTCAAACTCGCGGCCGACCGCCTCGAGGAGGCGCAGGCCCTGCTCCTTCAGCCCCTGAAAGGCGTAGGGACTGCTGCGCGGCTTGTAGGCGCCGCCGCGGAGGAATCTCACGCCGCATTCGGAAACAAACTCGGCGACGCGGAAGATCTGGTCTTTCGACTCGACGGCGCAGGGTCCGGCGATCAGGGCCAGTCCGCCATCGCCGATCGGCCAGCCGCGGACGGTTACGACGGTCCCCTCGGGACGCGCGGCGCGGTCGACCAGTTTGCAGGATCGGGCCACCGGCAGGCATTGGGCGACGCCTTCCAATCGGCCGAGCCGCTGAAGCCCGATGGGCTCCACGCCGCCGCAAACGGCGATGACGAGGCCGTCGGCGACCGTGCATTCGCGCGGAGTCCCGCCCAGTTCTGAGATTCGGGCGCAGACCGCGTCGATCTGCGGTCGGGTGGCGTTGGGTTGCATTACGATCAGCATTCGACGATCCGGGGCCGCGCGGGGCGGGACCGGCGGGATTATACGGGGGCGAGCCGTTCGCGTCCCGTGATGCGGGGCGGCGGGAGACCGGCCAACTCGTAAACACGGACCGGCGATTCGGCCGCGTGCGTACAGCGCGACAAGTGGGCGGCGTCAAACACGGCGGCGGTGCGGAGTTGGTCGACGGCCCGGCCCGGGTAGTGGGCGGGGCGGGATCGGACGGCTTCGGCAAATTGGTCGAGAACGGCGTGTCGCAGGTCGGCATCCGTCGGAGGTCGAACCACGAGGGATTCCCCGTCGTCGGAGTGGAACTCCGCGCTGCCGGGCTGGAGGCGCAAAACCCCACCGGAGCCGACGAAGACGGCCTCGCGGGTCACGGGGCCCGGCCGCCAAACGGCCGTGAGCGTCGCCGCCGCGCCGTGGCTGTAACGCAGGAGCAGCGTGGCGCCGTCCTCGGCGTCGAAGCGGTCCGGCGCGGTGGCCGCGAACCGGCCGCCGTGGGCCGTTACGTCGCCCGGCAGGCCGAGCAGGGCGACGAACAGGTCGAGCAGGTCGTAGCCGACATCCCGCAACACGCCGCCGCCGCGCTGCGCCTCGCCGCGCCAGCCCAGTTCGGTCCCCGGGTCGGCCGAGGCAAAGGCGACGGCCGCGCGGATGGTCGCGAGGTGGGGAGATGCGAGGCGCTCGACGAGCGGGCGGTCAAAGCGCCAGCGCGAGGCGACGGCGAGCGGCACGTCGGCCTCGTGGAACATGGCGACCAGTCGGCCGGCGTCCTCGAACGTGCGGGCGACGGGCGTTTCCTTGAGCACGGCCACGCCCCGCTCGGCGGCGACGGCGAGGACCGACTCCGCGGCGGCCGGCGGGAGGGCGACGACGGCCGCGTCGAGTGGCTGCTCGACGAGCAGGAGGCGCACGTCGTCATACCGGGCGGGATCGGCCGGACCGGCGTTTGCGTCGGAAGCCCGGGGCGCCAGGTCGGCCACCGCGCGAAGACGAAAGGAGGGATGGTCGGCGAGGGCATCGCGCCAAAGCCGGCCGGACGCGCCGCAACCGAGCAGGGCCACGCGCAGAGGGGTCATGCGGTTCCTTTCGGACCGGCGGGCAAAGGACGGCGGTGATTAGACCGGGAAACGCCGTGTCGTCAACTTGGAGCGGGAGAACGGAAGCGTCAGGGCACCTCGGAGAGAACGACGTTGTCATAGTCGAGCAGCGTACCCTTGGCGCGTTCGAGGTTGACGATGGACTGGTTGTAGGCGACGAGGGCCTGGAGCAGCGCGCGGCGGTTCTGGGCCAACTGGGACTGGGCGCTGAACACCGTGTTGAGTTGCTCGGGGCTCTTTCGCTCCTCCCGCTCCTGGATGGAACGCAGGTTGTCGGCGGAGGCGGTGACGGCCTCGATGTTGGGGCCGATCTGCTCGAAACTGGTCTGGAGTTCGCGGAGCGTGGTTCGGCAGTCGGTGATGACGTCGTCGACGGCCTTTCGGAAGGCGAAGATGGCCTGAGAGTGCTGCATGGTGGCGGCGCGGATGCCCGCGCGCTCGGCCCGCTCGCCGAAGTTCCAGAGGAACTCGAGGCCGACGAAGTTGTCGGTGAAGTCGGCCCCGTTCATCTGGTCGAAGGCGCGGTCTGCGTTTCGGCCGAGGCCGTTGGCGGTCCAGCGATAGACGAGGTCGAGGCGGGGCAGGGCCTGGTTTCGGGCGATGCCGAGGTTGACGCGGGCGTTCTCGATGGCGTACTTGGCCTCGAGGATTTCGGGACGGTGCTTGAGGGAGGTTTCGACCTCGTGGAAACGGTCGCGGACGACACCGGCGCCGGTCGGGTTGTCGATGGGGATCAGTTCCCAGTCGGCCGCGAGGGTGTACTCGGGATCGTTGAGGAGATTCAGGAGGGCGTCCTCGGTGTCGCGGACGGTGTTCTTGACGCGGACGAACTCGGCGCGGCGTGCGGCGACGTTGGCTTCGCTGTTGTACTTGAGGGTCTGGTAGGCGTCGTAGTCGATGCGGGCGGTGACCTGGGCGAGCGTCCGCTCGGCCTGGGCGAGGAGTTCGGCGGTGATGACGACGTCGCGCCGCGCGCCGGCCAGGGCCCAGTAGGCGCGCTCGGCGTTGTTGAGCACGTCGATGACGGTGCGGCGGAAGCGCTCCTCGGAGATCTTGCGCGTGTTCTTACCGATGTTGATCTGGGCGCGGTTGAAGTCGATGCCGAAGTTCCGCAGGAAGGGCTGACGCAGTTCGGCCGTGAACGCCTCGGTGTAGGCGGGGTTGATCGCGGCGGGACGGGCGGCGGCCTGGAGCATGGCCCAGGTGCGGTTGAGGTCGAAGGAGAGCGTCGCGGTCGCGCCGGTGGCGAGCAGTTTGCGGATTCCGGTCTGAACAATGGTCGTGCGGCTTTCCTGAAAGGTGAACGGCTGGGGCCGCGGTCGGTCGAGGTAGGTCCAGTTGGCGTTGGCGAAATAGGCGAGGTCGAAGGCGGCCTCGGCCTGGACGACCTGCGCGGTGTTGATGGCGGGGCTGTAGCCCTCAAAGTGGATTTGGTAGTTATTGGCGATGGCGCGGCGGACGGCATCGTGGAGGGTGAGCCGCCAGATGCTCGGGCGCGCGATCTCGCCGATGTAACTCATCGCGCCGCGCTGGGGGATGGCACCGTCCGGCTCTCCGAAGAAGATGGCCCGGTAGTCGCGCTGGATGGTGTCGCTGTATCGCTTGAGTCGGGCGTGAAAGACGGCGTCGGCCTGGGTGGGGTCGGGCAGTTCGTTGAGGAGGATTTCGTCGGCGCCCGGCTGGGTGGCGGCGACGGCCTGGTCGAGACTGACGCGGGGGTCGTCCAGCGAGGAGAGTTCAACGGAGGGGTCGGTCCGGTGAGCGAGGTTGCGCTCTTCGTATCTACGGACGCGAATCTCGTCGACGCGCGTGGGGGAAGGTCCACAGCCGGACAGGACGACCGCGACGACCGAGAGCAGGCGATTAATGCGTATAACTTTATGTTTTACAGTGGGTTGCAATCAGATTCCTGCTCTTTCGCCAAATCCAGGCCCGCGCCGCGAAACCCAAGCATCGTACTTGCCGCGGTCTCGCTGCCTGTTGCCGTCGGGGACGGCCCACGCGCTCCGAGGAACAAACGGCGGCTCGTTGCGGCCGGGGCACGCCGGGAGCGCGGACGGGCATCCTACGATCCGCGCCGGGGCTGTCAAACCGCGTTCTCAATACTGGTATCGGACGCGGGCGAGCGAAATCACGACTGACCGCACCGGCGGGGGGTGGCGCATTTTTTGCGCGGGCGGGCCGCCTGCCGAGTCCGTCAGACGAGACGGAGTCGAACGATCTCGGCCGGGGCGTTGTAACGGACGGGGAACCAGTCGCCGACGCCGCTGTTGACGAAGAGGGTCGATCCCAAGCGGGCGTAGAAGCCGCGGAGGTATCGGAAGAGGAATTCGCCCGCGCCGCGGTCGCGGTCGGGTGCGCCGATTCCGTCGTCGCGCGGCGGTGCGAACATGAGTTGGCCTCCGTGGGTGTGTCCGGAGAGGGTGAGCGGCACGCCCGCGTCCGCCAGGGCGTCGAAGGTGTGGGGATGATGGGCGAGGGCGATGCACGGGCCGTCGTCGGTCGGCCGGTATCCGAGAAGAGTCTGGTGCACGTGTGCGGTGTGGGTCGGTCCGGCGTCCCGGGACCGGTTGCGGCGCGACCACTGCACGCCGGCGATGGTGAGCGGCTCGCCGCCGATGTCCAGGGATTGACGTTCGTCCAGAAGGAGGTTGAGGCCTTCGGTGCGCACGGTGCGGACGAACTCGGCGCCGTCGTCGATGAGATCATGGTTTCCGATGCACATGAAAAGGCCGTAGCGGTGGGACATGGCGCGGAGCGCGGCGATGCCCGGGGGCAGGAGGTCGTTGGAGAGGTCGACGAGGTCGCCGGTGAAGAGGAGCAGATCGGCGTCGAGGCGGTTCACCGCGTCGATGAGGGGCGGCAGCATGGCGGGGCGGAAGAATCGACCGAGGTGCACGTCGCTGACGTGCGCGATGGTGAGGCCGCGCAGCCGTTGGGGGAGCCAGGGCGCGGGCAGGTCGTATTTCCGCACGAGGAAGCGGCCGATCCGACGCGCGCCGCGGAGGCCCAGTCCGCCGGCGAGGATGACGGGCGCGCCCAGCGCGGCGGCGGCGAGCAGGTCTCGCCGGCTCAGCGCGGGGCGGGGGAGCGCGGGCGACGTGCCTGAATTGGGGATGAGTGTGGCGGGCGGCGCAGCGGACAAGGCAGGCGGCGCGGCGTCAACCGCGGCGCGGCGACGTGACCGGATCGCCCGGATGAGGGACGCGACGAGCAGGACGAGGTAAATGGCGGCCGTGATGAGGGGAAGGCCGACAAGGAGTCCCATGTGCCAGAGTTGCCAGGCGGAGACGTACCAGAGCGGTGTTCCGGCCAAAGAAGGGAGCCGGCTGAAGAGGACCGCCCAGGCCACCGGTCCCGCGAAGAGGAGGACCGCGAGCAGCAGGGCGATCCGCGCCGCGCGGCGCGACGCCCTTCGCATCAACGCGCGGGCGAGGAACTGGTCCGCCAGCGTCCACCAGATGATGTTGCAGCCGACGATCAGAAAAACGGCCCCGCGGAAGCCGCGCGGGATGGGCGGCCGCCAGTCGAGCCGGGCGGCGAGCCAGGCGAGGGCGACGACGAAGACCATGGCGGCGAACACCGCGCGGCGGACGAGACGATGCCAGGTCGGCTCGGCGAACAGGGAGCGGGGAGAAGTCGCGTGGGTGGAGGGATTCCCGGTCATACTCCGGGAATGTAGTCCGGGAACATGGCGCGGACCGAGCGGGGTGCGGATCGGTCACCGCGGCGCGGCGGCCGATTTCGCCCGAAGATCGGCGAGTTGTCGGCGGATCGCGGGGAGACGGTCCTGGGCCCCCGCGGCGGCGGCATCCGCTTCGGCCAACTCGAAACAGCGTATCGCTTCGGCCGTGCGCTTCTGCGACATGCGCAGGTAGCCGAGGTTCATATAGGCCATGTGATAGCCGGGTCGGCCGCGCAAGGCGTCACGGTAGTGTCGCTCTGCGTCGTCGGGCCGGCCCGCCGCGCGCATCATGTTTCCGAGATCGACGTTGGCCTGGGGGTAGGTCGGATAGAGTTCGATGGCGCGGCGATACATTTGCTCGGCGGTGGGCAGATCGCCGTTGCGCTTGTAGGCCTTGGCGAGGTTGTAGAAGCCCATGTGGAAGCGCGGGTTGCGCTCGATCATGGCCGTCCAGAGCGAGACCGAGTCGTGCCAGGCGCGGCAATACTGCGCGGTGCGCGAGCCCAGCAGGGCCGCGACGGTGAGGCCTGTCAACAGCGCGGCCGCGCGCAGCGCGGGCCGGTTCCAGACGGCCAGAACCGCCGCGCCGGCCAGCGCCGCCCAGCCGAAGCAGGAGAGGTAACTGTAGCGATCCGCGGCCATCTGTCCGCCGTGCCGCACGAACCCAACGACGGGGAGGAGAATGATGACGTAACACGCCCAGGCGGCCGACAGTCCTGGCCAGCGCCGCCGCAGGACGAGGGTCGCGGCGGTGACGATGAGGAGGGCCAGCGCCGCGCCGACGTACCAGGGATCGGCGTCGCGCCAATCGACGGCCATGGGCCGCATGTAATAGGGTGCGAGGCGGACGGGGACGAAGGTGACCGCGGCGTAGAACATCAGACAATGGGAGGCGATGAGGGATTTTTTCCACGCCGAGTCGGCCCGGTATTCCGGCTGGGCGCGCGAGGCGTAGAGCGCCATGCCGACGGCGGCGGCGGCGATCGCGGCATAGGGGATTTTCTCCAGCAGCGTGCGGCGAATCCGAGCCACGGGCGCAAGCCCGTGGTCCGGTCGCTGCGGCGACCGGACCGGACCCGCGCTCGACCCCGCCGACGCGCCGAGGCGCCGCAGCGGATAACAGTCGAGCACGAGGAGCACGGCGACCATGGGGATGCCGATCGACTTGCAGAGCAGCGAGGCGGCGAAGCAGGCGCAGGCGGCGGCGTGCCAGAGCCATCGGCCGGTCGCGGCCGCCCGGAGGTAACAGAGGACGCAGCCGAAGCAGCCGATGACGGCGAGGATGTAGGGCTGGGCGGTGGCCCAGGCGACGGTTTCGACGCGCAAGGGGTGGACGGCGAACAGAAGGGCGGCGACGGCGGCGGCGACGTTGAGGCCGAGGGGGTGTTCGGCGGCGCGGCGGGGCGCGGCGAGGGCGATGAGGGCGCGGAGGAGGAAGAACGCCAGGATTGAGGCGACGGCGTGCAGGCCGATGTTGATGACGTGAATGGCGCGGCTGAAGTCGGCCTGCTCGCCGCGGCCGAAGAAGTGATACTGCACGGCCGCCAGCAGCCAGGTCAGCGGCTGCCAGACGCCGAGCAGGGAGGAGGTGAACATCCAGTGGAGGTTTTCGCGGGAGAAGGAGCGGATGTGGACGTTGCCGACCCAGTTGTCCATGTCGTCCCAGTGGACGAATTCGTTGTCGAGGGCGGGCAGGAAGGCCATCATCGTCGCCAGCGCGATGATGCCGATGCAGGCAAACACGATTTCGCCCGGAACGGGACGAGTCGGGGTGGGAACGGCGGCGCCGGCCGGGTCGGGAGGAGTCGACGGAGGGAGCAGGGTCGATGGCGGCTCTGACGTCGGGCCCGGCGGGCGGGGGCTGCCGCTCGGCACGGCGGCGTCGCGGCGGTCGCGCTTTGGTTTTCGTCGACCCACGATTTGATTCTAATCCGTCAGGGCTGGAGGGACCGTCCCGCGGGCGCTGGCCGGTGGAACGATCTGCGACTATTCTTCATTGATCGGACTGTTCGTAACGGCGGCGATACTCAGAGGGTCGGCGTCCGGGCGGCGCGTGACGCGACGACATGAAACCGCGCGGCAATGTGGGGCTGTTCGGTGCGGCCGCGGCCCTGGCGGCCGGCGCAGCGTTTGCCCCGCCTTCGGCCGACCCGCATCCGAGGCCCGCAATCATGCCCACGACGACGACCGCCCCGCGGCACACCAACCGGCTGGCGCAGGCGACCAGCCCGTACCTGCTGCAACACGCGCACAACCCGGTCGACTGGTACGAGTGGGGCGAGGAGGCCCTGGCGCGGGCGAAGCGCGAGGACCGGCCGATCTTCCTGTCGATCGGCTACTCGGCGTGCCACTGGTGCCACGTGATGGAGCGCGAGAGTTTTGAGAAGGAGGCCATCGCGGCGATCCTGAACGAGCACTTCGTGAGCATCAAGGTCGACCGGGAGGAGCGGCCGGACCTGGACGACGTCTACATGAAGGCGACGATGCTCTACAACCGCGGCCAGGGGGGCTGGCCGATGAGCGTGTTCCTGACGCCCGACCTGAAGCCGTTCTTCGCCGGGACGTATTTCCCGCCCGAGACGCGCTGGGGCCGGCCCGGGTTTGCGGACCTGCTGCGTCAGATCGCGGCGCTGTGGAAGGAGGACCGGCAGCGGATCGCGGCGGGCGCGGAGTCCTTGACGGACGCGGTTCGGCGATTCGCGGCGGTGGAGCCCGGCAAGGGGATCATCCCGCACGAAGCGCTGGCGCGGTGCGCGGCGATGCTGGCGGGTGCGTTTGATTCGATCCGCGGCGGGCTGACGAGCGGGGGGACGAACAAGTTTCCGCCGTCGATGGCGATGGACGTGATGCTGCGGGTGTATCACATGTCGCTCGCGCCGGACGAGGACGGGAAGATCGAGCCGCGGAAGAACCTGCTGGACCTGGTGACGGTCACGCTGGACCGCATGGCCCACGGCGGCATCTACGACCAGTTGGGCGGGGGGATTGCGCGGTACAGCACGGACGAAGAGTGGCTCGTGCCGCACTTCGAGAAGATGCTCTACGACCAGGCGCTGGTGGCGGGCATCTACCTCGATGCGTACGTACTGACGGGGCGGGACCTGTACGCGCGGATGGCGCGGGACATCTGCGAATACGTCCTGACAGACCTCCAGTCGCCCGAAGGCGGTTTTTTCAGCGCCCGGGACGCGGACAGCGAGGGCGTCGAGGGCAAGTTTTACGTTTGGTCGAAGGCCGAGATCGTCGACGCGCTGGGGGCCGACGAGGCCGAGTTGGTCTGCAGTTATTACGACGTGAGCGAGGCGGGGAACTGGGAGGGGCACAACATTCTGCACGTGCCGCGCAGCGCGGAGGCGGTGGCGCGGATGCACGGGATTCCGGAAGCGGACCTGAACGCGCGGATCGCGGTGGCGAGGAAGAAACTCCTCGCCGTCCGGGGGCGGCGGGTTCCGCCGCACCGGGACGACAAGGTGCTCGCGTCGTGGAACGGGCTGATGATCGGGACGCTGGCGCGGGCCTCACGCATTCTTGAGGAGCCGCGGTTCGGCGAGGCGGCGGCGCGGGCGGCCGATTTCATCCTTTCGAACATGGTTCGCGACGGACGACTGATGCGCTCGTGGCGGCAGGGTCGGGTGCAGATCGGCGGGTATCTCGACGACTATGCGTTTCTAATCGAGGCGCTGCTGAACCTGTACGAGGCGACGTTCGAGACGCGCTGGCTCGACGCGGCGGAACGGCTGAACGAGGGCGTGCGGCGCCACTTCCGGGACGACGAGGCGGGAGGATTTTACTTCACGCCGGACGACGTGGCGGCCGCGCTCGTCCGGTTCAAGGATGCGCACGACGGCGCGGTGCCGGCCGGGAACTCGGTGCAGTTAATGAACCTGCTGCGGCTCTCGGTGATCCGGGACCGCAAAGACCTTGCCGCGGAGGCCGAGGCGGCGCTGCGCTGTTTTTCGGCGGCGGTGGAGGCGAACCCGGCGTCGGCCGAGCGGATGCTGGCGGCGGCGGACTTTTACCATCGGCGGCCGCGCGAGATTGTGCTGATCGCGCCGCGGCCGGGCGAGGACCTGAAGCGGCTGGTGTCCGTGGCATGGCGGACGTATGTACCGAACCGCGTCATCGTGGGGGCGCTGGAGGCGGACCTGCCGGCGGCGGCCAAAAAGGTTCCGCTGCTGGCGGAGCGGAAGGCGCTCGGCGGTCGGGCGACGGCCTACGTGTGCGAGAACTTCGTCTGCAAGTCGCCGACGACGGAGCCGGAGGCGCTGCGGAAGCAATTGTCGCCGTGAATGGGCATCGGGCGGGAGGTTGTGATGACGATTGACACCGGGTCGCGCGCAGCGATGATGGGAGCGCTGGCGGGGATTTTGGCGCTGGTTGCAGCGGTCGTATCGGCCCAGGAGGACCGGCGGGGCGGGGCGACGACGCAGCCGGCCCGCGGCGCGCGGGCCCTGCCCGAGCCGATGCCGCCGCGGCCCGAGCCGTCGGCGGACGAAGTGCTGCGGGCGCTGGAGCCGCGCGAGGGCACGCCGCGGCCGATCGTTCGGCCCGTCGAACCGGGCGAGTCCGTCCGCCGGACGCTTGCGCCGCAGGACCAGCCGCGAAATGCCATCGTGCCGGTAGACACGCGGCTGCTGCCGGACGGCTATCGGCTGGTCGATCGGCCGGGGCGGCTGGCGCGCGAGGGCGAATACTGGGTGCTGGCGTTCGAGAGCCGGGGCACGCAGAGCGCCGAGCCGCCGATGCGGCTGCTGCCGAACCGGATGCTGGAGGACATGGAGATCGCGTCGGCCGGAGGGACGCAGCCGGTGGTCTTCCTCGTCAGCGGGGAAGTGACGCAGTACCACGGGGTGAACTACCTGCTGGTTCAGAAACTGCTGGTCCGGCCGAACCTGGGGAACCTGCGATAAGAGATTGTCGGGTTAACCTCTGTGGCCCCCGCCGCGGCGAGCGCCGGCACCGCCGAGACGGCGGCACCCCATCATATTCAGATTGATTCCAAGCGCGGGGAACAGGCCGAATCCGAGCGAGGGGCGGTCCCATCGGCGCCCGGACCGCGGGCTTGCGCCCGCGGCTCGTACTATGGACGCGGCATGGATTTGGGTGGTGGAAGGGGTCAGGTCTGCGGTGCGGGCGAAGCGGCGCGGCGGAGACGATCGCGAACCGCCAGCCACGCCTCCGAATTCGGCGGCAACTCCACGACAATCACGTCCAGCCCGGCCGCGTCCATCTCGTGCAGCGCGGCGTAAAGTTGGCCTGCGTACTCCAGCGGATCGGAGGACATCGACCGCGCGCGGGAGGAGACCGGCACCGACGGCGGCGCGCGGCCGAAGACGAGCGCGCCGACCCGGCGTCCGGCGTCGAGCAGCGCGCTGATGCGGGGGGTCGCGCCGCCCTCGACGCATTCCAGCGGCGTGCGCGGCGCGTAGTGCCGCGGCAGCAGGCCGGGCGACGGCAGCGGCGCAGCGGCCGAGGCAGGATGATCGCGGCCGCGCGTCTCGTCGGCGGTGCGGTCGAGGGGACCGATCAGCGACTCGATCGCGGCCGGCGGGATCGGACCGGGGCGCAGCAGGCGCGGCGGCCGAGTCGACAGGTCGATGACGGTCGACTCCAGCCCGGCCGGGGTCGGGCCGCCGTCCAGGAGGAGCGGGATGCGGCCGATGAAGTCGGCCAGCACGTGTGACGCGCGGGTCGGCGAGAGTCGCGAGGAGCGGTTGGCGCTGGGGGCGGCGAGCGGGCGGCCGGATTCGGTGATCAACAGGTGCGGCACGCGGTGGGCGGGGATGCGCAGGGCGACGGTGGGCGCGCCGGCGGTGACGACATCGGGTACCTGCGGGTGGCGTGGGAGAACGATGGTGAGCGGGCCGGGCCAGAAGCGGGCCGCGAGGTCCGTGGCCTCCGCCGGCCAGGCCGAGGCCAGTTCCGCGGCCGAGGCCACGTCGGCGACGTGCACGATGATCGGGTTCGTCGCCGGGCGGCCCTTGACGTCGAAGATGGCGGCGACGGCGGCGGGGTTCAGGGCGTCCGCGCCGAGGCCGTAGACCGTCTCGGTTGGAAACGCGACCAGCCGGCCGTCGCGGAGCAGGGCGGCGGCGCGGGCGATGATGGGCGGATCGGGGAAGAGGGGGTCGATCTGGACGACATCGGTGTTCATGGTGCGGACAACGCGGACCGGACCCCTGCCCGCGCCAGGGCGTCGGGCTGTTGAAGGCGACATACCCGCCCGCAGCGCCCGCGAGGGCGGCATTGCGAGACACGCCAGCCCACGCTGGCGCGTCGGGCTGGTGTATCGCGGACGGCTGGGGCGCGCGGCCGATTTAGTGACCGAGGTAGGTGTAGCCCTTCAGGCCGCGCTCGTAGCGGCGAAGGAGGTCGGCCGACTCCTCGAGCGTCATTCGTTTCTCGCGGACGCTGCGTTCGACGGTCCGGCGCAGACGCGCGACGAGGTCCTCCGCGCCGTACTGCACATAGCGGAGCACCTCTTCGACCGTGTCGCCGGCGACGACGTGTTCCATGCGGTAGGTGCCGTCCTCGGCGACGTTGACGTGGACGGCGTTGGTGTCGCCGAAGAGGTTGTGCATGTCGCCGAGGATTTCCTGATACGCGCCGACCATGAAGACGCCGAGGAAATACTCGCCGTTGCGGAAGGGGTGGAGTTCGAGCATCTCCTTCACGTCGCGCAGGTCGATGAACTTGTCGACCTTTCCGTCCGAGTCGCAGGTGATGTCGGCGAGGATGGCGCGGCGCGAGGGCTCCTCGTTGAGCCGGTGGATGGGCAGGATGGGGAAAAGTTGCTGGACGGCCCACGAGTCGGGCATGGACTGGAAGGCGGAGAAGTTGCAGAAATAGGTGTCGGCCATGGCGGTCTCGAGCCCCTCGAGTTCGTCCGGCACGTATTCCATGTCCTTTTCGCGGAGGATGCGGAGGATCTTCTGGCAGGTGGCCCAGAAGATCGTCTCGGCCTGGCTGCGCTGCTCGAGGTTGAGCACGCCGACGTTGAAAAGGGTCAGCGAGTCCTCACGGTGATGGACGGCGTCGTGAAAGGCCTCCTGATAGTTCTTGCGTGAGACAGACTGGTAGACGTCGAGCAGGTGCTGGAGCGTGGCCGGCGCGCCGGGCGGCAGCCGCCGGGGCACGGGGCCGGGGGTCATCTCGGCCGCGCCGATGACGTTGAAGATCAAAACGGAGTGATGGGCGGCGACGGCTCGGCCGCACTCGGTGACGATGGTCGGGTGCTCGACTTCGGCCTTGTCGCAGGCCTCGGTGATGGTGGCGATGACGTCGGAGGCGTACTCCTGCATGGTGTAGTTGGCGCTGGAGGGGAAGTTGGACTGGCTGCCGTCGTAGTCGACGGCCATTCCGCCGCCGACATCCAGGTATTGCAGACTGGCGCCGGCGCGGGCGACCTCGACGTAAACGCGGCAGGCCTCGGAGAGGGCCTCCTTGATGGAGCGGATGTTGGTGATCTGGCTGCCGATGTGGAAGTGGACCAGTTGGAGGCAGTCGAGCATCTCCTGCTGGCGGAGATACTCGAGGGCCGAAACGATCTCGGCGACCGTCAGCCCGAACTTGGAGCGGTCTCCGCCCGACTCCTGCCAGCGGCCAGAGCCTCGGGCGGACAACTTGATCCGGACGCCGATGCGGGGCCGGACGCCCATCGCCTTGGCCCGGGACACGATCAGGTCCAGTTCGGCGGGCTTTTCGACGATGGGGATAATTGTTTTGCCCAGTTTGGTGGCGAGCAGGACCATGTCGATGTAGTCGTGGTCCTTGTAGCCGTTGCAGATGATGAGCGGCTCGTCGGCCTCAAGCAGGCCAAGCACGGCGAGGAGTTCGGGCTTAGAGCCGGCCTCCAGACCGTACTGGTAGGGCCCGCCGAAGTGGACGATCTCCTCGACGACGTGGCGCTGCTGATTGACCTTGATGGGATAGACGCCCATGTATCGGCCGCGGTAATTGTGCTCGGCGCGTGCGACGCGGAAGGCCTCGTTGAGTTGCTCGATGCGGGCGCGGAGGATGTCGGAGAAGCGGATCAGCAGGGGGAGTTGAATGCCGCGCTGGATCAGTTCGTCTACGAGTTCCTTGAGGTCGATCCGCGAGCGGTCCGGCCCGCAGGGACAGACCTCGACGTGACCCTTGTCGTTGATTCCGAAGAAGCCCTGGCCCCAGCGGACGACGTTGTACAGTTCCATTGCGTCGTTGATCGTCCATGAGCGCATGGACTCGGCCGCGGAGGGCTGACGCATCAAGACTCTTGGCATTTATTCTCTTCCCCGTGCGGCCGTTTCCACCGCGTTTCTGCGGGACAGGCACGGCCGGACGCCCGGCGACGCACAGCGGCGCCTGCGCATACTTCAGCACGTCCGGCGCCGCAGGTCAAGGAAAAAGTGCGCGAAGGGTCCGGCAAACCCTCCGCTCGAACCGTTCCCGCCCGCTCACAGCGCCAGCAGAAACGCCAGCAGGTCGCTTTTCTCCGCCGCCGTCAGGCGCAGCCCCAGCACCAGGTTGAAGAACTCGACGGTGTCCTCCAGCGTCAGCAGCCGGCCGTCGTGGAGATAGGGCGGCGAGTCCTTGATCCCGCGGAGGGGGAAGGTCTTGATCGGCCCGTCGGCGGAGGCCATGCGGCCGTTGACCAGCGTGGGGGCGAAGAACCGCTCCACCTTCAGGTTGTGCATCAGGTTATCGGTGTAATAGGGGGCCGGGTGGCAGACCGAGCACTGGGCCTTGCCGAAGAACAGGGCCTCTCCGCGGCGTTCGGCCTCGGTCGCCCTGGCGGCGTCGAGGCGGCCGAGCAGGTTCAGTTTCGGCGCGGACGGAAAGTCGAGCAGTTCCTGGACCTCGGCCATGGCGTGGACCTGGGTGCCGCGCTCGAGGGTGTTGACGCCCTTCTTGGCGGCGATGACGGGGTCTCCGTCGAAGTAGGCGGCCCGCTGCTCGAACTCGGTGAAGTCCTCGACGCTCTTGAGCGCCCGCTGCGAGCCGAAGAGCCGCTGGACGTTCACGCCCCGCAGCGAAGGCGTGTCGATGCGGTGGCGGAACTCCTGCGGGCGGATGTCGCCGACGAGGTGCGTCGCCGCGTTCGTATGGCCGTTCACGTGGCAGTCGAAACACACCACTCCCCGGCTGGGCCGGGCCGAGCGGCGGTCCTCGGTCTGGTTGAACTGCTGCTGGGGGAAGGGGGTGACGAGGAGGCGAAGCCCTTCGAGTTGCTTGGGGTTGAGGATGCCGTTGAACAACTCGTAGTAGTTCATGATGGTGACGAGTTGTCCCTTCGAGACGTCGCCGAGGTCGCCGCGGGTGGTGAGGAAGATGGGGGGCGGGAACTCGGGCAGCAGGTGCTCGGGGAGGTCGAATTCGAGGTCGAAGCGGGCCAGGTCGCGGTCTTCCTGGCGTTTGACCTCGTCGATGTGATGTTGCGGGAACAACATGCCGCCCTCGGGGTGGTTCGGGTGCGGCAGCGGGAGGAACCCGCGCGGGAACTGGCCCTTGGTCTTGATCTCCTCGGGCGTCATCTCGGCCAGAGATTCCCACGTCGCGCCGGCCGGGAGTTTGACGCGGACGCCGGCCTGGATGGCTTTGCCGCGGGACATCGTGACGCCGGGCACCGGACGGGCCGACAGGTCGTATCGTTCTTCCAGCAGGGCGCGGTGGCGGCGCTCGACCTCCGGCTTGGCCTTTTCCATTCGCTGCCGGATGGCGGCGAAGGACTCCGTAACGTTGACGGGGGCGTAACTCGAGGGCGTCGAATCCGCCGCACCGCGGACGGCCAGGACCAGGGCGGCCGCCGAACCGACAAGAACGCAGACCGGAAACCAGCGCGGACGAGCCGACACGATCCTCATGGGACTTACCTCCTCTTGAGCCAATGGACGCCGTGCGTCCCTCCGGACCGGAAACGCGAGGCCATTGTTGGCCCGCAGAGGCGCGTGTCAAGGCCGCCCCGGCGGGGCGGCGAGCGGCGAAGATGCTGCATCGGCAGGCGGGCGGACTGTTTGGATTCCCGTTTTCGCGGGAATGACTCCCGGCACGGGCCGCCGTTCAGGGGCCGAATCGGGCGGCGATGGGCATACGGCGGCCGGTGCCGAAGGCCCGCGACGTGACCTTGATGCCCGGCGGCGCCTGTTTGCGTTTGTATTCAGAGGCGTCGACCTTTCGGACGACGGATTGAACGACGGCCGGGTCGAAGCCGGTTGCGATGATGTCGTCGGCCGACTGAAGGTCTTCGACGTAGCGTTGGAGGATGTCGTCGAGGACGGGGTAGGGGGGCAGGGAATCCTGGTCGGTCTGGTCGGGGCGGAGTTCGGCGGAAGGCGGCTTTTCCAGGCAGCGGGCCGGGATCAGGTCGCGTCCGGCCCGGGCGTTGATCAGGCGGGCGAGGTCGTAGACCGTGGTCTTGGGCACGTCGCTGATGACGGCCAAGCCGCCGCACATGTCTCCGTAGAGCGTGCAGTAACCGACGGCGATCTCGCTCTTGTTGCCGGTGGTGAGCAGGAGCCAGCCGAGTTTGTTCGACAGGGCCATGAGCAGGTTTCCGCGGATGCGGGCCTGGACGTTCTCCTCGGTGGTGTCGGGAGACCGGCCGGCGAAGGTCTCGGTTAGGCCGGCCTCGTAGGCGCGGTGGATGGCGTCGATGGGGATGACGCGGAAGTCGAGGCCGAGGTTCTTCGCGAGCAGCCGGGCGTCTTCCAGACTGTGATCGCTGCTGTAACGGGAGGGCATGGCGACGCCGTGGACCGCGTCGGGCCCGAGGGCCTGGGCGGCGATGACGGCGGTGACGGCCGAGTCGATCCCGCCGGACAGGCCGACGACCACGCCGCGGAAGCCGCACTTGGAGACATAGTCGCGCGTGCCGAGGAGGAGCGCGGCGTAAATGGATTCGAGGGGCGGGGGGTAGAGGTCGCAGCGGGCGGCGGCGGGGTCGGGGGCGAGGTCGACGATCAGGAGGTCCTCTTCGAAGGCGCGGGCGCGGGCGATGGCGCCGCGACCGGGCGCGTACACGGCGCTGGCGCCGTCGAAGACGAGGTCGTCATTACCGCCGACCTGGTTGACCACGACGATCGGTACGCGGTAGCGGTCGGACTGGGCCGTGAACAGGCGGGTGCGGAGGTCTTCCTTGCCCACGGAAAAGGGGGAGGCACTGGCGTTGAGGATGATGGTCGCGCCGGCCGCGACGAGTTCGCGGGTGGGGTTCGCGTCGTATCGGCGGCGGGCGACGACCGTCTCGTCGTTCCAGAGGTCCTCGCAGATGCTGACGCCGAGGGTCCAGGCGGCGCCATCGCGGCCGCGGAAGGGGAGGACGCACGGCTGCCGACCCGGCTCGAAGTAGCGGTCCTCGTCGAAGACGTCGTAGGTGGGCAGGAGCGACTTGTGGTAGACGCCCTGAATTTCTCCCTGGCGACAGAGGGCGACGGCGTTGTGAAGCGGACGGCCGGTGTCGCGGCCGGTCGGCTGGGCGAACCCGACGAGGGCCGTCAGGTCGTTGCAGGCGGCGGCGACGCGACGGACGGCGGCGACGTTTTCGTCGATGAAGCGGGGCTTAAGGAGAAGGTCCTTAGGGGGATAGCCGGGGAGGATCAGTTCGGAGAAGACGACGAGTTCGGCGGAGTCGGCGCGGGCGCGTTCGATCGCGTCGAGTACCCTGCGGGTGTTGCCGGCGATGTCGCCGATGACGGGGTTCAGTTGGGCGAGGGCGATGCGCATCGGGTCTCGACGGGCACGGGTGTCCGCGGACGGATCATATCCGAGGCGGCGGCGGGCCGCCGAAGGGGAGCGGATCGCCTCGCCGAGCGTCGTAGACGCCGAAAGGGCCGGGGGAGGGCTTTGAAACTGTCAGAGGGGCCCTCGCTTGCGCTTCGGGCTGGAGTGATGCGCGTGGGGCGGGTGTGATGCGCTGCGGGCGGGTGTGCGCATAACAGAGCACGAGCAGGGGAGGGTAGAATGCGCGCGATGACGCTGCCGGAAGGGATCGACGTCGACCGGTTCCGCCGACTCGCGGCGCTGGCGCGCGAGGAGGATTTCGGCGCTGCGGGCGATATCACGACGGCGCTGTTGCCGGCCGCCCGGCAGACGGCGCGGGGCACGTGGAACATCGTGGCGCGCCGCGCCGGCCGGTACTGCGGAACGGCGATTCTTCCGGCGCTGCTGGAGGAGTTGGCGCCGCTGGTGCGCGTCGAGCCGGATTCGGCGGCGCGCGACGGCGCGGCAGTCGAACCGGGGACGGCGGTGGCGCGGCTGAGCGGCCCGCTCGTGCAGATGCTGGCGGCCGAGCGCGTGCTGCTGAACTTCCTCCAGCGCCTGAGCGGCATCGCGACCGTCACGCGCGAGGTGGTGGAGGCCGTGGCGCGGACGCCGGCGAAGATTTACGACACGCGCAAGACGACGCCGGGACTGCGCGATCTGGAGAAGTACGCGGTTCGGGTCGGGGGCGGTCACAACCACCGCGTCGGGCTGCACGACGCGGTGCTGATCAAGGACAACCATCTGGCGGGGGTGCCGACCGAGCGGCTGGCGCACGCGGTGTTCGAGATGTTGTGCGGATGGTCGCAGCCGGAGCGGCGGCCGCGGTTCGTGGAGGTCGAGGCCGATTCGGTGGCGGCGGCGCGGGAGTTGTTCAAGGTGGTCGGCATCAACGTGATCCTGCTGGACAATTTCGGACCGGACGCACTGCGCGAGGCGGTGTCGGTGCGGGACGGGGCGGGCCTGCGCGGGAAGGTGGAACTGGAGGCGAGCGGGGGCGTGACGCGGGACAACGTTCGGCGCATCGCGGAGACGGGGGTGGAGCGGATCGCGGTCGGGTCGTTGACGCACTCGGCGGCGGCGCTTGACCTGGGCCTCGACGCCGTCGATTCGCCGTCATGACCGGTCCGCTCGACGAATCGTCGCTGCGCGGCGGCCTGGAGGGCGCGCGGATCGGCCGGCGAATCATCCTGCTGGACCAGTGCGACAGCACCAACAGCGAGGCGGGGCGCGTGGTCGCGCGGGAGGGGAGGGGCTGCGACGGGTGGGTGATCTTCGCGGAGCGGCAGACGGCCGGGCGAGGCCGCGCGGGGCGGACGTGGGAATGCCCGGCCGGGGCGGGGCTGTTGATGAGCGCGATCGTGTCGGGTCCGGGGGAGGCGGGACCGAGGATCGTGCTCGCGGCGGGCATGGCCCTATGCCGGGCCGTGCGCCAGACGACCGAGACGGAGCCGCACCTCCGCTGGCCGAACGACGTGTACCTCGGGGGGCGGAAATTGGCGGGGGTGTTGGTGGAGACGACGGCGACGAGCGGGCCGGAGCAGATGTACGTCGTGGGGATGGGGGTGAACTGCCTCCAGCAGCCGGCGCATTTCGCGGATGAACTGCGGGAACGTGCCACGTCGCTGGAGATCGAGTCGCGGCAGCCGGTGGACCGGACGGCCGTGGCGGCGGCGATCCTGCGGGAACTCGACCGGCTGCTGCCGCCGGGAGGCGCGGCGCTGGACGAGACGCTGTGCGGGCTGTGGCGCGAACTGAGCGGCGACGCGGGGCGGCGGATCGAACTCCGGGTGGGTGAGCGAACGTTTCAGGGGACGGTGTGCGAGATCGACCCGGCGGCGGGGCTGCTGGTGGAGTTGGACGGGGGAGGCCGGGCGGCGTTTGATCCGTTTACGGCGGTTCGTGTGCGGTAGGGGCGCAAGAATCCGAGGCGCGCGCGCCTGCCCTTGACGTCCGCGCCGCGGATGTCACAGGGTGAGCAAGGAGTTTTTGCATGGTCGAAAGAACCCCTTCCCTTACGGTCGCGGCTCGGAACGAGGGAGTCGCGGCACGGAGAGAGATAGTTGCGGCGCGGAAAGTGGGGGCGTTTGACGCGGGTGGGGGCGGACATACAATCCGCCGGACCATTGATGCAAAAGACCGGAGACGATTTCGAATAACGAGGTTCGGTATGAACCGAGCGCGGACGGTTCGAGCGATGGGGCTAATCTCGGCGGCGGCGATCCTGAGCGCGGCGGGTTGCCGACGGGAAGGACCACCTGCGCCGCCCGACGATCAACCGGCGGGCGCGGCGGCGAAGGAAGCGCCGGTCCGCCTTCCGCCCGCCACGGAAACGAGAGATCTGCGAACATTGCCCGGCGACGGGCGGCGCGCTGAAGTCCCCCTGTCGGGGTCGCCTCCTGCGGCGCGGCCGATGCCGGCCGAGCCGGCGGGACTTCCGGAATACCTGCCGCGCAGCGCAGAGGCCGGCGTATGGACGTTGGCGGAGTTCGCCCGTCTGTCGCCCGAATCGCTGGAACAGGCCGTCCCCGTCGAGGAAGCGCGGCGGATACGCGCGTTCGGGGTGAAAGGCGCGGTCAGCGCGTCGTACCGATGGGAAACCGCGGGGCAGGAGGCGGCGGCCTCGATCGTGGCGTTCGAGGCGGCGAGCGCCGAGGACGCGTACGGGCTGACCACCTGCGCGTCGAGTTCGGCGGTGACGGAGCGGTGCGGCGGACTGACGCGGGTGGACGCGGGTCCTGGGCTGCGCATGGCGACGTGGCAGGGTCGGATGGCCCTGCGGGCGTCGACGCCTTCCGCGGACACGGCGGCCGGAACGGAGTTGCGGCGGCTGGTGCAGGAGATTGTTTCGCGCATTCCGCGCGAGGATGCGCCGGACCTGCTGCAGGCGGTCCCGACGGCGTCGCAGATTCCGGGGCGGCAGTGGATCGTGCGGCACCTTACGAGTCTGCCTCCGACGGCGTTTCCGCCCGGCCGCACGCCAGACCTGGGACACCTCTCACGTCTGCTTGGGCTGGACGGCGGGACGCTCGTCTTCGTCAGCGCGCACCGGGTGCCGCGCACCGACGCGGCTAACGTCGTCTGGATTGTGCGTTACGGAGCGGCGGACCACGCCCGGCAGGCGCACGACCGGCTGAACGCGTTCCTGGGAACAGAGGCGGGTTCATCTGCCGCGTGGCAGCGTGTGACGGCGGCGCCGCCGAGGGGGAGATTCCTGGTCGGCACCTGGACGGCGGAGGAGGAATCGCTCCGGCACCTGATTCCGCGCGTTCTGGAGTTGCTGCCATCCTGAGCGGCGCGTCGCAACGGATTGTGCACTCCCCCTTCGAGGCGCGATGACCGCGTTGCTCTACGTCGCGTTCGTGGCGCTGGTGCTGGCAATGCTGGCGCTGGACCTCGGGGTCTTTCACCGCGGGGCGCACGTCTTCTCGGTCCGCGAGGCGCTGGGCTGGACGGCCGTTTGGGTGGCCGTGGCGATGGCGTTCAACGTGGGGGTGTATTTTCTCTACGAGCATCACCTGCTGGGGATCGGGCTGGAGATCGGACACGCGCTGAACGGATGGGAGGCGGCGCAGAAGTTTCTGGCGGGGTATCTGGTCGAGAAGTCGCTGAGTCTGGACAACATTTTCGTCATTGCGGTGATCTTCTCCTATTTCCGTGTTCCGCTGATGTACCAGCATCGGGTCCTGTTCTGGGGGATCATCGGGGCGCTGGTGCTTCGGGGCGTGATGATCGCGCTGGGAGCGGCGTTGATCGACCGGTTCGACTGGATCATCTACGTCTTCGGCGGGCTGCTGCTGCTGACGGCGCTGAAGATGCTGCTGGCCCAGCACGAGAAGATGGACCCGGGCCGCAACCCGCTGGTGCGGCTGGCGCAGCGGCTGTATCCCGTGTCGCTGGAGATGGAGGGGCAGCGTTTTTTCTCGCAGGTGAACGGGCGCCGTGCCATCACGCCGCTGTTCCTCGCGCTGCTGGTCGTGGAGAGCAGCGACGTACTGTTCGCCGTCGACTCGATCCCCGCGATCTTCGCGTTCACGAGCGACCCGTTCATCGTTTTCACCTCCAACGTGTTTGCCATTCTGGGGCTGCGGTCGATGTACTTCGCGCTGGCCGCCCTGCTCGAACGCTTCAAGTATCTCAAGACGAGTCTGGTGATCCTGCTGGCGTACGTGGGGACCAAGATGCTGATCTCCGACCTGTACCACATCCCGGACCTGGTGTCGGTCCTGGCGATCGTCCTGATCCTCGGAGGCGGCATCCTGGCCTCGATCGTCGTCCGGCGACCGGGCGACGACCCGGGACGGAAACTGCCCACCACCCTTAACGGAGCCGCTTCATGATCCTCAAGACCGCGCGTCGACTCGTGATCTTCGTGATCGGGGGGACGATCGTGCTGCTCGGCGTGGCGATGATCGTCACGCCCGGTCCGGCGATCCTGGTCATCCCGGCGGGGCTGGCGGTCCTGGCGACGGAGTTTGTCTGGGCGCGGCGGCTGCTGCGGCGGTTCAAGACCACGGCCCGGGGCGTTGCAGCCAAGATCACCGGGCGGGACGCGGCCTCGCGGAAACGCGCGGCGCCCGTGGTGGAAGGCCGTGTTGCGCCGGGCAAGGCCGGTTCACCGAAGTCCGATCTTCCCGCGGTTGGACCACCGAAGTCCGATCTTCCGGCGGCCGATCCGACGATGGCCACCGGCCCGCTACGGCCGACGGCCACTCGTTTCGGGGGAGGCGAGCGGGATGGGGGCGGCCAGGGACGTGGCTGACCGGCCGTCGCACCGTCCGGCGGCGCAAGTCGCGGCATGGCGCTGACGCTTGCTGGCGTACATTCGCTTGTCGGCCATTGCCACGAGGGCGGCGGCGTGGGGGGGCTGATCGGCGCGCAGCGCGGCGACGCCGCTGCTGATGCCGAGCGGCAGGGTCGTACCCTCGATCTCCGCGGCGTGCGCGGCAAAGCGGCTCTCGATGCGCCGCGCGACGGAGGCGGCGTCTTCGGGCTTGGTGCCGGGCAGAACGAGGAGGAACTCGTCGCCGCCGATGCGCGCGGCGATGTCGTCTTCGCGCGTGGACTGCTGAAGGAGGCCGCCGACAACCCGCAGCAGCCGGTCGCCCGCCTCGTGGCCGACGGTGTCGTTGAGGGCCTTGAAATTGTCGATATCGAGCAGGATCACGCTCAGTTCGCCGTCGGCATCGCGCTGGGCGGTGATGATCTCGTTCAGGCGGTCGTCGAGGAAGCGGCGATTGTGGAGGCCGGTCAGCGAGTCGGTCCACATGGCGCGGCGGGCGTGCTGCAACTCGTGGAGGATTCCGCGGGTCCGCTCGGCGATTTCGCCCTGGACGCGGCGTTCGACCTGGGCGGCGCGGAGCCGCCAGTCCTCGGCCTCCTTCTGAAGCCGGTGGAGCCGCTCGACCAGCGTATCGAGTTCGGCCATGCGGTACTGCGGGCAGGACGCGAGCACCCGTTGAAACGTTTCGGAATCGGGGGCGCTGAGGGCGGCGATGGGCGCGAGGACCTCGCGCCGCAGCCACCAGGTGCCGAGCAACAGACCGACGAGCCCGACGCCAACGAGCGGGGCGTAGAAGAACCACAGGTCTCGGCCCGGGGGTAATGCACCGCGGTCCAACTGCACCAGGAAAGAGGCCGTTGCGGTCCGGCCGGCCATCCGCCCGCTGACGGCGGGGGCCGTGCGGGCATCCGGCGGCGAGGCCGGCGCAAAGGCGCCGAGCGGGACATCAACCTGATGCAGGTCGGTCGCGGCGCGACCGGGGGCCTGATGGCGGAAACGTCTTATGCGGATGCGATCCTCGCCGGACCGGGGCTGGCGCAGGGCGATGGTCGGCCCGTCCGACCGGCGGGACTCGAGCAGGGGCGAACCGTCCTCACCCCAGACGGCGAGGGCCGCGATGGCAGGATGGCTGGTGAAGGTTTCGGGGCGCAAATCGGACCACGCCGCACCGGCGGCCTGGTCGCGGAGCGTGGCGGCGAGCGCGGCGGCGAGGGCGGCAGCGGTGTTGTCGGCATGGGCCACTGCCTCGCGGACGTGCGTGGCGCTGCGCAGGCCGATCGCCGCCACCATCACCGAGGCGAGGATCAGCAGTTGCGCCAGCATGATCGTGGACTGGATCGACAGGTGCGCGCGGCGCGACGGGCGGCCGCCGCGTGCAGCGTGGGCCGGGACGGTCGTGCTGGCAGTTCGGGGTGCGATCACTGGATGACTGCTCCTCGGAGCCGGGGGTGTGAGCAACCGGCAGCGCGCAACCGTTCCGTTGGCGGCGGGGCCCATTTCTCTGCGTTCACGGCTCTGCTTCCGGCCGCCGGGGTAGCGCCATCGGCCAGGATCATGGAGCGGACTCCGCCGGAGATCGGCCGAGCCGTGCCTGCGCGCGACGATCGTTCCATAAAACGTAGGATACGCCTGCCCGTGGGCGCCCCGGCGGGCGCCGCGGACCGGTGTATTTCCCCGACCGAACCCGTCCGGCGAAACCTCCTCGGGGCCGTGGGTCCGACCTGGGCTTATCGGGCGGATTGGGCGGAGGGTTGAGTTGTCGGGTCGGGGCGGGACCAGCCGTTCGTTTCACAGTCGGCGCGAATGGCGGCCCCCCGCTGCGGATCGTGGACGGCGTCGAACGTTCCGAAAAGAAGCAGGAGACCGGGCTGCTGAGGAAAGAGCGAGAACAGCGAGAGGCCGGGATGGTGTCGGACCCAAAGTCGGTAACTGCCGGACAGGCGGTCGTTGTCGCGCCGGGTGACGGCGACGATGCCGGTCAGCCCGCTGAACCGGTGCTGGTCGAGCGAGGTGGCGAGGCGGCCGCGGAGCGTGTCGGGACCGGCGGCGTAATTTCGGCCGCTGCCGGCGGGCGGCGCGTCGAGGACGAGGGAAAGGCGCAGGGTCATCTCGCCGAGTTTGTTGAAGGGACTGAACTGGTCGAACTGCATGGCGACGTTGAGCCGGGAGTGGTTGTCGGTCCACCAATAACATTGCTGAGGGTGGAAGCGGTGGACCACGGGGGCGGGAGGGTCGATGGCGGCGTGGTTGAGCGAGACGAAGTTCATCCGGGCGGACCCGGCGCAGCCGGCGTGCAGGACAAGGAGCAGCCCGGCCATCGTGAAGCGGGTTGGGGTCGTCATTCTGCGGGCAGAGGGAACTGATCGCACAGTTCGAAGACGCGGGCGCGGACCTGGGCGACGGCGCGCTCGTCTCCGGCGGAAGCGAGCACGCGGTGGATCAGGTCGGCGACCTCGCGCATCTCGGCGACGCGCAGGCCGCGCGTGGTGACGGCGGGCGTGCCGATCCGCAGGCCGCTGGTCTCGACGGGCTTGCGGCGGTCGAAGGGGATCATGTTCTTGTTGACGATGATGGCGGCCTGTTCCAGCCATTTCTCGGCCGTCGCGCCGGTGAGGTCCGGGTGGCCGCTGGAGAGGTCGAGCAGCATCAGGTGGTTGTCGGTGCCGCCGGAGACGAGGCGGTAGCCATGACGGATGAGGGCCTCGGCGAGGGCCCGGGCGTTGTCGAGGATGCGCTGCTGGTAGGCGCGGAACTCGGGGCGCAGGGCCTCGCCGAAAGCGACCGCCTTGGCGGCGATAACGTGGACGAGCGGCCCGCCCTGGAGGCCGGGGAAGACGGCCGAGTCGATTTTTTTGGCCCATTCCTCGGTGCAGAGGATCAGGCCGGCCCGCGGGCCGCGAAGCGTCTTGTGCGTGGTGGTGGTGACGAAGGGGCAGTGGGGCACGGGCGAGGGGTGGAGTCCGGCGGCGACGAGGCCGGCGACGTGGGCCATGTCGGACAGGAGCAGCGCGCCCACTTCGTTCGCGATTTCGGCGAAGCCGGCCCAGTCCCAGAGGCGCGGATAGGCCGACGCGCCGGTGATGATCAGTTTCGGCCTGCCCTCGCGGGCGAGGCGGCGGACCTCGGCCAGGTCGATCCGCTCGTCCTTTTCGCTGACGCCGTACTGCGCGACGTTGAACCATTTGCCGCTGATGTTGACCTTCATGCCGTGCGTGAGGTGGCCGCCGTGGTTCAGGTTGAGCGAGAGGATCGGGTCGCCGGGTTGCAGGGCGGCGAGGAAGACGGCCTGGTTGGCCTGGGAGCCGGAATGCGGCTGGACGTTGGCGTGCGGAGCACCGAAGAGTTCCTTTGCCCGCGTGATGGCGAGGGACTCGACTTCGTCAACGTGCTGACAGCCGCCGTAGTAGCGACGGCCCGGGTAGCCCTCGGCGTATTTGTTGGTGAAGAGGGAGCCGGCGGCCTCGAGGACGGCGGCGCTGACGTGGTTTTCGGAGGCGATCAGTTCGAGGGTGCGGCTCTGGCGGGCGCGTTCGCGCTGGAGGATGTCCCAGACGGGCGGGTCGGCCGTACGGATGGCGGAGTCGGTTGAATGCGCGGCGGGCGGGTTTTGCACGATCATTCACCCCTCTCCGCCGGCGGCAGCGCGATCCGGGTATTGGCGGTCGCGACACCGAACCATGACCGGCGCGCGGCGGCCGGGAAACGGACAAGGATAATCCGGGCCGGCACCGACGATCAAGGCGTCGCGGCGAGGTTGAGCGCTTCGGCGTAGCGGGCGAGCAGGGTCCGTCGCAGGGCCTCGTAACCCGGGTGCGAGAGCGTCGGGTCGTCGCGCAGAAGCGTGGCGGCGTCCTGTTTCGCGGCGCGGAGGATCGGCCCGTCGGCCAGCAGGTCGGCGACGCGGAGTTCGGGCAGGCCGTGCTGTCGCGTGCCGAGGAACTCGCCCGGGCCGCGCAGGCGCAAATCTTCCTCGGCGATGCGGAAGCCGTCGGTGGTGGAGGCCAGCACGCTCAGGCGCGCGTTGTCCGCCGCGGCCCGGCTGCCGGCCATGAGGAGACAGTATCCCGCTCGGCGGCCCCGGCCGACGCGGCCGCGGAGTTGGTGCAACTGCGAGAGGCCGTAGCGTTCGGCGTGCTGCACGACCATCACCGTGGCCTGCGGGACGTCGATGCCGACCTCGACGACCGTGGTGGCGACGAGCACGACGGTTCGGCCCGCGGCGAAGTCGGACATGACCCGCTGTTTCTCGTCGGTTTTCATCCGCCCGTGCAGCAGGCCGACGGGCAGGCCGGCGAACGTGTCGCGCGAGAGCCGTTCGTGTTCGCGCGACGCGGCCCGGAGCGGCAGGGTTTCCGATTCATCGACGAGCGGATAGACGACGAAGGCCCGCTCGCCGGTCGCAATCCGCGACCGGACGAAGGCCCAGGCGCGGTCGGTCTCTTCGGGGAGCACGATCCGCGTTCGGATCGGGCAGCGGCCGGGGGGCAGGCCGTCGATCGTGCTCACATCAAGGTCGCCGAAGACCGTCATGGCGAGGGTGCGCGGGATGGGCGTGGCGGTCATGACGAGGTAGTGCGGGTCGGGGCCCTTGCAGCGGATGGTGGCCCGCTGACGGACGCCGAAGCGGTGCTGCTCGTCGACGATGACGAGGCCGAGCCGCGCGAACTCGACGTCGCGCTCGACCAGCGCTTGCGTGCCGACGACGAGGTCAAGTTCGCCGGCGGCGATCCGGGCCCGCAGTTCCCGCCGGCGGGTTGCGGAAAGTCCGCCGATCAGGAAGTCGCGGCGGACGCGGCTACCGGTCAAAAAACGGTCGAACGAGCGGAAGAGTTGTTCGGCGAGGATTTCGGTGGGGGCCATGAGGGCCACCTGGGCGCGGTTGGCGATGGCGACGAGGGCGGCATGGACCGCCACCAGGGTCTTGCCGCAGCCGACGTCGCCCTGAAGGAGCCGGTTCATCGGGCGGTCGCCGGCCAGGTCGGCGGCGATCTGCTCGACGGCGCGGTCCTGACCGGGCGTGAGGCGGAAGGGCAGGCGGCGGCGGATGCGACGGTCGATTTCCGGCGTGAGCGGGAGGGAAGCCGCATGAGCGGTCTGCCTTCGGCGGCGCGCCGACTGGACGGCCAGTTGCAGCAGGAGGAGTTCGTCGTAGGCCAGGCGTCTGCGCGCGGCGGCGAGGTCGTCCTCATGGCGCGGCAGGTGCATGGCGCGCAGGGCCGCCGCGCGGGACGCGAGCCGGCGCGCGGTGCGGTAGTCGTCGGGATACCAGTCGGCGACGTGCGGCAGGACGCGGTCGAGATTGGCGCGGACGGTGCGGGCGATGGCCGGCGCGGGCAGGCCAGCCACGGCGCGATAGACCGGATCGAGACAGGACGGCGCGTCGCGGGGCGGAGGGGACGTGTCTTCGCGGAGGAATTCCAGGCGCGGGTTGACGAGTTGGGGCCGGCCGTCGAATTCGGAGACCTTGCCGGTCAGCCGGACGGTCGCGCCGGGTTCGAGCCGGTCGGCGAGCCAGCGGGCGTTAAACCAGATGACGGGGCAGCGGCCGGTGTTGTCGATGAGGGTGGCCTGCACGGCGGGGCCGCGCGAAATGCCCCGATTCGGCGCGTCCGTCCGGCTCGAAGAACGGCGGGACAATCCCCGGACGCGGAGGGAAGAAATGCGGCCGACGACGGTGGCGATCTGGCCGAGTTCGAGGTCCTCGATGGTCCGGAGATGCCGGCGCTCGTGGCGGAAGGGGAAGTACTCGACGAGGTCTGCCAGGGTGCGGACGCCGATCGCCTCAAACAGCGCGGCGCGGCGCGGTCCGACGCCGGCGGCGAACCGGATCGGATCGTCCAAGACATTCCGCGGCGGCCCCGGCGGTCCTGCCGGAACCCGGTGCACGGGTGCGGGCCCATGCACTGGCCGCGTTCGCCCGCGGCGCGGAACACCGGATGCAGGCCACCGCGGCGGGTCGCCCGTGGCGACCGTCGTCCGACCCCCGGTCGGGGCCGGGGGCAGGCCCGGACGCGGGGCATCGACCGCGTCCGCGTGCGGAGCGGGCGTCATGGGATGATCAACTTGATTCCGACGGGAAGGTCGTTGACGTCGGCGACGCGGTTCCGGTTGGCGGCGTAGATTTTCCGCCATTGCCGGCCGTCGCCGTAATACTTCCGCGCGATGGCCCAGAGCGTTTCGCCTCGCTGCACGACGTGCGTGCGCGGCGTGTCGCGGCCGCCGACGGATGGCGGAGCGGGACCGCGCGGAACGTCGGGGGAGTCGGGCGCCGGGGACCAGCCGGTCGGCGTCGGCTCATCGGCCCCGCGGCCGCGACCGTAGGCGTCGGACGATCCCGGCGTCTCGGCGGACCGGTCGTAGCCGGAGCCACCGGACACGGGCTGGAGCCGCTCCGGCTCGGCGCGCTCGGCAGTCGGCTGCGGGGTGGAGGCCTGCGGCTTCTGTTCAGCGCAGCCGGAAATAAGCAGGGTGGTCAGGACGGCCCAGGCGACGAGCGGCCCGGGTTCGGTGCGATGGGATGGAATCGTTCGGGGCATGGCGGTCGTCCGCCGTGGTTTAGGAAAACAGTATCGGGGGAATGCGCGGCTGTCAAAAGGGAGCGAGATGGGGTCATGGCGCGAGATCGGCGCCGGCTGATAGGCGGAGCCACAAGAAGAGCCGGTGCCACAAGGGTCCGGGCGTCTTTGGGGGCGGAGGGTGGAGTTGATCCGAGCAGAGAGAATCTTTCTTCAAGGGCGGCTAACGAATGACTGTGGCCGCGCCGTCCCGCCGTTGTCGGCACCCGCCGCGGCGGGCGCCACATTATGAGGCACCTGTGCCACACTCTCAATCGTGAATTGCGCTAGGCGGGGTCCGGTCTGTCGGCAGGGTCGATCGAGCGCAGATAGCGGAAGTCGTAGATGCCGGTGCTGTGTCCGTCGCCCCAGACGATGTTGATCGCGTAGCGGCCCATCAGGGAGGCGTCGATCACCTGTGCGGCGCGTTCGATCCCCGCCGGCAGGATGGTGAGCGAGCGGCCGGCGGCGGGCGGAGGCGTCTGGTCGCGCTCGGTGCGGCAGGTGGCGCAGGGGCAGAGCCGGCGGAGGTAGGCGAGCGGATAGAAACTCTCGCGGCCGTCGGCCCAGCGGATGCGCAGTCCGCGGGCGCGGTCGAGGTGCAGATCGGCGGGCTGAAAGCGCGGATCGGCCGGATCGGCCTCGTGCGCCGCGTGTATGGTTGGGTCGGCGTTCATGCGCGGCCAGCCCCCGCGCCGGCGAGTCCGGCCAGGATCGCGCCGAACAACTGAACGGTCAGGGGATCGTGCGGGTCGAGCGGGTCGCAACTGAAGAAGCGCGGCCTCGGCCGAGCGCCCTGCGGCATCGCGGTAATGAGGCGTTCGATCCGCCGCGAACAGACCTCGATCGTCTCGCCCGCGCCGCCCAGGCCGCAGTTGAGGACCGCGACGTCGGCATCGAGGAGGGCGTGGTATCCGGGCCGCAACCGGAGGCGGGCGGAGATCTCGGAACCGAGTGCGGTGGTCATGACCTGTTCCAGTTCCTCGTCGCTGAGCGGACGGCGCGTCTCGCTGAGGGTTCCGAGGATCAGCCCGCTGCGCGAGTCGTCGAGATCCGGGGCGCGCGTCAGGCCGAAGACCTCGGAGGCGAACGCCCCGGTGTCCTGGAAGGCCCGGCGCAGCGCATCCTGGGTTTCGTCCGGGGAGCGGAAGACCTCGTCGACGAATCGCGGCACGCCCATGACGAACACCCGCAGATCGTACGGGTGCGCGAGGCGGAACCCCGGATCGGCGTTCGTCTCGAGGAGAATCAAGCCGGCCCGGCCCGTCGGCCCGACGTCGCGCACGGCCAGGGGGACCTGCTCGAAGAGCCGGTCCGGGGCGTATCGAAACCGGAAGCGTGTCGCCCAGTCCTCCGGCGGCTCGGCGGACATCGCGGCGTCCGTGCCGCCCTGGGGTTGCGGCTCGAATCGGACCAGCGCGGCGGACGGACCGTGACACCCCCGCGCGATGAGACGGGCGATCGTCGTCTTCCCGCCGCGTTCCGGCCCGCAGATGTGCACGACCTTGGGGGCCATCCCGCACCGCCTAGCGCCCGGACCCGGACCGCACCGTATCGAATTGTCGTTCGTAAACTTATTATATGCCCGAAGTCCGCGCGAGGTAAATCAGCGCGACCCATTTTCCGGCGCAACCCCGGGACGAGAGACGTTATGACGCGGCAAGACGTGAATCCGATGAGCGAAAGCCCAGCATCCACTCCCACGACCGACTTTTCGATCCGCAAGGCCGGCCCGGCCGACCTGAATGCGATCAACGATATCTACAATTATTTCGTCACCCGGTCGTCGTGCACGTTTCAGACTGATTGCTCTGCGGGGGATGAGCGGCGGGAATGGTTCTCCCGCCACGGCCCGGAGTACCCGGTGATCGTGGCAGAGGAGCAAGGCGCGGTCATCGGCTGGGCGTCCTTGTCGCCGTACCACTCCCGCTGCGGGTATCGGTTTACCGTCGAGGATTCCGTGTATGTGCGGGCCGACTGTCACGGGCGAGGCATCGGGCGGGCGCTGCTGACGGACCTGGTGCGACGGGCGACGGAGATCGGTCACCACAGCATCATCGCCATGATTGCCGGGGACCAGCCGGCGAGCGTCGGGCTGCACGCGAAGCAGGGGTTCGTGCAGGTGGCGCACCTGCGCGAGGTGGGTTACAAGTTCGAGCGCTGGATCGACGTGATCTTCATGCAGCGGATGCTGGGGCAGGCGTAGGCCGAAACCGCTTTGCGGCTTGGAGCGGCGACGCATGACCACGCTCGCTGACGCTTCGCGTTTCGTTGTGGAGTCAGCGCGGGGCAGGGTTGGACGGCGCGACGCCGCGCGTTTTCAACACGAGACGCGCCGCGTCAGCAAGCGTCGGCGCCCGGCGCAAAAAAACGCTCGCTGACGCTTCGCGTTTCGTTGTGAAGTTTCCGTGCCTTCAGGGCAGAACCAGCACGACGCCCGGCTGAAGACGGTCGGGATCGGGACCGATCGGGGCCCGGTTGCGACGGAGCAGTTCGCGCCAGCGTCCGCCGTCGCCCAACTCCGAACGGGCAATCGAGTAGAGCGAGTCGCCGGGGCGCACCGTGTAGGTGCGGGCCGACGGACCGCCGGTCCGCAGGGCGTCATCGGTGCTGGCGACCATCGGCGTCGGAATCGAATCCGACGCAGTCGACCGCTGGTTCTGAAGCAGCGGGCCGGCAGTGGCCGAGAGGCGCGTTGGGGCGCCGTGCGGCGGCGGCCCGGCCGCGGCGGTCTGCGGCGGCGCGGGGAGTGAAAGCATCTGGCCGACGCGGAGGCGGCGCGGGTCGCCGACGTCCGGATTCGCCTTCAGGATGTGCGAGACGAAGCGCGGGTCGCCGTACTGGTCCCGGGCGATGGCCGACAACGTGTCGCCGCGCTGGACGCGATGGGCGCGCGGCCATGAGCCGGTCCCGTGCAGGGGAGCCGCCGGCTCCGCGCCCGTCTGGACGGTCCGTGCGTCGGAATCCGCGGGCGGCGGCGAATGCGGGAGCGGGAGGCGACCGACCCCGGCGTGGCCGGGAACGACAGGCCGTTTCAGACTCTCGTCAACCGGGGCGCTGGCCGCGGCGACGGATGCCGGGCGGTCGGCGGCATCGGGAGGCGGGGTCGAGGTCGATGGGTAGTCGGGACCTCGAGGAGAGGCGGTCGAAGGTGCGGGGTCGCGTTGCGACGGGTCTTTCAGGGCCGAGACCCATTCGTCAGGGACCGGCTGCGCGCGCTCGCCGGCGGCCGGAGTCGGCGTTATTTCCTCGGAGGCGGCGACGCCGGTTCGTTCGTCCGCGGTGACCGTCGACGCGACCTTCGGCAAAAGCCCCTCCGCGCCGCGAGGTGAGCCGGACTCGGCATCCGGCGGCGGGCTGGGGGCGGTTGAGCGATTCGGCCGGGGCGAGGCCGGGGGGTCGAGCCGCGCGGCGCGACCGGCGTCCGGTTCCGTCGGGGTCGGGGCGATCTTCGGCCGACCCTGCGGCGTGTGGGCCGCAGCGGTCGGCAACTTGATCTCGCCGGGCGGAGGAGTCAGGGCGACGACAAAATCCCGCTCGCCGCGGCCGGCGGCAGCGAAATAGACGCTGGCGACCACGACGATGACGAGGCCGACGGCGATTCCGATGCGTGTTTCCGTCTGCATGACGACCCTCCGTGGCACGGGCGGGCGCCCCGGTCAGGCGGCGCGACCCGGCGATCCCTTCTTGCGTCCCAGGGCAACGAGCAGCGGCACCGCGACGAACACGGAACTGTAGGTGCCGGTGAGGATGCCGACGAGCATGGCGTAGTTGAATCCGTGGATGCCGCGACCACCCACGGCATACATAATAACGATGCAGAGGATGACCGTCAACGACGTGAGCATGGTGCGGGACAGGGTTTGATTGATGCTGGCGGTGACCAAGGCCGGAGTCACGTCCGTGGACTTGCCCTTGTTCTCGCGGATGCGGTCGAAGACGATGATCGTGTCGTTGACCGAGTAACCGATGACGGTCAGCAGGGCCGCGACCATCGCCAGGTCGACGCGGAAGGCCTCAACCAGCAGCGTGCGGCCCACCGGCGTCCCCGCGATGAAGGCCGCGGCGGCGACCATGCCGACGGCGACGAGCACGTCGTGGATCAGGGCGGCGACGGCGGCGGTGCCCCAGCGGACGCTGCCGAAGCGGAACCAGACGTAGAGGATGATGGCGATCCAGGAGAGGGCGAGGGCGATGATGGCCTTAGTCTTGGATTCCTGCGCGACCTGGGGGGCGAACTGGGTGATCTTGGTCAGCGAGGTCTGGCGTTCGAGGGCGTCGCGGAGCAGGCGGACTTCCGGCTCGGCCAGGTTGGCCCGCCAGCCCTCGAGGGTGTCGGCGGTCTCGTCGTAAACGAAGTTCTCATCGGCCACGACGACGGCGACGGAGGAGAACAGGCCGGCGTCGCCGGGGGCGCGCTTCAGCCCGATGACCTCCGAATCGCGCCAGCCGAACTGCTCGTAGCCGGGCTGAAGCCGCATGGCCTTGAGCCGCCGCTGAAGGGACTCGACGGACTGGGGCGGACTGAGTTTGTCGAGCAGCATGACGACGCCGCCGCGCCAATCGCTGAGATCGGCGACGAGCGCCGGGTCGCCGGTGACGGCGGCGAGGTCTCGCTCGGAGACGGGGAAATATTCGACGCCGCCGCGGCGGGCGTCGCGGACGAACTCGAAGGTCAGCCGCGGAGAGATGTCGACGAAGTCGCCGAGGCGGCTCATGATGGCGTCGACGACGACTTCCTTGCTGGTGACGCGGCTGACGACCTCGAAGGAAGCGCCGCGCGGCGCGCCCGGTTCGAGGGAAACGACTTCCTGAATCTGGGCGTCGGCCAGGGCGTCGGCCCAGGAGCGGAGTTGCGCCGCGACGCGCCGCAGGCCGCCGCGCATTCCGAGCCGCGTCGCCTCCTCCTCCGCGCCCGGAGTTCCGTCGACGTTCAGGGCCAGTTCGGGGCGGGTGTTCAGGTTGACGGTCGAGGCGTCGATCTCGCGCAGGCCGTTGGGGGCGATCCAGTCGCCCAGGGCCGCCTGGAGGAAGACCTCCAGCCGCGCGGCGGGCACGCCCGGGACGCTGAGGGTGAAGTCCGTCCCGCGCGCCGCGATCTGTGCGGCCGCGGAGATGGGATCGCCCAGGGAGCGCATCTCGGCCGCCGCTTCCAAGAGGGCGGCGGCGATCTTAGTCTCATCCAGTGAGCCGGGCTCCTTCAGGTCGAGTTGGGCGGCGGTGCCGCCGAGGAACTCGATGTCGTAGAGTTTGTTCGATTCGCGGCCGGCGAAGAGGGCGACCGCGCCGATCGTGAGGACGACGGAGACGAAATAGAACGGGCGGCGCAGGCCGTACCAGTTGACGCTCGGGACGCCGATGAGTTTGAGCATGGGCAGGCGGGTGGCGCCGCGGCCCTGGATCAGGCGGTGGACGAAGCGCCCGACCCACATGAGGGCGTAAAGCCCGGCCGTAGCGACGCCGGCCGCGATGACCATCTTCCCGAAGGCGATGGAGATGGACTGGGCGCGGCGTTCCTCGGCCGTGAGGGCCGCGGCCAGACGCCAGACGACAAAGCCGGCGACCGCAGCGGCGGCGGCGAGGAGTGGGGGCCGGCGGACCAGGTCTGCCGGGATGCGCGGAAGGGCCATGAATTCGAAGAACAGACGGGTGAGGAAAACGGCGGTGAAGAGGTTGATGACGACGCCGGCGCCGAGCGTCAGGCCGAAACCCTTGATTTCCTCGCTGGCGATGAGGTAGAGGATGCTGCTGGTGATCAGCGTGGTGAGGTTGGAGTCGATGATGGCGCTGAAGGCGCGGTCGTATCCCAGGCGGACGGCGGTGCGCAGGGGCGTGCCCTTGCCGAGTTCCTCGCGGATGCGCTCGTTGATGAGGATGTTGGCGTCGACGGCCATGCCGACCGAGAGGACAAGGCCGGCCACGCCGGGGAGGGTGAGCGTGCCGCCGAGGGCGGCGAGGACGGCGAGCGTCAGGACGACGTTGAGGGCGAGGGCGATGACGGCGATGATGCCTGAATAGAAGTAGAAAACGATCATGAAGGCGACGACGGCGATGCCGGCGTAGCGGGCGGAGCGCATGCCCGCCTCGCGGTTGGCGCGGCCGAGCGAGGGGCCGATGGCGCGGACGCTGATGGGGGGTTCCTTGAGTTTGCGGGGCAGACTGCCGGCGTTGAGTTTCTTGACGAGTTCCTGGACCTCCTTGGGGGTGAAGGTGCCGCGGATGATGCCGCGGGTGCGGATGGCGCTCTCGATCGTCGCGGAAGAGACGGCCCGGTCGTCCAGGAAAATGCAGAGCAACCTGTCCTTGTTCTGCCGCGTCAAGACGTCGAAGCGCGCCCCGCCGCGTTCGTCCAGTTCGAACTCGACGGCGGGCCGGCCCTCGTCGTCGCGGGTCATGCTGGAGCGGACCAGGGACCAGTCGGCCTCGCCGGTCCGGTGGGTCAGGACCTTGGTGGGCAGGACGTAGGCCAGCACGTAGTACTTTTCGCCGTAGCGCTCGGTGATGAAGCGCTGGGCGAGTTTGATCTGCTCGAAGTTCTTCTCGTAGTCGGGGCTGCCGCGGAAGAAGTCGGCGGGCTTCTCGATCTCGAACCACTGGTAGGTCTCCTCGCCGGGGCGCGGCCGCGGGCCGTGCCGGCGGAGGTTGTCGCGGTAGGTGTCGAACTTCGTCGGATCGGCGGGGTCGATCTCGGCCAACATGCGAAACTCGAGGACGCCCGCGCCGCGCAACAGTCGCTGAAGGTCGGCCGGGTCGTCGAGGCGGCCCTCCCGGCCGCGCCGCGCCCGCCACTGGTCATAGGCCTTCACCACCTGATCGATCAGTTCGCGTTGCTCGGCGGTGGCCTGGAGGATCTTGTCCAGTTCCTCGGTGCGGAACTTCGAGCGCGGCGGGGCCTCAAGCGCGGTCTGGAGCCGGCCGAGATCGACGTTGGTCGCCAGGACCTCGTCGATCTTGGCGTCAAACTTCTCCTCGGAGTCGTTGAGGGCGTCGATCTTGTTTTCGGCGCGGGCGGCGGCGATCGCGTCGCTCAGCGTGACCAGTTCGGCGCACTTCGCGCGGCGCGATTCGACGCCTCGGACCAGGGCCTCGAGCGCCGCGGCGCGTTCGGCGGGCGGCCGCGCCAGGGCCGTCAGCGGTTCGCCGCGCTTCAGGTTGCTCTCGCGCAACTGGTCGCGGAGCCGGTCGTATGCGGCGCGGAATTGCAGGACGGTCTCGGACGGCCGGGGCATCTGGATCTCGAGGCGGTTGGTCCCCACGGGCCGCCAGACGAGGTTCATGACGCCCTCGGGATCGACGCGTTCCTGGAGAACCTTCATGACCTTTTCGGCCAGGTCGGCCTTGTCGCCGGCGTCCAAGCCGGTGTCGTCGATCTCGTAGAGCAGACTGTATCCGCCGTACAGGTCGATCCCGAACTTGAGTTTCTCTGCAAACGGCCAGGCGACGATGTAGGCCAGGCCGCACAGCAGCCCACAGAGCAGAATGCGCCACCAGATGGTTCGTTCGTTCATGAGGGCGGTCTCCGGGAAGTCGGCTGAGCCGCGCGTCCTGCCGAAGGGCCGGGACGCGGGGATTCGATTCGATCGGTCACGTCGTTGCAACCGGCCGACTCCGCGCGGGCCGACCGGCATGGGACTGCGGCAAAGGTGAACTTTGCCCGCGCGCGTCAGGCGGCGGGCGGCGCGTGGGCGTAATGCGTTGGCCGATGCAGGCGGCGGGCTGGGGCGTGGGGGTCGGCCGGGACCGCGGTAACGACTGGTTTGGGCGAGGGCTGGCGGAAGATGGGGTCGCCGGCCGCGTCGCCTGTACAGCGGGCGTGGCCGAAGGGCTTGGAGTCCTTGGCGGCGGGGGCCATGAGGACCAGTGCCGCGTGCGTGTCGCCGGTTTCGGGCCGGCGCGGCGAACCGGGGCGGGAACGCGGCGAAGACGAACCGTCCGGGCGTTCCTGCGGCGCGCCGCCGGCGACCCGATCGGCGGGCCGCACTTTCTCGTGCAGGGCGGCCACCGCGCGGCGCTCCGCGGCCCGACGACGGGCGGCCGCGGCGCGGTCGATCTCGGCCTGGGGGCCTAGGACGAGGCCGAACACGGCCGTCACGGAGCCGACGACGCGGGTGATGTTGTTCGGCGAGGCGAACATGGGGAGGACTATAACGGGCCGGCTGCGTGAGGCAAAGCGGGCCATGAGCGGCCCGGCGAAACGGGGGATCGCGACAAACCCGTCCAAGGCGGCGGATGGGTGTCAGCACCTCAGGGTCAATTGGGCGTCAGCGTCATGAGCGGGCCAGCACGTCCGCAATGGCCGCGGCGGCGAAGACGAGGCCGACCATGCCGTTAACCGTAAAAAACGCGACGTTCACCCGCGACAGGTCGTCGGCGCGGACGAGGGACTGCTCGACGATCAGCAGCAGCGCGACGGCCGCGACGCCGGCCCAGTAGAGCGGACCCATCTGCGAGAGTCGCCCCAAGGCGTAGAGCATTGAGACGGTCCCCGCGTGGCAGGCGCGCGAGACCATCAACGCGCGGGCCGCGCCGAGCCGGGCGGGCAGACTGTGCAGCCCGTCGCGGCGGTCGACGGCGATGTCCTGGCAGGCGTAAATGATGTCGAAGCCGGCGATCCAGGCGGCGACCGCGGCGGCCAGTAGGAGCGCCGGCGCGCCCACCGTGCGCGGGTTGACGGCGATCCAGGCGGCGAGCGGAGCGGCGGCGATGGCCGCGCCGAGGGCGAAGTGCGACAGGGCGGTGAAGCGCTTCGTGTAGGAGTAGGCCGCGAGGCACGCGAGCACGGGCAGGGACAGCGCCAGCGGCCAGGGGTTGCGGTCGGCGAGGAAGGCGGCGCAGCCGGCGATGAACGCGGCGGCGCACGCGAGGAGAAACGCCAGCGACTGGCGGGGGGTGATGCGCCCCGCCGGGATGGGGCGGGCGGCGGTGCGGGGGTTGCGGGCGTCGATGGCGGCGTCGGCGATGCGGTTGCACGTCATGGCGAAGGATCGCGCGGCGACCATGCACCAGAGGATCAGGGCGATTTGCGGGGCCGCGGGACGCCCCGCGGGCAAAGTCGCGCCGGCCAGCGCGGCGGCGACGAAGGCGAACGGCAGGGCGAAGACGGAGTGCGAGAACTTGATCATCTCGCCCCAGGTCCGCAGCGCAGTCAGGAAGGACATCGGCGGGATCGTAACCCGGCGGACGGCCGGGGATCACGGTCGCTCCCCGGCGCGGCTGCGTGCCGGCGGGGTCGATCATGCCGGGGCGGGGGACCGCCCGGCTCGCAGCGCAGATTCCGCTCGCAGCGCGGGGTCGATCATGCCGGGGCGGGGGACCGCCCGGCTCGCAGCGCAGATTCCGCTCGCAG
>Ga0187893_10002024_pt1 | contig 45922 bp, 45 predicted proteins | sample MA1701074metaG_FD_139574 | JGI IMG/M metagenome (GOLD analysis project Ga0187893, IMG submission 139574) | White microbial mat communities from a basaltic lava cave in the Kipuka Kanohina Cave System on the Island of Hawaii, USA - MA170107-4 metaG ... | reverse complement strand
GATGGAGCAGGTGAGGGGGGGCTCGAGGGCGCGGACGCGCAAGGGCTGCGGGGGGCGGAGGTGGGGGGGAGAGGGGAGGAGAGAGGGAGGGGGAAGAAGGGGCGGAGGGAGCAGAGGGGGCAGAGGGCGCAGAGGGGGTTAGTCGGGGTAGCCATTGACCATTCTCCGTATGCCCCGGATGAGCGTGTCGGACCTGAAATTGATGAGCAGCCCCACCTTCATTCCGGACAGGACGAGGTAGGAGCGCAACTGCGAGTCGTGGACCGGGGCGAAGCGCTCGATCGCCTTCAGTTCCACGACGATCGCTTCCTCCACCAGGAAATCCAACCGATACCCCAGGGGGATCCGGATGCCGTCGTACTCCACGGGGATCGGCTTCTCACGCTCGTATCGGAGTCCCCTCCTGGTAAGTTCGTGCGCCAGGAATGCCGCGTACGCCGTCTCGTAGAGTCCCGGGCCGACGGCCCGGTGAATCCGGATGGCGGCTCCGATGATCTCCCGTGTGAGACGGTCGAGCCGCACCTTCTCCTCCTCTGCGCTCTCTGCCATCTCTGCGTCCTCCCGGATTCATGGCTTGTGGGGGATCAGGACGCCGGTCCAGTCGAGGTCGCGGAGGGGGCGGAGCTGGTCGGGGAGGGCGTCGCCGGAGGCGGGGGGATCGGGGTCCTGGAGGCGCTCGACGAACCACTCGGCGTCGCGCAGCTTGAAGAAGATCCAGTGCTCCCCGATCATCCGGTCCCCCTCGACGTGCGAGGGCACGTAGGCGGCGAAGACTTCCGGCGTGGAGAGGACCGGGATCCGCTTCTCGGCGCGGAGGGGGGAGTCGTCGCCGAGGATGCGGAGCTCGGAAGCTCCCGCGTGCGCTTCCGCCACGGGCCGGCCGGTCGCGCGCACGGTCCCGAACATCTCGCAGCCGGCCAGGGCCAGGGCCAGGGGGGCGAGCCGCCTCATCGGTCCAGCCCCTCGAAGGGGGAGCCCGGCGGGGGTGGGACGTCGTATCCCTCGAGCGTGGCGCCGCCGATGAAGGCGACCGTGACCGTCCGGGCGTTCGGGACGTAGATCGCGGGGACCACCTCGTCCAGGCGGCGCGAGACCATCTCGGAGAGCCGGCCCATCGCGGAGGAGAGCGAGCGGTAGCCCGCGAACTTCGCCGGATCGCCCGTCACGGCGCCGGTCACGCCTCCGAGCGGCGTGACCTGCGAGGTCGTCTCCCGCTGGGCCATCGCGTCGGCCCCGCCCGAGAGGGCGCCGGTGAGCGAGGAGAGGACGAGGACCTCGTCGGCCCGCCAGACGTACTGGCCGCGGAGCCCCTGGATGCCGTCGTCGTCGGCCACCCAGCCGTTCACCTTGACCTCGGCAGGCGTCCCGTCGGGCCGGAGGGCGCTCAGGGTCTCGAGCTGGACCACGGCGCGGCGCGAGTTGGCGTCGCCCGCGGCCTTCCCGACGAGGAAGGCGCCGCGGAGCGGGACGCGCGAGCGCTGGGGGCCGACGAGGGCGGCGTCGAGGCGCAGGAGCACCGGGAGCGCCTCGCCCGCCGTGGGCGCGAAGACGCCCGTGAGGAGGGTCGCCTCGCCGAAGCTTCCCGCGGGGACGTGGAGCGACCGCCCCCGCGGCTTCTCGAACTCGACGGTGCGGAAGCGGGGAGCCGGGGGCGGCGGGACCGGATCGGTCTTGGCCGCCCCCTGGAGCTCCCGCAAGATTCTTTCCATGCCGGAAGCGCCGCTCCGGCGCTCCTCCTCGCGGGCCTTCCGGGCCTCCTCGAGTTCGGCCCGCAGCGCCGCGATCCCCTTCTCCGCCTGGTCCACTCGATCGCCGTACACGGCGAGCATGTTCCGGACCTCCTGCGCCGTGGGGATGCCGACCTCGAACGAGGGGGCGGACGGGGTCTTCGCCGCGCCCGGCGGGGGCGCGCTTCCCCGGGCGGCCAGGACGAGGAGCAACAGGAGGACGGCCAGTCCCGCCCCGCCCAGGACCAGCGATTTCCGGCTCACGGCGCCTTCGAGAACACGAGGTAGAGGACCGTCTTCGCCCCCGGCTCGAGGAGCATCTCCCGCGCCCCGGCCAGCACGAGCCCCTTGCCGACGAAGCGCGACGGGTCGAGCCGCTGGGCCCGGGCCGAGGCGTTCTCGACGCGGAGCACGTATCCGCGGAAGGCGTCGGTTTCGTAGACGAAGGCGGTCCTCGCCGCGAGCCCGGCCGCGGCGGCCACGGAAGCGTCCGAGCGCAGGACGGTCCCCTCGGCGGGGAGGCGTCCCAACCGCATCGCCCGGATGAGCTCGAGGGGCGCCGGCGTCCCGCGGTCCCGTTCCCGGGGCGCCACGATCCGCACGTGGCCGTCGTAGGCCCCCTCCGCCGCGCGGATCGCCAGCCGGTAGAGCGTCCCCGACCCGCCCATCACGTGGAGGTCCCCTTCGGTCTTCCGGAGGAGTTTGAGGAAGAGCTTCTCCCGGCGGCGCTCGACGGAGAGGTCCGCCTCGTTCCATCCCGCCACGAGCGCCTCGAGGGATTCCTCGGGGAACGTCACCACGGTCGCCCGGTGCCGGGTCTCCGAGGAGACGGGCACGCGGACCTCGACGGGACGGTCGGAGAGAACCACCTCCCGAGCCTCCTGGAGGGCCAGGACGAGGGCGACCGCGCTCACGGCGCGCCCACCTCGCGGATCGCCTCGCGGAGCATCGCCGGGCTCGGGAGGCCTTCCAGGACGCGGGCGCCCCGGTCCTTCCGGCTCGGCGAGACGACCAGGGTGGGCGTCCGCCGGACGGCGGGAAGGTCGCTCGAGGGCCGGTAGACCACCTCGAGGCGGGAGCCGAACTCGCGCTCGACGTCGGGCATCACCCGGTCGCGGAGTTCGTCGCAGTACGGGCAATCGGGCTGGGTGAAGACCGTCACCCGGACGGCCGCGCCGGGGCCGGCCGGGGCGGGGGGCCGCGGGACGCCCCCGGCCGCGACCACGAGGAGGGCCGCCCAGGGAAGGACCATGGCCACGCGGCCCAGGTTCGCCCGGTCGCAGGCCACGGAAAGCGCGACCAGGGCGAGCGAGACCCCCGCGGCCGTGAAGCAGAGCGCGCAGAAGAGGTCCGCCAGGACGAGCTGGGCGACCAGCATCACGTGGACGCCGAAGCCGAAGAGGAGGGCGCAGAAGAGCCCGCGGGTCGGCCCCGCCACGAGGGCCGCGACGAGGAGGCCCCCGTAGTAGGCCGCGCCGAGGAGGCCGAGCGAGAGCCCCCCGGCCCGGCAGGCGCCGCACGGATAGGTCCACTCCAGGGTCGCGGCGGCGCCCGCGAGGACCGCCTGCGCGCCGAGCAGGACCCGGAGCGCCGTCCAGGCGCGGCTCACAGGGTCACCCCGAAGAGCGAGGTGAGGAGCTTGGGGAAGAGCGCGAGCGCCACGGCCGCGATCACGCAGACCGCCGCCATGTCCCACTCGCCGCGCTTGACGCCCTTCCCGATCACCCCGTGGAGGAAGCAGTAGGCCGCGCAGACCGGGAACACCCAGCGGACGATCACGCGGAGGAGGGACGTGAAGATGGTTCCCGACTCCTGCTCCACTCCCGCGGCCCCCGCCGACTGGGCCGCCGCCGTCCCGGCCAGGAACAGGAGCCCCGCCGCCGCCAGCGTCGCGATCTTCATGGCCGCCTCCTTCCTCGTTTCCTCCACCCCTCCGTGAGGGCCGGCGGGGAAATGTCGACGGAAAAAAATCCGCGTCCGCGGAACCGGCGGGAGGCCCACTCCGGGGCGGAGGACGGCATGAGCTTCCGGAAGCCCTGCGCGCGGACGCTGGACCGGCCGATCGTGATCTTCGGCCTCGAGCCCGAGGAACTCGTCCTCGTGGGCCTGGTCGCGGGAGCGATCCTCTTCCTGGTGGACGCTGTCCCCGCCGTGCTCTCGGGCGGCGCGCTCTGGCTGGGACTTTCCCGGGTCAAGGCGGGGAAGCCTCCGGGGCACCTCTTCGAGCTCCTCCACCGGTCCGGCTTCCTGCGGAGGGCCCCGGGCTTCCTCCGCGCGCCGCATCTCCTCCGGTCCGGGCTCCGGCACCTCGACGCTTTCCCGGGAGGGAACGATGACGCGGTACGGGAATACTGGTCCGACCGTCCCCGCCTGGATCCGTGACGAGGTCGCGCGGCAGGAAGGCGCCTGGCCGCTGGCCCTGCTCTCGGCGGGGCTCGGGGCGCTGATCCTTCTGGAACTCGTTCTGGGAGCGGTCCTGTGGAGCGTCGATCCTCGGGTCGTCTACGCCTCCCCCTGATCGCGGGAGGGCTCCTGGCCGCCAACGCGGTCCTCGCGGCCGCGCTCGCGGCGAAGGCGCTCCTCCCCGGCCCGGTCGTCGTGGTCCCGTCGGCGCGGGGGGAGGAGCGGCTGCTCGCGGGCGCGGTGCCCGAGGCCGCGGCGCGGGAGTTCGCGCTCCGGTACGTCCTGAACTTCGACAACTACACGCCTTCGACGATCGAGGCTTCCAACGCCGTGCTCCGCCCCATGATTTCCGCCCGCTCGTGGACGGGGGCGAGCGAGGCCCTCGATCGCCGGACGAAGGTGGTCCTCGAGGGGCGCATGTCCTCCCAGCTCCTTCCCCTTTCCGCGCGGGCGGAGGGCCTCCGGGTCGTCGTGGACGCCGTGCGCCGGACCTTCGTGGCCGACCGGCTCTCCCGCGAGGTCCGCGCGGCTTACGAGGTGGTCCTGGAGAAGCAGCCGGTCACCGTCCCGAATCCCTGGGGCCTGGCGGTCGTCTCCCAGGAGATCCGGGAGGAGGGGAAGTGAACCCGAAGCCGTTCCTGCTCTGCGCCCTCTGCCTCCTCTGCGCCCCCCGCGCGCAGGAGGTCTGCATCCACCCGTCCCGAGGGGAGACGCGCGCCGTCTCCCTCGACCGGGTCCGGGCGGCGCAGGAGGAGGTGACGTCGAAGCTGGCCCTCCTGGCCGAGCGCGCCGGAAAGCTCGCCCCGACGGATCCCTTCGAGTCCGGGCTCCCGGCCTGCCGGGCCCGCTCCGTCCGGACGCTCCGGACGACCGTCCCGCCGCCGCTCGTGGGGAAGTCGATCGCGTTCGGCCCGTCCGGGAAGATCCCGGCGGCGGACCTCCGCGTCGCCACGTCCGCCCGGAGCCTCCTCGAGCTTGACGCCGACGCCCTGGCCGACCCGGCGCTCTCGGCTCGCCTCGGCGTCCGCTGTTTCCCGACCCTGGTCCGCGCGAGATCGGAGGCCGAGCTTGAGCTGGTCGAGAATCCTTAGCCTGTCCGCGCTCTGCCTCGTCCAGGATCGGCTGCCCTACGAGGGGACCGTGAACCCGGCCACGGTGGTCCCCCGCCTCGACCTCTCGTGCATCCTGCGGACCTGGAAGGTGAAGGGCGTCCTCGTCTGCCCCTGGAACGGCCACCTCAAGGCCTGCCTCTGGGTCGAGAACGCCTATCCCTGCGGCCTCCTCGAGGTGGTGCGGCAGCCCGGGAAGAGCCACCTGGCCGGGTTCCCCGGGATCCGGAAGACGACCGGGGGCCACAACGAGACCCAAGTCCAGTACGCGGAGTCGAGGGTGTTCACGTACGTCCCGCCCTTCGTGCAGGACCTCGAGATCCCCATCGCCGCCCCGCGCGGCCCGGCGTTCATGGTCAACTACGTCTCCGAGATCGACGCGCCCGGCTGGCGGACGGGGCTCCTCGACCTCCTTTTCCGCTCGCCCGAGCGGGTCGGCGCCTGGGGGAGCGTCTCGCCCCGCTGCGGCTGGGTGGACCAGCCGAGCGAGCCGCTGGCCGCTCACCTCCAGGCGATCCGGGCGGGCAAGGTGGCCGCCTTCCCGCTCGGGCGCGTGGTCATCGCGCCCTACGCCTTCGAGCCCCGCGTGGGCCACTTCGTCCAGATGGTCTCGCCCGTCGTCCGAAGCTGCGTCTCGATCGGGAACCGCGACCTCCGCTCGCTCGAGACGGGCGCGGGCTCCCCCTACGGGGCCTACCTCTTCGTCCACTGGGGCGTTTTCGACGAGTGCCGGCGCTGCCTCCGGCCCCGGCTCATGCCCCCGCGGAGCCCCTAATGCGCTGGTGGGACGCGGGCGCCCGGGCGCGCGCGGGGCTGGTCGCGGCCGCGGCGCTCGGCCTCTCGGCCGCCTCGGAGGGCGCGGTCCGCTGGGCCGCGCTCGCGCTGGCGGCGGGGACGGCGGCGCTCGTTGTCCGTTCGCTCCGGAGTGGGGAGGCGGCGGGGCCCCTCGTCCTCTCGGCCCCGCCCGCGCGGGAGGACGGCGTCTTCCTGGGCCGCGGCTTCGAGTGGACGCTCGAGGCGGCGCAGGAGACGGTCGAGGCCGGCCGGGCGGCCTGGCGCTCGGAGTCGGACCTCTGGCTCCCCGAACGCCTGCTCGGCCAGCACCTCCTGGCCCTGGGGAGCACCGGGACGGGGAAGTCGCGCCTCCTCGAGCTCCTCGCGCTCCAGGCGGTCGGCCGAGGGGACGCCGTGGTCGTGATCGATCCCAAGGGCGACGACGGCCTCCTCCGCCGCGTCCGGGAGGCCGCGGGAGAGCGCTTCCGGCTCTTCTCGCTCCCCCATCCGGAGCGGAGCGTCCGCTACAACCCGATCGGGCGCTACCGCGACGTCCGCGAGGTGGCCGACCGGGTCGCGGCCCTCCTTCCCTCCTCGGGAGACGCGCTCCCCTTCCGCAACTTCGGGTGGGAGATCGCGGACACCGTGGCGCGCGCGCTCGACGGCAAGGCCCCGCTCACGTTTCAGGCCCTGCGCCACCACGCGATCGACCGGCCGATCGGACCGCTGGCCGCGCGGCCTCGGGATCACTACCTGAAGACGGCGTCCGCACTGATCCCCGTCCTCTCGAAGCTCTCCTCCGACCTCCTCTCGCCGCGGTCGGGAGGGCTCTCGTGGGACGCCGTGGACGCGAACCGGGAGGTCGTCTACCTGTCGCTCGGCGCCCTGCTCGCGCCCGAGACGGCGAGCGCGGTGGCCAAGGTCGCGCTGCTCGACCTCCAGTCCTACGCGGGGGCGCGCTACGCGGACGGGAAGGGGGCGGGGCCGATCTGGCTCTTCGTGGACGAGCTGGGCGACGTGGCCACGGAGGCCTTCGTCCACCTGCTCAACAAGTCGCGCGGTGCGGGTCTGCGGGTGGTCGCCTGCCTCCAGACGGCGGGCGACCTCGAGGCGGCGCTCGGGACCGAGGCCCGGGCGATGCAGGTCCTGGGCAACGCCTCGACGGTCGTCCAGTTCCGCGCCCCGGGGGAGCGGGACGCGGAGGTCTTCTCGCGGCTCTCGGGGGCGCGGCTCCTCCGGACGCGCTCGGAGGCGGCGGCCTACGAGCCCGCGCTCTTCTCGTCGGGGTTCCGCGAGGTCGACGACTTCCGGGCGCGCTTTGGCGAGACCTCGGACTGGCGCGAGCACGCCCTCGTCCCCCCCTGGGCGCTCGTCCAGCTCCCGGTCTTCGGGTTCTTCGCGCGCTGGGAGGGCCGGGTCTTCCGCGGGCGGGTCCCGGTGCCCGGATGAAATGGGTCCTGCTCGCGGCCGCCTCGGTCGCCTCCGGGTGGCTGCTCGGGGAGGGCGACGCCGCCGCGAACTGGCGCGCGGCCGAAGCCCGCGGACCGGCGGGCCTCCTCGGCCTCGTCCTCGGCGTGGCGGTCGGGCTCTACGGGCGCGACCGCGTGCGGCTCCGGCGCACGTATGCCTCGCCCTCGCTCGCCTGGCTCGGGAAGCGGCTCCTCGTCGCGGCGCTTTCCGCGGCCGCGACCTTCGCGCTCTCTCCGGTCGGCTGGCCGCCGGAATCCCTCCACGCCTTCTCCGCGGCGGCCGCGGCGGGCGCGGCCGCGTGGGTGGGGAACCTCCCTCCCCGGCTCTGAGCCGCGGGGCCGGCGGCCGTAGAGTAGTCGGGCGATTCGCGGCGCGGGCCCGTGCCCCGGGAGGTCGGAAGATGGGCAGGGTCGTCGCGCTCCTCGCGGTGCTCCTCCTCGGCGCGCAGGAGCGGAAGAACCCGGGCCCGGGCGATCCGGCGCCCGACCTCGAGTACGAGCTGGCGGGCGGCGGAAAGCTCCGCCTTTCCGAGCTCCGGGGGAAGTCGGTCCTCATCGCCAACCACCTCGTGGACGACGGCCCCGTCTCCTGGCTCCCGGACCCCTTCAAGCGGCTCAAGGAGCTCCAGGCGCGCTACCGCGACCGGCTCGTCGTGGCCGTCATGCCCGAGTACGCGCACCACGTGGACCAGACGCCGGAGGTCTGGAAGAAGACCTCGGAGGTGGTCGCCGAGCTCCTCGATCCCGGGGACCTCAAGGTGCTGGTCGAGAACCGCGGGGAGCGGCAGAACGCCGGCTACGGGAAAGGGCGGCTCTCGCTCTACTACGCCCTCAATCCCGAGGACCGGATGGGCTGGTGGCCCATGGTGCTCGTGGACCCGGCGGGCAGGATCGCCTGGTCCAGCCAGGAGCCTCACACGGACAACGCCGAGCACATCTTCTACGAGAACGACCTGGCCGAGGCCGTGATGAAGCTCGTGGACCCGGAGGGCCACCGGAAGGCGGCGGCCGAGGCGCCCCAGGACTGGGTGCGGCAGGAGTCGCCCTGGGGCGCGCTCGAGGTGGAGGACTTCGAGCGCTACCGCGACCAGCTCGAGTGGCACCTGAGCCCGTGCTGGACGGGCCGGCCGCCGACCCAGACGTACAAGGGCGAGCTCACCCTGCATCCCGCGCGGACGGGCTACCGGTCGCTTTCTCCCGTCTCGTGGATGCGGGCCGGCTTCCTCTTCGGCTATCCGTACTACTACGGCTACCGGGATCCCAACATGGGCGCGATGTTCGCGCGGCACGCCTTCGCCGGGCCGCCGCGCACGGGGACGCTCGTCCTCCACGCGGCCGCCTTCCTCCGCGCGGCGGAGTTCGACTACTGGGCCGGGAAGGGGAAGGGCCTCAGCTTCCACCTCGAGGGGCCCGGGGGCCAGGAGCTCGGGATCCACTTGGGCGGGGACGGCCGGATCGCGGGGCGGCTCCGGACGGAGGTCAAGTGGAACCCCGAGAACGCCTGGAACCGCCTCTCCTTCCACGTCGATCCCGTCGCGGGAACGGAGGTCTTCCTCGGCGCGACCCGGGTCGGATCGGCGCCGCAGCTCAAGGGCCTCACGGCGATCCGCTTCTTGGGCGGGTGGGCCTGCGCGGTCGACGATTTCGTGCTCGTGCCGAAGGGGGTCCCGGCGGAGGAGCTCGACCGCGTGGTCGCCTGGGTGGACGAGCGCGCCCCCGAGCGCCCGCACGCGACGCCCCTCGAGCGCGAGCGCGAAGTCGCGCGCTCGGGCGGGGGGAGCCGCCCCAAGGTCCTGCGGGTCGACTGGGGCTCCGCGGAGGAGACGCGGGACTCCGCGGGGAACGCCTGGAAGGCGGAGCGGCCCTGGATCCGCGGGAGCTGGGGATACCTGGACGGCGACCGCTTCGCCCACCGGGAGCCGCTCGAGGGCCCGGCCGAGCCCCACCACCGGACGCTGCGCTACTCGATGAACCGCCTGAGGTTCACGGTCCCCAACGGGTCGTACACCCTGCGGGTCCATACGGCGCGCCCCTTCCGCGGCCCCCACCCGCGGCTGGACCGGACGAACCACGGCAGCCCCATGCCGGGCTGGGAGCGCGGCCTCCAGATGGAGCTCCATCCCGACACCCCGCGGCGCGAGATCTGGAAGGTGCAGACGCCCTACCGGGCCGCCGCCGTCTTCGAGAAGGCCGGGATCCGGATCGCCGACGGGCTCCTGGACCTCCGGTTCAACTTCGACTCCCTCGCGCACGTGGCGGCCACGGAGCTCGTCCAGGAATCGGTCGACGATCCCGCTCAAGCGGGCATCCCGGACCCGCCTCCTTGAGTTCGTCCCATCCCTTGACAGCCGGGGCCGCCGGGACCACCATGAGTCGACCGTGGGAGTCCACCTGCTTCTCTACCGACATCCGCACGCCGCCGAGACCGTCCGCCGCGCCAACGAGGTCCGCCGCCTGTTCGAGGAGTCCCGGGAGCAGTACGTGGCCATGAAGAGGAGCTACGGTCTGGCGCGGCACGATCTTCCGACGGAGGCCCGGGAACTCCCGTTCGAATCGAAGGAGCATCCGGGCCGGCACTTCGGTCCGTCCTCCCTCACGCGGCTGGAGGTTTTCCTGGCGGACCACGACCTGCCCACAATGTCGGAGATCTTCGAGGTGGATCCGGGGTCCGACGGTCTGTACTTCATCCCCGGCTGGCGCGCGTGTGGGGAGCGTGCCCTCGGCGCCGCGGCCGAGCTCCGGAAGCGGATCGAGGCGGGCGAGGCGCTCCGGCCTTGCGGGGACGTCACCCCCGGGGACGCCCTGGCCCGGCTCGAGGTCGCGGCGGAGGCCTGCCGCTGGGTGCTTTCGCAGGGAGCGGCGGCAGGAGAGTACTTCCTCTGCTGGAGCGCCTGAGGGTCCGGGCACTCCCGCTTCAGCGGGCCCCCGCGCGGATCTCGGCCTCGAGGGCGGCCAGATCCTCGGGCGCCGCGGTCTCGAGGCGCGGGGCGAAGGGCGCGAAGCCCGGATGGGCGGCCTGCTCGAGGAGGACCGCCGAGAGGGCCGACCGCGGCCCGCCGCGGCGGAGCTCGCGGACGATCCACAGCCCGAGCTCCCGGCCCGCCATCGGGCCGGCCTCGTCCGCGTACGCGCGGAGGCGGTCGAAGGCGAAGTCGGCGCCCCGGAAGTCCTTCGTCCTCTCCCCCGCCGCGACGTAGTAGGTCGTCGGGCCGGCGAACTTCCCCTCCTCCCACGCGAAGTGCGGTGCCGAGCCCAGGAGGCTGTCCATCGTGTAGACCAGGTGGTTCACGGCCGCCGGGTAGAGCCGCCGCGCCTCGCAGGACTCGATCCTCGACCGGAGCCGCTGGGCGCGGTCCATGAGCCCCGCCTTCGACGCCTTCCAGGCCGCCTCCGTCGACCGGCAGGCCTCCTCGAAGCGGGAGACGAGGTTCTTGACCTCCGCGGGGAAGGAGTCGACCTCCCGAAGGAGGGGCGAGAGGCGGGGGGCGAGCTCCGGCCCCCAAGCGGGGAACTCGAAGCGCCAGGACCGGCCACCGAACTTCCCCCGGTGCTCCTCGCGTTGGAAGTCCTCGATCGCCTCGACGGTCACCACCGCCGGCCCGGGGCGCTGCCACGGGCAGAGGCCCCCGAAGCGGCCGGAGCGGACCTCGACCAGGCCGCTCGACACCGCCTCGCTTTTGGCGGCCAGGCGGGCGCCCAGAGAGTCCTCCTCCAGCCGGTGGATCGACATCTTCAGGATCGCCCGGTCCGGTAGCGCCGCCGTTCCGTCGAGCCGGAGATTGCGGTAGGAGTCGCGGAGCGGAGGGAGCGACGCCGAGAGCGTCACCGTCCGGTCCTGTCCCTCGGGCGTCGAGGGGGCGACCCTCGAGTCCTGCGCCCCGCCCGCGGCGCGCGACGGGGCGGGAAGAGAAACGTCCGGAGGGACGGCCGGCGGCCGGTCGGCGAGCACCGCCGAGAAGATCGCCGCGCAGACGAGGAGGGAGGCCGAGAAGGCCCAGAAGGCCCCCGCCCGAGGGCGCGGTTCGGGCACCGGCCGGGCGATTTCCCGGAGGAAGGTCCCGCGCGCGCGGGCCAGGTCCCCGCCCCGCAAGGGAAGCGCCGAGCGGCGCACGAGCGCCTCCATGTTCCGGTCGAGCGTCGTTCGGTGGTCGTCCATGGTCACTCCTTCAGCTTCTCCCGCAGGGCCTCGCGCGCCCGGTGGAGGCGCGACTCCACCGCCTTCTCGCTCTCCCCCGCCTCCTCCGCGATCCGCCGGACGGCCCAACCGTCGAAGTAGCGGCGGACCAGAACCTCTTCGTACTCCGGGCCGATCTCCTCGAGCGCCCGCCGGACGCGGCGGCGCGTCTCGGCGTCCTCGAGGACGTCTTGCGGTACCGGCTCCGACGCGACCGCCGCGAGGGCGTGGAGGACGCGGTCGCGCGCGGCCCCGGCCTCGAGCGAGCGGTGCCGGAGCCGGACGCGGTTCCGGGCGATGGCCAGCACCCACGTGAGGGGCGAGGCCTCGCCCCGGAACCGCCCGCGGGCCCGCCAGGCGTGGAGTAGCGTCTCCTGGACCAGGTCCTCCACGTCCGCCGCCCCGAGGCCCGTGGCGGAGGCGACGAAACGGAAGACCCGGGGATAGAACTCGTCGAAGAACTCCGACGGCTCCAGGTCCAGGCGCGTTTCCATCGACTCCATCGCGGCTCAAGGGTGGTTTCGCGAGGCGGCGGAATCCTTCGCGGAATCCGCCGCCGCCCGCTCGAGGGCCTCGTCCACCCCGAGGAGCCGCGTCCGGAGCGCGGCCCGCGCCTTGTCGGAGCGGAGCCCGGCGCGGAGCGGCCGCGGCGCCCGGGGCGGAGCCTCCCGGATCGGCACGGGGCGGAAGAGCTCCGGGTCCCTCCCGAAGCGCGCGGCCACGCGGAGGGCGAAGGCGTGCCGGTCGAGGAGGTCCGGCCCGGCCACGTGCCAGAGGCCGCTCATCCGCCGCTCGACCATTTCGACCGCGGCCTCCGCCAGGTTGGGACCGTAGGTGTACGTCGCCCGGTGGTCGGTCCAACACGGGACCGGCTCCCGCGCCTCGAGGAGGCGGGCGAGGAAGTTCCGGGCTCCGGGCCCCCGGTGGAAGATGAGCGTGGTCCGGAGCACCAGGCTCTCCGGGTGGACCGCTCGGACGATCCGCTCGGCCTCGAGCTTGGTCCGCCCGTAGACGTTGATCGGGTCCGCGCGCTCCTCCTCGGCGTAGGGCCCGGATTTCCCGTCGAAGACGTGGTCCGTGGAGAAGAACGTGAAATGGCGCCCGCGCGCGGCCTCGGCCACGGCGCGCGTTCCGTCCACGTTCACGGCGTAGGCCTCCCCGGGCCGCTCCTCGCAGAGGTCCGCGTCCGCGAGGCCGGCCGCGAGAACGACCGCCTCAGGGTCGAAGGCCCCGATCGCCCGGCGGACGGAGCCGGGGTCCCGCAGATCGACCTCCGCCCGCCGCGTCCCCCGGACCTCGTGGGCGGAGAACGCCCGGACGAGGAGAGGGCCCAGCTCGCCGCCCGCCCCGATCACGAGCACCCTCATGTCCGCTTATCGTACCCCGCGCTTTTCGGCCTTGGTATGCTGGGCCGCCATGGCGCGTCGGGCGCTTCCCGCAACCTGGCTTCTCCTCACCGCCTGCATCGGCCCTCCCCGCGCGGAAGAGGGGGACTGGGCGGCCAGGCTCCACGCTCCGCGGGAGGAAGAGCGGACGGAGGCCTTCCAGTGGCTCCTGCGGAGGGGCGCCGGCGCCGTCGAACCGCTCAAGGACGTCCTCCTTTCGGGAGGCCGGCACGGCTTCCCCGCCGCGGCGCTCCTTTACGCGATGGGAGAGGGGGACGCCGTGCCCCGCGACATCCGGGCGCGGCACCTGGCGGCCTTCGGCTGGCCGCCGGCCCACGACGCCGAGAACGCCGTGGTCGAGGCGTACGCGTGGAGGGAGGTCGAGCGCGACCTCCTCCGGGACGGCCGCCGGGCGGTGGCCGCGCTCGCCTCCGCCCTCGAGCGCGATGCGGTCGACGAGCGCCGGGCGGTCCGGACCGCCCGGGTCCTCCTCCGGCTCGGCCGCCGGGAGGCGGGGGACGCCCTGGCGGCGATGCTCGGGACGGAACGCGACCTGGGCGGGTCCCGCGTCTGCGACGTCGCGGCGGGGGCGCTCCTCTTCCTCGGGGGCCAGGAGGCGATCCTGCGGCGGGCCTCGCCGACGGAGCGCGTGGCGGGCGCCCGGGCCTGGTGGGAGCGGGCGAAGGACCGTCCCGAGTCGGAATGGACGGCGGGGGCCGTGGCCGAGCTTGCCGAAAGGGCCCGGCCGAGGGACCCGGAGGGGGTGCGGGGGGTCCTGGAACTCCTTACGGGCGAGACGATCGAGGACCCGGCCGGGTGGGCGGAGAAAAACCGCGACTGGGCGCCCGCGCCCCCCCCGCTCCGTCCCGAAACCCTCCGGGTCGAGTTCGAGGGGGGGCGGGCCCGGGCCTTCCGCGCAAACGCTCTCCTCGAGCAGGCCACCGGGACCCGGGTGTGGCTCCCGCGAATGGAGACGCTCTCGGATCTCCTCTCGTCGCTGCGCCTCTGGGAGCCGCCGTCCGGCCTCGACGCCCGATGGAGGAGGCATCTCCAGGGGTCGCTCCTCCGGCTCTCGATCAGCGCCGTGGGATTCCATCCGGGGAAGGGGGAGAACGCGGTCCTCTGGAACCGCGACACCTACTTCCACGCCGGCGAGGAGGGCGCGGCCGAGTTCCGGGTCGGCCGGGCGGACACCTATTCCCTCCACGTCCGGGCCTTCGACCTCGGCGCGCGACTGGTGATCAACGAGTTCCTGGGCATGGTGGAAGCGGGCCTGGCCTCGGTGGAGGAGGCGTCAGGCCTCGAGCCGTTCCCGGTCTTCTCCCGCCCCCTCGGGGCCTGCGTGGTGGTGGAGGTGGCGGAGACGCCGGCCCGGCGCGCCCCGAGGGCTCCCGAGGAGGTCGCCTCCGACCTCCGTCGCACGCTCCGCGCGGCGGCGGAGGCCGCGCCGGACGGTCCGCTCGGGCGGAAGCTCCTCCGGGCGCTCGGATACTTCCAGGATCCGGTCGACCTCGCTTTCCTCCGGGAGCGGAAGGCGGGAGAGGCGCTCCTCCTCCTGGGGGACCCCGCGGCCCTCGAGTACGAGCCGCGCCTGACGCGGCCGGAGATCGAGATGGCGCTCCGGAAGGCGGAGGACCCCCGTGTTCAGGAATACCTTGGACGGCTTCAGGCGGGTCCCTGATCAGAACCTCAGGCCGGCGGTGACGAAGAAGCCCGAGATGCCGATGTCCAGGTCGAAGTCCGTGCCGCTCCGGTGGTCGGCCAGGTCGATGGACGCGACCTTGTAGCCGACCCCCCCGAAGAGCGGGCCCAGCTGGGCCACGACCTCGCCGAAGGCCTCGAGGTACGTCACGGAGGAAGAGCCGTACTTGAAGGGCAGGCCCATGATCTCGACGTCCGCACGGAGCCATGACGCGATCCGGAGCGCCCCGTGGACGCCCAGGACGGGAAAGCCGAAGCCCCCGCTCTCCTCGGCCCGCTGGCCCGCGGACTCGATCTCGCCCTCCGCGACCAGGCCGCGGAGCCCCGCCAGGACGCCGACCTCCGCGGAAAGGAGGTCTCCGAGGGGGAGGGTGGGGAGGACGAGTTCGTAGGAGAGGTAGTAGACGTCCAGATCGAGCCGGGAGTCCACGGTCGTGGAAGCCGTGAAGGTGCGGTCGGCGAAGGTGATCGAGCGGGTGAGAGTTTCCTCGCCCTCGAAGCTCGAGAACCACCATCCGGCGTAGAAGCGGCCCAGGACCGGCAGGCTGAGGTAGCCCTGGATTTCGTGGACGATTTCCTGGTCGTCGAGTCCGAGGGTGGAATCCAGGTCGATGTTGGTCGCGGGAATGCTGTCCCCCTGGGCTTCGAGGCGTCCTTCCATCCGGGCGTACCACTCGCGCACGCGGACGCCGACGGTCTCGTCCTGGGCCCAGGCCTGGGCGGCGGAAAGGAAAACCCCGGCGGCGGCGAGCCATTTCATCTTGCACCCTCCGGGCGGTCGTTGCCCCCCATAGGATACCCGACGGCCGGTTCCGTTAGGCCCTTCCCGCCGATTGCGGAGCCAGGGTGGCGGCGGCCTCGTCCCGGGAGGCGGTGCGGGAGGCGACGAAGCAGCAGATCGAGGAGAGGACGAGCGAGAAGGAGAACGCGAAAAACGCCGCCTGGGTGCCCAGGGAGTCGGCCACCTCGAGGGCCCCGCGGAAGCCCAGGAACCGAGCCAGGGCGTCGAAGGCCTCGGGCTCGCGGGCGATGGCGCCGTCGGCCACGGCGTGGGCGGCGGTTCCGAAGAGGATGGGGGCCAGGGTGTCGCCCAGGAGGTGGAGGACGAAGACCGCCAGGGCATAGGCCATGGCGCGCTGGCGGGCGGAGACGGCGTTGGCGATCTGGGTGTTGACCGCGGGCATGCAGAGGAAGTAGCAGAAGGCGCCGACGGTGAGGGCCGGGAGGAAGACCCAGCGGGATTCCGCCGTGAAGCCGAGGAGGAGGAAGGGGAGGCCGCAGGCGAACGCGGAGGCGGCCAGGAGGGCGTAGGCCCCCTTCATCCGGCGGGCGAAGCGGTCGCCCAGGATGCCGGAGAGGGTGTTCCCCAGGCCTCCCGCCACGAGGGCGATGACGCCCAGGGTCAGGGTGGCCTCGTCCTTCTCCATGCCGTGCTTGCTCTCGAAGAATCCGACTCCGTAATGGAGCAGGGGGACGAGGATGATGACGGCGAAGGCCTGGGCGAGGATGATGAAGAGGAGGGTCGGATTGCGGAGGAGGGCCAGGTAGGGGCGGACGCCTTTGACCGTCCCCCCGGGGCCCCCGTGGGGGGACGCCTCCGCCGGGTCGAGGGCGGGGCCGCCGCGCGGGGGGTCGACGAGCCTCCACACGAGGGCGGCGATCAGGAAACCCGGCAGGCCCGCGGCGTAGAAGGCGTTCTGCCAGCCGCCGAAGTACTTGGTGACGACGCCTCCCACGATGTATCCGGCCGTCCCCCCGAGGGGCAGGGCCAGGAAGAAGATCGACAGCGCCCGTCCGCGGACCTCCTTGGGGAAGTAGTCGCTGAGGAGGGTGGGCCCGATCACGAGGCAGCCCGCTTCGCCGATCCCGATGAAGAAGCGCATGGCGTAGAGGAACGACTTGGACGGCGCCAGGCCCGACCCGATCGTGGCGAGCGACCAGAGGAAGACGCAGACCGCGAAGATCCGCGGGCGGCTCCGCCGGTCGGTGAGGAAGCCGACGATCGGGGCGAAGACCATGTACCCGACCGTGAACGCGGTCCAGAGGCCGCCGAACTCCGCCTTGGTCAGGCCGAAGGCCTGGGTGAGCTCCTTCTCGAGGGCGCTCACGATCTGGCGGTCGAGGTAGCTGAAGAAGTTGGCGACGAAGATGACCGCGAGGGCGTAGCGGAGGGCGCGCGGGCTCACGCGCGGAGAGTATGCCAGAAGAGTCTCGGGGGGCACAAACCTTTTGGACGCCCCCCGGCCGGCCGCGGCTACCCGAGGGCGACCCGGCGGAGCTTCTTCTCCGTCGCGGAGTCGATCTTCTGGAACTGCACGCCGTAGCTCGTCGAGCCGTTGGCGTGGATCCGGACGATCTGTCCGGGGATCTCCAGGCCGTCGACCGGCTTCTGCATGGGTCGCAGGCCGATCGTGAAGGGCTCGACGGGGAGGGTGCCCAGGGGAAGGGTCACGTCGCTGATCCGCGCCCCGCAGAGCGAGATGTCCCGGATCGTCGCCACGCCCTGGTCGTACAGCGATCCGTCCTTGTGGTAGATGTAGACTTCCGCCCCGAGCGAGACGGCCTTGCGCGGATGGCGCCGGCGGTGGGCGTACTTGAGGCGTCCGAAATCGTACCCCAGGTCCTTGGCGACCCGGAAGACCTTGCGGATCGTCTCCTTCCGGAACACGGGCCCCTGGCGGCGGTTGAGGATCTTGTTGACGCTCGAAACATCCAGGCCCACCCGGCGGGCGATCTCGACCTGGGTCACCATCCTAGTCCCTCCTCGGCGCCGGTCCCCGACCCCCGCCCGGCGGCGGCCCTTCCCCGACTTCACCCCTCCTTAACCTACGGGGTCCCAGGCAGGATAGGCTCAAGAAGGGGCCAAGTCAAGCGGCGGGCCCGCCGGGAGGGTGCGGATTTTGTTTGCCCGGGAGGGCGGTTTCGAGTGTAATCGCAGATCTTTCCGGCCCGCCGGAAGCGGGTGGAACAGGAGGGGAAACCCGATGGCCAAGTCCAACAGCGCCTTCATGAAGCCGCTCCAGCCCAGCGCGGATCTCGCCAAGGTGACCGGGGCCAAGCCGCTTCCCCGGAGCGAGGTCGTCAAGAAGCTCTGGGTCTACATCAAGAAGAACGGCCTTCAGGACAAGACCAACAAGCGCATGATCAATTCCGACGAGACCCTGAAGGCGGTCTTCGCCGGAAAGAAGCAGGTCAGCATGTTCGAGATGAACAAGCTGATCGCCAAGCACCTGAAGTAGGCGGCGCGTTTCCGACCGTGGGGAACCTTCCGGGCTCGGAGACCGTCCCAAGGGGGTGCGGAGCGCCGGGCGGGCGGTCGCGGCGAGACGCGCGATGGACTTCGGGCCGCCGGGGTGGTAGGATGAAGGTATGAACTACGTCCTCGCGTTCCTGGCGTCTCTTCCCGCCACGGCCGCGGCCCGGCAGGATGATCCCTACAAGGGGCTCCAGCCCGGCGACCGCGTGATGGTGACGTTCCGGAGCGGCGGGACCTTGAGCGGCGTCCTCATCCTCCTGCCCCCGCCCGGGGGGGCCGTGACGCGGCCCGGCGGCCCGGCGCCGTTCACCGTCCTCTACTTCCGTTCGGATTCCCCGGAGTGCCGGAGTCAGGACGAGGTGCTGCACGAGTGGAAGGTGAAGCACCCCGAGGCGCGGGTCGAGGAGATTCCCCAGGGCAGCCGGCCCGATCTCTGGCAGGCGCACAGCGTGACCGCCACCCCGTCCCTGGTTTTCAAGGATCCGACGACCGGGGGCCAGATCCGCGCCACGGGCCTCCAGGGGGCCGACCGGCTCCAGGAGTTCCTGTTGCAGGTCCGGGGAGGGGAGGGGAGCCGCGTCGACTACACGAAAGAGACGCACATCACGCTGGACGTGAGCCTCGAGTATCCCGGCCTCAACGGCACCATGACCCTCCCCAAGCGCGACATCCGGGAGATCCGCAAGCTCCAGAAGCTGGACAAGGAGACCGAGGAGCGGCTGATGGAGGAAAAGGCCAAGGTCCGCCAGCAGCTGGCCGCCCAGGACGAGGCCCGCCGCAAGTTCGAACGGGAGCGCGACGAGAAGTCGCGCGAGGCGATCGAGGCGAGCGAGCGGGAAGAGAAGGCCAGGGCCGCGCTGAGCAACGAGCTCCAGGCCGCCGTGCAGAAGGCCGACCGGATCCAGAAGGGCCGCGAGTTCCTCAAGCAGTTCCCCCCGCCCGAGTGGGGCGCGGAGAAGCTCAAGCAGATCGCCAACAAGAACCTGACGCGCCTTCCCGTGACCGCTGAGGAGCGCCGGTTCACCGAGATCTACGACCTCTGGCTCGAGGCCCGGAAGTACGAGGAGGAGCAGCAGAAGAAGGAGGGGGAGAAGCCCCCCCCGGAAAAGTAGCCGGAACCCCCTCCCGTCCCGCGGCGGGCTGAAGGACCCGGATCCCGCGCGCCTCCGCGAGGCCGCAGCCGCTTCGGCGGCGCAGGCGCGGATCCCGATCCCCTGCCCCGCCGCCCGCCGCGCCGGAGCGCATCCCCCGGGCGCGAAGGCGGACCCGATCCGCTCGAGAACGATGAACTACAAGGGAATCACCCTGGACCCGTTCCAGGAGCAGGCCGTCCGCATGGTGGATTCCGGCGAGACCGTGATCGTCGCCGCGCCGACCGGAGCGGGCAAGACCCTGATCGCCGAGTACGCGATCGAGAAGTGCCTCGCCGAGGGGGCCCGCGTCCTCTACACCGCCCCCATCAAGGCCCTCTCCAACCAGAAGTTCCGGGACTTCAGCGCGGTCTACGGCGAGCGGGTCGGGATCAAGACGGGCGACGTCACGCTCAATCCCGACGCCCAGGTCATCCTGATGACCACCGAGATCTTCCGGAACACGATCTTCGAGTCGCCCGGGGACTTCCACGACGTGCGCTACGTCATCTTCGACGAGATCCACTACCTGGACGACATCGAGCGGGGGACCGTCTGGGAAGAGTCGATCATCTTCGCCCCGGAGCACATCCGCTTCCTCTGCCTCTCCGCCACGGTCCCCAATCTCGAGCCGATCGCCCGCTGGATCCGCTCGGTGCGGCCGGCGTCCCCCGTGCACGTGATCCTCGAGGAGAAGCGCCCCGTTCCCCTCGAGCACGCGCTCTTCGCCCCGGGGGTCGGGGTGAAACGACTGGAGGAGCTCCAGCGCTTCGAGAAGGGGGATCTCCGGACCTACTTCAGGAAGATCGACCCGGACATGAACCCCAACCGCTGGAGGAGTTGGCTCGTCGACCACCTGGCGGAGACCCGCAAGCTCCCCGTCCTCTGGTTCGCCTTCAACCGCCGCGAGTGCGAGAGCTTCGCGTCGCTCGTCCAGCGCCCGCTCCTCACTCCCGAGGAGCGCGGGCGGATCCTCTCGGTCTACGACGATCTCCTGGCCCGCTTCGACCTGGCGGCCGACCCCACGACCGACCACCTCCGGAAGCTCCTGGCGAAGGGCACCGCGTACCACCACGCCGGGCTCCTTCCCACCCTCAAGGAGGTGATCGAGCGGGTCTTCACGACGGGCCTCCTCAAGCTCCTCTTCGCGACGGAGACCTTCGCCGTGGGCGTGAACATGCCCGCCCGCACCGTCGTCTTCAACTCGATCTTCAAGTTCGACGGGAAGCGCATGGGCCCCATCAAGGCCCGGGAACACCACCAGATGTCCGGGCGGGCGGGCCGGCGGGGGATCGACGAGCGGGGCTACGTCTACAGCGTCGTCGAGTGGCCCCACGTCCGCGCGGCGGAGATCGAGCGGGTGGTCCGCGGGGCCATCGAGCCCATCCGCTCGCAGTTCAACCTCTCGTACGCGACGCTCCTCACGCTCTGGGAGCACCTGGGGAACCGGATCTATACCGCGGCGGAGAAGTCGTTCGCGAACTTCGACGTCGCCCGCCGCGCCGACCGCCGCATGCAGGGGAAGATCTCCCAGATCCGCAAGCGCCTCCACGTGCTCCGGGAGCTGGGCTACCTCCGGGAGGGGAAGCTGACCGGGAAGGGGAGCTTCGCCCGGCAGATCCAGGGCTACGAGCTCCAGGTCTCCGAGCTCCTCTTCCGCGGCGTCCTCAAGCAGCTCCAGGAGGAGGAGCTCTGCGTCCTCTTCCACGCCGTCGTCTACGAGGCCAAGAAGGGCGACTGGGCGCGGAAGTTCGACCACGGCCGCTTCCGCTGGCTCCGGAAGACGGCCTCCGGCGTCGTCGACGACGTGCAGCGCGCCGAGGAGCGGGCCGACCTCGAGGAAAGGACGAAGGCCCTCGAGTTCAAGCTGGGGAGCGCCGTCTTCGCCTGGGCCAAGGGCTGCGCGTGGGCCGACCTCGAGGCGCACACGGGCGCGTCGGACGGGGACCTCGTGCGCTTCTTTCGGCTGGCCCTCCAGCTCCTCCGGAACACGATGCACGCCCTCCCCCACGGCGATCCGCTCCGGGAACGGCTGCGGGGGGCGGTGCGGAGGATGGATCGGGACGTGGTCGACGCGGAGCGGCAGCTCCGCCTGGGCGTCGCAGAGGGCGCCGAGGAGCCCGCGGAGGGCGCCGAGCGACCCGCGGAGGACGCGAAGAGCGGGGCGATGGAACGCCTTCCGGCCCGGGAAGAGGCGGAAGGCGAGGGCGGCTTTCCCGGCTGAGGGCGGAGGCGGGAACTCCCTCCGCGCTCCCTGCGTCGCCTAATAGCGGAGGTCGAGGCCCAGGCCGACCCAGGCGGAGGAGCCCCCCGCGTGCTTGTCGCCTTCGACCACGTCCTCCTCGTACTTGAACTCGATCAGGCGGTACTCGCCGATCGCGCCCAGGGTGAGGGACGGGGAGAGCCGGTAGGTGACGACGATCCCGGCGCGGAAGCCGAAGGCGTCGTCGAAGTCGCCGAAGCCCTTCTTTTCGACTTCGAAGCGGCCCCAGAGTCCGCCGGCGTAGACGGCGATCTCGTCGGGGACCCCCAGGGAGGCGTCCGGTGCGGCGCGCTCCCGGTACCCGAGCGCGGCGCCCGCGGCCTGGGCGTTCACGTCGTCCGTGGACGAGCCGTCGACGGAGGCGAAGATCACGAGGTGATCGGCGAGGACGAACCCGGCGTCGAGTCCGCCCGAGGGGAGCCCCTGGCCGTCCGACTTGACCCGGACGGAGTCGGCCCGGGTCGCCTCGAACTCGAAGCCGCCCGAGGCCCAGACGCCGCCGCGGATCCGGAGAAAGCCCTCCAGCCCGGCCCCCGGCTCCTCCCACCGCATCTCGGCGGGGAGATCGCCGGGCCCGAGGAGGGCCGCCGCCAGGAGGAGGCTCATCAAGCTCTCTTTGAACGGTGGACCAGTCTTGAGGTTTGACGGGTTCTTTGCAAGGAAATTCCCCGCGTCACGAAACAGCGTCGCTGATTCGTGACGCGTCACGAATCAGCGACGCTGTTTCGTGATGCGATCAGCGGAGCCAGAGGGGCTGGGTGAAGGCGCCGTTCACGGCGGCGTCCCAGGCCTCCAGCCGCACCCAGCGGGCGTCCTTGAGCTCGGGGAGGGGGAACTCGAACGTCTTCCGGCCGAACTCGGAGGTCTCGTCCAGCCGGACCGTGCGGTGGCGGACGGCCGTCCCGTCCCACCAGGCGAGCTCCGCGATCGCCAGCGGGAAGGTCCACTCGAGGTCGGCCGTCGCCTTGCCGTCCTTCGCGTCGAACGAGTGGATCAGGACCTCGCCGGTCGTCACGAAGAAGTCCCCGCGCCGGAGGACGTCGAGCACGGGGGACCAGTCGTCCTTCGAGGGCATCTGGGCGAGCCTCAGGTAGTTGATGTTCATGTGCCCGTAGAGCTCGTGGGTCGAGTCGAGTTCGAAGGTGTCCACCTCGCCGGGCGTGATCTTCCGCTGGCCCCAGGCGTTCATGTCGTCGAGGAGGTCCAGGACCCGGACCCCGAGGCGCGGATGGGAAAGGTCGCCGGGCATGGCCTTCCAGGCGCCGCCGAGCCACGTGTCGCTCTTGTACCACTCCTTCTCCCGGTAGGAGTCGGGACACGCGAAGGAGGCCTTGATCCGGGGGTGGGCCGTCCAGGCGAGGGCCTTTTCGCGGCGGAGGACCTCGGCCATCTCGGCCTCGTTCCCCGGGCGCCACACCTTTCCGTAGGGGGCGACCTCGTCCTCGAACGGCGCCCCCTCGGCGCGGACAAGGGTGAGGTAGACGGGCTTGGGGAAGAGGTAGACCCAGTGGCCCGCATGCTGGCCCTTGGGGGCGGGCTGGTTGAGCTGCATGTTGGCCTCCTCGCCCGGGATGAGGAGGATCCGGTCGTCGGAGTACTTCCGGCAGAGCTCGAACATGGCGTGGATCTCGGGGAGGCGCTTGGGGCCGAGGTCGTTGGGGCGGTGCATGCCCTGGTCGCCGTGGAACTCGGCGAGGTGGACGAGGTTGACGTTCATCGCCTTGAAGACCTTCACTGCCTCCGGGGCGCGGCTCTTACCGGCCAGTTCGGCGGTCGTGAGGCGGAGGTGCCAGTGGCTGGTGAAGGTGAGGCGGCCGTCCATCGGCTTGAAGACGTCGCCGTTCGTGTAGCGCTTCACGCGCTCGAGGGCCTCCTCCGCCTTCCCGGGATGGAGGAGGACGAAGGCGTGCATCCGCTGGACGCGGCCGGCCGGCGCGTCGAACCAGGGGACGAAGGCGTTCTTCTTGTCCGGGTCCTGGCGGAGCCCGAAGCGGCCCTTCCCGGCCTGGGCGAACTGGAAGTTGTCGGTGTGATCGCGGGGGAAGAAGAAGGCGTGGGGCGGGGGGAAGACGCCGATCGAGCCCGCCTCGGACTCCGCGAAGATCGCGCGGTGGCGGACGCCGACCGGCCGGGGGCCGCGCTCGGGCGCCTCCCGCACGAAGCGGTCCGTGACGTTGTCCTTCCAGGCGAGCGACTTCCAGTCGCCGTCGAGCGTGAAGTCGTAGATGTAGGCGACGAGCCTCTCCTCGAGGCCCATCGCGGCCTCGCAGTGGAGGAGGGGGCTCCCGTCGTAGATCCGGACGACGAGCTCGCCGGAGAAGGGACCGGCCGAGAGCTTCGAGAAGGAGAACGTCGTCCGCTTCCCCGCGCTCTCGACGCGGGCCGACTTCAGGTCCAGGGCCGCGGCGTGGCGCGTCGTCGGCCGCGTCGCGGGCTTGTCGAAGAAGATGTAGCGCTCGTTGGCCCGTTCGGTGCGGGACCCGGTGACGACCTCGTAGGAGGGTCGGACGCCGCGCGCGAGGACGGCCCCGCCCGCCTCGAGCGAGGCCAGGAGCGGCCCCCCGGAGAGGTCGAACGTCGCGGCGAGCGCGCGCCCGTCGGCCGTCCACTCGGCGCGGAGCGCGGCGCCGCGGCGCTCGACGCGCACGCCGGAGGCGGCGTCGTGGCGGGAGAGGTCGACGGAGACTTCCTGCGCGGCGAGGAAGAGGGCGAACGCGGCGAGGGGCATGGGCGTCACCTCCGATCCAGGCTGACGTGGTCACCCGGCCGCGAGAAAGTACGGTCGAGGCCGGGCAAAAATTTTTTGGAAAAACGGCCTCCTTCATCTTGTGCTGGACGGGCGCGAGTGTATAATTTCCGAGAATTGGGCGATAGGGTGCATGTCGGGTGGGAACCATGATGGCTGGGAGGAGGGTACTCGATGAGTGAACCTGAGCCTGGAGGCAGGGAGAGAAACAGCACGGAAGTCATCGCCGCCGACGCCAGACAGCAAATCCAGAAGCACATCAAGGATCTCCTCTCGGAAGACTACGCGGTCCGCGCCGCCTCCGTCAGCTCGCTCGGGAAGTACGGGCAGGAGGCCGCCGAGGCGCTCGTGGACACGCTGCTCAAGAAGTCCGACCACCCGCACGCGCTGGCCAACTTCTCGGACGCGCTTGCGCACATCGGCAAGCCCTCGGTGGGCGTGCTCCTGCACGGGCTGAACCACATCGTCGAGGTCAAGCGCGTCGAGGACGTGTACCTCCTTGAGAGCTTCGTCGACCTGATCGGCGTGCAGCACGACCGCCGCGCGGCCGGGCCCCTCCTCGAGCAGCTGGCCAAGCTGAACCGCGCCGTCAAGCGCAACGGCAACAAGCAGCTCGTCCATTGCTGCGAATCGGCGAAGGTCAAGGTCCACCGCGTCCTCGCCGATCTCGGCGAGAAGGGCGGGCAGGGCGACCTCCTCGAGATGCTGGGCGACGGACGCAAGCGCGTCCGCGAGGGCGTGGTCGACGCGGTCACCCGCGTGGCCGACAGGCGAGCCCTCGTCCCGCTCGTCCGGCTCTACGACATCGAGGAGCACGTCTCGTTCTCCGGCGCGCAGTTCATCAAGGAGGCGATCCGCGAGATCGCCCGCCGGGAGCACGTGACGGCCGACGACCGACTATTCCGGGACCTCACGGCCGCGGAGAAGGCCGTCCTGGACCGGGTGTTCCCGAGGTCGAAGAACGGCAACGGCAAGCACTAGAGGAGAGGGGAGCCGCGGAGCCACCCTCGTCGCGCTCGCGCTCGGGGTCTGCCTCGCCTCCGGCTGCGCCGACGTCTACGACGAGATCACTCTGAATCCCGACGGGTCCGGTGAGTATCGGCTCGTCGTCGTAGCCCCCGCCCGGGGGTCCTCGCCCGCCGACATCCGGGCCGCCGCCGAGAGGCGGGCCCGGGAAATCGCCTCCCGCACGGGCTTCGTCCTCCGATCGGTGGAGGCGACCCGCGAGGCCGGGGACTTGGTCTCGGTCGAGGTCCGGGCGGAGTTCCCGAACGTCGACGCCTTCTCGAACCTCGCGTTTTCCGTGGGGCCGTCCCCCGCCCCGGCGGGCGGGGGTCCCACATGGGCGTTCGTCACGCCCCGGCAGATCCTGTTCAAGGACGGCCGCTTCTCCGCCCGCGTCCTCCGGGCCTCCGCCCCGCCCCGGGACGATCCGATCCGCGCCTCGCTCCGGGGCCACCACGCGCGCTTCACGGTGGTCCTGCCCGGCGAGGTCTCGCGCGCGGACGGCGTGGGCGCGGGGTCGAGCGTCACCTGGCGATTCCCGCTCGAGGCGCTCTGCGACGGGCCGGTCGAGATGAACGCGGTGGCGGAGACCCGGTCGATGGCCGGAAGCTGGCTCCTCGGCGCTGCGCTCCTCGCGGGCCTGGCCGTCATGATCGCCTCGCTCTTCCGGAAGAAACGGGCGTAAGGTAGGAGATGAGGCGGCGGGAATTCCTGGGCGCGGCGTCCGCGCTCGCGATCGGGGGGTGCGTGTCGACGAACGGCGGGAAGCCGGCGGCCGGCGGCATGGCCGCGACGAGCCAGCGGCACGCGAGCGAGGCGGCGGCCGGCGTCCTCCGCGAGGGCGGGAACGCCGCCGACGCGGCGATCGCGGCCGCCGCGGTCCTCAACCTCACCGAGCCCAACGCGACCGGGATCGGGGGCGACATGTTCGCCCTCTACTTCGACGCCGCGACCCGGAAGGTCACGGGACTGAACGGCTCGGGGCGCGCGCCCGCGGCCCTCACGCTCGAGACCCTGGGCGGCCGCGGCCTCCCCGCCTACCACGCCCACACGATCACCGTCCCGGGGGCCTGCGCGGGCTGGTGCGACCTGGCGGCCCGGCACGGCACCTGGCCGATGTCCCGGATCCTGGCGCCCGCGATCCGGATGGCCGAGGAAGGCTTCGCCGTGGGCCCGATCACGGCCCACTTCTGGCAGGCAGCGGCCTCGCGCCAGCGGGCGGCCCTGAACGGCGGCGAGCTCCTGATCGACGGCCGCGGGCCGCGCGCGGGGGAGATCTTCCGGAACCCCGGCCTCGCCCGCACGTTCCGCGCCGTCGCGGAAGGCGGGAAGGACGCTTACTACAAGGGCGAGATCGCCCGGGCCCTGGTCGAGGTCGTCCGGCAGGCGGGCGGCCTCATGACGCCCGAGGACCTGGCCTCCCACGAGTCGACCTGGGACGAGCCGATCTCGACCGTCTACCGCGGCCTCCGCGTCTGGGAGTGCCCGCCGAACGGGCAGGGGATCACCGCCCTCCTCGCGCTCAACATCCTCGAGGGCTTCGATCTCAAGGGCCAGGACCCGCTCGGCCCGGACCGCTGGCACCTCCTCGTCGAAGCCATGCGCCTGGCCTTCGCCGACACCCGCTGGTATGTGGCCGACCCCCGAGTCTCGAAGGTCCCCCAGGAGGGCCTCCTCTCGAAGGCGTACGCGGCGGAGCGGCGGAAGCGGATCGATCCCGCCCGCGCTACGGCCGACGTCCGCCGCGGCTCGCCCGTCGCGGGCTCGGACACGGTCTACTTCTGCGTCGTCGACGGGGCCGGGAACGCCTGCTCGTTCATCAACTCGAACTACATGGGCTTCGGGACCGGCCTCGTCCCGAAGGGCTGGGGCTTCACGCTCCAGAACCGCGGCGCCTGCTTCTCGACCGAGCCCGCCCACCCGAACGTGCTCGCCCCGCGGAAGCGGCCGTACCACACGATCATTCCCGGCATGCTCACGCGGGCCGACGGCTCGCTCTACGCCCCCTTCGGCGTCATGGGCGGCTTCATGCAGCCGCAGGGGCACGTCCAGGTCGTGGTCGGGATCATGGACGACGGCCTCGATCCGCAGCCGGCGCTCGACCGCCCGCGCTTCTGCATCGATCCGGACGGGGGGCCGAGCCAGGTCAGCCTCGAGAACGGCGTCCCGCCCGCGACCGTCGAGGAGCTCCGCCGCCGCGGCCACGGGGTGCGGGGCGTCCTCAAGGGCTACGCCCGCTCGCTCTTCGGCCGCGGCCAGGTCATCCGGCGCGACCCGGACGGTACGCTGACCGGCGGGAGCGACCCGCGCGCGGACGGAGCCGCCGTCCGGGCCTGAACTACTGTCTGTTAAAGATCTTCGAGCCGCGAGAGGACTCTCGGGGATCGACTTCAGGACAACCGTCCACGGTCCACGGTCCAGAGTCCACAGTCCTCGTCCCCGTTTCCCCCGTGGGGGAGGGGGATCGCGACTCTGGACCCTGGACTCGGGACTGTGGACTCGCGGCCGCGCCGTGAAGGTATACTCTCCTCGATCTCGGGGAGGTTCCCATGACGGTCCGTCCGGCCGCCGTGAAGGTGAAGTGCGTCTGCGGGAAGCTCCATTCCTTCGAGCGGGCCCGGGTCCTCGAGCGCCTGGGGAAGGCCCGCTTCAAGTGCGCCGGCTGCAAGCGCCGCTTCATCGTGGCCTGCACCCCCGTCTACGCCCACCACCCCGAGACCTTCTGGCCGATCTTCCTGGACGACGTCCCCTCGCTCGGCGACACGCAGGACATCGGGATCCACTCGGACGGGGCGGCCGAGGACCGGCTGCCCGAGCGCCTCGAGTTCGTCTGCCGCTGCGGCTGCAAGCTCGTGGGCGAGTCCAAGATGTACGGGCGCCGGACCCGCTGCCCCCGCTGCCACGCGCGCCTGGTGGTGCGGGTGGGCTACCACACGGAGACGGGGAAGCCCGCCGCGATCCTCGAGTACATCGAGGCCCCGGAGCCGCCGGTCCTGCGTACCGTAAAGAGCGGAGCGAAGACCCCATCCGGAGGAGGACGGCCATGACCCGGAACGAGAAGCCCTGCCCGAGCTGCCGACCCGAGCCGTCGCGGCGCGACTTCATGAAGACCGCGGCCGGCGCCGCCGTCGCGGCGTCGCTGCCCCTGGCCCGGGTCGCCTGGGCCGATCTCAAGGACGATTCGCCCGAGAAGCTCGTCCAGGCCTTCCACAAGAGCCTGACGGACGAGCAGCGCAAGCACATCCTCCTCCCCTGGGACCACAAGCACCGGCTCTACGTCATGAACAACTGGTACGTGACGAAGCCGCGGATCGGGAAGTTCTTCACCGCCGACCAGCAGCAGCTCCTGCGGGACATCGTCAAGGGCCTCTCGAGCGCCGAGGGGCGGGAAAAGTTCCCCCGCGTCATGAAGGGGGACAACAAGGGCTTCGAGAACTACTCGACCGCGATCTTCGGGAATCCGGAGGAGCGGAAGTTCGTCTGGTTCCTGACGGGCCGCCACCTCACCATGAAGTGCGACGGCGACACCCAGGAGGGCGCGGTCTTCGGCGGCCCCATCTTCTACGGCCACGCGGGCGACGCGAAGGACAACTTCAACGAGGAGCCCACCCACCCCGGCAACGTCTTCTGGCACCAGGCCCAGCTCGCCAACCGGCTCTTCGGGGCCCTCGAGGGGAAGCAGCGCGAGAAGGCCCTCCTCGGGAAGACCCCGGAGGAGGACGTGGCGACCGTGCGGCTCAAGGGCGAGGCCGGCCCCTTCGCGGGCCTCCCCGGCTCCGAGATGTCCGCCGACCAGAAGGCCCTCCTCGAGGAGGTCCTCCGCTCGGTCCTCTCCCCCTACCGGGCGGGCGACGTCGAGGAGGCGGTGAAGGTCGTCCGCGACTCGGGCGGCGTGGACAAGCTCCACCTGTCCTTCTACTCGGACGAGGACATCGGCAACGACAAGGTCTGGGACAACTGGATGATCCACGGCCCCAAGATCACCTGGTTCTTCCGCGGCAACCCGCACGTCCACACCTGGGTGAACGTGGGGACGGCGATCTAGGAAGGAACGCCACCGCAGAGACGCGGAGCCGCGGAGGCCGCCTCCCTCGGGACTTGTGGCAGAGGTTTCTCGCGACCGCCGCACGAAGCGGACCGGCAGGTCGCTCCGGTTCACCACGGCCGAGGCCCAGGGATACGTCATGAGCGCAGGGCACGAGATCCCCGGCCCGGGGTAGGTGTCCAGCACCTCGACGAGGATCTCGCCGGCGCCCTTCCAGATCCCGACGATCTCCATTCCACACCCTGCGGAAGTGCGTTCCTGCACGGTCAACACGGCCACCTGCCGCCGGAAGTCGATCGAGTTCCACCTTTCGTAGGAGGGCACGCGCGACTCGCCCGCGGCTCGCGTCAACAGGGCAGCAAGGCTCTCCCGGTCGCGGAAGACGTAGTCGCCCTGGCACTTCGCCAGGGAGGGAAGCTTCAGCGTCCAGTGGACGCGCATCTTCTCCGCACCGGTCGGGATCGGCTCCTCCCGGACCGGCGACGGCCGCGATGGGTCGATCCCCGGGGGCCGGGACGGCGGATCGCGGTGGCAGCCGATCGCAAGGAGAAGAATCGCGGAGGGCAGACGGCGGGCGTTCATTCTTTCCCCTCTCTCTGGCCGGAGGGATCATAGCCCGGAATTCCCCCTCCGTGTCTCCGTGCCTCTGTGGTGGAGTTCTACGGCCGCTTGGCCTTGGGGTCCAGGACCGTGAAGGCCGTGGGGACCGTCGTGGGGTTTCCCACCTCGCGCGAGCGGCCGTGGACCAGACGGGTCTGGGGCTCCACCCAGGGGGCGCACTGGAGGAAGATGCGGCGCTCGGCCTGGTTCTCGGGGATGAGGACGCCGTTGAGCCCGATATCGCCCACGATCACCCCGAAGGGAAGGTTCTCCACGTCGAAGGTGAGGCGGTCCTTGAAGGTCCCGCGCTCCACCCGGAGGAGCGCCTGCGTCTCCCGGCCGGGGAGGACGGCGATCTCCTTCGCGCCGTCGACGGGCTCGAGGAAGACGCGGACCTGCGGCTTCGGAGCGAGCGTGAAGGCCCCGAAGGCGTTCAGCTCCTTCACGACCTCCCTGCCGCCGACGGTCGCGCGTGCGACCAGCTTCGCCTGCGAGGCGTTCTCCTGGGTCGGCTTCGGGGCGTCCGCCGCCGCGTAGACCGTTCCCTGCGCCGAGAAGTGGCCGGGCTCGACGATCACAGGGTTGGTGACGGCGAAGCCGGGCGGGAGCCCCGTGGTCTCGACCCGGACCGGGCCCTCGAAGTCGTCGATCCGGTCGATCCGGACCGTGAAGTTCCGGCCGCTTCCGGCCGGGATCGCGGGGTTCTGGCCCTCGAGCGTCGCCGTGAAGTCCGGCCGCGCCTCGCGGATCAGGAGCCGGTAGGCGTGCCGGTCGCCGCCCTCGCCCCGGGCGTCGGCCACGCGGACGAGGTAGGCGCCGTCCGCGGGCACGGTGAAGCGGAGTCGCGAATCGGAGCCCAGCTTCCGCATGCCGTCGTCGTCGTTCGCGTAGGAGAGCGGGAAGGTCGGCAGCCCGTTCGGCAGCAGCTTCGTCCCGGGCGGGTGGGGCTCGACGATGTAGGCCGGGGCGTCGATCGCGTGGGCGGTGGGGCTCGTGTCGAAGTAGCAGACCCGCTTCCCGCCCAGGGTGAAGAAGTCCCACTGCGAATCCGGCCCGCGGGGGGCGAGAAGGAGCTTCACCACCTCGCCCTGCATGTAGAGGAGCTGGTTCAGGTCCATCTCCTCCCACTGCCAGAGGCGCGCGCCGCCCGAGTTGGCGTCGATCGGCCGGAACGTGAGGTAGCTGTCGCGCACGGCGCGGAGGAGGAGCCGCTCGACCGGCTTCCCGTCCGCGTGGAGCACCTCGATCCGCGTATCGGCGGGGGAGCCCCGGCGCGCGGCCTCGGTCTCGATCACCCAGTCCTGGCCCTTCCGGGCCTCGAAGCGGAAGAGGTCGATGTCCCCCGGCCGATCGATCCGGCCGTTGGCCCCGCCCGGCGCCGCGATGGGGGAGGCCTTGGCGGGCTGCTCGTTCGGCTCGGCCTCGAGCGGCTCGGGGGCCGCGGTGATCCGGACCTTGAACTCGCGGCGGTAACGGAAGCGCTCGGGGTCGAGCGGCACCGTCATCTCGCCCGGACCGCCCGCCTTGAGCCGGACGGCCGCGTCCGCGGGCAGGTTGTGCCCGAGGATCCGGACGTCCGTCTCGCGGCTCGCGGGGATCGAGAGCGGGAGGATCGCCGTCACGACCGGGAGCGCGCCCATCGAGAGCCGGTAATGGTGCTCCGCCGAGCCCCCGAGCTGGAGGTCGCCCACGCGGACGACGTACTTCCCGTCGCGCGGGACGGCGGCGACGACGAGCGGGTCGCTCTCGCCCTCGAAGTCGATGTTGCTGGCGACGACCCGGCCGCCCGGGTCCATGAGCGTGAGGACGGGCTCGGCCTTAGAGCCCAGGCGCCGGGAGGCGAGGTCGAGGACGAGCGTCTGGCCCGCGCGGGCCTCGATCTCGAAGAGGTCCGCGTCCCCCGGCTTGGAGAGCACCCCCCACGCGCTCGAAGGAAGCGGGGCGGGGACCGGAGCGCGACCCGTCTCGCGCTCGGGGACCTGGGGGAGGTTGTCGAGCCAGAGCCGGAAGGGCCCCGCCTCCCCTCCCGCGTGGCTCACCCAGACGTCCAGGGGCCCCAGGACCGCGTCCGGCGGGGCCGTGACGCCCAGCCAGGCCGCGTCGTTCCGGTCCGCCCGGATGATCTGGACCTGGACCTTGGGCTGGCTCGAGCGCGCCCCGGTCAGGCCCTCCAGGTTCTTCCCGGCGATGCGGAACTCGCCGCCCGATCCCCGCCGGAGGCCGCGCGGCTGGATCGACGATCCCTCGGGCTTGGGAGGGACGGGCGGCTTCCCGGTCGCGGTCTCGTAGAAGGCGAGGCTCCCGTCGAGCCGCCCCACCGCGACGAGCTTGTCGTCCTGGGCGAAGGCGACCGCCGCCGGCCAGTCGGGCTGGGCCTCGAGGACGAGCTTCTGGGCGAAGTCGCCGGCGCCCGAGAGCTTGACCGTCCGGTCGTCCGCCGCCGAGAGGACCGTCTTCCCGTCCGCCGAGTAGCGGAGCGCGAGGATCGTCCCCTCGTGGGCGAAGACCGAGGCGCGGATCGGGTTCGTCCCCTCGCGCGCCTCGGCGCTCACCTCCCAGGCACGGATCCGGTTGTCCACGCCGCCCGCCGTGACGAACTTCCCGTCGGGGCTCCACGCGACCGCGTGGAGGGCCTTGGTCGACTCCGTGAGGGTGTCGCGCCGCTCGCCGGAGGCCACGTCCCAGAGCTTGAGGGTGCGGTCGGCGCTCGCGCTCGCCAGGATCTTCCCGTCGGGCCGGAAGGCGACGTCGAAGACCGCCTCGTTGTGGCCCTCGAGCTTCCGGAGGGGCTTCCCGGTCTCCGTGTCCCACAGGATGACGTCGGTGTCGTAGCTCCCGGTCGCGACCCGCTTCCCGTCGGGCGAGAGGGCGACGGCGTAGACCGCGTCCGCGTGCCCCTCGAGCGTGCGGAGGAGGGTCCCGTCGGCGACCTTCCAGAGCCGGACCTCGCCCTTCACTCCCGCCTCGCCCGCGGCCGCGGCGAGGATCGCGCCGTCGGCGGAGAAGGCCAGGTCGTTCACCCGGCCCGCGTGGCCCGCGAGCGTCCGCACGGCCGCGCCCGTCCCGGCCGCCCGGAGCTCGACCTGGCCGAGCTGGGCGACGGCCAGGAGCTTCGATTTCGGCTCGTAGGCGAGGGCGTGGACCGCCCGGCGGGGCGCGACCCGCGGCTCGATCTTCGGGACCTCGACGGGCTTGGCCAGGACCTCGCCCGGAGCGGGGCCGGGCGCGCCCGCCTCGATCCAGCGGCGCAGCAGCGCGATCTCCGCGTCCTTGAGCTTTTCCCCCTTCTTGGGCGGCGGCATGGGGGGCTTCTTGCGGTGCTCGACGAGATCGAGGAGGAGGCTCTCGGCGGGCTTCCCGGGCACCACGACCGGGCCGTTCTCCCCGCCCTTCCGGAGGAGCTCGTAGGACTCGAGGTTGAGCTCGCCCTTCAGGTCCTTCGCGTTGTGGCACCCGGCGCAGTTCTTGGCGAAGACCGCGTGGACCTCGGCGTACTTCGGGGCTTCCTGGGGGGGCGCAGAGGGCGCAGAGGACGCAGAGGGCGCAGAGAGGGCGGAGAGCGCAGAGAGGGCGGAGAGCGCAGAGAGGAGGAGGGCGGCCGTCCCCGCCATTGCCGTCCGCATCGCTGTCATCCTCCGCGTCCTCTGCCCCCTCTGCGCTCTCTGCGCGTCAATGGTTGAAGAGGAACTCCTTGCTCGACAGGACCGCCCAGTAGAGGTCCTCGACGGCCTCACGCCTCTGGGCCGCGTCGGCTCCGGCGAGGACCGCGAGGATCTTCGTGCGCTCCTCGTCCGTGGGGTAGCGCGAGAGGGCGGCGAGGTAGGCGTCCTCGACCAGCTTCTCGTCGGGGAGCTTCGCGGCGAGGATCTGCTCGACGCGGCTTCCCTTGGCGCGGAGCTTCTCGTTCAGGGTGTCGCCGTTGGCGAGGTGGAGCGCCTGGGCCATGCTGGGCATCGAGGTCCGCTCGCACTCGCAGGTGATGATGCGGTCGGCCCGGCCGAAGGACTTGAGGAAGTAGGAGTCGGTCTTCGAGTCGGGGATCTGGATGGCCCGGAGCCCGGCCGGGAACTCGAGGGTGTTCTTCCGGTTCTCGTTCCGGGCGTCCTCGACGAACTTCGTGGGAACCCCGCTGACCTGGCTGATCGCGTCGAGCGCGACCTCCGCCATGAGGCGGCGCGGGTAGTAGCGCGAGTAGAAGCGCCGGTCGCCGGCGTTCTCCGGGAGGGCGCGGCTGGAGCGCTGGTAGGTCTCCGAGAGGAGGATCGTCCGCATGAGCGTCCGGAGGTCGAAGTCCTGGGCGGAGAGGTGCGCCGCGAGGGCGTCGAGGAGCTTTTCGTTCGTGGGCGGGTTGGTCTTCCGCATGTCGTCGACCGCCTCGACCAGGCCCACGCTCGTGAAGTTGGCCCAGACGCGGTTCACGATCGAGCGCGAGAAGTAGGGGTTGTCCTTCGAGACGAGCCAGTCGGCCAGGGCCTCGCGGCGGTCGCCGGGCGCGTCGAAGGCGATCGGCGTCCCGTCGAGCGGCGCGGGCGGCTGGGGGCGCCCGCTCACGGGCTGGATGAGCTCGCCCTCGGGGGCGCTGAAGACGACGAAGTTCCCCGCGCGCGGCGTGTTCTTCGTTCGGACGCGCGAGAAGAGGTTGGCGAACGAGTAGTACTGGTCGTTCGTCCACTTCTCCATCGGGTGGTTGTGGCACTTGGCGCACTGGATGGACATCCCGAGGAAGGCCTGGCTCACGGTCTCGGCCATCTTTGGAGGGTCGTCGTGGAGGAGGAAGAAGCTGGCCGCGCCGTTCTCGATCGTGCCGCCCGCGGCGGTCACGACCTCGCGCGCCACCTTGTCCCACGGCGTGTTTGCGGCCACCTGGTTCCGGACCCACGTGTAGTAGGCCCACATCGTGGGCCGCTGGAGGCCGCGGGAGGAGACGAGGAGGAGGTCCGACCACTTGTAGGCCCAATAGTCGACGAACTCGGGGCGCCGGAAGAGCGAGTCGACGAGCGTCGCGCGCTTGTCGGGCGCGGAGGAGGCGAGGAAGGCCCGCGCCTCGTCCGCCGTCGGGAGCACCCCGATCGTGTCGAGGTAGGCCCGGCGGAGGAACTCCGCGTCCGAGGAGCGGGGCGAGGGCGGGAGGTTGAGTTCGCGGAGCTTCTCGAGGACGAGGTCGTCCACGAAGTTGGCGCGCGGCGCGGCCCTGAAAACCTCGGGTGCCACGGTGTTCGGGAAGGGGACGGTGACGCGGGCGATCGCGATCTTCTGGAGGAACCAGGCGGTGATCGCGCCCTCGCCGGGGCCGATCACCTTCACCTTCCCGAAGTCGTCGGGCACGGCGACCGAGCTGTCGGAGCCGGTGTACTTGGCCCACGGGGTCGCGTCGTGGACGCTGCCGTCGGAGAAGTGCGCCCGGACGACGATCTGCTGCTCCTGGCCCGGCTTGAGGACGACGTGGGGCGGGAGGACCTCGATCCGCTCGATCCGGGGGTCGTCGGCTTTCGGCCCCGGGGCGCCGGCCGCGATCCACTCGGCGATCACGCGGTATTCGCGGGAGCCGGGCGCGAAGCGGACGCCGCCCTTGTGGGGGACGGCGCCGGTGGGTTTCAGGACGAGGAGGCTCCGGCCCGGGTCCTCGAGGTCGATCCGGCGGCCGAGGGCGTGGCGGGTCATCGCGCGGTGGTCACCCTCGTCGTCGTAGCCCCGCAGCGAGAGCCGGAACCCGTTCTTCCCGGCGGCGGCCCCGTGGCAGGCGCCGGAGGAGCAGCCGTAGCGGGCGACGACGGGCTGGACGTGGTTTCGGAAGCTCCGGTCGAAGGGGCGGTCCATGTCGACCACGAGCACCTTCGCGGTCGCCGTCTTCCCGCCCGCCCGGGCCGTGAGCGTGGCGCGGCCGTTGCCCGCGGGGACGGCCACGCCCTCCTCGACCCGGACCACGCCGGGGTCGCTCGAGACGATCTCCGCGGCGACGGGGCCCGTGAAGAGGGACCCGCTCGTCCGCTCGACGACCAGGGTCTGGCGCGCGGCGGGCCCGTGGAGCGTGAACTCGCCCGGGAGGAGGACGAGGGACTCGTCCGGGGCGGCGGCGGCCGCGAGGAGGAGGAGGGCCAGCATCTAGAACAGCTCTTTGATCGGCTGGGTGCCGAAGTCGACCACCGGGAACGGCCGGCTGGCCGGCCCCGGGAGGTGGGTCTCGAGGTCCACGCCCAGGCTGTGGAAGATCGTGGCCGCGATCTCGGCCGGCGTCACGGGGCGCTCGGCCGGGTAGGCGCCGATCTCGTCGGAGCGTCCGACCACGCGGCCGCCCTTCACGCCGCCGCCCGCGAAGTAGACGGTCCAGCACTGCGGCCAGTGGTCGCGGCCCCCGGCGGGGTTGATCCGCGGGGTGCGGCCGAACTCGGAGAGGTTGCAGACGAGGGTGGAGTCGAGGAGCCCGCGCTGGGAGAGGTCCTCGATCAAGGCGCTGTAGCCCTGGTCGTACATGGGGGCGACGATGTCCTTCATGCCCTGGATGGAGGTGAAGGGCTTCGAGCCGTGGATGTCCCAGGTGATCTCGTCGAAGACGGTGATGAAGGTGTTGACGGTGACGCAGCGGACGCCGGCCTCGACGAGGCGGCGCGCGAGGAGGCAGCACTGGCCGAAGCGGGTCATCCCGTAGCGCTCGCGGACCTGGGCCGGCTCCTTCGAGAGGTCGAAGGCCTCGCGGGCGCGGGCGCTGGTCATCAGGCGGAAGGCGGTGGCGAAGTTCTCGTCCATGAGCTGGGCGGCCTCGCTTCCCTCGAAGCTCTTCACGGTCTGGTCGACGGCCTCGCGGAGCTTGCGGCGCCGGTCGAGGCGCGCCTCGCCGATCGTGGAGGGCGGGAGGAGGTCGGGGACCTTGAAGTCCTTCTGGGAGGGGTCGGCGTTGAGGACAAAGGGGTCGTGGGCTTTCCCGAGGAAGCCCGCGTCCTGGCCGTGGGGCATGTTCCCGCCGGTCGGGCCCATGGGCTCGGGGAGGATCGCGTGGGCGGGCATCTCGTTCCGGAAGCCGCGGAGGTACTGGAGGGCGCAGCCCACGTGGGGGGTGTTCACGCCGCCCGTGAAGAGGCGGCCGGTCTGCATCATCTGGTGGCCGGTGTCGTGGACGGCCGCCGCGGTGTGGTAGACGCTCCGGACGACCGAGAACTTGTCGGCGACCTTCGCGTGGAGGGGAAGGAGCTCGGTGATCTGGATGTCGGGGGCGGCGGTCTTGATGGTCCTGAAGGGCCCGCGGATCTCGGCCGGGGCGTCGGGCTTGGGGTCGAGCGTGTCCATCTGGCTCGGGGCCCCGAGGTTGAAGATCATGATGCAGTTCTTGTCGTCCTTCCCCTTCTTCCCGTGCTCCTGGGCCCGGAGGAGGCCGGGGAGGGAGAGGCCCACGGCGCCGAGCGCGCCGATCTGGAGGAAGTCGCGGCGCGAGGGCCCGTGGTCGCAGGTGTGGACGGCTCCCTTGGACGATACGCTAAGCATCGATCTCTCCCGGTCCACGTAACTATATGTATTACCTGGGGGTCCCCGCATTTCTAGGAGATTCGGGCATGAACCTCGTCCTGGCGCTCCTCCTGGCCGTCCCGCAGGACGCGTACTTCCCGCCCCCCGAGGACCAGGAGGGTTGGCGAACGCTGCTCCCGGAGACCGGGACCCCCGATGCGGCCGCGAAGGCGAAGATCCGTGAGACGGCCGGGGTGGACTGGGACCGCCTGGCGCAGGCGTGGGAGTTCAATGCCCAGGTCGAGGGCGGCACGGGGATGCTCGTCCTCCGCCGCGGCCATGTGGTCGGCGAGTGGTACAAGGAGGGGGACCGGAAGAAGGCCTACAACATCTACTCGAGCTCGAAAGCCTACACCAGCCTCGCCTGGGGGATCCTGCTGGCCGACAGCGAGGCCGGAAAGCTCGCGAAGAAGATCACGCTCGACACCAAGGTCTGCACCGAGGAGTGGCTCCCCGAGGCCTTCCCGCTCCCGGATCCGCGGAAGGCGGAGATCACGCTCCGGCACCTGCTCAACATGGCCTCCGGGATCGGGGGAGAGGCCGTGCCCGCCCAGGCGCCCTTCGAGTGGTCGCTCGGGAAGGTCGAGGGCTCGCCCATGGCGACGCTGAAGGGGGACCCGGGGACGGTCTACCACTACTCGAACGCGGGGGTCGCGCATCTCGTCCTTCTCTTCCGCCGCGCCGCCGGCCGCGACCTCTTCCCGTACATGAAGGAGCGCGTCTTCGACCCGATCGGGATGAGGGACGTCCGCTGGCAGGAGATCGGCGGCGGAGGGAAGCTCGGCCCCCTCAGCCAGGGCTACAGCGGCATCCACACCACGCCCCGCGAGCACGCGCGGTTCTGCCACCTCGCGCTCCACCGCGGCGAGTGGGCGGGAAAGCGGATCGCGCCCCGGGAGCACTACGAGTTCGCCTGGACCGGGACGAAGGTCAAGCCCGACTACGGCGCCCAGTGGTGGGTCCAGCCGCGGCATCCCGACGCGCCCAAGGACCTCGTCCAGACGGCGGGCGCCCGGAACAACCACGGCTACGTCGTCCCCAGCCTCGACCTCGTCTTCGTGCGCCTCGGCGACGGCCAGAAGTTCCCCCAGAAGTGGGAGCAGGAGTTCGTGAAGCGGGTGCTGGCCGCGGTCGTGCCGTAGGCCTATCCCGGGGCGCCGTAGGCGGCGCGGGCACTCAGACGGCGACCCTTCCGACGCTTGGGATCGTCCGTGGGATGGACATCCTCCGGGCCCGGCAGGCGCAGCGTCCCCCGATACGCGCCCACGATCGCCCTCGCCAGCCGATCGGTCATGGAAGCGCCCCGCGCGCGTCGGGCCGCGTCGATGAGGCCGCGGATGGCCAGCACCGTGCCGCGCTGAGCCGGCACCGGGACCGGCACTCGGCACGCCCCTCGACCGACCCGGCGCTTCCTGACCTCGATCAACGGACGCGCGCGGCCCAGCGCCTTGAGGAGGATGTCCTCCGGGGCGACTCCCCGGATCGTCCGGGACGCCTTTCCCAGCGCGGCATCCAGGAGCCTCTCCGCGCGGGAGCGGGCGCCGTCCGTCATGAGGTAGCGGACGAACGTCCGCTCTTCCGGGAGTCTCGTCCGACGCCTCATGTCCGCTCCACGGCGAGTCGGGAATTGCGCGATCTTCCGGATGCCACTCCCCGCGGGGGAGTGGACCCTTGAATCGTACCCCGGGAAGCGGAGCGGCGGAGGTAACATACCCCCGGGGAGGCGGGTCCAAGGAGATCATGAACAAGTCCTGGTTCGTGGGGCTCCTCGTGGGGCTCCTCGCCGGCTTCGTGATCGCGTCGGGGTTCCTCGTCAGCCGGAACTCGGCGCGGGTGGCGGAAATGGCGAAGGGCGTGCAGGCCGTGGAGTCCGACTGGAAGCGGAGCGAGCGTCGCTGGGTGGACGAGAAGGAACGGCTCGACCGGACGGTGGCCGAGCTCGAGGGCCGGCTCCTGGAGAAGTCGGCCGAGCTGGAGCGGCAGAAGCGGCTGGCCGAGAAGGCCGGGGCGGCGCCGGCCGCCCCGCCCGCCAAGCCCGACCTGGCCGCGAGGTTCGCGGCGCTGGCGGAGAAGGGCCTGGCCGCCTTCGGCGGGGAGGACTTCCAGGAGCTCGCCAAGCTCGTCCGGGAGGGGGGGAAGGAGGCGATCGAGCTGCTCGCCCGGTCGCTCCGGAAGGGCGCCTCGTCCGGGGAGCGCTTCCTGGCGGCGGCCCTCCTCGAGGCTTCGGGGGACGCCGCGGCGATCCCGGCGCTCGCGGAGGCCCTGAAGGGCGACGCCGATCTCGTCGTCCGGCGCATGGCGGCCCGGGCGCTCTCGGTCATCGGGACGGAGGCCGTCGAGCCGCCGCTCCGGGCGGCGATGGCGGGCGACGCGGACTGGGGGGTGCGGCTCAACGCGGCCTACGGGGTGGCCAAGCTGGGGCGGGAGGACGGTCTCGCGATGCTCCGGGACGCCTACACGTCGGAGGAGACGCCGGCGATCTACCGCGCGGGGATCCTGGGGGGCCTGGCGGACGTCGCGGCGCCCTCGACGGCGCCCCTCTTCCGGAAGATCCTCTCGGACACGAAGGACGAGACGTACCTGCTCATCGCGATCGGGGCGCTCGCGAAGATGAAGGACGCGGCCTCCCGGCCGGACCTCGAACGGATCGCGTCGTCCGAGCTGCCCGAGACGATCCGGGAGGCCGCGCGGAAGGCGCTGGAAGGTCTCGGGAAGTAGGGCTCAGCGCACGTACTCGCGGAGCGCGTCCTCGCCCAGGCCGGACTTCCGGAAGTGCTCCCGGGCGTAGCGGATCTTGGCGTGGACGTCGTCCACCGAGACGGGCTTCCCCGCGTCGTCCACGTAGATCAGGGCCCCGCGGACGTGGAAGAGGGTGATCATCTCGGGGACGCCCTCGGGGATGACGAGGGTGTGGACCTCGCCCGGGGGCTCGAAGACGAACATCCCCTCGCGCGCGACCCAGTCGTGCTCGAGGTAGCGCCAGCTCCCCTTGAGGACGTAGCCGTAGACGGGCGCGGGATGGAGGTGCCGGTTCAGACGCCCCGACTTCCGGACGCGGAGGAGGTTCACCCACTGGCCGTTCACCGTGTCGAGGAGGAGCGGCCGGAACCAGACCTCCGGCGCCTGGGGGACCCAGAGGCGCTCGTCGTCGGGCATGGCCCGGAGCGCGGCGTCCTTGGCAAGGTAGGGCGAGGGTTCCATCGCGTCCAGCTTACGTCGCCGAGTAGCCGCCGTCCACGGGAAGGATGGCGCCCGTCACGAAGCCGGCCGCGGGCCCGCAGAGAAAGAGGGCGGCGCCGGCCACGTCCTCGGGCTTGCCCCAGCGGCCCATCGGGGTGCGCTCGAGGATCCGGCGGCTCCGCTCGGGATCTTCCCGGAGTGGCCGCGTCATCTCGGTCTCGATCCAGCCGGGGGCGACCGCGTTCACCCGGACGCCGCGGGGCGCCCAGGCGGCGGCGAGCGACTTCGTGAGCTGGGCCACGCCGCCCTTCGAGGAGCTGTACGCGGGCTGGGCGGCGCTCCCGAAGAAGCTGAGCATCGAGGCCACGTTGAGCACGCAGCCGCGCGAGGCCTCAAGGAGCGGGAGGCAGGCCATGCACATCCGCATCGTCCCCGCGAGGTTCACGCCGATCACCCGGTCGAAGCCCGCCGGCGCGTGCTCCTGCCCGTCCCGGAGGATGATCCCGGCGGCGTTGACCAGGACGTCGAGCCGCCCGAGGCCCCCGGCGAGCCGGGCCACCGAGGCGTCGTCGGCCACGTCCAGGACCGCGGCCTCGAGATCGGGCCGCTCCTTCCTGAACGCCCCGACCTCGTCCAGCGAGACGCCGGTCGCCAGTACCCGCGCGCCGTCGCGGCCGAACGCCTCCGCGATCGCGCGCCCGATCCCGCGCGTCCCGCCCGTCACGAGCACGCTTCTCACAGGTCTACCTCAGCAGGATGTCCGAGAGAAGGATCGAGAGGATCGGTCCGGACAGGTTGCTGAGTCACAAGTCATAAGTCTATTTGTTAGATGTGACAAGGCCACTCAGGGCCGGGGGTCCGCCAGGACCTCCTCCACGTCGCGCCCCACGACGAGGATCGTCTCCCCGTCCATGATACGGATCGCGCGGGGGTCCCGCGCCCGGAGCTTCTCGGCCTTTTTCCGGTCGCGGTACTTGAGGACGACGCCGTCCCGGCCGATCGCCACCGAGGCCAGGCCCCAGCGCCCCGCCCGGATCCGGACCCGCATCGTCCGGACGAAGTTCGAGAGCGGTTCCGGCATGGTCCCGAAGCGGTCGAGGATCTCGCGCCCGGCGGCGGCCAGCTCCTCCTCCGTACGGCAGCCCGTGAGGCGGCGGTAGACCTCGACGCGCGTCCGGACGTCGGGGATGTGGTCCTCGGGGATGAGGGTCTCGAGGCCCAGGTCGACCGTGCAGTCGAGCGACTCCGGAGCGGGCTGCTTGCGGGACTTCTTCACGGCCTTCTCGAGCATGCGGCAGTAGAGGTCGTAGCCGATGGCCGCGATGTGGCCGTGCTGCTCCCGGCCGAGGAGGTTTCCCACGCCCCGGATCTCGAGGTCGCGCATGGCGATCTTGAAGCCGGCGCCGAGCTCGCTGAACTCCTCGATGGCCTTCAGCCGCTTCTTGGCCTGGGGGACGAGGTCCCGGTCGGTGGGGAGGAGGAGATAGCAGAAGGCCTGGACCTTGTAGCGGCCCACGCGGCCCCGGAGCTGGTGGAGATCGGCCAGCCCGAAGAGGTCGGCCTGGTCGATGATCATCGTGTTCACGTTCGGGATGTCCAGGCCGCTCTCGATGATCGTGGTCGAGACCAGGACGTCGATCTCCTTCTCGAGGAAGCGGAGCATCGTGCCCTCGAGCTCGTCCTCGTTCATCTGCCCGTGTCCCACGCCGAAGCGGGCCTCGGGGACGATCATCTCCAGCCGGCGCGCGACCCGGTCGATGGAGTAGACCCGGTTGTGGACGAAGTAGACCTGGCCGCCGCGTCCCAGCTCGTGGAGGATGGCCTCGCGGATCCGGCGCTCGTCGTAGGGGAGGATCTCGGTGCGGATCGCGAGCCGGTCCTGGGGCGGCGTGGCGAGGGAGGAGATGTCCCGGATCCCCAGGAGCGCCATGTGGAGCGTCCGGGGGATGGGCGTCGCCGAGAGCGTGAGAACGTCGACCGTCGCCCGGATCCGCTTCAGGAACTCCTTGTGCTCGACGCCGAAGCGCTGCTCCTCGTCGATCACGACCAGGCCCAGGTCCTTGAAGCGGACGTCCGCCTGGACCAGGCGGTGGGTGCCGATCACGATGTCGACCGCACCCTCGGCCACGTCCTTGAGGATCTTCTTCTGCTCCGCCTTCGTCTTGAAGCGCGAGAGGGACTCGATCCGGACCGGGTAGTCGGCCATCCGCTCGCGGAAGGTCTGGACGTGCTGCTGGGCGAGGACGGTGGTGGGGACGAGGACGGCGACCTGGCGGTTGGCGACCGCGCATCGGAAGGCGGCGCGCATGGCGAGCTCGGTCTTCCCGTAGCCCACGTCGCCGCAGACGAGGCGGTCCATGGGCCGCGGGGCGCCCATATCGGCCGAGATCCGCTGGGCCACCTCGAGCTGGTCCTCGGTCTCCTCGTAGGGAAAGGCGGCCTCGAACTCGCGCTGCCACTCGGCGTCGGGCGGGAACGCCATCCCGAGCTCCATCTCGCGGAGGGCCTGGACCTGGAGGAGGTCCTTGGCGAGCTTCTCGACCGCCTGCTCGGCCCGGAGCTTGGCCTGGGCCCAGCGCTCGCCGCCGATCACGGAGAGGGGCGGCGGCGTCTCCGATCCGCCCACGTACTTCTGGACGAGATCGAGGCCGGTCGCCGGGACGAAGACGCGGGCGCCGCCGGCGTACTCGAGGACCATGAACTCCTGGTTCTTCCGGCGCTCGATCCCGACGAAGCGGCCGATGCCGTGGGTGAGGTGGACGACGACGTCGCCGCGGGCGATCTCGAGGAGGGTGTCGATCGGCCGGGTGTCGGCGGCCCGGGCGCCGCGCCGGAGTCGGTAGCGGTTGAAGAGCTGGTGGTGGGGGAGGAAGACGCTCTGGAGCTCCTCGAAGATGAAACCCGCGGAGAGCCGGCCGCGGCGGATCTCGACGGGGGACTGGAGGAGCTCGCGGAGCCGTTTCTCCTCGCCCTCGTTGGCGCAGAAGACGACGGTCCGCTTGCGTCGCACGGCCTCGAGCTCGCGCTCGACGTTCGCGAGGACCCCGCTGAAGCGCTGGACGGAGACGATGCGGAGATTCTCGGAGTCGGGCTGGGGGAGGGCCGAGAGGCTGAGGACGGCGCGGCGGGCGAGCTCGCCATAGCCCTCCTGCCACTTCGGGTTCCGGAGGTCCATCTCCGACGGCTCCTTGAGGACGACCACCGCCTTCTCGGGGAGGTAGTCGAGGAGCGAGGCCGGGTCCGACGCGTCCGCGGGGACGAGGCTGACTTCCAGGCGGTCCACGGGCCCGAGCGAGGCCTGGGTCGCGACCTCGAACTCCCGGAGGGACTCCACCCGGTCGCCCGCGAGCTCGACGCGGACGGGTCGGTCGGCGGTGAGGGGGAAGAGGTCGAGGACGCCGCCGCGGATCGCGTACTCGCCCGGGCGCTCGACGGAGGCGGCGCGCTCGTAGCGGCTGTCGGTGAGCCGGTCGGAGAGGGCGTGGGGGTCGAGGGTCGAGCCGGCCGCCACGACGAGGCGCGTCTCGTCCATGACCCGGGGCGAGGGAAGCGGAGAAAGCGCCTGGGCGAGGTCCGAGACGAGAATCTCGATCCCGCCCGAGCGGAAGCGGGGCGCGTGGCGGAGGCCCGCGTACGGGACGCCCTCGGCGCCGAAGCAGCGGAGGTCCTCGACCGCCTGCTCCGCCTCGAGGGGGGTGGGGACGAGGAGGAGGGCGGGGCGGGGGACGCCGGCCGTGATCAGGGCGTAGGATGAGCCCCACGCGCCGCCGGCCCGGGCGGGTCGGCCCCGGGCGAGCGCCGCGTTGATCCGGTCCAGGGCGTCAGGCATGAGGCCCCGGGCCCCGGCGCGGGGGGCCGAGGCCTGGCGCCTATGGCCTGGCGCCCTCCACCAGGCTGAGGAGGCCGAGCTCGTGGAGCGCGAGCTTCGCGGCCCGCTGCTCGGCCTCCTTCTTGTTGGCGCCCCAGGCGGGACCGTAGTCCTTGCCGTCGAGCGCCACCATCACCTGGAACATCTTCTTGTGGTCGGGCCCGACCTCCTTGAGGACGCGGTAGGCGGGGATGGCGGCCATCCGCCGCTGGGCGTAGTCCTGGAGGAGGGACTTGTAGTTCTTCTCGTGCTCGTCCTTGAGGATCTCGTCGACCTTGATCCGGAGGCTGCCGAGGATGAAGTCCCGGGCGATTTCGAAGCCGCCGTCGAGGTAGAGCGCGGCGATGAGGGCCTCGAGGGCGTTGCAGAGGATGGAGCGGGGGAGGTTGCGCTTCTCGTTGAGCCCGCGGCCGAGGATGACGATGCGGTCGAGTTCGAGCTCCTCGGCCTTCTCCGAGAGGGTCTTGGCCGAGACGATGATCGACTTCATCGTCGAGAGGTCGCCCTCCTCATAGCCGGGGAAGTGGTGGAAGAGGTGTTCGCTGATCACGTGGCCGAGGATGGCGTCGCCCAGGAACTCGAGGCGCTCGTTGCAGGGGAGGTCCCGGTCCTTGGCCGAGGAATGGGTGAGCGCCTGGACGGCAAGGCGGGAGTTCCTGAAGCGGTACTGGAGCTTCGCCTCGAGGTGGGCGAGGATCTCCTCGTCGCCGGACCGGATCGGATCCATGCGGCTCCCTGGACGGACCAACGGGCCGGGGAGCGGGGCTTTGCCGGTGATTCCGGGGATACCGCTTATCCGCGGGATCAGGGGCAAACGCGTCGGGCTCCCCGAGCCCAGGATGGTTTATCAAATGGCGCGGGGAAATGCAAACCTGCCGGCGTGGCTAGGGGACGGTGAGGACGCCGTTCTCCGACCCGTAGGGGTTCGGGACGCGGCGGGGAGCCTGGGGATCGTCGCGCCATTGGCCGTCCACGATCAGCCGGTACTGGTACTCGCCGGGGGCGAGCCTGAGGGTGGTCCCCCAGGTGCCGTCGCCGCCGGGGGTGAGGCGCAGGCCCTCCGGCGACCAGGAGGTGAAGTCCCCCGTGACGGACACCTCCCGGGCGTCCCCGAGTCGGACGGCGAAGGCGATCTCGCGGGCGGGGGCCTTGCGGGGTCTCTTCGTGGACGGGGTGGCAGGCATGGGTCACCTCGATCGATCAACCCTGGGCGGCGAGTTTCCGGAGGACGCGGCCGATGCGCGTGCCGGGGCCGCTGAGTTCGAGTTCGACCCGCGACTCGGTCGGCGTCATCCGGGCACGGAGGATCGTCAGGGCCAAGCCGGGAGCGCGGGCGATGCGTCCGAGGATCGCCCGGGCCGCGGCGGCCCCCGGCAGTCTCACGTGGAACCGGACCGTCCTCATCCGGAGAACGGGGAGCAACCTTCGTGCCAAGCGGGAGCGAGAGAAAACCGAGATCCCGCCTACCGACTCGTAGGTTCAATCCCTTTTCGCCTACCCCCCGGTAGCTTCCCGTGACGGTAAACCTTCCCGGTAGCTTTACCGTCATGACGGTAAAGCTACCGGGAAGGTTTACCGTCACGGGAAGCT
>Ga0187893_10002023_pt1 | contig 45930 bp, 32 predicted proteins | sample MA1701074metaG_FD_139574 | JGI IMG/M metagenome (GOLD analysis project Ga0187893, IMG submission 139574) | White microbial mat communities from a basaltic lava cave in the Kipuka Kanohina Cave System on the Island of Hawaii, USA - MA170107-4 metaG ... | reverse complement strand
CAGCAACTGGTGCTTTCGCATGACGGTGCCGTTGAAGAAACCGAGAGTTGAGAGATAGTTATAGGTGGCCGGATCGGATGTGCGCAGCGGAGCCAGATTGGAAAGTTGAAACGGGTTCGGCAGGTTGCGGTTGAGATCGTCGTCGATATCCTGCCGCCGCACGTTACCCTTGGCCCAATACTGCTGGGGAAGGAAGCTGATCGACTGTCCGACCTCGACTCTGGCGAATGACCCGTTGTAAGAAACATCAAGCACCATGTCGCGGGTGATCTCGCGCTGGATTCCGATTCGCCAGCGCTGCTGGAAGGCGGGGATAAAATTGCGGGGAGTAAAACTGTAGCCGCGGCCCTGGCGGATCAAAGAGCCGAGCGAATTGCCAAACGGAGTGTCGAAGCGAGTGCCATTGGCTCGCACCGGGAACGGATCCACCATGGGACTGGCCCCGGCGGAGAGGTTACCTACCGCGCCAACGCCGCAGCAGAATGTGCGGCCGAGATCCGTAGTCATGACGGTGCCGGTTCCCTGGCTATAGCCGTCCTGGCTGGGCGTGCCATTGTTCACCTGGAGCACGTCGTAATACCAGCCGTAGCCGGCGCGGACCACCAACTTCGAATTAACCTGATAAACCGCGCCGAGCCGGGGCATGAACAGGTGCGTTCCGTCGGTGAAAGTTTTGTCAGGCTGGCCGAGGTATTGGGAACCACCCAACAGGCGGAACTGCGAAGCGGGCATTTCCGGAATGGGATTACGGGCATAGGCGGCTTCGACCAGACCGGCGAAGGCGGGCCGGTGATTGAAGTCGAAGCCACCGGCGAGTCCGCGATTGAAACGCTCGGTTGTACCGGCGCCGCGCTCGTAGCGCAATCCCAGGTTGAGGCGCAGTCTGCTCGAGACCCGCCAGTCGTCATGCACGAAAAGCGAGCGGTAGCGCGTGGTCCAGAACGCGGTGTCATTGGTCGAGATGCTGATGCCGGAAGGCAGTCCCATCATGAACGCCGCCCATCCGAGGCCGAGATTGCTGGCGGTGACGGTGTTGTCGAACTGCCGCATGTAGCTGTTATTGAACGTGAACAGGCCGGACGAGTTCCCCGGACCTTCCGAAGTCCGCCAGTAGCGGCGCTCCTGCCAGCCGTACTTGACCGAATGATTGCCACGTACGTTGGTGAGCTGAGCTTTGAACTCACCGGTGGTGCCGCGCGTGCCGATGGCTGGGTAGCCGTCACCGACGCTCTGGACGCCGGAGATGTCCATGCGCGGCAGGCTGTGGTACTGGCTGGCTTTGGCGTCGAGGTAGGCGGGCAGGCCGACGTCAGTTGGCTTGAATCTGGTCTGGATGGGGCGGATGCTGCCCTCGTTGAAACGGGTCAAACTGACTCCGAGATTCAGGATCGTAGAGCTGTTAACGGTCCATATGTAGTCGCCGCCGCCGCCCTTGTTAATGCGGGTCAGACCATTGGTATGCAGACCGCGCATGGTCTCATAGGTCCAGTCGTATTCATCGGCCAGACGGTGGTTCCAATACCAGCGCCCGAACAGGCGGTGACGCTCCCCGGGGTTATAGTCGACGCGATTGACAATCGAATTGAAGCGTTCATCCTTAGGCATGGCGGCCCCGTAATAGTTGCGCTCGCCCTCGGGGCTGACGAGTCCGGGAACGTCATTGGGCTTGGGATACAGCGGTTCGTAAAATTTGTAAACGGGGTTCAGCACGGGGACTCCGCGGTTGCCGGGGAACGGCATGCGGGTCACGCGGCCATTGAACAAACTTGCCGAACGCGGATCGTACACCGTGAAACGTACAGGGTCGATCGCCTGCAGGTCACTGAAATCGCCTTGCCGCCAGGCCAATTTGGGTACCGTACGGTTGATGGCGCTGGTGGTTTCGGCCTTGCTCTGATAAATCCCGTTGTAGCTGAAGAAGAAGAACAGCTTGTCTTTGCCGTTATAAAGCTTCGGGATTCGGACGGGACCGCCGATGGTGCCGCCGAAGTTGTTGGAGCGGCCGGTGGCTTGCTTTTGCGTATCCGGGGTGATTCGCCCGCTGCGCACCTGATCCTCCCAGGAAAGCCGCGTGAAGTGCGGTGTCGCATTCCAACGCTGCTGCCAGTGCTGATCGTACAAGGATCCGTGGTAGCGGTTGGTGCCCGGCTTGGTAGCTACATTGATGGTGGCGCCGGAGGTGAAGCCGTAGCCAGCGTCGAAGGAAGTAGTCTCGAGGCGGAATTCTTCGACCGCGTCGGAGGGCGGTACGAAGCCGACGCGGCGGCCGGTGCCGGTGACCGGCGCTCCGTCGATGGTGTATTCGTTCGAGCCTACTCCTCCCATGGTGTTGAAAGACGAGGTGCCGCCGTTGTCGAATGGCCGGCGGTATTCCGGCTGGCCGGTCCAGTGCATACCGGGCGCGAGAGTGGCAAGGGCGAACGGGTTCATGTCGGAGAACGGCAATTGCATGATCTGCTGCTGGTCGATCACGCGGCCGCCCGAAGCGGTGGTGGTGTCAAGCAGCGGCGTCTCCGCGGTCACCTGAACGGTTTCGGCGGTCTGCCCGACCTGCATCTCGATCTGGATGTCGAGCCTCCCGGCCACGTTGAGCACGAGCCCGGAGCGCACGGTAGTCCGCATGCCGGGGGAAGCGACGGACAGCGTATATGTGCCTGGATTGAGCAGGCTCGCTTCAAAGTATCCGGTTTCGTTGGTGGCCGTGCGAACCACCCGATTCGCCTCCAAATGAGTAATGGTCACTGCGGCGCTCGGGATCACGGCTCCCTGCTGGTCGCTTACCTTGCCGGTGATGCTGCCGAGGGCTTGTTGCGCCAATGCCGGTCTTGCCGCCACCGCAATCAGCAGAGCAAGCGCAACAGAAAAAACGCTTTTTTTCATACCCAACACCCCAGGAAGTTATTCGTCCACCAGCATATAGTTGTTGGGCGATTGAGTCAAACGGCGTGAAGCCCCAGTTACTGCTGCTGTTGCTGGGGCGCGCTATCGGGCGGCGGATCCACCGGCGCGGCAACGGACTCGACAAGCTGCTCGTGGCCTTCATCATTGAGCGCCGGGCGCACCAGTACGTCGACGGAAAGATGCTGGCCGGCGTGTCCTTTATATACGCCTCGCACCGGCGCGACATCACCGTAATCGCGGCCATAACCCAGCCGCACGTGTTGGATGCCGACCGGCCGGCCAAATGTAGGATCCAAGGCCGTCCACCCCAGGCCCGGAATGTGAACCTCCATCCAGGCGTGCGACGCCTGTCCGCCGATCACCTCTTCGATGGTGCTTCCCGATTCGGCGGTCTCGCGAGGGATCAGGTATCCGGAAACGTACCTGCCCGGCAGCCCCCTCATCCTCACCACCGCCAGAAGCATATGAGCGAAATCCTGGCAGACTCCCTTGCCGCTCGACAAGGAATCTTCAATCGAGCTGTTCACATGCGTTGCGCCCTTCTCGTAGCGGAATCGGGTGTGGACAAGTTCGCATGCCGCTCGCACGAAGCCCAGCGCCGAACCATCGCATTCGGGTTCGACGCCGGCAACGATGGCTCGCACGGCCTCAAGATGGGGAACATAGGCGGTGGGCGCCAGGTATTCGTAATAGTCATCTTCCAGTTGGGCTTGCATGTCATCAAGCCCGGCCAGAGACACTCCTGCTTCGATGACGGGTAGCGCCGGCTGAACCAACACGACTGATTCGGCCTCCACGCGCAAATGCCTATGCTCGGACAGCACGTTGAACTGGTGCACCCAGTTGCCGTAGTAATCGACCCGCGCCGAGACCGGCGCCTGTGGCCGTGTAATGAGGCGAAATCTAAGGCAGCTCTGCCGATCGTCTTCCAGGGGCCGCAGCCGCACCTCGTTGAAGCTTTCCGATACAGGGCCATCGTAGGAGAACTCGGTGACGTGGTGGAGTTTGTAACGGTTCATGTGGAAAGGGGCCTAGGCGGCCGAATAATAGAAATAACGGCGCGCGATCTGATGGCCGATGGCGCGGCAGGAGTTTTGTAATTCGACCAGGTATCCTTCCAGGCCTTTCTCGAAAATCTCTTCGATGTGATGATAGCGAAGCGATTCGAGAACTTTGCCCGTCAACCGCTCAGCTTCGTTGGCGTAGTCGCCCGGCATGGTTCCGCTGATGTCGCGCAAAGCGAGCTGCATCTGCGTGAAACAGAATCGCACCGATCGCGGATGATCCGGGTGGAGAATCAGCATCTCGGCCACGCGCGCCGGAACGATCCGGCTGCGATGCCATCGCCGGTAGGCCTGATAAGCTCCGGCGGATTTGAGCACCGCCATCCACTGATGATCGTCGAACTCCTCCATTCCCTCTTTATCCACCAGGTTGTGGTACTGCACGTTGACGATGCGGGCTGTCATCTCGGCGCGTTCCAGGAACTTGCCGATTCGCATGAACTGCCAGCCTTCGTCATGCGGCAGGGTCCCGTCGCTTACGCCGCTGAAGCGGTGACAAGCGAAGATCACACGGCGGCAGAAACGATGAGGTCCGCCGCGCACTTCTTCCTCGGGCTCGAAATTTTTCATCTCGTGGTAAAAGCCGTTGACGTCCTCCCACATTTCCCGTGAAATGATTTCCCGAATGGTTCGAGCGTTCTCGCGAACGCGGGCGACACACTCGCGGATCGAATTGGGGTTGTCCTGAGAGAAAGCGAGATAGCGAAAGACGCTTTCGGCGTCGGCTTCCGGGTGGAATTGAAAAAAGCGGTCCTGCTCGCCGGCGATGCGAATAATCGGCTCCCATCGCAGTTTGTAGGACGAGCTCTGGCGCTCGACAAGGGTGTAATAATGCACGTCCAGCATGCGAGCCGTGTCTTCGGCCCGTTCCATGTAGCGGCCGATCCAGAAGAGAGAATCCGCAATCCGGGCCAGCACGTCAGCTCTCTCCCCGCAGAACCCAGGTATCTTTGCTCCCCCCACCTTGAGAGGAGTTCACTACCAGGGAACCAGGCCGCAGGGCCACTCGAGTCAATCCTCCCGGCACAATCACCACCTTTTCGCCGTTGAACAGACAATAGGGCCTCAGATCCACGTGACGGCCGGCAAAGCGGTTTGTCGTTTCATCAAAGGCCGGCACACGGGAAAGCGCGATGACCGGCTGGGCAATATAATTTCGCGGATCGGCGATCAGCCGGCGCCGGAACTCTTCGCGCCCTTGGGCCGTCGAGGCCGGACCCATCAGCATTCCGTATCCGCCCGATTCTCCGACTGCCTTCACCACCAGCTCTTCGAGATGATCGAGCACATAAGCGAGATGATCCGGTTTGGAACAGAGATACGTTTCGACATTGCGCAGGATCGGGTCTTCTCCCAGATAATAGCGGATGAGGGCCGGCACGTAAGCGTAAACCGCCTTGTCGTCGGCGATCCCGTTGCCAACGGCGTTCACCAGCGCCACGGTTCCTCCGCGGTAGGCTTCCATCAAGCCGGGAACGCCGAGCACGGAATCGGGATTGAACGCCAGCGGATCCAGAAACTCGTCGTCAATGCGGCGGTAGATCACGTCGACTCTGGTCAGCCCGGCGATGGTTTTCATATAAACGATGCCGGAATCCACAACCAGATCGCGCCCTTCGACAAGCTCAATGCCCATTTGTTGCGCGAGGAAGCTATGTTCGAAATAGGCGCTGTTGAAGATGCCCGGAGTCAGCAGCACCACAACCGCGTCGGCGCCGCCGCGCGGGGAGAGCGACCGCAGGATGGAGGCCAGTTCCGCGGGATATTGGTCCACGGGCAAAACAGCGTATTGCGCAAAGGCGCGGGGAAAGGAGTGCATCAGCACCAGCCGGTTCTCCAGAACGTAGGAAACGCCGCTGGGCGTACGGACGTTGTCCTCCAGCACGAGAAACTCTCCGCTGGCGGAATCGCGAATCAAGTCGATTCCCGAGATGTGGGTGTGGATGCCGCGGGGCACTTTGACGCCGGCCATCTCGCGCCGGAACTGAGGGGAAGAATAGATCAGACTGCGGGGAACCACGCGGTCCTTGAGAACCCGCTGCGGACCGTAAATATCCTGGAGGAACAGATTGAGCGTCTGCACCCGCTGGGCCAGCCCGCGCTCGATGAGATCCCATTCCGGCGGCGTCAGGATTCGCGGGACCAGATCAAAGGGAAACAGCCGCTCGGTGTTTTGGCCGTCGCTGTAAACGGTGAAGGTGATTCCCTGGATCAGGAAGGAAAGGTCGGCCAGTTCGCGGCGCTGGTGATATTGCAGATCGTCCAAACCGGCGATCACGTTGAACAGATTCGCGTAATGCGGCCTCGGCACACCCGGCCGCTCAAACATTTCGTCGAAAAACGAAGCTGTCTCATAGCCTTGAAACAGGCTATTGGCAGAGGTTTGAGGGGCGGGCAAGTAATTATTATACAGCCGCGGTTAACGCTCAGGCGGACTTTGAGGTTCTTCTTCGGGGGCGGGCGCTTTTTTCTGCGGCTCGATGATCGTAAACTTCCCCGGCGTGAAGTCGATTGTCCGTACCTGCCCTCGCGGGCCGACGCGGCCAATGTCAGCGCCGTTGAATTGAATGTCGATGCCGCCTGCATTGCCACTCAGAATCCGTGCCGATTCGTTCGCCGACCCCGTGAAAGTGACGCCGGCTTTCAACACTCTGGCGGCGATAATTTTTCCATCCGTGGTCACTCGAACCCAGGTGTCTTCCTTGGCGACGATCGTTAGCTGAATCCTGCCAGGGGGCGCCACCGCGGCTGGATCTTGCGCCGCCGGCGCCGGGGTGGCTGCCGGTTGGACCGCGGGTTGTACGGCAACAGGCTCCGGCGTTGCGGGTGAAATCGTTGGCTGTGCCGCCGGAGGGGAAACCGTTTGCGGAGCGAGGGTTTGAGAAGCCGGCTCGGCCACAGCCTGGGCAGCAGGCGGTGTTTCACTGGCGGAAGTGGAGCCAAGCTGCGACCGCTGCCACAACCAGAAGACCGTGCCGCAGGCGATGATAACAGCGACCAGCATCACAATGGAATTGGTGAGCTTTCGCGCCGTCAAAGCCGAGGCTGTTCCCTCCGGCAAGGGATCGACGGTGAATTGTTTGTCCCAACTTCCGCGCGGCGCTGTCTGCGATTCCGCTCCGGAAAAGATCTCCGGCGGCGTCAGTTGGTGCTCCAGGATTTGCTTCCAATCGTTCTCGTCAAGGCCCAAACGGGAGGCGTATTGCCCGGTAAAGCTGCGCACGAAGAATACACCCGGGAGATTGGCGAAGTCGTCCCTCTCCAATGCCTCGAGGTATTGGATCTTGATCCGCGTCTGTTGCGCGATGTAGGCCAGCTCAAGACCTTGTCGCTCACGTTCGCGGCGGAGCATGTCGCCAACCGAAGGCATAGGGGGAGGCCTTATCCTTTAAAGGTTATAATACTACAGTCCGTGAGAGTTGAGCGAATCGATATTGTTTCTGTAATCATAGTCAACCACAACCGAAAAGATCTCCTGCGAAATTGCTTACATTCATTGATGCAGCAGCGGGACATTAGGTTTGAAATCATTTTCGTCGACAACGGATCGCAAGATGGCTCGACGGAGATGGTAGAGCAGGAGTTTGGAGGCGCTCCGGTTGAGGTTCGCGTCATTCGCAACCTGGAAAACCGGGGGTTTTGCGAGGCAAACAATCAAGGAATCGCGGTGGCAAGAGGAGAATTTATTGCGCTCCTGAATAATGACGCCGAGGCGGGGCCCGACTGGCTTTCGCAACTTCGTCCAGCATTTGACGTTGCGCCTGACATCGGCATGGCGGCTTCGAAGATTCTGGTTTGGGACGACCCATCGCGTATCGACAAAGTTGGACACCTGATTTACCTGGACGGTCAGAACCGGGGCCGCGGATTCGGAGAAACGGATCACGGACAATACGATAGGATGGAGGAGGTCCTTTGGCCGGATGGATGCGCGGCGATGTACCGGCGGGAGATGTTGCGCGAAATTGGCGGCTTTGACGAGGATTTCTTTGCCTACGGCGATGATGCGGAACTGGGGTTGCGCGCCCGGATTGCCGGGTGGCGTTGTTTGTACATGCCGGCGGCGGTGGTCCGGCACCGGCGCGGCGCCACCCTGGGTACCCAATCTTTGTGGCGAATGGAGTTGATTGAACGAAATCGGGTCTTGCTGGCGGCAAAATTGTTTCCCTGGAGCCTGTTGTGGCTAAACGGCGTATTTTACGCAATCCGATTCCTGGCCGGGGCATGGGCGTCGATAACGGGAGAGGGCGAAATCTCCAGCTTCCCGGGATGGAGGAAGAAGCTTCAGGTGGTTATGGCGATGCTGCGAGCCGATTGCAGAGCGATCAAAATGCTGCCCCGGATGCTGCGCAAGCGCAGGCGGATCCTACGCAGGTTAACCACCAGACAGCTGCGGACTCTGCTTTGGAAGAATTCGATTCCGCTCAGTCAGTTAAGCCGGAAAGCGGTGTGAGCCGGATTTCCCGAGAGACGGAAGAGAACGCCTGCCCAGCCTGTGGGGAGACACAATCGCGCACACTGGCCCGAGGTACGGACCGGCTTTATCATACGACCGGAAAGACGTTTCTGATCGCCGAATGCGCGCGCTGTCATCTGATCCGGCTTTACCCTTGGCCAAGTCCGGAAGAGCTGAAGGGTTATTACCCCGAGAACTACTGGTTTGTTCCCGAAACGGGCACAGCCGGGAAACTGGCCGAGTATTACCGGCGCCTAGTGGTGGCCGACCACGTCCGTTTTGTATGGCGCGCGCTAGAGACTGCCGGCATTGAAGGAACCGTGCTCGATGTAGGCTGCGGCGGCGGCTTGTTTCTACGGCTGCTCGCCGAGCGAGGCGCCCGGGTGGCCGGGCTGGATGTGGCGCATCCGGCGGCCAGCGTTGCCTGGACTACGAATGGCGTGCCGGCACTATGCGGCGAACTGCTGCGGAGTCCACTCCGGGCGGAGTCCTGCGCAGCCGTGACAATGTTTCATGTCCTGGAACATCTTTCCGATCCATCGGCTTACATTGATGAAGCAAAGAGATTGTTGAAGCCGGGCGGGCGTCTGATCGTACAGGTTCCCAATGCCGCCTGCTGGCAGTTTCTCTTGTTCGGCGAGCGCTGGAATGGCATCGATATTCCGCGTCACCTGATCCATTTTCGCGCGCGCGACCTTCGAGCGCTGATCGAGGATTGTGGATTTGAGGTATTGCGTGAAAAGCACTTTTCCTGGAGGGACAATCCGGCGGGACTCGCCACCAGCATCGCTCCTTCACTCGATCCGATGGCGCGCCGGATACGGGGTTTGAGAGAGCGCCGCGCCGGAACCGCGTTCAAGGATCTCGTCTATTTTCTTTTGGTAGCCGGATCCTGGCCGTTGGCGCTGCTGGAGGCGGCTTGTGGCCGGGGCGCCACCATCATGGTGGAGGCGCGCAGAAAGACGTGAACCGCCAGCGGATTCGGACTCTGGTTCCGCGCTTCCTGGAGCGGTATCTCTGGTTTTTTGAAGCTGCGATTGAAGATTCCGTGGCGCGCCTGGCGGCGGGCCAACCGGCCGGCGCCCGGGTGCTGGATGCCGGTGCAGGGGAAAGCCAGCACAAGAAATACTTTCATCATTGCCTCTATACTGCTGTAGACCTTGCGGTTGGAGATTCCGGGTGGGATTACACTCAGTTGGACGTTCTTTGTGATCTGACAGCATTGCCGTTCGCGTCTTCCCGTTTCGACGCTTGCCTGAACGTGGTTACGCTGGAACACGTGCGCCAGCCTGAGCGGGTTCTGAGGGAGCTGGGGCGAACGCTGCGGCCGGGCGGCCGGCTGGTGCTGGTGGCGCCGCAGGATTGGGAAATACACCAGGCACCCAACGACTACTTCCGGTATACGAGGCACGGCATCGAATATCTGCTGGGCCAAGCCGGTTTCACTATGATCGAGGTGCAACCTCAGGGCGGCTATTTTCGTCTGATGGGACGCCGCATGCTGAATGGAATACAATTTTTTTCGGGTTTGTGGGCGATCCCGGCAGCCCTGATTCTGCTACCGGCCGGGATGCTGTTTCCGCTACTTGACCGGCTTGATCAAAAGCGCGACTTTACACTGGGATACATATGCACAGCAGTCAAAGGGGTTTGACGCTTTTTCTGATGACGGCCGTGGCCCTGGCCACCGACTTCAGCGGGGTAGGCGCGCTGGAGGCTGCAAGGAAAGTTGTGGCTCTGGGGCCGCGTCCGGCCGGTTCCGCCGCAAACGCAAAATTACAGGAATTGATCCGGGCGGAACTCAAGGCCAACGGCTGGCAGGTCGCCGAAGATGCCTTTACGGCCACAACACCAAACGGCAAGACGCCGATGCGGAACCTTATCGGTAAGCTTGCCGGCAGCTCGGGCCGCATCGTCGTGTTCTCGGGCCACTATGACACGAAGGCGATTCCGGGGGTCCGTTTCGTTGGCGCCAACGACGGCGGCTCCTCGACCGGCTGGCTGCTCGAGATGGCGCGTGTTTTGCCGAAGCTTCCGCGTAAAGACGATGTTTACCTGGTCTTCTTTGACGGCGAAGAGGCGTTCGGCGATTGGTCGGATACAAATGGGATTTACGGAAGCAGAAATCTGGCGCAAAGCTGGAATCGGGATGGGACGCTAGGCCGCATCCGCGCGCTGATCAATGTGGACATGATCGGCGACCGGGATTTGAAGGTTCTCGATGAGGTGAATTCGTCGCCCATGTTACGGCGTCTGCTGCTGGCTGCGGCGCGCGATCTGGGTTATTCGAATTACTTTCCCGGCAATGGCGGCGCCATTGAGGATGACCATATGCCTTTTGTGAGACTGGGGGTGAATGCGATCGATCTGATCGATTATGATTATGGCCCAGGCAATTCCTACTGGCATACCGCGCAAGACACCATGGACAAGCTCAGCCAGAGGAGCTTTCAGATTGTTGGTGAAGTTGTGATTGAGGTTTTCCGGCGGCTGCAAACGCAATAACCGTGCAATCTATCCGCCCAGCTCGCGTTGAAACGAAACCCTGCCCCCGTCAAGCTGTATGCGCACCGTCTCGCCAGGCTGAATGGTTCCATTAACGATGGCCTCGCCCAAGGGCCGGCCGACGAGCCGCTCGACGGCTCGGGCCAGCGGACGTGCTCCGTTTGCGGGGTCGTAGCCATGTTCTACTATGAAGCCGGCCAGCTCGGCGCTGTAATGGAGAGAAATGTTTTGTTGGGCGGCGCGGTGAACAAGCGAGTCGAGGAGCTTGGAGGCTATGGCGGCCAGCTCCGGGCGATCGAGGGCGGAAAATAGCAGGATCTCGTCGATGCGATTCAGAAACTCCGGGCGGAAGTACTTCAACAGCTCCGGCGCAAGCATTTGCCGTGAACCGGCCGGGGCCGGCGAAACGCCTGTGGCAGCCAGAAACCCGAGCGCCCGGGGCGGGCCGGCGAAGCCGGCGATCGCGTTGGACGTCATAATGTAAACTGCATTCTTGCCGTCGATGGTACGGCCATACGAATCCGTAATGCGGCCTTCGTCGAAGAGCTGGAGGAAGAGGTCGAAGACCTGCGGATGCGCCTTTTCGACTTCATCGAACAGGACCACCGAGTAAGGCTTGCGCCGCAGCGCTCCGGTGAGCTGCCCTTCTTCGTCATGGCCGATGTATCCAGGGGGAGCGCCGATCATGCGCGAGATCGAATGCCTTTCCACGTACTCGGACATATCGAGCCGGATCATCTCTTTTTCCGATCCGAACAGGAATTCGGCCAGCGCCCTCGACAGCTCCGTTTTGCCAACCCCGGTCGGACCCAGAAACAGAAACACGCCCAGAGGCCGGTTGGGATCGCGCAGTCCGGCATGCGCCTGAATCATGATCTCGGAGACCTTCTTCACGGCTTCCGGCTGTCCAATGACGCGGCGCGACAGCCCGGCTTCGATCTGCCGCAAACGCTGCTGCCGGTCCGAAGTGAGCTTGCCGGCCGGAATTCCGGTCCACTCGGAAAGCACTTGCGCGACGACGGCGGGAGTGACCAGCGGAGGTTCGGGTTCGCCAACGCGGAAGCTGAGAGTGTTGATTTTTACGCGTGTACAGGACTCATCGAGCAGGTCAAGAGCTTTGTCCGGAAGGCGGCGGTCCGGCAAATGGCGCACGCTGAGATCGACGATCGCCGCAAGCGAATCGGGCGCGACGCGCACCATGTGGTGACGCTCATACCGTTCACGCAGACCCTGGAGAATGTTCAGAGTCTCTTCCGGGGCCGGTTCGCCGACCACGACGGGCTGGAATCGCCTCGCCAAAGCCCCGTCCTTTTCGAAGTACTTGCGATACTCGGCTGTTGTGGTGGATCCGATGCAACGGATTTCGCCGCCGGAGAGAACCGGCTTGAGAATATTGGCCGCGTCCAGGCTCCCTTGCGCGCTGCCGGCTCCGATCATGGTGTGAATCTCGTCAATGAAAAGGATGACTTCGGGGCGTTTCCTGGCTTCGTCGACCAGGCCCGTGAGCCGCTCCTCGAATTCACCGCGATACTTGGTTCCGGCAACGAGCGTACCCATGTTAAGCTCGATGATCAATTTATCTTTTAACTCGGCGATGACGGATCCCTCGGCCACTCGCTGGGCCAGTCCGCGAACAATCGCAGTTTTGCCAACGCCGGGATCCCCGATCAGGATGGGATTGTTCTTGGTCTTGCGAGTCAGCGTGCGCATAAGGCTGAGCAGCTCACTGCGGCGTCCAATAAGCGGCTCCACTTTGCCCGCCTTGGCGAGTGCGGTCAGGTCCGCACCGAATCGCCTCAGAAACCCCTGCTGCGGCACCTTGATAGCAGGGTCGGTGGCTTCGAGGGGTGGCGGGGCTGGTGGTATGAACTCAGCGGCGGCCTGTTGCAGGGCCTCGCGGAATTTATCGAAATTGACGCCGCTCGAGGTGATCGCCTGGGCTATGCGAGGGCCCGGGTTCTGCAGCAGAGCGCTCAGCAAATGGAGAGAGTGGATGACGGGAGACTTGTGTTTGAGCGCGAGGTCGGCGGCAAGATCAAAGGTGCGCCGGCAGGCGTTGCTGCGATGCATGTCCTGGCGATCCGGGAGAGTGTTGTCGGGGTTGCCCTTGCCCAGCAACTCCCGGACTCTGCGGCGTACGCGCGCACGATCCACCTTCGATGCTTCAAAGCTCGCCGTCAGACGCTCGGATTCCTCCCGCAAAAGCTTTTCCGCACCGGGGCTGTTGAGCGCTTCATCCACTTTGCACAATCCGATGAAGAGGTGGTCCTTCTCAATGAGACCGCTCAAGGCCGCCACCGCCTCGCCGGCTCCGATCTGCCAGGCCACCAGAACTCCAGGGGAAAATTCCATGAACGCCATACGTTTTTCAAGCGCGTGCCGCGAATCCCAAGTTACCGCACTTTGGGCGAAAAAGTGATGGCGGGCAATTCGATTTCGTCGCCCGGGAATAGCCCGCCGCGCTGTTTGTATCGTTCCCGATTCCGTTGTTCCACCATTGGCCAGACGAGCGGCGTTCCGTAGGCGGCTGCCGCGATCTTCCACCAGGAATCGTTTGGCCGCACGCGGTAGGTGACCGGTGGAGGCTCGGGAGGTTTCGGCGCGGGGACTTCCTTTATCACTGTTACGACGGTGGGTTCGGGCTCCGGCAGCGCTTTGTGAACGCCAAACATGATCACGAACCCCACCAGGAACGTAGCAGCGGCGAGCCATTTCCCCCGTTTCCTCAGGAGGCGGTTTCGCTCGATTTGCTTGAGAACCACCGGGCTGGTTTCGGCGGCCTGATGGCGCGCCTCTTCAAGAGCAATGCGGGCAGCTTCGAGATCGGGGGCCATGGTGGCGGCCGCGCCCAAATGCGTGAGCGCGCCGTCAAAATTGCGTGCTCTGAGCTGCGATTGTCCCTCTTGCAGGCACTCCAGCGGAAACGCAGCCATTCGCAGCAACGGGCCGAGATCGGCGCCACATTGCGGGCATGTTTGCCCGGACACGCTACGGCGGTCGCAGGCGGGACAGGTTACGTCGATTTTTCCGGTTTCTGTTGTCATTTGCGTTTTCTCTTGAATGCCATGCCCGGCATGCGGCCGCGCTGCATTGCGGTATGGATCTGTTTTGCCAGTTGCCGGCATCCTTCGCACTTGGAGTCGAGCTTCAGGCCGATTTCTATGCTCGCCCAGGCCGCGGCGAGATCTCCATTTTCCATCGAGCGGCTGGCATGGCGATTGAGGGAAACGTGGTAGTAGTGCTCCACTTCTTTGTCGTCCGGGGTGTAGCGGTAGGCTTCTTCAAGGGCCTTGACGGCTTCGGAAAAGCGGTCATTGCGGAAGTGGTCTTTGCCGGCGCGATAGAGCAGATGGGCGAAGAAGGTACGGGCGTCCTGATCGAGAAAGCGGCGAAAGCGTTCCAGCGATTCGGTCCGCCGGCCAAGATCCCAGAGATTTTCCGCTTCCTGAAGAGATGGCGTCAAATGCTCCAACCATTTGCCCGCGCGGGTCCGCGGGGGGACGGGCTGGGACGGCGCTTGCATGCGCGCGGCCTGTTCATTCTCGCGAGCGGCTTCGGCGGCCCGCTCGGCTGCCTGCTTCCATTCATCCTGGCTCAGGTTGCCGCCGAAGACGGCGGCGCCTCTGGCGATGGAGGAATCCGGCGCGCGCACCAGTTTTGCCTTGGGGAAGATTTCTTCGAGCAATCCATCGAGAAATGGCATGCGCGTCGAGCCTCCCGAGAGCAGGATCTGCAAGAGCTGCGATGCTTGGATTCCCGCGCCGGACACGGCCTGGAGTATTTTTTTGCGGACGTGTCCGATGCGCGGCGCAAGAAGCTGCTCGAGCTCCTGCCGGCTGATGGCGACCGGCACGGGACCCGCTTGCTCCCACCCGGACACGAATTCGCGCGGGTCGATCTCCTGTTCCTCCTTGGCTCTGCGGCTGAGGCCCATCTTAAAGCGCTCGGCGGAGCCGTGAAGCTTGCGGGCGCCATCGGCATCAAGGGTGACCGCACTGCCAGCGCCGAAGATGCGCCCGGAAAGGAACGGCATGAAATCCGAGTCGATCTCGTTGCCGGCTCCGCCCGGTTCGCCTTCCGAGGCAAGAAGACGCCATCCGGTTCCCTCCGGCCGCAAAACAGCCGCCTGAAGAAACGCCGCGCCCCAGGAGAAGACCAAGCTCGTCTCCGGCGCCAGAGCGGCGCCGTGTATAGAGGCGACGGCCTCATCGAGAAGGCGGACGGCGGGCACGTCCGCCTGGCGCGCCGCTTCCCGCAACAAAGCCCGCTGCCGTTCGGTGAATGAGGCGGGAACCGCCAGCAGGGCGCCGCGTATGGAATGGCCGCCTGCTTCCACGGCGTCCTCTATCAAATGACGCAGGATCCCGGCGATTTCGCGTTCGGCCGCGGCGTCCGTTCCCAGACGCCGCTTCCAACTGCCGATTTGCCATCCGCCGGCGCCGTTGGCGGACAACTCGGCCGGCAGGCGATGGCCGGAGAAACGGTTCGGGAACACTTCGGCGCGGCCGTCGCGCCACAGCGCGACGCGGTGCTGGGTGGTGCCAAGATCGATACCCAAGATGACGTCCAAGTTCGCCTCCCCGCAGCGTTACTTCTTTTTAAGAAAGCCTTCCGAAGAACGGCCATCGGGCAGCGGCAGCTCCTGGCCGGTGATTTCGGCGATTTGCGGTACAAGCTGCTTGAAGCGCTCGATGTCGCCGCCTTTAAGCGCGGCATCGGCATGCTGCTTCAAGCTGCGCAGACGATCCGCGGTAACTTCATCGCCGGCGTTTTTGAGCTGAATGATGCGTGTCAGCACGAACATCATGCGGTCGACTAATGCGGGCAGTTCCTCGTTCAGCTTCCACAGCTCTTCGGCCTTGGTTTCGGCGGTTACGCGGTCGCCACGTTCGGCGGCGCCGCGCACCTCCTGCATGAGTGCTCGCATGCGCTGAGCCATCGGAGCATCGATCAGGTAGTCGTAGTCATCGAGGGCGATGTCGGCGTAGTTAACGGCGGAGAGCACGCGAGGCCGCCAGTCCGTCTCCTTGTCTACAATACTGCGAAGTTCGGCGATCTTCTGCTCGGCCTGGGGATTATCACGCTGGTTGAGCGCCTGCACGGCGGCGTCGTAGAGCTGTTCGAAGCGTTCCTCCTCGGATTGCGTCAGCTTCTTGGCGTGACGCTGATACCGCATTCCTTCGAGGGCTTTCTCCAATTGATTGCGATTGCTGTCCGAGCGTCCGACGAACGCCTCGATACGGACGCCTTCACGGTACTTTACCAGAACATGAACTTTTTCGAGAATGCCGTCTTTATCGAGCGAGAAGGCGACGTCGACGGGTGTATCTTCCGGCACGCCCCTCGGCAGCGGCACCCAGATGATGCATTGCTTATCGTTCTCGGTGGCTACGCCGCTCTCGCCGCAATAGGCCTCGATGCGGATGCGCCGCATATCGGGTTCCGGCGTGTGGAACTCCTGCATCACGGGATCCGGCGTCGGGTAAGGCGTGCCTTTGGGCAGGATCGCGGCGAACTTGTCCCCTACCGTCCGGATGCCGAAAGGAAGAGCGGTGAGACCGTAGACCATGTCGCCGCCCACCTGGTCCAATGGACCGGCCTGAGCGTCGGTCCGCACTCTGGCCTCGCCGCAGGTGACGCATTTATCCTCACCGGGTCCGTTGGGATGCGCTTTCCCGCAGCTCCAGGAAGGCCCCAGGCGGGCGGAAAGAATGGAAGCGCCGAAGGCGACGCACTTCATGGGATCGACGTCCTGGCGCAATTTCATCTTGCCGAACAATTCCTCCAGCCGCCGGCGCACCAGCGGAATCATGGAAGAGCCGCCCACCAGGAGGACGAAGTCGATCTCATCCGGCTTGAGCTGCGCGCCTTCAAGCGCCTTGTGAACGATGGTGATGGACCGGCCGATTTCCTTCTCGATCATGCTTTCAAATTCCTGGCGGGTGATCTCCATCTCGACGTCTTCGAGGTCGCCGTTGGGTTTGCGCAGGGTGCTAGGGATGAAGATATCAGCCACCTGGGCCGAGGAAAGTTGTTTTTTGGCCTGCTCGGAGCCGCGCTTCAACTCCGCCATGAACATCGGCTGGTTTTTCGGATCGATGCCGGTGGTTGCCTGTACGTGGGCGATGACGCGATTCATGAGGAGGAAGTCGAAATTATCTCCGCCGAGCCACATGTCTCCTTCGATGTTGAGCTGGACGAAAGTGCCGGTGCTATACGTGAGGACGCTAACGTCGAATGTGCCGCCGCCGAGATCATAAACCAGGATGTTGCGCGCCGAGTCGTCCTCGCCGAGGTTATCCATGCTGAACGCAATCGCGGCGGCGGTCGGTTCGTCGAGAATGCGCTGCACGGTAAGACCGGCTGCCATGCCGGCGCGGCGCGTGGCCTCCTTCTGCTTTTCGGTAAAGTAGGCGGGAACTGTGATCACGGCGTATTCGACCTTTTCGTTCAGCCGCATCTCGGAATCCTCCTTGACTTTTTTGAGGACCATGGCGGAGACTTCTACCGGAGTGTGCTCTTTACCGCCCAGTTTCACGGCCAGGCCGTCGCTGTCGCCGTGGGAAGGCTGCACGATCTCGAACTGGTATTGCTCGCGGACCTTTTGCACATGGGCATCGCTGTAGGCGCGCCCCATGAGCCGCTTGATCGATATGATGGTGTCTCTGGGAGCGCGCTTCAGGTTGTCCATGGCGAGCTGTCCGATAATGGGCGCTCCTTTGTTCCAACTCACCACGGAAGGCGTATGATCGAGGCTTTCCCGGTTCTGAATCACCTTTGGCATCGGCTGCCGCACAGCCATTACCGTGTTCGTGGTTCCGAGATCGATTCCGATACAGATAGACACAGTTTTTGTTCTCCTTCGTTCGTCGTTCAATTGTTTTTTACGGCTATCACATGCGCCTTGCGGAGCACATCGGAATGCCACAAGTAGCCCTTCTGCACTTCTTCGAGAATGGTGTCGTTCTGGAGGCCCGTGGCTGGGCGCGTATCCACGACGACATGGAAGCCAAGCCGCGCCAGCCGGTCCGGCGGATCCGCAATCGAGACGACGCCGCAGGCTTTCAATTTTCGTTCGAGCTGGCGGCGCACGCCGCGAAAATTTCCGATCCAGCCACGAGTTTGCTCGCCGATGGGCTGCTCGTTCTCACGCCCGGCGATATTGGCAAAGACGCGGTCGAAGGCGTCGAGAACCTCTATCAGCTCGAGAAGGAACCTCTTCAATTCTTCTTTCGCTTTCTTATCCGATTCCTGCAACTGCTGGGCGAGCACGGCCTTGGCGCGAACGAGTCCCGCTACGTCGTCGATCAGGATTTTCCACAGTTGAGCGTGGTTGGTTTGCATGCGCGGCTTCTCCTTATCGATCGATCTCCGGGCGCGGATGAAACTCGTCCGCGCCGTTAAAGCGGGGGATATCGAGGATCTTCACAGTGGCGAATTCGATCGATGGCGGCGACGCCTGAAGCGCGCCGTCGAGGCCGGTGAATAAGTCTGCAGGCTCGGCGCAACACGGCCGCGCAAGATCGTCGAGCGACAACGGCTCCGGCCCGACGCCGGCGGGACGCGGCGGCTCCACGGGATAGTAGAAGATATCGATTTCGGCGCGGGCTTTGGGGTCGAGGATTCGCTGGCGCGCCTTCTGCGCTTCACCGATTCGCCCCGCATTGCGGCGGTCTTTCAGAAAATTCGGCAGCGCCTGCTTTACTTCCCGGGGACCCGCGTCAGGATCGAGCTTCAGCAAGTCGTATGGCGTTTCGGCAGTATGATTGGGATCTTTGAACATGTTTCTAATAGCTCCCCTTCATGCGCGCACGCAACTGATAAGAGATGGCGAGAATTCGCAGCACACCTTTGTACAGATCGTCGGTAAGTTTCGCCAATTGCACTTCGAGCAGCCGCAGCTCGGTGTCGGGCAGCACCATCAGCTCAAAACTGTACGGGCTCAGGTCGGGGTTTAACAACTTCAGCGCGCGCTCGCCGTAGCCGACGGCTTCGCTGGCTCTCGAATAGCTGGGGTAGGCCTTAAAGGCATCGAGCGCCTTCATCGCCTTTCCGGCCAGCGCGTCAGCCAGATTGCGCTTACAGTTCTCATTTTCCGGATTGTATTGGAGAGCCTTTTCATAAAGCGCAATGGCCTTGTCCGTGTCAGACGTTTCCACCGCTTCGTTGTTGCAGCAGGTAGAAAGCCGCTGTTTGGCTCGCATGTTATCGGGCCGCAACTGGAGCACTTTTTCCAGATCGCGCCTGCACTCGGGCCAGCGCCTGGCGGCCAGCGCTTCCTCGCCGCGGTCGCACAAAGCTACGCAATACAGGTCGAGCAGTTTTTGGTCCGAATCAAGATCCTTGCTCTTTTCCAGAAGCTGAAGCGCTTCCGGGAGGAGGTTGGCGCCTTTGAGCCGCCCCACCTCTTTCGTAATGATCCCGGTGGCGTACTCCAGAAGCGTTGTCCTGGTTTTCTCAAACAGGCTAAGCAGGAAAGCCTGCGGATTACGCACGCCGGCCAAGGTTTCGGCGGCCGCGCGCAACAGCTTCCATTGTTCTTCGAAGCTCAAGTTCGCGGCGCGCAACCGGGCCTGAGCATGAAGCGCCTGAGCCCGCAGGAGGCACTTTTCCGCAGACGGCTGGCCGCCCATCCGGTCCAGTTCCTCAATGGCATGCTCGGGCTGTTTTTGCGGCTCGATCATCACAGCCACTTTACCGAGGCCTTCCTTAGAGAAGTAGATCTTCATCCAGGCATGGGCCTCCTTCTCGCTCTCGTTTGGGGCGTGCTTATCGGCCTGGCGGATCAATTCATCGAGCAGGCCCATCCGCTCGAAGAACAGGTAGCCGCCGCCGAGCGCGAATGCTCCTCGCGCCAGCCCGTGCCGGGCCGCAAAGGAGCGCCACGCCTCGGCGGATTTTCGCTCGCGCAGCGCCAGCACGTGATACCGATCGTAAAAGCCAGCCATTTGCGGCTGGTTATTTTGACGGGCGGAGATGGCTCCGTCGGCCAGACGCCGTTCAATGTTGGTCTCGACAAACTGGGCGCGAATTTCCTCCAGCCGGTCCGGCGGCAGATCACATTGCCAGAGCCGGGCGCGCTGGTTGCCCCAGTGTTTCCAGAAGCCGTCCTCGCAACTGATGACGGTCCAGTAGGCGATGGCGCCTTCCCACATTGCGCCGGTGTCGCCGTTGACGGCGCCTTCGGTTCCCCAAAAATGGACCAGGGCGAGGTTGTGGAGAGTGTGATAATCGGAGTGGTTCTCGCGAAAGTTCCTTTCCCATAGCCTGACAGCTTCTTTGCGATTGCCGGCGCGGATCTGAGCCAGGGCGAGCAGGCTGCCGAATCGTCCGAAATCACGCTGCGGATCGACGCCTTCCGGCGCCAGGCGCAACGCCTCGGTCATCACATCAGAAATCGTGGCGTATTCGCCGCGCTCGGCCAATTGCCCGGCGCGATGGAGCAGAATACGGTAAGCCATGCGGCGGGCCGGCTGGTGCGCGGACTCATGGGCGAGTACTTGCCGCAGCTCATCCAGGGCTTGCTGGCTGTGTCCTTGGCGGGCCAGCGCGACCGCGTAATGAAACCGCATTCGCGCTTCCCGCGGCGAACCGGCCGCGGCTGCCAACATCGATTCCAGCTCCGGAGCGCGATCGAGCAGAGCCAGGCAAGCCGCTTTCTGCTCCAGGGCAAACAGCCGCATGGTTTCGATTCGCTCAGTGATTTTACTTCGATCAGCCCGTGTCATATTCCGTTCTCAACCGATCGGTTGCAAGGCTTCAGCGGCGGCGCCCCATTGGCCGCGGCGGACATGCTCGTTTGCCAATGCCATGCGCGCGCATGCGGCGTAGTCGCCTGCCTCGGATTGCGAGGCCAGCGACTCCAGCAGCGGCGTCGCCGCGGCCCCGTCGCCTTTTCGGAGCAAGCAGATCGCCATGTGATACCGGAGTTGCGGCTCTCCGGCTTCTTCCTGATCCAGCGCCGTGAGCAACTCCAGAGAAGCATCCCAGTGTTTCCGGTCAAGCTCGCACAGCGCCAGTAGATAACGGGCCCGACGATGTCCGGGCTGGTGACGCAGCGCGGTCTCAAGCAGGTTGGCCGCGTGGTCGATGTCACGCTGCTCGAGCAGGCCCGCCGCCCGGTAGGCGTAGATCGCAGCCAAATCCCCGGCTACTTTTTCATCCGCGGGGACGCGCTCCAGGTATTTTTCCCAGGCTTCAATGGCCTTTTCCCAATTGTTAGCCGCGGCGCTTTCGGCGCCCAGCAGATAGTAAGCCCGTAACAGGTTGGCAGCCAGGCGCTGGTCGCCTGCCTGGTTCATTTGCAACTCCTCCCATCGGGCGATCGCCTCGGCTACGCGGCGAGTTCGCAGCAACGCCAGTCCGAGGTGGAAAAGGACGGCGTCGTCGCGGGATCCTAACGCAAACAGGGACTCGAGAAACGGAAGGGCTTTTTCGAATTCGGCGCGCAGCGAATGTATTACGCCCAGCCTGGTACGGGCCGGCACGGCTAGCAACGGATGTCCGGCAATCAGCGAGTAATGCCCGATCGCCTCTCCGATACGGTTCCGCTTTTCCAAAAGCCGTCCAATGGCGAACCGGGCCGCGGCGTGGTTTGCATCAACGGCCAGCAGGTGCTCCAAGTGGGCCACAGCTTCCTCGGTGGCGTCCTGTTCGATCCGCGCGCAGGCGAGACCGAAACGAGCCGCAACGGATTCGGGAAACGCTTCAAGGACAGCCAAATAGTCCGCGGCTGCATCCGCCCAAGCACCGGCGCGAAGCCGTACGTGACCGCGCTCAATCCGCGATTGCACCGCCAGCGCTCCACCTTGCCCGATGATCCAGGTGAAGCGTCCAACAGCCGCATCGAGCCTGCCCAAGTGGGCTTCCGCGCAGGCCAGGTAGTAACTGGTGTGCGGGTCCTGTTCGTGCCGCTGATACCAGCGGACTGCATTCTCGAAACGGTCCACATGCGCGAAGGAACGGCCGATGGCCAGACACGTAGGCGCGTCCCAACTGGCGGCTCGCGCCGCTTCCGGCCAAGTCTCGACCTCAGCTACGACTTCAGCAAACCGGCCCTGTGCATGGACGGCGCGTGCCAGAAGACCGCGGCAATCCAGGCGTGCCGGATCGCGATCGAGCGCGGCGCGGCCATGCCCCTCCGCGTTCGAAAACTCCGATGCGGCCAGATAGAGCGCGGAGAGCCGGGCGTGGGCTTCGACATGTCCGGCGTCCAGCGCTACGACCTTGCGATAGCCATCGAGCGCCTCGGACGGCCTGCCACGCCGTTCGTATTCGAGCGCCAGAAAGAAAACATATTCCTTTTCGCCCGGTCCAAGCCGGACCGCTTCTTCGACGGCGGCCAATCCGGCATCGCCGGCTCCAGCCAGCAAATGGGCGCGGCCCAGGGAGAAGCAATGAGCCGCGTTGCCTGGATCCCGATTCAGGGCGGTTTTCCAGTAATGGATCGACCGGTCCGGCGCAGACAGATCTTCCATCAACCGTTTCCCGATTTCCGCGGCGATGCGCGCCTGACGCTTCCGCGTACGATCATTGGCGGGCGGCTCGGAGAGAAACCGGTCCGCCATGGTGATCGCCGCTTCCACTTCCGGCGGGCTTTGCTGCAAACGGCAAACGGCAAGCCAATAACACGTGAGCGTGCGGTTGGGGTTAAGCCGGAGTGCGGTTTCAAACGGTCCCGCGGCTTGCTGAAAATTGCCGGCAAGCAGCAGGCCCAGGCCCAAGAAATAATGAGCCCACTCAAGGTCCGGTTCACGCTCAAGCACCTGACGGTTGCGGCTGATCAATCCCTGACAGTCTGTTTGAGGAGTGGATTCGCCGATTTTGCAGGCGTTGCGCAAAGCCTCGTATACCCAATCCGAGGCTTGGGCCTGGCCGCGGCGATCCAACACTCCCAGGTACTCCTGAAATGCGGCGTCGCCGGTATCGTTGTTCTGCGCGTAAGTTTCCGCCAGCAGATCGAGGGCGGTGGTGGAAAGCTTGGCCTTGGCAGCGCGCGCTTTTTTGAAAAACTCGAAGGCCTCGCCGCGCCGCCCGGTGGCAACCATGATGTCGCCCAGGGCCACCAGCGCACTTGGCGCGCGGCGCTCCGGGTCCGGGGAAGCGCCGATGCGGTCTATGAGCTTGCGGTACAGCTTCTCCGCCTCGGGCAGATTGCCGGCCAGTCTGACAGCCCCAGCCTCTTGAAACAACTGCGAAGGCAAGTTCCGCCAGTAAAAGTAACCGGCGACGGCTGCGGCAACGAGGACCAGCAGAAAGAGCAGAGTCACGGTTTTCTCCACGAGCGCAGCAGCATTCTAGCCTCCCTCTGTTGGGCGGGGGGAAGGCCCAAACTGATGGCTTTCTCGACCAGCTCAAGCGCCTCCCCGATCTTGCCTCCGCCTTGCGGCGCAATCGACCGCGCCAGACTCAGCAACAGGGCCGCGTCATTGGGCCATCTGGCTATCCCTTCCCGCAACATTCGTTCCGACCGCTGATATCGCTGCCTCAAATTGTGGAAGGCGGAAAGAGCCACCAGCACCTTAGGATGCAGTGGAAATTTTTCGAGCAGATCCGCCAGCCGCCGCTCGGCCTGATCTTCCTTCCCCGAGCTGAAAAGCTGCCTGGCGTCCTTGATTTCTCCCTCGAAGTTGGGCAGCGTGGCCGCCGCACCTGCATAGAACCGGCCCAACTCCGTCAAAGCCTCATCCGCGGTTTGGTACCGGTTGTGGGGATCTTTCTCTAAACCCTTCAGTACAAACGCCTCCAATTGCGTGGGGATTTTCTTGTTCAGCCGGGAAGGCCGCGCGGGCGCCTCTTTGCTTACCTTGTCCATCAACTCGCCCAGGCTCTCAGCCATGAACGGCAGTCTTGCGGTGAGCATTTCGTAGAGAGTGACATGCAGACTCCACAAGTCGAGAAGCGGCGACGCCGACGACCGGCGGAACGCCTCCGGGGCCATATAGGCTGGCGTACCCGCAACCGAGCCGGCGGGCATTGTCGATTGCACAATCTTGCCGACGCCGAAATCGGCCAGCTTGGCGAGCCCGTCCGCTTCATGGATGAGGATATTGGCCGGCTTGATGTCACGGTGAATCAGATCGATTCTATGGGCCGCCGCGAGGCCCTTCAGAACATCGCAGCAGACGCGCAGCGATGCATCCACCTCCAAGTTGCCCCGCTCGATGAACTTTGAGAGATCCTTGCCGGGCACGTACTCCATGATCATGACGTAGGTGCCTTTGTATAGACCGCATCCGTAAAAACGAACAATGTTCGGGTGAGTCGCCTTGTTGAGGCTTCCAATCAAGGCGGCATTGTTGATCATTTCATCGATCAGCGCTTTTTCTTTGGCCTTGTCATGCGGCACCTTGATGACTACACGGCGATTCTCGCCTTCGGAATCCTCAACCAGAAGAGTCTGGCCAAAAGCTCCAGCCGCCAGTTTCCTGACCAATCGAAATCGCTCGGGCATTGCCGGTCCTTCCCTTATCTCTTGTTCGTTACATCATAAATGAGAAACTACAATAACGCTGATGTTGTCCAGTCCGCCGGAATCATTGGCAAGCCTTACCAGAGACCGGCAGGCAACCGGCGGGTCAGCAGAACACTTGCCGATCGTCCGTTGCAACACGCTGTCTTGAACCATCGAGTTGAGGCCGTCCGAGCATAACAACAGGCAATCGCCTTTGCTCCAGGCAAACCTTCCGATCTCGGGTTGAGGCTGGTTTTGACTCCCAAGACTGCGATCGAGTATGTTGCGCAGTGGATGAGTGCGCGCCTGGCTCTCGCTAATCTCCCCCGCTTTAACCAGGTGAAAAGCCAGCGTATGGTCATTGGTCAGCCGGCTCAAGCGCCCGGAGGAGTACAAATAGGCTCTGCTGTCTCCGATGTGAGCGACCCAGACGTGCCGCGGGCGGCAGATGGCGAGCACCAGCGTTGTTCCCATCCCTTTTCTGTCGAAGTTTTTCGAAGCTTCCTTTTGAATTCGTTTGTGCGCTTTGGCCACCGCATCGCGAATGCGGCCGGCGGGCGATCCCGGACCTGGCTTGAGTTGGCTGATAATCGTCTCAACGGCGATCCGGCTGGCGACTTCACCAGCCTGCGAGCCTCCCAAGCCATCGGCTAAGGCAAACACGCCCGCATCCGCATCGCATCCGATGGCATCCTCGTTGGTTTCTCGAACTTTACCCCGGCCGGTTTGAGCGGCATGACGAAAAAACCTGCCGGCCGCGGCCGGGGAAGTAGCGCGCTTCCTCATATGCTTATATGCGTCCGGAGGCGAATCCTTTCAACCTGGTCAAATCTTCCTGCATTTGACGCGCGGAGGAATAGCGGTCGGCCGGCTTCTTGCGGATGGCCTTGTCGACGACGAGCGCCAGCGGTTCCGGGATTTGTTTCCGGCGCGCGCGAATGGGGACAGGCTCGTCCTCGAGGATGATGGCGATCGGATCTTTGGCCGCCGCCTCCCGTATCAGGCCGCGCGCTTTCTCAAGAGGCGACGGAAACTTGTATGGGAACGATCCGGTAAGGAGATAGTAAAGGGTGACTCCAAGCGAGTAAAGATCGGCGGGCGGCCCAACGAATCGGTAGCTGAGAATCTGCTCCGGCGCCATGAACATGGGACTACCGGCTGCTTCACCCGGGCGCGTGATAAAGGTGGCGCCGGCCACGGTGAAACTCTTGGCCAGCCCGAAATCGGCGAGCTTGGCGGAAGGAGGCTCCTTGCCGCGGCGATGGAGCAGAAGATTCTGCGGTTTGATATCCCGATGAACGTAGCCTCTTTCATGCGCGCATGCCAGTCCATCGAGCACCTGAATCGCCAGGCCGATGGCAACGCCGGGAGGCAGCTCCCGCTGGTGATCGCTTTCCATCAAGTTTCCCGCGTCTCCGCCGTCCATGAACTCGCTGGCGAAGTAGTCGGCATCGTCTTCGATGCCGTGCTCCATCAGGCGCACGATATTGCCGTGATGCAGATCCTTGAGGATGGAGATCTCGCGTTGGAACATTCTCCTGGTTTTTGGGTCCAGCGCGGCCGCGCGGTGTGTTTTCTTAAGAGCCGCGAGGCGGGCGGTGCGGACGTGACGTCCGAGATAGACGACGCCGAAGCCTCCCCGGCCCAACTCGCGCAGCACTTCATAGTTCCCGATCCGCGGATTATCGGTGGATTGCCTCTCCGCCAGCGCGCAGGCATCGCAGAGATAGCTTGCGCAGGAGCCAAACTCGGCGGCGCGCCCGTCGGCATCGGCTCGCGACCCGATCCGTCCCCGGCACCGCAAGCACACGATCTCCGGCCATGGATTGGCGGCTTTGGCAAGATTGGCTTTAGCCTCGGATTCACAGGAGCCGCAGAGAAACGAAGGAGGTTCGACAGCCAACTTATCACAGCGCTTGCACAAAAGAGCCTGTTGCGCGGCGGCCGCGGCGGCAATCGTAATACGCAGCAGCGTCTCGCCAATGCGGATTTCGTCTCCCTCGCCAAGTTGAGCGCGGCTGGTCCGCTCGCCATTAACAAAGGTCCCATTTCTGCTGCCGAGATCGGCCAGATAGCAATTTGGCGGGGCGATTTCCAGCAGAAAATGGCGGCGCGAAACGAAGCGGTCGTTTTCCGGCAGCCGGAGATGAGCGTCCTCGGCGCGGCCGACCAGGAAACAATCCGGACGGTCGAAGACGAACTCGCGGCCCTGATCCGTCCCTTCGGAGACTCGTATCAGAACGCGCATGAAAGTCCTCCGCGAATCCCTACATGATTCCATAATCGCGGGCGCGGGTGGGCGGCCTGCTCCTAGCTGCCGGCCGGGAACGATACAATCCAAGGGTATATGCCGCAACGCAGACGATTTCTACAATCTCTAGCCGCCGCTCCCGCCGTTCTTGCGGCAGGCGCGGCCAACCCATTGGCCAATGTCACTTTTTCCGAACAGCAAGCCAGGCTCACGCGGGAGCCATTTGGCGATTTGCGTATCTATTTCGAAGGGTCCACCAATCAAATCCGCTCGATGACCGCGGGGAGTCTCAAACTCAAACCGGGGATGACCCCGCACGCGCCGCATGAACATCCCGAAGAGGAGTTCATGGTGGTTACGGAAGGCTCCGGCGAAATCTTCGTGGATGGTAAAACCACCGCGGTGGCCGCAGGTTCGATGATGTATTGCGCCGCCAACAAACTCCATGGCATCAAGAACACCGGCAAAACGCCGCTGCTGTTTTATTTTTACAAGTGGAAGGCGTAACGCGGATGGAAAAACGAAAACTCGGCAACAGCGATCTGGCGATTACAGCAATCGGAGTTGGCGCCTGGGCGATCGGAGGCGCAGGGTGGGCATTCAGTTGGGGCCGGCAGGACGACGACGATTCGATCGCGGCCATTCGCAAAGCCCTCAGCCACGGGGTGAACTGGATCGACACCGCGGCGGTATACGGTTTAGGCCATTCCGAGGAGGTGGTGGCGCGGGCGATTGAAGGCCTGCCGGAAAAGCCGCATATCTTCACCAAATGCGCCCGCATCTGGAACGAACAGGGGGTGATCGGCAAGAGCTTGAAAGCCGGTTCCATCCGCCGGGAATGCGAAGCCAGCCTGCGGCGGCTGAAGGTGGACGCGATCGATCTATACCAGATCCACTGGCCGGAGCCCGATGAAGATATCGAAGAGGGCTGGGCCACGATGGCCCGGCTCAAAGAGGAGGGCAAGGTACGCTGGATCGGCGTGTCCAATTTTAGCGTTGCGCAGTTGCGGCGGGCGCAAGCCATAGCGCCGGTCTGTTCCTTGCAGCCGCCTTACTCGCTGGTGACGCGCGACGCGGAGCAGGATCTGCTTCCGTTCTGTCAGGATCACGGCATCGGAGTGATTGTTTATTCCCCCATGAAAGCCGGTCTGCTCAGTGGCGCGATGACTCGCGAGAGAGCGCTCGGTCTTGCCGCCGACGACTGGCGCCGGCGCAACCCGGCTTTTCAGGAGCCGCACCTCAGCCGGAATCTCAGGCTCGCCGCCAAGCTGGGTGAAATCGGCGCCCGCCACGGGAGAACTGCCGGAGAAGCGGCAATCGCCTGGACGCTGCGGCGCCCGGCCGTCACGGCGGCCATTGTCGGTGTGCGCAGCGCCGCTCAGGTCGACGGCGTGGTTGGGGCGGCGGCTTTCCGCCTCGCCCCGGAAGAGATCGAGGAGCTGGAACGTTTGGAATCGGAACTGGCCGCTCCGGCGGCGATATGAGGAGGCTTTTTCCGCGCCAGCTTTCTCAGTCCAATCAGCCGGAGGGATGGATCGCCGCAGCCGCACGGAGAGGCGTCGATGCGCGCGGTTAATCCGGTGGCCAGCCGCAGCAGCGCGTAATCGGGGCAGTCCAGACAACTCAGCAGCAGTTCGCCGCCGCTGGATGTTTCAAAGATCGCCGTACCGGCCGGCATGTGGAGGCCATCGTGAGCCTCGCATTCCCAGGCCAGAAGCTCGTGGGCGAAGCCGCGGAACTGCTCATAAACGGGCACCTGAAATGCATGCCATAAAAAGTCACGCTCGGTTTGGGACAAAGAACCGTCTTTGAGCCCCGTGAATGCGACTAATGAGCGGCGCAAGGAGTCCAACCGCACGCGGTTGTCGAGCGAGGCTTGCGCGACGGCCCGAAGCCGGATCACAGGTCCCGCCAGAGAATCGGGTTCGAACTCTTCGAGTTCTTCCATGGTGGGGAAAGTGAAACTGCGCAGGTTCGGCGCTTCGGCAAAGCCGCTCATCAACAGTGCTGTCCGGCCCAGATCACGGACCGGGCAAACCAGGGCAGGCAGCATGCGCTCCTGTACCCGTTCCCCCCAGTTGTAGAACTCGGAGGGGGAGGCGAGGAATTCGTCGATTCCGGCCACTGGAATCGAGTCCATAAAAGCCGGAAGGTGGTCCTCGTCGGCCGGCCCCAGCTCCGGAAGCGCAATCCGGCGTTTGCGGTAGTAGGCCACCGCGGCGGCGCGGGCGAGCAGAAAGTCCAGCCGCTCCAGCCGCTGGCTGCGCAGACGGCGACCTGCCGCGGGCCGCCATCGAACAACGATTCGCATGCTCTTGAATAGTGAGAGCGGCGCATAAAACTTCTCGCCTCGAATTTAGCCTTCAAGCAGCGCTTGAAGGTTTCCGCCGAAAATCGAGCGAGCGATCTCCGCGGTAACCCCCAGCGCCGAGAGGGCACGCGCCTGATCCTCAAAGATGGCGCCATTCCATCCCCGGGGGAAAAAAGAAGAATCGGTTCCAAACAAAAGCCGGCCCGGCCCAACAACCGAGAGCGCCCGCTGGAACACAACCTGAAGGGTGACATGACCTTCCTGATACCGTATCCATGAGTTGGTGCTTGAAGTATCGAAATATACGTTGGGGCACATATCCGCTACCATCAATGCTTCGCGGAAGAATCCGGCTCCGAAGTGTGGCAGGATGAACCGGACGTTGGGAAACCGCAATGCCAGCGGGTGGACATCGACAGGATTTGAGAATCGCAAATCGAACGGAGAGCGCAAGCCCAGTTTCTTGCGAATCCCCACGCTCAGCACGCCGCAGTGAATGAATACGACCGGGTTGGGCCTGGCGGCGACGGCTTCGAGAACCGTGTTCACCCGCGGATCGCTTAACGTGTATTGATGCATTGCGGGAAACAAACAAGGGACGCGCAGGCCGGCGCCAAGCGCGGCTTCCATCCGATTGACGGCATCCGGCAGGCAAGGATTTGCCATGAAGTAGCCGTGAAAACGGTCGGGGAATGCTTCTACCGCGATCCGAACCGAGTCTTCGTCGCCGGGCAGACTGGCGATGAGCGCGGCGCGGCGGACCCCCATTCGATCAAGCTCGGCCACCCATTCCGCGGCCAGATCCCGCGGATCGACGGGCGGCATTTTCCAGCCGAGTGTCGCCTGGATAGACTCGATGGAAAGGCCGGGTTTCTGCTGACTCAAAAGGCTGAAAAACCCATGCGAAAAAAAGTGCACATGCGCGTCGGCGACAACCAATCTCCCCCATGAAGATTGCATGAGCTACAGCACCTTCGCCTTGCGCATCACCGCTTCCGATTTCTCCCTGATGCGCCGGGCGGTTTCGTAGGGGTCGCCAGTCTGAAACTCGGGCAGAAACAACTCGACGGAAAGCGGCCCGTCGTATCCTTTGGCGGCGAGCTTGCGCAAGATGGGGACAATTGGAGCAATGCCATCGCCCGGAATGATGCGCGTCGTTTGATCAAGTAACTCGCGCGGGATGTCGGGTACATCCTGAAAATGCACGTGCGCGATTTCACCCGCACGGATTAGGTCAAGATCCTCCAACTTACTTAGCCCCGACCAGAAGTGATAGAAATCGAGCAAAGGCCGAACGCCCGGATGCGCGGCTTCACGAATCATCTTCAATGCCGTGGTGAGCGTGGAGATGTGAGTGGAGGCGCGCGAGAATTCGATCATGGCGATCAGGTTGCGCCGCCTGGCGATTTCACCCGCTTCGCGTATGCAATCCGGAGTGGCTTTGTAATCCTCCGCGGTGACGCGCCGGTTGGTGACCGAAGGGCAGTAGATTTTCTTGAGGCCGAGTTCGGCATACTGATCCGACCGCATTTTCCAGGTCTCCAGCGACGCGGCCCGGGCAGGGCCGGGAATCCAAACGTCGGGCAAGACCGCGGCGGCGGAAACCGGCGTCAAACCGAGATCGGTGAGCAAGCGTTTGGCGGCGGCAAGGCTGTCTGTCTTGAGGAAGTCGTCTAATATCGCGTCGTTCAGTTCCACATTGCGGATACCGGCCTTCGCCCAACCTTCCAGCGACTTGCGGTATCCTGCCGCGCGCGAAGTGTTCTGATGAATCGCGAGCGACATTTTTCCGGAAGCAGGGGCGGCCGTTGAAGCAAGTGGGGCAGCCACCGGAGCGAGAAGTACAGTCCGTCGAGAGGGCATCAGCACTACTATATCGCCGCGGCGGCTGTCCCCAACAAGCTACCTCAATTCGGCCAGAGCCCGCGCGATATCGCCATCCGATGGAAGTTCGCGGCGCGGTTTGATGGTTCTTTGCACCGCGCCGGTGCGGTCGACCTTGGCGATAGCGGCGGATAGCGAGGCGTTGTATGCCGTTCGTATATTAAGCACCCAAGCGCCTTGCACGGGCCAGTTCCGTTCGAGCGCCCATACGCCTGGTTCCGATAGAGAGATAAAGTGCAACGGCCGGGACTGGCGCTCGCCGTTTACTATTCCCTCGGCGGTTCCGGAAACGGTCGCTTGGGCGGGATTGCCGCAACCGATTGCTCGCACGAGGATCGCGGCGTTTTTTGCCTTGGGGTCTTTGCTGGCCGCGGGGTTGCCAAATTCCATCCAGAATCCTCCTCCGCAAAGCGCAATGCCGGGAAGAGCGATCCAGATCAAACGTGAGATTTTCATGAAGGTTCTCCTTTCGGCGGCAGGAATTCCGCCGCTGAAGCAAGGACGCAACCACTACCGGTGAGCGTTAACGGGAATGGAAAGCAATCAACCTATTTTTCATTGGGAGTGGGGAAGCGCGTCAATCCGGCGGCGAGCGCCAGTTGCGTAAGACCGGCCACGTTGCTTACAGCGAGCTTTTTCATCATCGTCTTGCGATAGCTGCGCACGGTTTGCAGCCCCAGATCCAACAGCACGGCAATCTCCTTACTGGTTTTTCCCTCAGCCACCAGGCGGAGCACCTGGAGTTCCCGCGGACTGAGTCCTTCCAGTGCTTGCGGCAGGCGCTTCTCCTCGGTATCGCCGCGTTTAATGCGGCTAAGCAGCCGGTCCGACACTTGCGGGCTCAAATAAGAGCCTCCCCTGGCCACGGTCCGCAGCGCGTCCAGCAGATCGTTATCGGAAGCCTTCTTGAGAACGAAGGCTCTGGCGCCGGAACGGATGGCGCTGACCACCGAGTTTTCGTCGTCATACATCGACAGGATGATGACTCGCGTATCCTGGCAGTGCCGCATGATTTCCCCGGTGGCTTCGATGCCGTTCAGCTTGGGAAGGCTGATATCGATCAGGACAATGTGCGGCTTGAGGCGTTTGGAAAGCAGCACCGCCTCGGCGCCATCCTCCGCCTCACCGACGACGTGGAATTCTTCCGTCGTCTTCAGAATGGCCTTGATGCCATCCCGCATGATCTTGTGATCATCGACAAGTAGGATGTCATAGTGCATATCGCTTTATTTTCCCGTGGCCGGAATCACTGGCGCCCCAAGGGGGTCTTCCAGAGCGCTGTTCAATGTCGCGCATGTGACGTGCAAAGTCGTTCCCTTTCCTATTTCACTGCGGAGAACGTAGTGCAGCCCCGAGCGATGGGCTGTGCTGCGCATCAGAAGCAGCCCGATACCACGGGGATCCGCGATCGCTTGCCGTGGATCGAAGCCCTTGCCGTCGTCGCGGATCTCCATCCGGACCGCGCCCTGCAGCGGTTGCAGGACGGTCTCAATCAAAGCCGCCTGGGCGTGCCTGACGGCGTTATCCAGAGCAAACTCGGCAATCCGATACATCGCCACGGCCGCCGGAAGCGGAACATGAATCCGCGAATCCATCAGGAAACGAATTGTGACGCCGGTGGAGCGGCGCAGGTCCCCGATCAGCCGGTCCAGCGCATGCCGCAGTCCGGCGCGCTGCACAATATCCGGATTCACGCGGTAGCTGAGCCTGCGAACATCGTCAAGCGCTTTTTCCAGCAGGTTCTGGATCTCCGCGGCCCGCTCGGAAAGGCCAGGCAATTGCGCCGAATAATCCTGGCGCAGCAAGTCCAGTTGCAGTCCCACTGCCGTAAGCACCTGTCCGACATCTTCGTGAAGCACGCGTGCGACGTGATTTAGCTCATCCTGCTTCGCGCTGAGGGACTCGACCAGGCGGTCCGAAACCCTTTGCGGCGCCTCGACATTTTCAGCCATTTTTGTTTCACTGCTTATGATGCACCATTGTAGGACATCTTCGCGTTCCTGGTAAGGGGGACTTCATTGGCGGCATAAGGCTTGCAGGACTGCGGGCGCGCCAGGTGATGGCTGGAGAAATAGTTCACGGAAGCTTAAGAGAAGGGAGTAACTCGGAAGGAAACAGTGGATCGGTCGTGATATCAGTTGAAGCACTCGCCCCCCGGCTTGCACGGTATGCAGCGTTGAGAGCAAGAATTGTATAAACAGTGCGGCTCACCGAACCAATTACCTTGCCTCCCCGTACCGGGTCTACGCGTCCATCCTGCTTGAGTCTGGCGCTCGAGACCACACTTGCTATCGAGAACAGGAACTTGTCAAGGTATGCCTGCGAGCTGATGCCCCACAGGCCGTCGCAGATCAGCGGTTTTTGCCCAGAGGGAGTGAATTGGTCTTTTCGAGGCCCTTCACTGACGGTTTTCAGGAAGAACTGGACTAACTGTACGTCGTCGCGGTGATTTGGGCAGCCCGTTCCTACGGGGTGATCGTTGGTGTAGGCAATTCCCAACGTGGTTGAAAGATAAACTCGTGCCATGCGAATCCTCCATTAATTCGTCATTGGATTCCGCCAGGGGCTCAGCCAAACACATCCCTGGCGAGAATCAAGACTTCGGTTGGTAATGCGGAAACCACCTGAAGAATTGGCAAGATTTTAAAGATTTGGCAAGACTTCGAGCCGGCCTCCCAAGGGCCTCCAGCCGCATGAAGAGGCGGGCGATTCTTCCAGCCGCAGGGCCTAGGCGGCCAACGCCTCGATCACGCTGACCGGCGACGCTGTCGGAAACAATGCGGTTCAGCCGCAGGCCGGAGCGGGATGAAGGTGGGCTCGGTGGAGATGCTTCTGGACGGAGTGTCGCTGGTGGACCAGTCAATTCCACGGCAGCGCATTGCACACGCTTCGCAACAATTTTGGAGGGCTGCGCGCGCGCCAGCGCCAGGACGGCAACACACCCGCAAAACTCATCCGCAACGAATACGGGCTTTCGGCCGGCGGGCCGATCTTTCTGCCGAAGATCTACGATGGCCGCAACAAGACTTTCTGGTTCGCCGCCTACGAGGGCATGGCGCAGCGGCAGCTTATCTTCGTTCGCGACACGGTTCCGGCGCAGGCGATGTGGGGCGGCGATTTCAACGACATTGTCGACGTAGCCGGACGGCGGACCAATATCTTCGATCCGCTGACGACAGCGGCGAACGGAACGCGGTCGCCGTTTGCGGGCAACCTGATTCCACGCGCGCGGCTGCATCCGATTTTCGCGCCGATGGAGGCTTCCATCGGCGCCAGGTCGAAACCGCGATGGATCCGTTCCTTGCCAGCAGACTTAGAACACCAGCTTTAAACCCAACTCCCCGACACGGGGCGCACCGGTTCCCAGAATCCTCCCAAAGTTAGGGCTGGAGAAATTGGTGTCCGGGTTGCTGAGCCGGGTGTGGTTGAAGAAGTTATAGAACTGGCCGCGGAACTGGACAGCAACTTGCTCAGTGATCCGAAAATCCCGGTACACTCCGAAATCCAGATTGTAGCTGCCCGGCCCTCGCAGGACGTTCAAGCCCGCCGTGCCGACGCTGCCGACCGGGGGAAGGGCGAAGGCCCTCCCGTTGAACCATCGCTCCCTCTGCTCGCCGCGGGACCGGCTGCCCGGGATCCGCCAGTCGCCGGTCACGTCCGCCGTGTCGAGGTTCTGGCCGAAAAGGGAACGGTCCTGGCCGGCGCGGGGAGTAAGGGGCTGTCCGCTGGTGGCCTGAAGGATACCCGTGACCTGCCAGTTGCGCAGGATGTACCCAGGCGCCCCTTTCAGTCCGGAGGGAATTTGCCAGATGCCGGAAATCGACAGCAGCTGCGGCCGGTCCTCATTCAACAGGGCCTTGTCGAGGTTCCGCTCGAAGGGGTGGCGCGTGCCAAGTGAACCTTCGGTCTGCGCCGACGCGAGACCGTTGTTTTTCGAGAAGGTGTAGGCCCCGAGCACGGTGAAGCCGCGGCTGAGCTTCTTGTTAACGGTCAACTGGAAAGCGTGGTACTGGGAGTAGCCGAACGTATTTTCGTCTTCGATCACGCCGAACTGCTGGTAGATGCGGCGCTGCTGAGTGTTCGCCACGGTGGCTCCCGGTCCTGGGATGGCCGGGTTCAGGTTGTGCGAGCCGAACAGCCGGGAACTCTTCGAGCCGACATAGGCGGCGGTGAGCACCGTGTCCCACGGCAATTGCCGCTGGAGGTTCAGGTTCCACTGCTGGGAGTAGGGCGTCCGGAAGTCGGCGTTGAACGCGGTCGTGGACCCGGGGATGATGAACTGGAAGTTCCTCCGCTGGTCCGGCGTGCTCGGCGGTGTGAACGGGAAGAACTGCCGAGTCGCGTAGGGGTTGCTGAACTGCACGTCAAACATGGTAATGTCGAGGACGAAAGGCTGGATCAGAGGGAATCGGTTCAGGTTGATGGAGCGGATGACGTCGAAGAACATGCCGTAACCGCCGCGCAGGGCGGTCTTGCCGTTTCCAAACAGGTCGTAGGCGAAGCTGAAACGTGGGGCAATGTTCTTCCACTGGTTCTTGTTGACGTTCGGCGGCAGCTGCGGGTCGCCCTTGAACAGCAGACCGAGCGGGGCGTTCGGATAGAACGTGGATTGCTGGCCGGGCTGAAATCCGGTCTGCTTGCCGTCCCGCTCGGTGAAGTGAAGGTTCGGCTCGTACCGTACTCCGATGCTGAGCGAAAGCTTTCTGCTGGCCTTGATGTCGTCGTTGAAGAAGAAATGCCAGAGGGTCTGGCGCAGGACGTTGCCCAGCGGTGAAACCTGGCGCAGATTAGCCACGCGCCCTAGCATGGCATCTGCCGCGGACTCACCGGTTGCAAAGCCGTTGAACTGGAAGTTTCCGCGGGTCAGAAACTCGTTTAACTGGTTCACCTGGTAGCGGGAGATCTGAGCCCCCATACGCAGCGCGTGCCGGCCGCGGACCCAACTGAAGGTGTCCTCTATGTTCCAGTTGTTCCGACCCAGGTTCCAGAAGGTTCCGCTCGCCGCGTTGAAGTATCCGGTGACGTTAAAGACGTGCCAGCCGAAGATCTGGGGCGCCGCGGGCGGGATGTTCGCGCCGAACTCGCTCCAGGCGAAGTCGGGAACCGGAACGATGTACGAGTAGACACGGTTGAAGTTAAGGCTGAAGGTGTTGAGCTGCGTCGGGGAGAAAGTGTGCGTCTCGCTGACAAGAGCGCTTTGCCTGCGGAATCTCTGGTCGATCCCCCACCCTTCGATGGTGCCGCCAGGATTGAACACACGGTCCTGATTGAAAAGGTAGCGGACGTAGAAACGATCATTTGGACCGAAGTCGGTGTCCACTCGGCTGACGACTTCATTTCCGTCGAGCGGACGGTTACGGGGAATGACCAGATCGAATACGCCGGAGTTGGGCAGCGGGATGTAGCGGTCCAGAAACCGGACAACGGGCTGTTCGAGGCGCGAGGCGGGAATCTGATTGTTGGCGAAGTTGCCACCGAGCGGATCACGGAGGGCGCGGGCGACCTGGGAGAAGTCTCCCCTGCGCATGCGGTCCGTCGGCACGCGGCTGACGCTGGTATTGGGCGTACCCCGCTCCCGGGTCCCCTGGTAGGAGCCAAAGAAGAAGAGCTTGTTCCTCTTCACGGGTCCGCCGAACGAGCCGCCAAACTGATTCCGCTTGAACGGCGGCGGCACCAGGGCGGTGAAGGGGCGCGCGTCGAGTTTGTCGTTTCGCAGAAACTCGAACAAGGTCCCGTGAAAGTCGTTGGTTCCGGACTTAGTGACGGCGTTGATGATGGCGCCGCGGTTCCGCCCGTACTCGGCGCTGTAGGAACTCGTCTGGATGCTGAACTCCTGTATCGCGTCCGGGTTGGGGAACGTAATTGGAGCGTTGAAGTAAGCGTCGACGTGCTGGCCGCCATCGAGGGAATAGTTGTTCGACGCGCCGATGCCCCCGTTGACGGAGTACCCCGGAGTATTGGCGCCCTGGTCCAGGGAACCTACTGCCACGGTACCCGGTAGTAGACTTTGTAGTTGGAGGACGTTCCGTCCGTTCAGCGGCAACTCTGAAATTCGCTGCCGGTCGACGGTCTCCTTAATCGCGCCCGAGGTGGTTTCGACCAGCAAAGCCAGGCCGGTGACAGTCAGTGATTCGGTCACCTGCCCGACCTCGAGTGTGAACGGTACGTTGAGCTGCTGGTTCACATGGAGCACCAGTCCTTTGTGTTCAGAGACTTTGAAACCCTGGCGCTCGACCTTAACGGTGTATCGTCCGCTCGGCGCTAGCGGGAAGGTGTAGAAGCCCTGCTCGTTGCTGGCCGCGGATCGGACTGCACCGGTAAGCTCACTGGTAAGGGTGACATTGGCGGCCGGTACTGCGGCCCCGGTGCTGTCCGTTACCGTACCGCTGATAACACCGGTGTCCAACTGCCCCCAGCAGTTGGAAGCCAGGACCCAAAAAAAACTGCAAACCCACAGCAGGACTTGCGCACGACTCATTGGAAGCCTCCTCGAATGCGGATCAGGAGAAGCATACATTCGTCCCCTCCTCAACGTCAAGACCAGCCAAATGGAAGCGACGCGGCCATGCCCGCGGCTTGTAATCACACTGCTAACAACACAGCCGACGCTGGGGGTTGACGCTGGTGTGCGAGGGGTATACACTCCATTTAAAGCGTCATTCAATGGAAGTTTCGTTCCCCGTCTCAGGCCACATTGACGGGGTCGCCAAGGAGGTTAGCACTCATGGTAAACAGGTCTATTCGTCTCATTACAGTTCTTTGCTGCGCCGCGTCGCTGCTGACGCCGCAAACGGGAACCGGGGTGGTTAAGGGCACGGTTAAGGACGCCACCGGCGCGCTGGTTCCGGGCGTGAAGATGAACATCAACAACGCCGGCACGAACCAGGCGCGGGTTGGAGTTAGCAACGAAGACGGACTCTACTACCTGACCAGCCTGCCGCCGGGCCGGTATAGCCTCACGGCTGAAGCGGCTGGGTTCAAGAAGTGGTCGGGTACGCTGACGCTGCAGGTGGGCGAAACGGCGGTGATCGACATTGCGCTGGAGGTGGGGACGGTAGAAGCGGTGGTGGAAGTGTCCGGCGTTGCTCCCATCATCATGACAGAGGGGTCCGCCATCTCGGATGTGAAGGATTCGCTTCGGATACGGCAGTTGCCGCTGAACGGCCGCGTGATTTCGAATCTGTTCAATCTGACGCCGGGCGTGGAAGGGGGCGGAAATCCACGTGTCAACGGGATGAAGGTGGGCTCGGTGGAGATGCTTCTGGACGGAGTGTCGCTGGTGGACCGGTTTGGCGGCGGGATAAACCGCGTGCAGCCCGGACTCGACACAATTGAAGAGTTCCGCATCGAGACCACCGGATCGAGCGCGCAATACTCGCGGCCGGCGACGGTGGAGATGGTGACCAAAAGCGGGACCAACCAATTCCACGGTAGCGCATTGCACACGCTTCGCAACAATTTTGGAGGATTGCGCGCGCGCCAGCGCCAGGACGGCAACACACCAGCAAAACTCATCCGCAACGAATACGGGCTTTCGGCCGGCGGGCCTATGTTTCTGCCGAAGATCTACGATGGCCGCAACAAGACTTTCTGGTTCGCCGCCTACGAGGGCATGGCGCAGCGGCAGCTTATCTTCGTCCGCGACACGGTACCGGCGCAGGCGATGTGGGGCGGCGATTTCAACGACATTGTCGACGCAGCCGGACGGCGGACCAATATCTTCGATCCGCTGACAACGGCGGCGAACGGAACGCGGTCGCCGTTTGCGGGCAACCTGATTCCACGCGCGAGGATCCATCCGATTTTCGCGACGATGGAGGCGGTTACGCACCTTCCGACGACGAACATCAATCCCCACCAGGGAGCGAATATGGAGCAGTTTTATCCGTCTCTGGTCGACTCCGGATCGACCACGACCAAAATTGACCACCGCTTCTCGGACAAGGACAGTATCGCCGGCCGCTTCACGCGCACCATCCGCTCCAACTCGCAAACCGGGGGCCGGTTCGGCGCACCGCGCGCCGGTCTGAGCAACGCATTCGGAACGGGCCGTGGCCGGGTTCCCATAAACAGTTTCTCGCTGCGCCACACACACCTGTTCTCGCCCACGCTATTCCACGACTTTCTGTTTCTGAGCCACCGCTCAGCCCACTCTTCCGGGACGCTCGCCGACTTCACCGACTGGCCCGCTCAACTCGGGCTCCCGAACCCGCTTGGGATGACCGGTTGGCCGACCATCGGGACCGACCGATTCTCGTGGAACTCGGACAACCGGCATGACCAGCGGCTTACCAATCACGGGATAGAAAGCAACTCGACGTGGATGAAAGGAAAACACACGGTCAAGTTTGGAGGCAAACTCCGCTACGAGTACAACAATGTCCGTGAGCTGCAGCAGGCGCAAGGCTCGCACACCTTTGGCACCGCCTGGACTGCCAACTACGACCCGGCTTCCGACATCGCCGTTCCGTTCACCGGCAGCGGACATGCGGCGATGGCGCTGGGTCTGCCGACGTTCCTCTCCAATCAGTTCAACCGCGGCTATTTCTATTTTGAGCAGCAGGAGGTTGGGCTCTATGTTCACGACACCTGGAAGCTGCATCCGCGCTTGACGCTCGATCTCGGCATGCGGTGGGACAAATGGACAGCGTACCAGGAGAAGTACAACCGCCTGGTCAACGTGGACCTCAATGCGTTCCAGAACAAGTTTGAAGTGATCACGCCGGGCAACACGCGCATGGAAGACCTGCACGGCATACCGTCAGGGGTGTTGACGAGCTGGTCGCGGCGGGGACTGGGGTGGCGCACGGCGCGGGATGCCGGCTTCGCGTCCAATCTGGTGCCGGCGGACAACAACAATCTAGGTCCACGGGTGGCAGCGGCGTTCCAGCTTTCCGAGAAGTTCGTGTTGCGCGGCGGATACGGCGAGTTCTTCTGGACGATGCCGTTGTCGCAAATTCTGCAAGCATCGCGCACCAACCCGCCGCTGAACCTACGTTTCGTCAACCAGTTGGGCATTCTGGACGGAACCAACACGTTTGCGGCGCGAACGGCGCCACGGCCGGAGTTTTTCGTGGGCCGCGCGACGGTGGACACACAAGGCATCGTCACACTGCCGGTGAACGCGCAAGGGATCGTGCCGTGGGACGCGCGGGATTGGCGCAACGGGCGAGCCCGTGCGTTCAACTTTTCCCTCGAGCGCGAGATGATGAAGAACACGGCGCTGAGATTGAGTTACATCGGGAACCTGGGTAGAGACCTGGAGCAGCGGTTTGCGATCAACTCGCAGGAGGCGGAGTTCAATTACGTGGCGCGCACGGGCCAGAATCCACCCGGGAATCGGGATCTGCTGCGCGTGAACAACAACTGGAACTTCAACGCGGCCAACAGCACCGGATACTCCAACACGCATTCGCTGCAGGCGGAGGTGGAGCGCCGCTACTCAAACGGGTTGGCCTTTCAGGTGTTCTATGTTTTTTCGCGCTCCCGGACAACGACGGACGAGGGCGGCTTCTCGGCGGGCAATGGCAACATCAATGCCACCAACGGGCTGTCACAAGTGCCGGAGAACATCCAGTTGCTGGGGGGCGGTAACAACAGCTATGCCCAGTTGATGAACCTGATTCACTATAATTCGGCCAACGTGCCGGCCCAGCGTGTGCGCTGGAACGGGATCTACGATCTGCCGTTCGGCCGCGGCAGGAAATTCGCCTCGGGTGCGCGCGGGGCGCTCGATCACCTCATTGGCGGATGGCAGCTTGCCACCATCGGCGAATGGCGCGGCGGCAACTGGCTGAGCGTTTCCCCCGGATTGTACCTGAGCGGAGACCCGACGCTCAGCGCGGAGCAGCGGCTGTTATTGACCTTTGCGGGCCGCTCACAACGGATGTGGTTCCGCGGCGATTTCAACCCGGCGCTTGCCTCGAACGTCGATCCTCAGGCTTTGCGGGCGCTAGTACCGGCTAATCAGGCGGACCGGGTGCTGCGTCCGGCCGGACCAAGGCTCGACAATACACTGCCGCAGACTTTGGCGAACGGGACTACGCGGTTCACGCCGATCGGCGCCACGGTGAATCCCAATGCGCGGGCGTTTTTCCGCGGGCCTGGCTCGTGGAATCTGGATGCTTCGTTGTTCAAGAACTTCCAGCTCGGCGAGAGGGCGCAACTGCGATTCACCGCCGATTTCTTCAACGCGCCGAATCACCCGCTTGACGGCAATCCGGACGGGGTGACGGGACTGCAGGACCTCAGTACGCAGCCGAATGAGCCGAGAATTATCCAGTTCTCCGCTCGTATAAGCTGGTAGCCTATCAGCCCGTGGCGATGTCCTAGAATCTGGTTCGGCCGAATAGCCAGAATCCGAGAACTACAAGCAGGCCGCAGCCGGCCAGCCCCGCGCCGAGATAAACCGAGCCCGGACGGTAGCGCATTTCGACGCGGTGCTTTCCGCGGTTTACCACCACCGAGCGAAATACTCCATACGCTTCCCACATCGGCTGGGGCTTGCCGTCGACCCGCGCTTGCCAGCCCGGGTAAAGCGTTTCCCCAACGATGAGGAGGCCGCGGCAGGCAAGGTCGACTTCGAGAATCAGGGTGTCGGTTCCGCGGCGGATTTCCTGAATCCGGTCCGGTCCTTCACAGGCTTCCAATTCCGGACCGGATTTCAGCAGGATCGCCGTTTGGGCCAGGTCGGTTTCGGGGTTAGATATCGCCGCGCGCAACTCCTCGTCGCCGGCGGCGATCTGGACACGATGAGCGACGCGGAACCTCGGCAGAGCATGTGGATTCTTATACAGCTTCACACCGGATTGCCCTTCCAGCACAAGCTCCAGATCGTCCCGCGACGGCTCTTTGCCGATGAAGTGTGAGACGCTAAAAAGATCCTGTGTCCGTCTGGTGTGCAGGCCATGACGCATCAGGTTTACGCTGACGCCGGCAACGTAGCCATAGAGCATGTCGATTCCGTGCCAGTCGCCGAAATTGGTCCCGATAACCTGATCATCGACGTGAACCCGCGGCGGGCCTCCGGGCAGATTCTTCAAGTAGCCGGCCAGGTCGCGATGCTCTTCCAGAGTCTTCACGAACCGGTTGGCATTCTTATCGGTTCGATTTGTGTATGTGGACGGGCCTCCGCTGGTCAGATCGACCAGCAGCAAAATGGGAAGAATTGCCGTGGCTGCGCGGCGGGAAAACACCGCGGCGCGCCATACAGTTAATGTTGCGGCGGCGGCCAGGCAAATCCAGCCGCCAAGGACGACCTTCTCGTCCATAGGCTTCTGTTCGACAGTCAGCACGAATGTCGTTGCAAGAATGAGAGCGCCGGCGCCTGCCAGCAAGCGGGAGACGATTCGCGTCGCCTTCAAAGTACGGTCGGCGAAGACAGCATGGAAGCCGTAAGCCGCCAGCAAGGCAATGCCGAGATTGATGAGAACCACGGAGCGCGACGGAATCCGGGCTTTGTCCATCAATGGCACGACTGCGTAAAGGATGCCATGCAGAGGAGTTTGTGAGCCGAGCGCGAAAAGGGCGCTAATGGATACGAGTCCCGCCGCCCAGCGAACCGCGAGGTGCTGCCAGCAGGCAACCACCCCCAGGCCGGCCAGCGCCACCGCCAGCCAGCCTACGTAAGGACTGGAATCGGCAAAGCTGGAGCCTGGGAAGACCAAACTCAGCAATCCCTTGGCGGGCAGTGAGTAAATCGTCGCTACCGTATAGGGAACGTTGTCCTTCCAGCCAACGGCATTCTCCAGTCCGACCCAGCGCATCGAGAGCCGGCCGAACTCGATCGTCGCAAGCATTTGAGCCGATCCGATCATAGCGGCCACAGCGAAAAAAAGTCCTGCCGCCCTTATACGCTTTGGGGCCGGCGCGCACAGCCAAACCCAAGTCACCAAGGCCGCTGCTGAAACGAGCAGCGGGATTTCGTGATGTCCGCTCAGCCAGGCAATGCCAAGAAATAGCCCTCCAAGGGCGGCATGCAACAAAAAGCGCGGCCCCGCAGCCGCTTTCAATAAGAAAAGGAAGACCAGTGGCGCGACAATCGCTCCATTGACTACGTCCAGCCAGGCAACGCTGCCTAAGAAACCGCCCAGCCCGAATACCAATCCGCCAAACACAGAGGCAGCGATGGAAAGATGCAGGCTGCGGCCCAGTAAATAGGCGAACCAGACTGCCAGGAAATGCAAGATCACCCAATACCAATTCAAATACGCGAAGCGCAAATAGCCGTCCTTGAGCGGCAGAAGGAAAAACAGCAGGTTGAGGGGAAAAAGCGGGCCCGGCTGCGTTTGACCGATCAAGGGCTGGCCGGACCATATATGAGGATCCCAAAGCGGAAACCGGCCGGCCTGAATCTCGCGGGCCTGAAACGCCAGACGTGGGATTTCCAGGTAGGCCATGTCGGGGTGATCGAACCATACATATTGCCGGGTGAGCGACAGTTTCCAATAGAACCCAATACAAAGCAGGAGCAGTAAAAGGAAAGGCCAAACGAATCCAACCGCTCGCCGCAACAGCTCTGGTTGTGGTGCTTTCCGTACAGAGTGGTGGTTTTCGGCCATGTGGTGAATTCGCCATCTTATCAAATCCGATTGAAAAACAAAGAGTTCCCTTTTGGAAACCGGCTTGCAGCCAATCTGTTGGGAACAGGAGAACACCATGTCGCCTAGCAGATTCGGGAACTCGACTCTAAGGTTGCTTGCGGCCGTTTTCGTGGCCGGTGTGGTTTTTGCCGACGACCGTCCTGCCCGCGGTGTAGCACGGGTCAGCCTGATTCAAGGGGACGTAAGTGTGCGCCGTGGCGACTCTGGAGAATGGGTGGCGGCCGCCCCCAATACGCCGCTGGTGGTTCAGGACCGGGTGCTGACCGGGACCGGTTCGCGAGCCGAAGTGCAGATGGACTCTGCAAATATGGTGCGGCTGGCGTCGAACGCGGAGATTCGCTTCGCCGAGCTTGAATACGAACGCTATCTGATCCAGTTGGCTTCCGGGATGGTGACTTACCGCGTCTTGCGCGATTCGAACGCGGAGGTGGAGATCAGCACCACGAGCGTTTCGGTTCGCCCGGTTCGCAAGGGTGTGTATCGTATATCGGTCCTGCCGGATGGAACCACCGAAGTTACCGTCCGGTCGGGGGAAGCGGAAATGTTTACGCCGCGCGGCAGCGAGCGGCTGCGGTCCGGAAAAACGATGATCGTTCGCGGTTCCAGCACGGATCCCGAGTTCCAGCTTACTTCGGCGATTCCCAGAGACGATTGGGATCAGTGGAACGAGAGAAGGGATCGGGATCTGGAGCGTTCTACTTCCTATCGTTATGTGAGTAGCTCTGTGTACGGAGTTGAAGATCTGGATTCCTACGGACAATGGGTCCAGGATCCGCCGTATGGATGGGTGTGGGTTCCTCAGGTAGCGGTGGGTTGGGCGCCCTATCGCTACGGCCGCTGGTCCTGGGTGGATTGGTACGGCTGGAGTTGGGTGAGCTATGATCCGTGGGGCTGGGCGCCGTTCCACTACGGGCGTTGGTATATGGGTTCGCGAGGTTGGTGCTGGTGGCCAGGCGCCATCAGTGGCCGCCACTTCTGGAGCCCGGGTCTGGTGGCATGGGCTGGTTTTGGGATTGGCCGCGGGGTAGGCTTTGGTTTCGGATGGGGCTCGGTGGGATGGATCCCACTGGCTCCCTTTGAGACCTACTATCCCGGATACGGCTGGGGCCGTTACCGCGGATGGGGCAATCGCGGCGGATATGCGGACAACAGTGTCAACATCGTCAATAACGTCAATATCACGAACGTTTATCGTAATGCGCGGGTCCGCAACGGCGTAACCGCCGTCGACGCCGGTGATTTTGTCAATGGCCGCATGAACAATGTTGTGCGGTTGAGTGAAGGCGAGGTGCAGCGCGGCTCGCTGGTGCGGGGGCAGTTACCGCTTGCTCCCGAGCGGGGCAGTCAGCGTGTCGTGGACCGCGAAGTTTCCGGACCCTCGCGTTCGGTGGAGAACGACAGGTTCTTCAGCCGCCGGTCGCCGAACGTGGAGCGTGTTTCCTTTGAGGACCAACGCCGCGGTGTCGAGGAGCTTTCGCGGCGAACATTCGGAGATCGTGAAGCCAGAGTCCGAGACAATTCCGGGGAAAGACGCGGCGTGGAGAGCGGCGCTGAGGGAACCCGGCAACAGGCCGGGCAGCGGAATGCGGATACGGAAGGTCCCGGCTGGCGGCGCGCGGGTGAGCAGAATCAACCCGCCGGCGCCAGGGAAAGGTCCGGCGATTCGGATCGCTCGCGGCCAGGCGCCGTTCGATCGGAGCAAGGGCGCACAGGAGCCGAGTCCGGCGGCTGGCGCCGGTTCGGGGAGCCCCGTAATGGGGACCTGGAGCGTTCCGGCTCCGCCCGTGGCGTTGAAGGCGGACGCACGGAAACCAATAGCCCCAACACCGACCGTGGTGGCTGGCGCCGGTTTGGCGAGCGGGACGCAGCGGCCGGAACCGGCAATCCGGGCCGGTCCCAGGAATCGGACACTGGGCGTGGCTGGCGGCTGGAGGATCGCCGCGGGGTGGAGTCTCGGGGCAGGGAATCCAGAGGCGGGGAAGCCGTTTCCCCCGGATCGGGTTCGGGCCGCGGCATCGAGCGTAACAATAATGACAGCGGATGGCGCCGGTTCGGGGAACCCGGTTCCGGACGCCAGGATGGTGGTGTATTCGAGCGTTCGCCTCGGATGGAGACTCCCAGGACCGAGCGTCCGGCGAGAAACCAGCAGGCCCCTCGCATGGAGTCGCCAAGGATGGGGCGTCCCGACCGGGAGTCAGGGAGTGGGGAGTCTCTGCGCTTAAACCCGCCCATCCTCCGGGAGCGAACCCGGCAGCCGGAAGGCCGCGGCTGGGAGCGCACTCCGCAGCCGGAGACCGGTTCGCCGCGTTTTGAAGGGCGTTCGCCTGGTTTTGAAAGATCGGCGCCCAGGATGGAGAATCGATCTCCCCGTATGGAAGGCTCCCCGTCGCCGCGTTTCGAATCGGGACCCCGTTTTGAATCCGGCCCCAGAGGCGGATTCGGGGGCCGGATGGATGGAGGACCGGCGCCCCGCGGCGTGCCTGATTCCGGCCGAGGGGGGGGT